>Ga0307930_1001027_pt1 | contig 22445 bp, 23 predicted proteins | sample OrgLakmetageno46_FD_203161 | JGI IMG/M metagenome (GOLD analysis project Ga0307930, IMG submission 203161) | Saline water microbial communities from Organic Lake, Antarctica - #46 | ecosystem: Environmental > Aquatic > Non-marine Saline and Alkaline > Saline | place: Antarctica: Organic Lake...
GCATATAGTGGAAATATACCCTAATATAACGTAATTTACGGTACTGACGTATTGATTGACGTATTTGGGTCAAATATTTGACGTATTTTTGTAAGGCCTAACTGTGATGTGGCTTGAGGCAGGCTGGAGGCAAGAACTAAGCTCCTTCTCAGGCTAGCCAGAGTAACCGTAGCCAGTCAGGCCGCGACATTCCGTAAGCAAAAGCGTTGCCAATGCTCAATTAAATGTCTGGCACTGTCTATCTGATAACCGGAGGCACCGGCTTCGTCGGTCGCCATGTAGTGGACGAACTCCTCGCAGAGAATAAACAAGTAAAATTCGGTGAAATAAGTTTAAGTAGGTAGAAAATGATATGCGCTATCGAGTAAATCCGTTCATTGTCGTGAGTAAGAACTCCTACTTTCTTAGGAGCTATTGGTCATCATCTACCTAACACACCCTGTGGTACAATCTCATGTGTACAGGTCACCTGCCTGTGCCGCCCCAACCGCGCACTTCTGCCAGAATGGACGGACCGCGTGAAACGCGTGGAGGCTGACTTTTCATCGGAAGCTAGCCTATCGTTGGCACTCGCTGCTGTTGGCCCTTGTGACGAGCTCACTGTGGTGAACTTAGCTGCCCTTTACTCGTGGTGGCAGGCTGATGTCGGCGCCTTTCAGCGTGCAAACGTGGATGCGGTATTCTAGTTGGAAATTACAGTGCACTGACACACATCCTCTCGTTTTGCTCTTTCAAAAACAAGCTCAAACAAGTCACACTTCATCATACAACTCGTTCATATACTTTTTGCCTTATCGTGTGCTTGCAATAATTCATTCCATTTGCAAATTTCTGGTGAATTTACAGGTGCACAATCTCTTGGCAGCGTTGCAATCCCTGCGCAACGTGAAAAAAGTGAAACTAGTACAAGTCTCCACAGTGCTCGCTTATGGTCGGCCAGCTGGCCGTGGTTTAACTCCTGAGTCAGCTTTCGATGAAGACTGTGCCCCTGGCCCCACTGTGAGCGAGTACGCACGGTCAAAGGTGTGCATCGCACACACGTTTTAACTTCTCTATGAAAGCGACGCTTCCAAATCTTATTCGTCATAGGCTCTTCCTCTTCCCACCTTCCCAAATTGTGACTCCTCCATAAAATGAGCCCCTTTCCATTCGCGTTCCTTTAGGCTCAAGGCGATGCGGCTGCAGTTGCTGCGATTGCAAGTGGCACCCTAAAGGGATGTGTGGTGTATTTAGCGTGCTGCTTAGGCCGAGACCCGAAGCTCCTTGACCCGTCTCAGGACGTGATGCGCATCAAAGATTTGGTAGAGGGGACCATACCGGCTACTATATCCAGTGAAGCGGTAAATTACCGTCGGCTGCAGGATTGAAACTTGTGCACGGGTCTTGTTTCAATTGAACGATCTTAATTTACCATCTTCTTTAAATCATTTTGAAGTTGACTTGAATTGACGAGCACGCTCCCTGGGGTGGATTTGTTTTACTGATGAAAGTGCGTTCTACTTACCAAGTCGATTTTTACGTTGCTTCTTGTATTCTGAAGGTGTTCACCTACGTGTATGTGAAAGACGCCGCTCGCGCCATTGTCGCCGCGGCCAACCTTCGAGGCAACGAGCGCGGTACCAAATATTTGGTTGGCAACCAACGGCTACGAACCTCCGAATACTACCAGCTCGTGGCCGAGGTCTCTGGCACCCCCGCACCCCGTTTCGAAGTGCCTGCGTGGGTCGCGCAAGCTTCGGCAAAGGTCGGCTATTGGGTTAGTGCCCGAATTACAGGGAGGGTTCCGACAGCTCCACCGGACTTGGTCCGCACCGCGGTGAGTGGCAACTTGCTGTTTGATGGCACCAAAGCTCAGCGCGAACTAGGCGTGGAGTACACCCCAGTACGAACGGCCATTGAAGAAGCGGTTGCGTTTGTAAGAGCAAGTTCATGAGAATGAGAGATGCCCGATGTCGATGAAAGGAATTCTCTCACTTCTATACCTCTCCTTGTTTTGTAAGTTGCAGCTTACAGTTGAATGTTACATGTTATATGCGCTTTTTAATCTTATTTGTAGGCCTAGTTCGTTGTCTTTCATAGAGTACAAACGTACTCGCAATGCCGCAATGCAGCAATTTTGGATTAACTAACGCGCTATAATCCAGGACTAAAAAATACAAAATATTTTTTTAGGAGTTTAGTCGGAGAAAGGACAAAGGAAATTAATGTAGACTATAAATTATCTAAATGGCTAATGGGTTCATTATTTTACAGCTCGCAGGATGGTAATGAAAACAGTTTGAAGCAAGTCAAATGCCACTTTACATGTCTAGCAGCTGCACTTGGCACTTAGAAATCGGACCAGCAGCACCTCTGTTAGTAAACTATTCTTTCTCTTCGCCATTTTTAGTATTCTATCAATGTCTTGCTTCGACTCCATCTTGCTGTGAGCTAATGTCTCGAAATGGTGCAATCTTGAGTTGCACTTCGTAGTCTACTGCTTTCTTTGAAAGCATCTTGTCACTGTTTACCGATGTTTTAGTCTTTGGCTGCCGACAGATGGGCGCGCTGGGCAAGGAGGTCCGCGACTTTTGCCTGCGCATCGCGAAGTTGGGTGTCCAACTATCGAAATCGAAGCAGAAGGATGGAAGATACGGAAGGTGAGTGAAGCCATACAGAAAACAAGTATGTCTCCAGTTCACAACGACGAGTGCGCGAAAGGTAATTCAGTAACGGCGGAGGGTGCGTGCAATGAAATGCGAGGGCCTCAGTAAGAAGAGGGAGAGAAACAAATGATATGAGGGAGGAATTGAGAATTGCGTAAGTCAGGATGTATGCAAAAATGTATTTTCTACCTCAGTGGAGCTGGTTGCCTCTGTGTTGTTGTCGTATTCGTTGCCGGCAGCAAAATGCCGAAACACTGACTGGCTGTTGCCTTCCGTAGGGCGAACGTACCTGAGGACAAGAGAAAGAGAGAAAAAAGGATGAGGCACTGCTCAACAAAAAGACGACAGGAGGGCTATACTCAAGTCTCATAGCTCTGAGAACAAAAGGGCTCATTCAGGGAGTAATGCATTGAATTGGAGAAAAAAACAAAAAAAAACAGAGGAACCCAAACATCATGTGAGTGTCTCTCACGTGTCCTTAGGGTCGAGCTTCTCCCAGAAAGGGCCTTCCACGCGAAGGTACGGCTGGCAGTGCACAATCACGTCGATCAACGAGGCCCCCAGATACGAGCAGCGTGGGCCCGTCCAGCCGTAATTGGGGTCCGGCATGGTTGCGCAGTCTTTGAAGGGCTGCTCGAAGGTTAGCGCCAGGCAGTTGTACTTTTGCGCCACGCTATCGGAGCAAATCGCCAGGTTGGCACCTCCCGCTGGCATTGGCTCGTAACTGATGGCGCCCTGTTTGTACATCAATTTAAGTGAAAGTGAAAGTGAAAGTGAGAGATGATGAAAATTGGGAATAAATAATAATGATAATAATAATCAAACATATTTGGAGCATATATAGAACGAATGCAGTGCCCAAATTCTGAGCACTGTGCTGTCGTGTCTTATCTGGATACCTGCATGTCTGGGTTCACGCGGCAGTACTTGTTCACAAACAGTCCCTGCAGCGCCTCCAACCGAGGCCCCCAATGCTCCACCCCTTCCATGCCGCTCACGAAATTCATCGGGATTTCTTCGTCGCCTGTTGGTGAAGCAATGCAATGAAAGCCGCCGCAGTGTAGAAAAGTTAATAGGATATGGTGATATTCCCATAGTATGTGCGTATCAAAGCAGATACCAATGGCATGAGGAACAAAACGGGATCGGGAATGAAATGAACAATATATACACTACATGTGCACTATTTACCGTGCACGTCGAGGAACATGTCTACGCCGGTTTTGGCCATTTCTTGCTGGCAGTAGTACACCTACGGAAGAGTGCACAGTCACATACATGCAGGAGATACGTAACGCGAAGAGAGATATAATAATCACATTATGAGTTTAGAGGCATATGCTACTCAATAAGTCGAGTAACTTCATGAATATATGCATAAGAACAACAGAACAAGAATAAAATAAGCCAGCAACTGCATTTATGCTCACCTCGGGAGAACGCTTCAGCGTAGGAGCTTCGTAAGCACCCGTGGTGTTCCATTCTCGGTTCAAATTGGCGCCCGCTGCGTTGGTCCGCAAATGGCCTTTCACGCTCCCGTCTGGGTTCATGTTGGGGATCACGTACACCGTGCAGAGCGACCGCACCTGTTTTACATGTGTGATGGTGTTTGCAGAGCCAAACAAGCTGACTGTCATTCGCACTCGACCAGATCTTCTCTGCGGTTTTGTTTTCTCATTCCCTTCTACCCGTAATTCACTCATTACCAACTCCTTCTCGACTGGCACAACAAACCGTGTGCCAACCTCATCATCATCACTCATCGTACCTGTCGAGCCAATGCGTCGTTGCGGTCCGTGAGTCGCTTCAAGAACCCTTCCGTGAACCACTCTGCCTGAGGCTCCCCCGGGTGCTGCCGCGCAATGACCCACACTTTGGTGGCGCCTCCACCGATCTTGTACAAGTCCAAATCGCGCCCTTCCAGCGTTTGGCCAATCACCTGTCTCAGTCATATCAGCATGGCAGTGGCAGCGGACGCGTGAGGCGACAACGATTAAACCCTGCCGTTTACAGGCTATCTATCGGGGAAAAAAAAAAAAAACGGAGCAAGAAACGGCTACCCTACATGCCACTACACAAGCTCTAGCACCAAACACCATACACACGTACTAGTATAACCTAAAGACGTGGACTCACCGAAGTTTGCACAAGGGGCGACAGCGAGAGGCTGCCGAGGAGGTCTTGGTGCCGCTCCCACGAATATGGTGGAAAATACGCGAACCAAACCACGGTGGAGGACTTACCAGCTGCACCTAATGTACATGGAATGAGAAATGCAGATAAGAGCCCATTCTTTCAGAGGCGATGAAAAGGATGGATATCACGCCCCTCGACTTGATTGCTTTTGTCATTCGCCTAATCTCAAGGCATCACGAGACACGATAGGATAGAAGACAGTGCCTGCAACAAATGTCAAAAGATTTCGCTTATCAATCTACCAGGGTGCGTCGCCGCGTCGAAAGTCCAATCCAAGTGGCCGCTTGCTTTGTCGTAGGTGGTGTCCACACAGCGGAACCATTCCTGGCGGTCAAACGACGCGCACACGGTGGTGCCGGGCCAAGCTTCGGGAAACGAGCACTGCCCCGCGTTCACGATGGAGAACTTGGTTGCGGGCGCAGCGGTGCTGGGTAGAGGCCCAGGGTGAAGCATGAGGCAACAATCAGAGAACGAAAGAGCAAAACACGCGTACAAGGAGAATATTCGCGCAGTAAAAAACACAAAAACGATAACAGAAAATAGAGAACATAATAAATTTCACCACCACCGCCTACGAAAGCCACTTATTGTACGCGTAATTGGAGCCCAAATGCTAAAAAAAGACACACACACGAGTACGCGAGCACAACACAAACAAGCGCATACCCGTCGCTGACGCCGGTCACTTTGAAGTGAAACCACTGCATGTGGGCGCGCTTCTCCAGCTCGGTAGGCACGTCCTTGCGCACCCGCAATTGCACGCCTTTGCCCGAGGGGTCGGACGCGTCTTCAACTTCAATGTTGCCGCTGTCGAACTGGCAGTTGATCAGCACTGGCAAAGCCGCTGCCGCCTGTGCGCACATCGATACGTGCACGTGCAGTTTTCAAGAAAGTGACTACGTGCGTGGTAACTTGTAAAAGTTGAGAAGGGCACCAACTCTGGACCGAGAATAACTGCGCGTGAAACAAAACGCGCCCACCCCTTACATGTTTGTGCGAGTGCCCATGCCCGTGTGCATGCTCGTGGTCGTGGCCCTTGTGGTCATGAGACTCATGCGTGCAGCCCTCTTCCTTGTGGTCGTGCCCGTGGCCATGCTCATGGCTGTGGCCCTTGTGGTCGTGGCCGCCGTGGCTGTGGTCCACCGTGCAGCTAGGGTCGCCGCAAGATCCCTCTGCAGGCGCGGACGCCTCTGCTTTGGCCACTTGCTGCGCTGCCTCCGTGGCTTCGGGTACCACTATGCCAGCGGCCTATTTTTTTTTTTAAGATCGAAGAGGAAGAAAATTCAGTCATGCAAGCTGTAAAGGCTGCACAACTGTAGCAGGTGTGGACATCATAGATCATAGCCATGTCACAAAAAACGGACTAGGTACCTGCATGGCAGCCAGCATATCGCCTGCAGAGCCGCTGAAGTTCATCAGGTTATCCTTGGTTTTCGAGCTGTCAAAAGGGGCCTCCACTGTAAGAGTTTAAAGAAAACAAAAGCCGCGAAAAGTGGTAATCAATGCAATGTAAACAATTCCGATTATCGAGTGGTGTGTGTGCACTGCGAAAGCGGTGCAATTGTTGAGGGTTGGCTAGCTGTGATAAAGTCGATAATCTTCGATGATAGCACACACATGACACGCTCATGATTCGAGCGATGGAAATTTCGAGATATGTGTCATAAGGTTGAGCACGCAAATTCACTGAAAAGAAAAGCTGTTTGACGTGCATCATACTTGTTTATTTTAAAGCTGGAGAAGACAAGTGCGCCCAAGAGGCTTCTTTTGGTTATCGTGAAGGCGTGAGAGCGCTTGAAAACGTTGACCTCCCCGCTGCGCTGGATCGCTGGATACTGCTGGATACAAACAAACGGATGACGGATGACACGATGACACGACGGGAGAAGGATGTCGTCATCGGTCGGTGACCCTGACCCCGTTTTTCATATTATATTAGATGAAAGTGCTACACCTAACCTTGGTTAGAAAAATGAAGCCATGAAGATAAGACTACGATCCGGCAGCTAATCTTCGCTCTAAAATGAACCGTGTGCACCAAAGAGTAGTATGCTAGGAGATTGAGAGTGATCTAGAACTTGATAGCATTACCCTTTGAAGTTTTTCATTTCAACATCGTGCATTGCCTTCGAAAACCGCGTGCGTTGGTGACGAACAAGCCACTCGTTATCACCGAGGAAACATGGACGAGATTGACGGTCGCTTGGAGGATCACGCTACTTTGCGAATTCTTCTTGTTCCTGTCGGCGGCATATCCACTGAGCTTTTTAACCAGTACTGCCGCTTATTCGAAAGCACCTCGACCCTGGCCATCAGCACCCTAACGCAACCAGACCACTGGGCTGCATCGCGTTCGCCTTTCAAGCATTTTACTTGGCAAGACGGCGCTCTAAAACTGCGATGGATTCGCAGCGCAGGCACAACCAGTGTTAATGGTAGTGTCAGCGGGCAATGGGCGAACTTTGCAGCGCATCGGCAGGTGTTTGGAGTGATGGGCATCCTGCACTTTCCTACCTGGCAGGCAGCATGTGAAGCTCAGCAGTTGCAACGCGAAGGCGACTCCTCATCATCAGAGGACGCAGCGTCTAACGTGAACATCGCGTCACAACTTCAGGCAGCGCTAGAGTGTTTTTGCAGTGCTAGCAGTAGCAACGACAGGAACAACAGGAACACTAGCAGTAGCGATAGCAGCGACAGTGCCTCAATTGGCCTACTAGGAGTGAAGCGGGTGTGCGTGTTTGGGCGTACCGTTCGCTCGACCTCCAGCGAGTCGCCCTCTTCATCGTTTGACGGTGGTGGCGTTAACAGTGTGCTCCCGCTCACGCTAGCCTTAGGAAGGGAGTCGGTGGCGATTTTCCCACCGGATGAATGGAATGCTGCTGCGAAAGAGGCCATTGGGCACCAAAGCTTGCGCATCGTGGAACTTCACGCTCAGGTGGATTCACGCCCTCAATCCTTTCAGATCTCCTAAGATTTTTTTTGAGAAGTTTGAAGTGATTTAGGAACTTATTGCAGCTTCGCTTTTGCAGTGCCCTTATGTAGAATCGCATCTCTTGAGTTTGTCTTTATTCTCGACTACTCTCAGATAACGCTAAACGATCTTGGTGCTGAACTGTTCCTGGCGATTGAAGAACTTGTGCGGACAGCACTGGCAGAAATTAACCAGGCTCAGGTACAGAGATCAATTATCTCGTCGTGATACTTAACTTACTTGCACTGCATTTTTGTACACTAATTTATTGGTTTAACCCCTTTTTTGTTGACTTAGTTGTTGTTGTTGTCCATTCATTCTGTGGGGGTTCTCAACGTGTGTTCTCTTTGGGAATTTTACTCGGCTCAGGGGTCCGCGTCAATGCAGCTCGCGTGCTCGTTGCGGTCTCCGCTAGATGACGAACCTTATTATGCGGCACGAGAGGCCATTGGCAGTAGTTTAAGTGTTCGTGCTGCCGCTGAACCTCAAAGGCAGCTCTCCGGGACATCAATAGCTGCTGTTCGTGCAGACAAGCTTGCCAAGGTGACTATTCGAGATGAAAGATTTTTGGTTGTTATCACGTGCGCATTTGATTTTGTGCTCAATCTTTGACAGGGACGCCTGCGCAAAAGGGCAGGAGACCTGTGCCTCCTCGCAGCGTCTCCTCTCGACGCAGCCAAGCATTACGCCGCCGCAGTTCAAGTCGCCAAAGCCGCCAATGACCCGTTGTGGCAGGCCGGTGCTTTGCTGGGTCTTTGCGCTGCGACTCATGAAGTAATAATTTCGCGACACCGCCGCCGCTATGGCCGCGCCCCTATGCTTCAGCCCCCGATATGGGACCGAACTGCTTGGGAGACTCTTGAAGCCACTGCTGCTAGTGGTGCTAGTACTGCTAGCGCTGGTGCTGGTGCTGGCAACGCTGTGATTGGCGCCACCATGACTACTGCTGCTCCTGATGCCAACGCCACTCTAGGCAGCGCTTTGGACGATGCTCGCGATGACGCCGATCCAATAGATGATGTTACGGGTACATTGCCGCCGCCGCCACCACCGTTATCTGAATTATCAATCAATTCTAGCCCAGGCCAGGCTACACGAGCAGCCCTGACGCGGACTCAAAGCGAAGCAGAACTCATTAGTGGAGCAGCAGCCGTAGAGATCAACCGCGACCTCGAGTACAGCGGCCGTGAAGAATATTTGCCGAAATGCCTCGAAGAGCTTGCATTAGTGCTGCCTGAATTCAAAGAGTGCAGCAGCAATGCATCGTCGTCATCATCTACATTTTCTTTAAAGCTGGGACTCAAGAAAAGCAACAGTGGCAAAGAAGCGTCCATGGATGACTCGGCCCGGTTGAAAAGTGCTTGCAAGGAAGTAGACGCCTTCTTGAAAGTGGTTGGGTCTTCATGTGGCGAAGCGGTGCGTGTTTTGGAACCCCTGGCCGTAGGCAGCGCTTACAGCCACAGCAGCAGCCACACCAGCTCAAGCCGCTTGCATGCGCTGGGCAAGATTCCTCCTAGTCCGGCAGCTGCTGCGTTCCTCGCTGAAGTACGTCACAGTGCCCTCTTGTTTGATATATCCATTCTCCTTCTACTTCAACGTTATTTGACTTTGTTCGCTTGTTCGTCATCTTGATTTTTTTTTAATTTACGAGATTTTACTATCCTTTTTTAGGCCTCTTAGTTTACAGCGTATTTTTGTATTTCTTTACACATGCTGATCTCTCTCTCCCTAACTCTCTGATTCCAAGTCTATCTCAATCACCTCGCTTTCCTCTTGGGTAAATAGGTCTGTTTCAAGGCAGCTCGAGTGGAAGGCCTCGCAGTGGTGCCCCATCGGCCTTTAGAAGCATTAGCCTGGGCCAATAAAGCTCTGACAGCGGCTACGGCTACTGCAGCCGCAGCGGAAGCTTCAAAGGCAATGGAAACAGCCACATCGTCGTTCTCTTCTGCTACCGGAGGGATTCACGACGCAGTGGTTTCTTCCATGACTCATGTGGGAGGTGGTGGTGTTGCTTCAGCCTCCTCTAGTGTTCAAATTGCTGCACCTTATGCCTCGCTAGCGCCGTCGGCGTACAGTAGACACCACAATAGTAGCAGTGGCAGCAGCAGTAGCGGCACTGGTGTCCCTTCAAAGAGCAAGTACCAGGGGAGTGGGTGGGGCCAACAGGTCGTCGCCGAAGAAGTTCAACCTATCAGTGGGACTGTAAAGTGGGGTCCGCGAGATGTGGCCCAGCTTTATGTGGAGGCAAGCTTGTTGTGCCGCGATTGTGACGCTGCCCTCAGTACAGCACACACCAATGCCAATGACTACCGGTCGTCGATGAATCAGAGCACCGGTTCGAGTACATCTGGAACTTCGACTGTGCCTTCTTCGACGCCACCTTTGCGTAATCCTTGGGTGTCCCTACGTCGCAAGCGAGCTTTCTTTCTCCAACAGGCCGCTCAATCCCTCGCCGAAGCGGGAAGCTTTCGCGATGCTTTCACAGTGGGCGCGATTGCTACAGCTGCTTACGAAGAGCAAAGCCTTCAAACAATAAGTTCCCCCACTAATGCGGGTTCTGGTGGAGGCAGTGGCCAGTCAGCAGGTGCAGCAACAGAGCAACATCTGCCGTCACCACAACGCCGCCGTCGGCCTCCACCACCGTGGCGGGACCGAGGGACAGGGTGGTGGAGTTTAAAAGTCGCCTTACTTGAAGGCAAAGTATTGCTCGCAGATTGTATTAGGGCAGCCGACGCTGCTGCTGCTGCATCTGTTGCAGCCTCAAATTATGCCGTAATCGGAAGGGCACAGGCAGTGTTATCTCCAAACGGGAATAGTGCAGATCACCTGTCAGCCGTGGAAGTTGCTCTTGCGGCTGCAGGCACAGCTGTTGGTATTGGAGGAGGCAGAAGTGGTACTCGAGTGCCTGGTACTCCCGAGCTGCGATTAGCGGTGGCGGAGATGGTAGCGTCCCTAGAGCTTGACTTCCCTCTGCTCGAACCACTCGAAAGCACTGACGACGGTGGCAACGTTGTCAAAAGCAATAACAGCACTACTAGTAATAGCACCAATGTAGGCAGTGGAGCTCCCCAACTGGGCAGCGCTCATGAAGAAGAAGTGACTTCGTCATCATCAATAAGAACAGACGCAGGAGCAAGAGCTCCTCCCGCTGTTTACACGATAATGCAAAGTAGTGTAGTGCCCCGAACGGCCCATTTAACAGGTGCTCTCCCTTCAAGCGCGCATCCTGTGGCATGCTTGGGTGCTTTCGGCAGAGGTCCTTGGGGCGCACAAGCACATGGTGTAGACCTGCCACCCACAGTTGCTGCCGCTGCCATTGATAAAGACGCTGAAGTTCCCTTCAACTCAAAGCTGGCTGCAGCTGGTGGTTCTGGTTCTGGTTCTAGTGCGGATGCGCTCTCGCAGCTGTTGCCTATTCCAATAGCCCCGAAACCTCTGTTGTCGTCATCTGCAGCTGCTGAAGAAGCTGCCTCAGCGGCGGCTCCACTCATTGCGGCCCAAAAAGCGGCTCTTCAGAGCCTGCTCCAAGGCAACTCCAGCCACGATAACAACAATAAAGGCAGTAAGAAGACGTCCAGTGGCTCAAACCATGATTTGAACCACAGGAGCCCCAGCAGCAGCAGCAGTGGAGTCTTCGAAAGGCGGCGAGGTGCCGCAGTGGCGTCAAGAGGGCATTGGTCAGCCGACGAGCAAGCAAAACTGCTGCGCGAGTTAGCAGCGGACGCTCTGGCAGCACCACCTTGGGCCGGCGCTTGGTCGAGTTTGCCGTTTGCTTTGCCACCTGAACCTGACGCAGGAACAGGAGGGCATTTTCAGAAGCTGCCACTGCCCCTGCCGTCCGCTGTTAGCAGTACTCTTAGGCATCTCCACGCTAGCCTGGGGGGTGGTATCAGTTATGATGTACATGCTGTTGCAGATAACCTGCCCTCATCTTCAACCTCTTCTCGACTCCTACGCGTCGTGTCATTGCGACCGTTGCGGTCTAGCCAGGCTCTGCCGTTGCCTATGCCTCGTGCGATGCGTGTAGTCGCTGAAGCTGCTGCTGCTTTGAGAAAACGCACTCTGAACCCAAACGAAAGCAGCTGGAGCAGCACTAGCGCAAGTAAAATTGACGCAGCGTCTGTTTCCTTTTTGTATTCACCCTTTGCCAAGGCTGAGAAAGAAGATGAGCTTCGGTACGTTTGCTTGTTATATCAGATGCTAAATATATTCCACACTCTTCGAACATCTATCTCTTGAATTGCGGTGAATGTCAATGGCTGCCTTTTTACTCTATGCAACCGAGGACTCATGGGATTGTTTTTATGGTAATCTGATTGTTTTATAGGTGCGTAGCAGGCGAGCCGTTGGACTTGTGCCTTCGCGTTGTGAATCCATTCGCGGTGCCTCTGGTGCTCCAATCTGCTGCTGCGTGCGTGTCTGGACCATCAACATCTTGTGTGACAACGATACCTAAGCAGCCTCTGCTCTCGCTAGCTTTCCATACTGAGAGTTCTATTACTGCGTCACTGGCGGCATCGTCAAACTCTACGCAGGGTGAATACAAAGATAGCAGCGAGGAGCGTCATTGCTTTCGCCCAGTGCCTGTAGCGACTCCATTGAAACTTACGGTTACTCCACATGAGTATGGTTCATTGACCGTAGAAGGCGCCTGGCTCCGCTGTGCCAATATCACGTCCTTCGCGCGTGTGAGTCTTGACGGTTCACCGATGAATGTATGGCCTACCGATGTTCCCTATGCAGCAATAGACACATCAGGCCCATCGAAGACTGAAGCTCGGGCGCACCATCACAACGGTAATCATCACCTCTCTACGAGACGTGGCAACAATGACCTCCAAAGAAGGAATGCTGACACCATCAGCTGTGATCCACGAGAAGTGCCCTCTACACGCATATTGGTTGTGCGACCTATGCCGCTGCTCGTTTTGCAAGGAAGTAGCGATACAAGTGCTGGAGAAGCTGCCAATGCTGAAAGCAACGCAGGAAGCCAGGGCACCATCAAGAAATGTCTGCCGCGAGAAGAGCTTCATGAAACAATGTCGCTATGGAATGCGGGCAGTTGTGCAGTAGGCTGGTTGCAAGTCTGGGTGGAGGGTATGGGTCATGACGGCAAAGCATGTGGTGCTTTGTGCTTAGCGCACGTCGATTGTGACGGCATTATTGAGGACGAATGCAACGACACCATCGGCGGTGAGGGTAAAATCAATGAAGATCGTTTTGATGAAGTAGACTTGCTTAGTACCGGAGGACTTAATGATGACAGCAAAGGAGAAACAAATAGGCTTCATGAGTCCAAGAGGGCTATAGGAAGGGAATCTCAAGAGGAACCACAAGGCAAGAGCATTGAAGCAAACCTCGAGCAGGCCATAATCAATGCATCGAACTCCGCTACCTCGCGCAGCGTACAACCATTCAACGCTGCTCAAGTAATGGCACTACGCAAGCAGTTACCGCTGCAGCCCGGCGCTACACTGCACCTCAACATACCTTATGTGGCCCAGGATGACGTAAGCAAACTAACGTTTTCTGTGGCCTACGCATCACCGCAAGTCCAGCTGCCAAGCAGTAGCAGCAGTTTTTGCAGCAGCAGCGGTGGCAGTCCTAGTACTAGTGTAAGCAGTGGTAGCAACAATGAAAGCGAAGAGCGGTGGATTCGCCGTGTAGCCTCCAGCGTCACGCTGCTACCTTCAACCGAACTGCAAATTGTAGGGGTTGATATCTTACCCGGCCCGTGGTCACATCTCTTGCAGCAGGCACCCCATTTGCCATTAGCAACGCTTGAAGCACTCGAAGATAGTGCTGGTGTTGACAATGATAATAGTTCAGTAGGAATTACGACAGGTGTAAAGGACAGCAGCGTAACGTCAGACGCTGCCACCTGTCTCGCCATCGTGACTGTAGCCAATGCTAAGCAAGAGCCTGTGGTCCTGACTCTTCATGCACCAATTGGGTTGCAATCTATGGCCAAAACAGCTTCCTCAAAAGCAGCTGCTGCAGTACCTGAAACGACTTCTGCTCCTCCACAGCCTCTTGAATACACCCGCGTTGCAGTTGGTCCTGGGGCGACAACACGCATCGTTGTGACTCTGCCTCGTCTAGCGTGGCCACCTTCTTCGTTGGCCTACACGCACAGTCCCGCGCATGCGTTATGGGGTGCTCCTCACTTGACGCTTCCGCTGTCGGATGAAGCGTTTTTGCCGTTGCCTCAAAATGCAACTGCCGCAGAAGCAGAAGCGCACGCAGTGAGCCTCAAAGCTGCGCGCATCAACCTCGCGTCATTGTCAAAATGCTACTTCTCGCCGCGATTACCTTCTTCTCAGGTAGACGCTTCTTCTAAGGATAGCAGCAAATTTTCCTCCCTCCCCCCTCCAAGCAAGGAGCGGGTAGGTGAAGTAGCCGTAGCTCTAGCGAAAGCTGCTAATGCCAATGACCTTGCTCTTAGTTTGGGGGAAGCAGAGCGAGTAGGTGTTCGAGGGTCCCTCGTTGATCACGCAACCTGCCGGCTGGCGCTGTTGTTGCACTTGGGGACACATTTAGCTTGTGTTTGGGAGAAGGTGGCACCACCGAACCAGAAGTCAGAGAATCCTGGCAGTCAAGACAAAAATTCCACGGCACTACTGCTGAACCGTCCGCCAATGTTGCAGCATTTTTGCCCCATGCCGCGACGTGGCATGCTCCCCTTGGTAGATCTTTTGTCGCTCGAGAACACTAGTTGTCGCACCGGTGCAACGAATTTAGGTGGGGAAAGCGCTGAAGAGGGAAAAAGCGCTTCTCAAAGAGAAAACGTCGCATTAGAAGCGGCGGTGCATGCAATTAAACCTCCTGTTGAGCTCGAAGTGCGCTGCCTCCCGCTCCCATCTGCTTCAGATCAGCAGGACGTACCGAATGCCTTTTCCATTGCTGCTGCTGCTGCTGCTGCTGCCGAGTCGAGTGAGGTTATTTCTGAGTCCACGAGCTCCACCACAGAGATGAATTCGAGAAAGGCACTTGTGAATGCTGCTTCTAAGAATACCATCGAAGTGACCGTGGGGCAAGTTCTGCGCTTAAAATTCACTGTTCGAGACGTTCGAGAGCTGCAGCCTCTCCTTGAAGCAGCAGAAGAAGGTAGCCACGGCACGTCGCTTGGCCATTCCCAAAATGATACTACGCAGCCTTTCCCTCTGCAAGTGTGCTTGTCGCCAATGGCTTCTCGTGAAGGTGATGCTTGGCCGTCAACTCTTAATAGTGACGAGAGCTCAAAACCACCTCCCATGTATTGGGCAGGCAATCTCAAAGCTTCTACGAGTCTCATTCCTTCTTCAAGTACCAGAAGAACAACACTCGATAATGAAAGTGGCGTTCTTCGCACTACTGGCACTGATGATAATGATTCCGCAACCAATGGTGGCGAAGTGAAAAAAACGCCCTCCGAGTACTCCTTTGAGTCAGCTGTTTGCTTCGCAGAAAGTGGGAACTTCACTATTGGCCTTCGCTGCGCTTACCATGCGGGCATGCTAGGCACACGAGCGGGCGTTTTGACTTCTGACGATGTTGCTGGCCAAGGAGAAGTGGGATCGGAAAGTAATTGGTCGGTCGTCGTAAGCTCGTCTCCGTTGCTGGTGCATTGCAAGGCAGAATCATAAGCAATATTCCTACTGCACATTGCCCTTCTCCTTGATTTTCGCTTGACTCCTTCCTTAAAAGGCAGGCTTTTTCTCTTTTAATGTCATTGCCTCTCATATATCACTCTAATTAAGCGTAGAGAACGCCCTACATGTCCCGCCGACTTGTTCGGAGGAAAGGCGCCAGTTGGAGCCTTAATTGGCCTTCTGGAGCGAATTTTCTAGCGCATATGCAGCTCAAGTGCATTCTTTATGTGCCTCTGTGACTGCTGTGTACTTGTCTTTCTTTGTTTTTGGGAGAGTATTAACTAGACTAGACTAGACTACATCCAAATTACACTACAAAGGCCAAAGGCCCGCTTGTATCTTGCATCTCGCATACACATAACATTATATTTAACATGCAGCATGCATGGCGCTTATATCTACCGCGCCGAATGCAGCTGCCTTGGAATAAGTCAATGACATCCCGAGAGGCAACAGATAAGAGTATTGAAGTAGGGCCATAAATTTGGCTATATATTTCGAAACACTGCGTTAAAATAAAAACCATCAAAATTCAAAAAAAACTGGAAGTAGAGGTATACCGCTATATCCATTTACTCACTTCTGCTATGTTCCGCATTGCCCTTGCTGCTTATTGGCTGTTTTGGAATGAAAGTATGTATATATGCAGCTACGTATAGGCCATGTATCAAACATGTCGCCAAGACATAGTCCCTTGGGGAGGTTCCTCTTCACTGCTACTCCCCTCGGCTAATTCCTTGAGCTGACTTTCTCGGGCCTCTTTCGCTGCTGCTTTCCATTTCCGTGCTGCCTCTCGCTCGGCTGCAGCCTTGGCCTGGCAGTAGACGCAACAATGACACGTACCAGAGACACGCATTATAAGTAGGCTGCGAAAACTGAAATGCACGTGCTTTCCATTTCGTTGGTCCTTTCATCTACGGAGTAGCTAGGGATTTTGAGAAGTGCTCAATCGCAAGCACCAGCATGAACGATTGATTTAATGTTTACCTTTGCTTCGGCGTCTTTCTTCTCTTGAGCTTCGCGAATAAGTCTCTGCTCGTCAACACGAGGCAATTTCTGGCTTTTACTAAGCAAAACGAAGCTAGCCTGTGGAAGCGAAACAAACACACATCCAAGGCCCAAATTTCACAACATATATTTCAAGCAGCGCTAACGCAAATGAACTCTGAATCCTACGAAAGCACGCATTGATGAAAGTACTCAACAAAGGCTATGCCTTCGCAAAGAATTAGATTCGGTACCTGGAATTCGGCATTGCGTGTCAGCACCGTGTCTGCCGTAATGTTTCTGGTGTGCTTTCGTACGAGTGCTAAAAGTCGAGGATCTCGGGAAGCTACAACGTCGCTCAGCCGCTTGGCGCCGGCTGTGTCCACTAAACCTTCTTTCTTTAATCGCTGCACCAGGAACATGCAGTCGACCGACTCTTTGAAAGGCGGCAAGTATGGCCTTACTTCTCTTCCACCGACAGCTTCGTCGGGCTTTTTCGCCGGTTTCCCGGGGCACCCTAACCGCTGCCGTAAACTACGCCAATAATTTAGCGAGCAGCAAATGCACCACGGCCCGTCGGTTTCGCCTCGTGCTTTGCGGTACAAGTATTCGTTGTAGGACACTGCGGCTGCCGCCACTGCGAGCACCAGGCCACCCGCGACGCCGATGAGCGTGAACATAGCTGCGCTGTCCATGGTGTTGAGTAATGCTACTCGAACATAGGAGAGTACACTAGGCAGGAAACAACGAGGCAGACAACTTCAGGGCGAGCATATGAGCGAAGCTTTTGCCAGCAAATGTGATCTTTCAATGTAGGCTGTCTCGTATGTAGTGCTGGCTTATGGGACTTGTCCAAGTGGGATATAGGAGATCAATCTCAGGTCTAGGATGGAGGGCGGTCTGCCACGGTCGATCCGATACGAATAATCTAGCCAATCGATTTAAAAGTGCGCCTTGATCTACTGTCCTATCTGCCGCCACTTCGTCGCAATCCTTACTATTTGGGCCTACTCTACTCAACAAGAGTACAGTGAATAGACGACTCCGCTAACCGTCGAGCGTCGAGCGAAATCGTCACCACAAGTGGGTTTTTGTCCGTTGTAGCCAAGTAGTTGTAGCGGTTGTGTATTTGAGAAAGGCCCCGAAGGGCCGGAATTAGAAGGCTAACAGGTAGAGAAGAAAAGCATAGCAGCGCAAACTGCGACTCATAAGCTAATCAGGCGCACATGCCCGAGTGGCCATGGAAGTGATGGTAGCGGTCCAAAGTGGCACGCTGTACGCTCCTCCGTGCTCTGAGAGTGCAGCTCAAAAGAAGAGATTCAACCGTTGCGTTTTTTCTTCATTTACTTTAGCCAGCGGGGCTTATCTCTGATCACACAGCTGCACAGCTAAAAAGCAGATCACAGACCACAGACCACAGATCACAGACCACAGATCACAGATCACAGATCACAGATCACAGATCACAATGGCCAAGCGAGGGAAATCCGGAGTACTGAATTCGACCGGGACCGGCCGTGTTTCTGAAAAAAAAAATTCTTGTCGAACATTGCACTTGCACCTTGCACATCCCGAGCTCCGAGCTACTGATCATGATTTTCCTATGAATTTCTATTCTTTCCTTAAATCCAGTCAGGCTTGTTCTGGTGTCTGGAGGATCCATCTAAACTGAGCTTCTTTCTACTTGTTGTTGTTTCTTTGCAATTGGGGAGTATAACCTACTCTAACCTAATCCAATTTCGTGAATTACATAGGCCTAGGCATCAAGTATTGATTTCGGTCATGGAGGTCCGTGTTCTGAGCGACGAAGCCGCTGCAATTCACTTCCACTCAACCCCATGGATCGTCCTCGAAGTCACTTCCTCCGCCGCCTGTGTCTAGCATCGCATCTGGATAAGGGTCGAGCCCAAGGCCAGCCTCATCGCCATCACCAAACGCATTGTCGACGACAATCTCACTGTCCTCTTCGACGCCCACATCATCTGGAGCAACGCCAGGAGCTACAAAACTGCCCACGAGCTCCACGTTGTGCTCTTCCAAGAAGCTCTCGATTTGCGTTAAAATCAAGTCGCCGTGCATGCTCAGCTTGTGCGCGCCCCACCCGTTGAGCTGCTTCAAATCGTTGCGAGTTTGGGGCACGTATTTGACCAGGTCCAACACCGCTTTGGAGTCAGCAATGTTGAACGATGCAATGTTGTGCTCGCTGCCGTAAGCATCCAGCCATTGGTGCAAATAAGTAGACAACAAGTTTTCGAGCACCTTGGACCCGAGGCGGCCGACTCTGGCAGGTTTGGGTTTCTTGGAAGGCAAGGGCAGTGCGGCTTCTTGAAATTTGGACAAGAAATGCTTGGAAGCCACAGGCGCACCAGGAGGCGGCGCTGACGACGATGATGAGGAGTAGGAGGAGGAGGAGGATGAGGTTGCTGGCCGTGCGCGCGTGCGGTTGCTGCTATCGCTGTCATCGTTGCTGTCGCTGTCGCTGCTGCCGTCGTCGCTCATGGCGTTCACCATTTCCATCACCCCGCCGGGGCCGTAGGCCTGAGCTGCAGCGCCCGAATACCCCTTGGGGGGAGTCGACTTTTTCTTGGTGGCTTTGGTGGCGGTGGTGGTGGAGCCTTTCTTGCTGTCGTTCGCTTTGGACGCGGCTTTGGGCGTGTTGGTTTGCCGTGGTTTCGGGGAGATCGATCTCGACGACGACGAAGTGGAAAAAGCTCCTCCTTTGGAAGTGTGCATGACCACCATCGCCTCGCCCTCGGGCTCATCGCCGCCGTCGTCGTCGTCGTAGGCTGGCCCTGGCCCTGCCCGCGGCTTGGGTGCCTTTGACGATGCAGCTTTCTCTTTGGGTGCTTTGGGTGCTTTCGCGCTCTTCGGTGCCGAACTGCCTTTGGCTTTGGACCGAAACTTCACGACTACTTGTGGGGGGTGCGACCCCAGAAGCGCGTTGGATTTAGGGCCCAGGGACAGGTAGTCGGCCGTGTAACCGCCCCCGTTTTCCCGAGCTTCTTCCGACAAGAACTTCTTGAGCACCAGTTCTTGCACCAGCCGCTCAGCTACGCTGCTGTCCAAATCTTTGCCACACCCAAACCCTTCGGCCCGGTCTAAACCCGACGCCCGCATGGCTTTGGTGTTGGCGCCCCGCACGGCTTGCACCAACTGGAGTAGTGACACGTTGGAGCGCGACACCTAGACAAAAAGGGGATTCACGAAGGGGTGTGTAAAGGAGTACAGAAAATATGCTACGACAAGGAAAAAGAGCAGCCTTGAGAGTTGAAAAATTAGAAAAAAAAATGAAAAGGTAAAGGTATATATAAGACACGGAACGTACCGACATAAAGAGGCGCACAATGCTCTGTGCATGCTTGGTGAGGTCTTTCGCTTCTACCGCAAAACCGCCGCTGCAATTGTCGCACGTGCCGCGGCAGTCCGCGGAATTAAAATGCTCGCCAAAGTGCTCTAATACAACTTGCCGGCGGCAATCGACTTCGTTCAAGCAGTACGCCACTACGCGGTGCAGCATGTCTAACTCGGCATCTTTCTTCGCATAACTGCCTTCGCCTTTGCGCACCATCATCTCGAACACCGACTGTTTATTTTCCAGAGACAAATGGAGAATATTATACGAGTCAAGAAAACGTAGAATTCGCACGGCGTGTGTAGTTAGATACAATCTTTCCTGCTGTTGTCACAAGCACCAATTAAACACGTAACTGTCCTACCTTGTCCCGAAAGGTGAAGTACAGGAGGCAGTCGGACTCGAGGCCATCGCGGCCTGCGCGCCCGCTCTCTTGGTAGTAGTGGGTTAAGGACTTGGGCAAAGAGTAGTGGATCACATAGCGCACGTCGGGCTTGTTGATGCCCATCCCAAACGCCACCTAACAACGAACCAAAAACAGAGCAAGCATTCATGTTATAATGATGCACAATAAGAGCTCAATGGCTAAATAGATTAATGCCTCCATTCAACGGAAGGAAAAAAGACACTCACATGTAAACAGAGATATAATGTACTCGCACATGTGAGTCGGAAATACATGCCATAGCCTGCCGGTATATGCGCGTAAGAGAGTGCGTGTGCGTGTGTGTGAGTGCGCAAACTTACCGTGGCCACGATGAGCTTGATGTTCCCGCGGGTCCATTGCGTGTGCCGCCGAGCGCGCTCGTCCGCTTCGAGTTCCGCGTGGTAATACGTAATTTTACTCGCCATTTGCGGTAAAGCTTTCTTGAGCTCGTCAGACACTTGTTCGCAGTTTTTGCGGCTCAAACAGTAAATGATCCCCGATTTCCCAAATTGTTTGGTTTTGATGTAGGTCGAGATTTCGGCCAGTGAGGTTTTGGTCTTTTTCAAAATGGTATAGCGAAGGTTCGGGCGGTTGAAACTCGATTTGAAGGTGAAGAAGTCACGGCGCATCGCGAGTTTAGAGCTAATGTCAGACACGACAGAGGAGTTGGCGGTGGCCGTTAAGGCCATGATGGGCACATTCGGGAAATCTTGCCGCAAAATGTTCAACTTCAGGTAATCTGGCCGGAAGTCGTGCCCCCACTGTTGCAGGCAGAGAAAAAAGCAGAGAATTTGAAAAGATTAGAACTATGACTTCATGTAGGAGTAATGGACGAGAAGACAAAACGAGGCAAATGCCTCTTTTATAGTGCACCTGGCTGAGGCAGTGCGCTTCGTCTACCACAAAGCGGCTGAGGCGCCCTCGTCTATACAAGTCCTGCAGCACGCTCATCATTTGGCCCGAATGGCTCAGTTTTTCGGGAGTAATGTACAACATTTTGATGGAGCCGTGCGCTGGCAAATGGCGAAGCTGGTCAAGGAGAGGCCTCACCTGAGGGAGAATAGGAGAAACTATGTGGGGAAGGATCGTATATAGAGGTCAGTGACAAGTCTTCCTTTGAGTCCGATTATCAAGTAATTGGATCTCTATTAAAAAACTGGCCAGCGTAAGTGCGACTGAAATAACACCCACTTGAGTTTCGTAATCTTGCGCCGAGTTGAGAAAGACGGCTTCCACGCCCATCGCCGCCATCCCTTCGCACTGGTCTTGAATCAACGAAATGAGCGGGGAAAACACCACTGCCAAGCCAGGGCAGCAGTAAGCTGGTAGCTGGTAGCACAGCGACTTGCCACCGCCTGTAGGCATCAAACAAAACACGTCCTGGCCTTGCATGGCGCGGATTACCACTTCTTGTTGCCCGTGCCGAAACCCGTTGTGCCCAAACACGTCCTTGTTTTCTTTCCACGGCGATAAAGTTTCCGGCGGGAAGGTGGCTTGCAAGGCGGCTTCACTCATCCCACCAAAGTCACGGGATGCAGTAGTGCCGTACATGTCACTGCCGCTGCTGCACCCACCAACGCCGCCTCCAAAGCCCACGCTGCCGCCATCTCCACCGCCTCCATACATGCTGCTGCCACCGCCCTCCATGCTGCTTGAGTTCGAAGTGCCACCGTCGGCCCACTCGAAAAAGTCGCACGCTTCGCCCGTAGTACCCGAATTGCGGCACTTGTAAAACTCCCGATTAGGGTTGTTTTCCGACCGGGACGTCAAGAGCACGCAGGGCTCACCACAGAAACATTCTTTGCCGTCGCCGCTGTCGTTGCCGTAAGATGGCGCCATACTATTTGCAGGCTGGTAGCTACGAGAGCCTCCGCCACCATCGTATCCGCCGCCGCTGTAGCCTCCACCCAAGCTAAAATCGCCAGTGCCGTCATAACCACTGCTGCTGCTGCTGCTGTTGCCGTTGCTTCCATAACCGCCTGCAGGAGCGTTGTGGTGGTTGTAGACACCTCGGTCGCTATCATCGGCAAATCCTCCATCGTAATTGTCACCACTCCCATCATACATGCTGCTACTGCTATATGCACCCCCACCGCCGTTGTTGCCGCCTGCATTGCTGAACTCGCGGGTGCTGCCATCGTAGGAGCTTGGCGCCTGGCGCTGATACGGCTGTGCCGGGGGCTGCGAGTAAGACATGTATCCACCACTTTGTGGCGTCATGGCGTACGCGGGAGGC
>Ga0307930_1001030_pt1 | contig 22408 bp, 25 predicted proteins | sample OrgLakmetageno46_FD_203161 | JGI IMG/M metagenome (GOLD analysis project Ga0307930, IMG submission 203161) | Saline water microbial communities from Organic Lake, Antarctica - #46 | ecosystem: Environmental > Aquatic > Non-marine Saline and Alkaline > Saline | place: Antarctica: Organic Lake...
CAGTCCATATCCCCCGAGAGGGGGTGTGTGCTTCTTTTCTGGATCTGTGACCGTTGGGGTTCACTTTCGCAAGACCACTCGACGCACTTCAAAACCGTTTTGTATCATCATAAGATCTACTAAAATGGTTTCGAGTAGCCTCTCGCACGTGTGCGCAGCCCTCGTGTTTGTCGCACCAGCACTTTCATGGTCTCCACAAGTGACATGTGGTCGTGCCACAACAGCTCAGCGAGCGACAGTAGAAAGAACAAACGCGCCGTTGGGATTCCCAAGCACAAGTGCTGCCTCCACGCGGCAGCAGGTGTCATTACGGCGGGGCAGGGCGCCACTTACCCATGACGTGAAGCGCGTGCCCTTTTCAAAGCGAAAGTCAAAGAAGCGTTCTTTAGTTGAGACATCGGTCAAGGGTGAGTTTTGCAATGCCATTCCTTGGTCCACACATCGCGCTTTTTTCAAAGTGGCATTGTCATCATTCTCCTCAAATGCAACTTGTCTTCTTACCTCTGCTCGCAGTTGTCTCTTCCATCGTGAATTTTCCCATCGCGATCACGCTCTGGGCACCAAGAAAAATGGTTCGACTTTTGTCTCGGAGCGAAGAAGGAGTGTCTGATTTTTCACGGACAAAAATCAAATCAACGCGGCTGCAGCAGCCTCCACCTGTCATAGAGCAAAATTCTTTACGTCTCGAAGAATCCCCGTCATCGAGCAAATACGCTGACTACGTCGCCGTGTTAGAAGCCCAGCGCGCAAGTGGTGCTGTAGTGGATCGTATGAAGAACTCAAAGCCAACGGCAGCCCAACGACTCGTGGCTGAAAGGTCGACAGCACGGGCATTTTCGACACCCACACCACAAAAGCAACATGAAACGAGCAAAGCAGAGGCGCTAGTGCAACAGAAGACCAAGGCCGAAAGAGAAGCTCGCGCCGCAGCGGAAGCTGCTCGATCGCGAGCTATGCGTGCGGCTGAGGAAGCAGCAGCAGCAGTGGCAGCAGCGAGCGAGGAAATTCCTAGTAACGATGGAGAGTATCCGTTAAGAGACGACGAAGAGTTGAAAAACGGTGGAGTCGTGGCTGCTTTACCGCAAGGGAAGGCTTTCGTTGTCGACGAAGCTTCCGCTGTGCGTTCTTCCAGGCTGGAAGACATCAAAGCCGAGGCTCGAGCGGAAGCGTGGGCTGAAATGGAGGCGGCGGTGGCCTCCGCCAAAGCAGAAGCGAAAGAGACCGAAGCCGTCGCCCATGCCCTGGCGGAGCAGGCGCAAACTGACGCAGCGCAGAAATTAGCGGCCGCTGCTGCGTCTGCGAAAGCGGAAAAGGAGTCAGCCGTCGAAGCCGCCGTGGCAGAAGCCGCCGCGAGTGCGACCACCGCCGAAGACACAGCGGCGCAGATTGCAGCTGACTTAGAGAAAGCTCAGGTGGAGTTGCGGGCGGTGGTGGATTCCGCTGCTGCATTCGAAGACAGGAAGCCTCGCCGTCAAGCTGCTGAGCCAGAGACGTCAACTCAGGCATCTCCTGCTTCACCCTCCTCTTCTTCCTCTGCACGTGCTGAGGCAAAGCCTGCCCCCTCCTTTGTAGCAGTCGATGTCGTGGAGCACCCAAAAGCGACCACTGCTGCACCCTCTTCCACCACCGAGGCAAAGAGCACGTCAACCGCTTCTTCCTCTTCGTCGTCGTCTTCTTCAGGGCACACGCACGAAGGGCAAACCCGGCCGTACGAAGTCACTGCGAAGAAGCAACCGTCCTCTCCGTCCTCCGAGGCACGCCGCAGTAGCGACCGTTTCCCGAGCAGCAGTAGGAGCTCAGGTGACAGGAGCAGTGCGTTCGGCAACGGCGGCCCAGGTAGTGTTGCTGCTGAAGTTCAGCAGCACCACGCAAAGAGGAGAGAGCGCAGCCCCGTGGCTCAGGAAGATTTCTACGCGCAACGGCAACAAGAAGCCCGCGACCTGCAAGCGTACCACGAAGCCTGCAACGCTCGCTTGGCTGCCATCATGGGCGGAAAACCGCCACCTTCACCGCCCGTGCCGCCGCCTCCTCAAGAGCCAACGCCGCAGCAGGCGAGCTTCAATTACCGGCGGCAGAACAGCGAAGCGTACAACCGCTACAGCCAAGCCAATGGCCGCGTGCCCCCGCAACAGACCTGGCAACCACCTCAGCAACCACCACCGCAGCAAGAGCAGTGGGTACGGCCAGGGCGTAGCGCAGAGCGACAACAACAATGGCAGCAGCCGCCGCAAGCACCGCCGCCACCGCCCCCGCGAGCTGACCGCAGTCATTTTCGACCACCTTTGCAGCAGCAGCCGGAGCGCCAATACAGCCCTGCCGCCCACCAGTGGCGCGCTCGGCCTGGTCGGTACACCGGCCCGCCCCCGGTACTGTCTCCCGAGGCTAGGCTAGCGATGGAAGGCTTCGGCCCTGACGGTTACTTGGCGCCTCAAGAGGGCTTCAAGGCAGCCTACTGGGACGATGGCATTGACTTGCAGGCGGAGCTGGACAACGCCAAAACGCTTTCGCCGCTCGCGTTCAACATCATGCACCATTACAAGGGCCAGCCAGCCGCCTGAGAGATGATGCCCGAGGAGGTGCCGCTCGAAGTATTGCATGTTTATGGCTGGGAAACAACTATGTTCCCGGCGAAAATCCAATTGCGCTGGAATTCGCGACTTCGCAACTCGCGCATTTGGTTACTTCTTTATGTGAATTAGATCTAAATTAGATCCCGATATATTCAATTTTCAAATCAATTTTAGCCTAAAAGCCAAAATCAAAAAGTGAGAAAAAGAAACATAAAACAAACCGGATTCCGAGTTCATGCGCGTCCGCATAAACCTAGCATGAATCATGGAGCACCGCCCAGGGAAATATAAAACGTCGGTCTTAAGTTCTACGGTCTACGGTAATCGCGTACTCGGTACTCGACACTGCCGTTGGGGACATGGGAAATAAATTCGTAAACGCTAGCTCGGTAGCTCAGAAGTAAACGAAATGCACTATTCACGGCAGCGCCATGAATCGCATGTGCATAAGGAATGCTCCGTTGCTCCTCTATTCGTCCATGCCGGTGACTTCCCCGCCAGTGTAAAGGTCCACTTCACTAGCTAGAGTCCCGCCGCCTTTGCCACTGCCGCGAGCCTGAGAAGGGTTCGCCGCTTTCGCCTCTTCGGCTTCCTGGGCCAGGGTCTTCACAAGTCCCTGTTGCTCGGCCGCGGAGCGCAAGCGTTTCACGTCCTCTCCCAGCAAGGCTACAGCATAGCTGAGCTGTTGGTTGTCATCTAGTTTGGTCGCGTAATTGTTGGTCAGCTGCCTCAGCCGTGGCGCAATCTCTTCCTGAGCTACCTTACGCTTCAAGTTGGCTTGCTCAGCCCCGCTCGACGCTGCACCCGCCTGCGTGCTCAGCTGCTGGGCCATGGCACTCAGGGCGCTGTTTTGCTGCAGGAATGCTTGCGGGCCGTACTGCTGCAACAGCTCGAGGTTGTCGATGCGGTTGTGTTGGTGCACCAGCTGAGCTTTGGCGTTGTTGAGAGCAGCGCGCCAGGCCGAGGGGTCTTTGAGAAGTTCTTTAGGAGGAGGCAAGCACTCGTAGCGCGCTAAATCGAGCGGCTGCATTCGTTGGCCGCCTGCGACCCGCTTCGCCTGCATGAGGTTTTGGCATTGTGGGATGACAGCGCGAATGCAGGGCACATATCACTGCAGATTAAACCCTACACCTCAGCCTAAATAATACCCTCAAGATAAAGGCACTTCTACTTTTATAACAACTGATAATACGATACTGCGCGCGCCTAGCATTGGTGGTGGCATTGCGTGAAGTCACGTTGCTCATGCAGTATCACTAACCTCGGACGCAAGGACTGGATTATCCGGAAACGAGAGGTCTGGCGGCGGAGGTAAATGGGCTAAGTAATCGCGCGGCGGCATAGAGGCCATTTCTTCTTCAATTAGCGACCGTACAGCCGACTGAACCGCCGGGTTGTCGTACCTTCACATTATAAAACAAAGCTTAGCAATGCTGGGCTGAATATTCGTGCTCACAAGCGCGCAGCATTGAGAGCTATCGTGCGGGCAGAACTAGAAATGTTAAACAGTTACGCATATACTCACTCATTGTCTAGATATGGCAGTGCGTCAACCAAGACTCGCTGCTGCTCGCCGCCAAGTGTGAGGGCATCGTCCATTTTGCTGGGCTCGGGCGGCGGGGGGGCTGAAGAGGCTGGCTGAAACTGTACTTAGGACACAACAGACACAACACGACGGACGACGGGCGACCGAGCATCCAACGGATCATTTTTGGGAAGACCGAGAGAAAAAAAGAAAACACTGCAACTAAAAATGGAGCGGTCTTGACATCTTGACACAACTGCGACGTTGTGCGGCCTTCCCTGGGAAGGTTTGGCACAAATTAGAGTGACCACGTGGGTCTCAACAATTCTTTAGCTATGCCAGTGCACTGGCTAGCCAATTTGCCTGTCATCAATCTTTCCCCACGGTCATTATTGTCCGGAGATGTCACACCTCGTTCGGTGGTTACATTTGCGGAAGCACTCCTCTGGTGCGTCGAATCCTAGAATGTGACGTCTTCAATGTTGCTCTATTTGGATCGTTTAGTTTAGGTTGCCTCTAGGGGCAGTTAGGAGCCGACATGCTATCTTGAAAAGTCAGATATCTTCAGATTCCATTCTGTTTGGTGGCACAAATCGTCTCTTGCGTGATCGCCCCGTCTCTCATTGGATGCTGTGTGCTGTTTGTTGTCCGTCGACTGCCCTGCAGGCGCTCTATGGACTTCGTTTTTGCACCGCGCACGTGGCTGAAGCAGTTGTTCTACGCAGCGGCACTGCAGTCAGCAGTCGCAGTGGTGCTGCAAGCTCGGCGCGCGGCCGGCGGATTGGTAGCTCGATTGTTCCCGCGGTCGAGGCGCGGGCAACTGCATTTGCTACAAGTGGAGCTGGCTAATGCTCCCACGTATGCGCGCTGGCTCGACGCGGCGAAGTGGTAAATGTCACATGATTGTATGTTTGCATGTGCACGCTCCTATCATCGAGCGGTCTTGGGCACACTCCCTTATGTGGGTGTAAAATGATAAGATATGCTTCCTACCTTGCGTGCTTACATTTCAATGGTTGCACAAAATTTCGTAATCCAACTTCTCTTCGTCAGGCACGACCATTTGACGGGCATGGATAAGTGGCGTCTGTCTCCCGAGTCCCACTTGTACGACTACCAAACGGTATGTGCGCGACGCGTGATTGGCGCTTGCATTTCCACATTTTGCTACTGGGATGCCGATCATTTTTTTTTTCTAAAATATAGTTTTTTTTCTCATTATCTCGTCACCCTCTTCTGGTCTTGTACTTCTTGCGTACCTCCTGCGTTATTCCTTCGGCTCAAAAGGTGGCCGCTCGCACCGCTGAGCTGGAAGTCTTTCTGGACCGAGTGAGCGGCAAAGGGCATGACAACATGGGCGCCGAGGCTTCCAGCAGGAATGGCCACGGGAGCAGCCGGCACCGCAGCGGAAGCTTGCGATCTGGGCGCCGTGGGCACAGCAGTAACAGCGGCAGTGCGCGAGGCGGCTTCACAGCGCTGTCGTCATCATGGGACGATTTGCCGGAAATGGCTCGCAGCGACACCCAACATTACGCCCCGGCGGCCGCTGCTGGAGTTGGAGGCGCCTGGAATAAGGGTGGCAACGGTGGGGAGCACGGCAACGACAACAGCAGTAGTGCTAGTGGTCGGTCGCACCGCGCGCGGCGAGCAAGCGTAAGCAGGGGTTCTCTGCGGAGCGAGGGTGGGCGCGCCAAGAGCGACGGGGCCTCATCGAATGATTGGCCAGATAGCAAGAACAGCACTAGCACCAGCAGCAGCAGCAGCAGCAGCAGTAGCAACAGAGCAAAGCATGGAGCGAAGCGCGCGCAGTCTAGCTCTTCGCTCAAAATGGAGGCGCAATTCTCGTCTACGGGTGCAGCAGCAAGTGCGGGTACAGGCGTTGTCTCGGGTGGCGGTGGAGCTAGCCGCGACTTGCGGCGCTCGAGCAGTGGCAACGGCCGCGGGAGCAACAGCCGATTGGCTGAGCAGGACCCCATCACCCAGGAGCTCTTTGCGCTCATGTTCCGCGTGCGAGGCGGTCTATCGCGACACGACTTTGGCTTATTGCACGAGGGTTTGTTTGCGAAAGCGCGCTGTGGCACCAAGCGAGCCGTGGAGCGGTAAGATGAAGCAAGGAAAAGCGAGAAAGTGTAAGGAATGGCTTGATGGTCGTTGCTAAGTGATTGGCGTGTGTGTGCGCGATCTTGCTGCATTTCGCTGGATGCCTCTAATTTTGAGTATTTCATTCTTGTGTGTGTGTGTGTGAATGGCAGCTACTACACGGCCCTCACTCGCGCGCTCGGGCGTCTCGCGGGCATGCCCCCTCTGCCGGCGCTCGGAGGCGGGGCTGTGCGCGTAGGCAGCCGCGCGCGCGCGTTGGATGCACTGCAAGACGACTACAGCGACAATGGTCCTCATCACACTGGAGACGGTGGTCATACTAGAGAAGATCGTGAAGGCAACGGAAGTGGCAACGGCAGTACTGTTGCTGCTGCTTCTGCTTCTGCCACTCCTCCTCTCTCTAGCAAAAGTACCAGTGACGAAGATGCGGCTTACCCCCGGGACAACATCCCAACCGAAGTCAAGCTCGCTTTCTTCAACGAAATGCGCCACGCCTATGGCCGCACCGCCCTCATGCTCAGCGGAGGCGCCGTGTTGGGATTGTACCACGTCGGGGTAGCCAAAGCGCTGTTTGCTGCGGGCCTATTGCCGCGGGTGCTGAGCGGGGCTTCTGCGGGCGCCATTGTTGCCGCCACCTTAGCCACCAAGTCCAACGAAGAGTTGGTGGCGACAAGGGTGTTTGAAGGCGAAGGGGTGCCCCTGGAGTTCTTTCGGGTCAACGAGCGGTCTTCGAATGGAGTGTATTTGGAGACGGCCACCCTTCGGAAAACCATTCAGGGCTGCGTCGGGCATGAAACCTTTCAAGTAATCGATGAATCTTAGACACCCGTTCAGAATTTGTTTCGCCTTTCCTGTGTTGTTTACTTCGAATTACTGGCTTTGTACACGCTTGATGCTTTTGTGCGTATATGACCCTAACAATTGTGCGTGGCTTCGTGGTTACCTCAACCGACTTCGAAATCATTTCATCTCGTCAATCTCCCTTTCCTTTGATTGTTCTATTCTATTCTGTTCTTAATGCAGGAAGCCTTCGACCGCACCGGTCGCATATTGAACGTGATGGTAGCGCCCGTGAACAGTCGAGCTCCCGCGCGGCTCCTCAATTACTTGACTGCGCCTCACGTGCTCATCTGGTCGGCAGCGCTCGCATCGTCTGCAGTACCGGGCGTTTTCGAACCGGTAATAATTCATATGTTTTAAAGAAAATTACATAATTCAAGAGTAGTCGGAAAAAGTCAAGCAAATCATACAAAATATATGCAGTGGGACGAGGCACAACGATGAAAGAGCTTCTACGGACTCATCACATATTTCTTTTCGTCAGGGCCGTGCTTCGCACAAGATAGAATCTCGACAGAATTGTCTTTGATCTCAATACTGGCCTGCTCTGTTTCTTCACTTCCCTTTTCTCCTCTCACTTTTGTTCATCCACTCCCCCCCCCTCCCCCCTCCCCTCTGTTAGGTGCCCCTTTTGGTGCGGGAGCCTGACGGCGCCCTAGTCCCCGAAGACGACGCCGACGGGTTTGGCCGGGTGGTGCTGTACCAGGACGGGAGCATGGACGCAGATCTGCCCACCCAGCAGCTGAGCGAGCTCTTCAACGTGAACCATTTCATCGTGTCCCAGGTGCCACTACTTAGAGGAAGATATCAGGGGAAAAATAAAAGAATATTGGTACCATTTTGTTGTTGATAATATATAGGCGAGGAGATCGTCCACTAAAGTGAATTCACCCTATTCTCTGACACAAAAAAAGTTGGTGCATTTTACACCGTTTTTCTTGTTTCTGATAGTGCGTGCTCATATGATATCCTGGTGCCTTCCCTGTGTGTACAAACTGCACATGTATCTCTTTGACACAGGCCAACCCCCACTCGGTGTTTTTGTCGTCGCTCGGGTTTTCGGCCACTTCGGCCGTTTGGAAATACCCCGCTCTGAGCGTGGCCGCGGGCGCCCTGCTGTTCATCAAAGACCAAACCCGAGCGTGGCTCAACAACGTGGTGAACGTGATCGCCGAAGTGTTAGGCTTGCCGAGGTCGATTTTGACCAGAGGGGTGCTGCAAATCTTGCTGCAAACCTACGAGGGACGAGACAACGTGGACATTACCATCTTTCCCTGGCGGGGCGCCGTGTCGGAGGTGAGGGTTATTGTGTAAAAACTCGTGTTGTCGTTGTTGTTGTTGCAATTTGCAATAAAAAAGAAAAGGGGGTAAATCAATCCCGAGTGGTACTATATAGGTGGAAAGAATCCGAGTACCCGTGCACGACTCCTTAGTGCTACATCAATGAATTACACCTTTGACGCCTTTTGTGCCCTATTTCCAACCAACCAACGCAGTTGCACGCCATCACCAACCTTCTCACGAATCCGGGCCCCGAGCGGTACCGGCAAATGATTGCGGCGTCAGAGCGCAACACGTGGGGGCGACTCCCGCAGGTGAAAAGTAGAGGAATGCACTGTTTGAAAAGCATGAATTGCTTTGTTGCCTCTTGAATGCTTGTAAATGCAGGGAGGAAAAAATTAAGTACTGACAGCCCATTCGACATTTCTAGATTTCCATTTTATCCTCCGTTTTATCCTTTGTTTTTACATGGGTCGAAATCCTGTTCCTCATTCTTCTTCTTGACAGGTGAAAGCCCATTGCGAAGTTGAAGTGTGCCTAGAGCGATGCGTGCAGCATTTGCGGAAGCAATTACTCGCGGACGCTCGCCACGCATCAACTTCCAGTAAGGTGCCAGCAACCACCGCCAGTTCCGAGACCACCCCTACCTCGGCCAGCAGCAAAACCGGGGTTAATTATTCCCGCGGTGTGTTCCCAGATCACCAGGACCACCTTAAGGGTGGTGGTTCTGGAAGCAGCAGGACCATGCTTGAAGGCGAGGTTTTGAGTGGTGTTGCGCCGCTGACGCCAGGCACCGCCGCCGGAGTCGTCGACATCGGGGTGGCCGGCACTGGAAGCTCGAGGGATAGTGGGGGCGGCGGTGGCACTAGCAGTGGCACTGGCAGCTCGAGCAGCCGCAACTGGAACAATAGCAGCAGCAGCGGTGGCACCCGCGAGCCCCCAAAGAAAGGCTTGAGCCGAGTACCGTCGTTTTTTACGTCCAAATCGCAGTCGGACTTGCAGAGGTCGGCCGCGGAAGCGCTCAGAGAAGAGCAGAAACAGGCAGCAGCGGCGGCCGTGGAACGCGAAGTGGCAGCGCTGCAGGCCGAGAGAAAAGCAGAGCAGGCTGCAGAGAAGCTGGCGAGGGAGAGGCAGGCTCTGGCGTGGCAACAAACACGCGAGAACGCTCGAGCGGCTGCTGCTGGGAACAAATGCAGCCTTGACCAAGACAGCAGCAGCAGCAGTTCAGCAATTGCAGGCGATGGTGGAGCTAATTTTGCTGCAACAAGCGAAAGCCTCGCAGCAGCAGGTCAAGCATCACGCGACGAATCATTGAGCAGTGCGGGGCTCACTGTAGGCGACGAGTACTTCGCGCCATTGAAGCGAAGCACCACTCCAACGCCACACCCGCCGCCGCCTCTTTCCTCTGGGGATGAATGGGCGAACCTCGGAAGGAGCAATCACAGCGGTAGCCACAGCGTGAACCACAGCAACATTAACAGTCCACTCAGTGGCAAGGGCTCAAGCAACAGCAGCAGAAGCATGAAGTGTCCCGCGCCTTTTTTCAGTGGTCATTCGGTGGTTGACACCGCGCCCAGTCTTTTGCCATCGGCGCATTCTCCTGACCACAACAACAGTCCCACCATGGCCACTTCCAACACCACAGCAAATGGTGCTTCCTCCTTGCGGTCGCCTCGCGCTGCCAACTGGTCATGGTACGGCAACGATCCGTTGCCTGCTAACCATCGCGACGACAATCACGACGTGGGTGGCAGCAGCAGTAGCAGCAGCACAGAAGAGGAAGAGAGCGGCGAGGAAGCAGTGGGCCGCGAATGAGCCGCTTCAGCTCTACACGGCATTGGGCGTTAGTTGTGAAATAGTTTGATCAAAGTTTTGAATTAGTAGAGAGAGAACGGGTTCGTGGCCATGCGCACTACAGATTTTTTTCGCTGCATGGGCCGATTTACGCCGGCCGAAATCCCGTTCTTTAGTGTGATAGGTTTTTGTTTGATTTTTTTTGCCCTTGCTCCGAAGTTTTTTGAAGAGCCATAATTGAGCTGGGTTGTCTGAGTAATTCGATATTAACATTTCATGAGGGTTTGGTTCTGACGTACGATATGATAAAGCACAGCCGGGCGCTTAAGCTTAAGCGTATTTCTGGCTGAAACCCAATGCCACTGGCAACGTATGAAGAGTTATAAAGCCTATCGCCCCCTCCCGAGTGGGCTTGCCAATCAGACGCGATTGCTTTCTTGTGTTTGAGGAACTGCCTCAGAATTACATGCCTTGGCTTCTGGCTCCTTCGACTTTTTGTCTTCGTCTCGCAAGGCAGCTGGAAGAAACGTGTCAACCACTATCTGTGCCCACGGCAAAGTACTTCCCTCCCCACTCATGCCCGTGCTCTTTGCGCTCGTCCAGTGGGTGAACGTGGAAGCGTGAGCGCCGCGGAGGCGCTGGAGCAAATCTGCGCCGTAGCTCACGCCAAAGCCAGGCAGCGGGCAAATTTTCAAATGGGGGTGTTTGTGAAGCGCTAAACTCAACGCAAGTTGGTCCCGAGGAAATTCAGGGTGGTTTTCGAGCTCATGCTTCCATGCTTCGAGCCAAGCTGCTGACAGGTCCCGGTCCAGGAGCATAGCGCCGCCATTGTACAGAGACTTGGCATACCTGAGGGGAGAGCGAAAAGGGGGCTATTGATTCAGAAGAATTCCGTCTTTGAGGCAAAGACACCCGAAAAGACTCATCTCAATTGATGTGTATCTTCAATCACGTGCCGAGGCCTCACCAGCGCTCGCGGAAAAGGTAAGCGGAGCAGGACGGGTCCCAGCTGCCCATGGCACTCAAGAGTGGAGCGATCGGAGCATTCACAGTAATGTCTGCGTCGAGGTACAAGAGCCGCTGCGGCAATCTCGGAGGAAAGGGAGTAGCCTCAGTTAGAGCACGGTCCGAAGCGAAGGCTCTTGGAGACCGCCCTACGTAAGCGCCGCTTTGCACGCTGCCGGTGTTCCTGGCCGCGCTGGCTGTCGCGAGTTGGCGGTCCAAAGTGCTGAAAATGTTCTGCTTGAGGTGTTTCGCAGCTTGCCGAGGTGCGTCTTCAGAGAGCAACTCGTCTGTGCTGTGGTCTTCTCGAAAAAAAATCCCAGGCTTTTTCAGCTCCTCCTCTTTCTCGATAGGAGTCTTTCGAGGAGCTTGCAAGTATGTGGCGCGGTGGCTCGTCGGCGTGCACGCGTCTCCGAGTACAAACAAATCACCGCGAAAGTCACCTTGCTTGCGAACTGTCTTCACCAATTCCTCTGCCGAAAAGCCATTCGTGGCTATGGTCACGAGCGACGGTTGGAGGTGTTCTGGCAAGATGTAGCCTCCTGCAGCCTTCACTGTCAGCGGTGCTACGAAAATGAGTCTTCGCCGCACAAACCAAAAAAATACCGTCAGAGTGGCACCTAGCGCAGCGAGAACCGCCACAGTGTTGGCACACACCCAAAAGACTGCGCTCGTCGCACATACATGTAGTTGCTGCAAATTATCGTCTTCTATCTGCTATGAAAGGTGCATTCATAGTAGGTGTTAGTTTTACGACCAAATTGACTTATGATCAAGCAAATTGAATCTGAGGGATTCCTGGTTCGCACCCCTTGATCTCGAAGCTTTTGCTTCAGGCGAGTCAATCCCCATGTGCACACTCGATGCCAAGCGTGATTAAATGCTCCATCTTCGGCTGTTGGCTCCGTGTAAGGAAGAGCAGGCTTCGAGCGCTGCGCAAACTTCATCCGCGCTACACTATCCTAGATTTGCCCTTATGAATCCTACTGTAGTTCACAGAGGTCCTGAGGCTCGAGCGTGAGGTGATGCATCGAGACGTTTCGATGCATCGAAGCTTCAAACCGTCAAATGCCAAGCTATCGACAATCATCAATCATCAGTCTAATCAAGGGTCCCTTGAGTCCATCATCATCAATAATTAGACATGTCTACTAGCTAATCTTAGGTGTTGTTGTCATGCTAACTTACATGTTGTATATGTTGTCATCAAGTCGAGAGTCGAGAGAAATGGAGGAAAATGAAGACGCTGACTTCGTTGTTTGTTTGTTTGTTTGTTTGTCGTGGAACGAACAGAGGTGGATAGGTGGAACAAGATTTTTGGACGAAGAATATGCACTCATCACAACTGCTCCGCTCGTCTGCTCGTTCGGGTCAGCGTGAATGACTTGTGGCTAGCTTTTTTATTTAAGAAATCAAACAAGAAAACGAGTCGGAATTGAAAGTTGCCGCTTGTATACTTGCGGAATATTTCTCGTCTTTTGTCGCGTCTCAGGGGTTCCCGATTCCTGGTGCATGCATGTCTGGCAATACCTCAGAGGTGGATGAGACCGATGCCACGCAATTAGCGGAGCAAGCAGCAGCGCTTTATTTTTCTCGGGCCAGCAATTATCAACGTTCTGAGATAGGTGGTGATTTACAAACGCTAACCGACACGATGAGTGCTGGAGAATATGGCAGCTCATCCGATTCTTCTAGCGTTCATTGGTCCAACAGCCAAGCAGTTGGTGCTGTAGAGGCTAGTGTGGCTCCAACGACAATTTTGATCGAGCATGAGCAGGCATCAAAGGGTAAAACCCCGGGGATAGGTATCGAGGAACATCTTCCACTCTCACTTATGCATGAGGCTGGTGATCCTCCTGGTACTTCCTCTGCCGACACAGCAGCGGCCGATGCCGCGGCAGCTGAAGAGCGTGCCAACTATTTGGCGTGGGAGCGCAGCGTAGCAAGAGGCGGCGGCGACGACGACAGCGACGACGAAGAGGAGCGGCGGTTGTGGCACGATAGCGACGATGATCGCGATGGATCACGGGCTAGCAGCACCATGGCAGCTTCGACGTTCGCTGGAGGCGCGGTGCCCAGCTGGCCTTTAAGTTCAGGTAACAGCGAGTCATCTGATGACTTGCGCCGAGCGCCACCAAACCATAGCAACCTAGCCCAACGCGAAGGCAGCCATGATAATACTCTGGTAGCTTTATTGGCTGAAGCAGCTCCTGAGGCGGAGCCAGGTCACTTCAACCGTGAAAGGTTGAACGGTGAAGGCATGGGGCACTCCAGCCCCTCCCGTGACGATCTTAGAAGCCAGCCAACAGCAGCCACCTCTTCGACTGTGCCTGCGCAGCAGGAGCAGCTACAGGCTACCTTGTTCGCTCAGTCTGCGTTCTCAGCCCGAGCTGATGCTGCTACCGACGGCAGAAATAGCAGCAGCAGCAGCAGCACCTTCAGAAACGCTAACAATTACGGCAGTGCCAGTCCAGGATGGGTGGTTCAGAACGGAGGTGCGTCGCCATACTTTCCTGAAGGGCCATATGCACCTGAAAATAACGGTAATGTACGCCAAATGCAAGGTCCAAGTGGGCGATGGAGCACTGCATCTTCTTCTCGCCCTCCTTCTCGGCAACAGCAACAGCAACAGCAGCAGCAGCCAGCACTCATGGCGTACCCAAAAGCGATCAGAGCTGGCGGAAGAAGTAGCAGAAGCAGCCCTAGTAGCACTAATGGTGCTGCAGGTAACGATGAGGTGAAGTGCCTAGAAGAGCGGCAAAAGCGAGACACCCAAGCACTGCGCGACCTTCAACTTGAAGTGGAGCGCCTTCAGGTGTGTGTCTAGAAGAAGAGGCAGCTTATGAAAATGTATTATAATGATGCCACCTCGGCCCTCCCTTTTCCCTTCCGACCCATACCTTTGCGGTGCAAGTACACGGTTGCACACATAGTATAATACGAGGCCCTATTCGCTTTTTCTTTAATTCCTCAATGAGCCTGAGACTGCGTGTACTAGACAGAAATTCAAGCAATTCGTCTCTGTTTGGCCTCAGGTGGAGCGCAGGACTCCGCAAAACTTTGAAAGCAATTTTAGTGGTGGCAGCCGCAGCTGCCCTCCTCAAATAGTATCGTCTATTCCTCGAGGCGCTGCGATGAAAGCACTTGACACCGTTGGCGGTGGCATGAGAGACAAAGGTTGGGCCGAAGATCAAGATAACGATGATGTTTATCGGGTGAGAAGCTTACGGGTAGAAGGTAGCGAAGAACGAGGCCCTAGAGACGAGGTGTCGGATGGCTCTAGGCCACAAGCTTATGTGCACGTGAGTCGAGCTGAGTGGGACCATTTGAGAGCTGCTGCTTCAGAGCGGGCAGTGCTATCTCACGAGAAAGAAGACCTCGAGCAGCAGCTGGTCGCACTGGCCGAGAACCTCACGACTGCAAAAGCCACGGCTCGAAAAGCAGAAGGCAACGCGAAGCATTTGCAGGTCTCTTCACGCGGCTCCACTGTATTCTCGTTTGTTTTTGTGCTGTACCGCCCTGTATCTGCGTGCTGCGTAGCCACATCAAGGAATGATGATCTGTTACCTGTGCTGCCTATTTTCTTAACAGGCTTGCCTTGGCTCGACTTCCGAAGAATTCGAATACTATCGCGCCCAAGTCAGCTGGCAACACGAACAACGAGCCAGCGCCGCCAAAGCTAGAGGGCTTCGTGCAGCTTGTGCAGACCCTTTAATACAGGAGGGAGCCATGGCGAGTTTTCAGAAGCAGCAGCGAGTGCTGGAGTTGGCTCTTGATGAAGCGCATACCAAAGCAGCCCGCGACGCAAAGAGGTAGTCTAGTTTATGACCGTATTATTTTGAGTGCAAAGTATGCCGACAAAAACCTATTATTAGGGGAGAGAAAGGCATTGGAGCATAATTAGAATATTCAAATTTACTTCGTATAATACCCTTTCCTTTACATGTAGGCGTACCCGCCTCGAAGCGCGTTTGCGTGTGTCCGAAAGCCGCTGCCGCCAGCTGGAGCTCTTGTGCGCGGACGTGTTGAGAGAAGTAGTGCAGGACGCGCCGCAGTTGCGGTGGCACGCGCGCACCGCTTACGAAGCCCTTCGGCAAGTTGTGATGACGTCACCACAGCCGCTGCCGCTATCTGCTGACACCACCACCAATGCTACGCCACCGCAAGGGCCTCGAGGATCGCGAGGTGACGGCACTTCGCTCAATGCTTCTCTTTCGGCTTCGTCGTCTGCAGCTTCGTCTGCGTTTGGGTTAGGGTACGAATATAGTACTAGCAGAAGAAGAAGAAGAGGCAGCTTTCGACCGGAGTCGGCCGTTCATTCGAGTGCTCCTGCGCCGGAGTTGGAAGGCTCTTTTGTGGACCAATCAGGACACTCAGGAGCTGACTTTTTGAGGAGTTGGAACGCCAGCAGCCAACGGCTACATCCACCACCGCTGCACCCTTCTTCACGTTCGTTCTCTGGTAGCCACCGCCAGAGGAGGGGCATTGGCACAGGCTTGAGTGCCAGCTGGGGTGATGGGTATGGTGGAGATAACGGCTATGACGATGACGACGACGAAGACGACGAATACGACGATTATGCGGGTATGGAAGCAGAGGCTGCGGATGCAGAGGTTGCGCGAGAAACTGCAGCCAATCAACGCGCTCTAAAAGCCGATCTCGACGCAACGAAGGTGCGCAAAATAACGAGATGAGAAATAAGAAAGAAACGCAAAGGCAGTTTTATCGAATGAGCATTCGTGATAGATCTTGTGTTTATATCGACTATTTTGAAATCCATCGTCACGATAAAATATTTTTTGTGTATTAATCTGCTCTTTCTCTTCGCTTTCTTACCCCTTTCTTTTGCTCTCTTGTTTCTTCCTTTTTTTGTCTGTTCTTATGCTTTGCACCGTACTCCCATCCTTGTTGCTTCATATTAGCTCCAATTGGCCACTGAGACCAAGCGAGCCGACGCGCTGACCCTCGAAAACAAACGCCTCGCTCAGCTCTGCCAAGAATACGCCAGCCAGTACACCACATCATGCTTTACAGTACAGCCGCTCCAGAAGTCATGCGCCTGAAACTTCTACTTCTAGTTTTTGATCCGAGCATGTCGCCATATATTAATCTTGTTGTGTTCATTTGCCATGAAATAGCGCAAATGGCAAGGGCAATGAATGCCTATACTAATTAATTCCGCTAATCTTAGAAGCGACTTCGGATTACTGAAAGGGGCAAATTTGAATCGGGATATGGAACTCCGCCTCAAAACGCTAGAACTTTACGAACCCATATTTTCTATAAATTCCGAGGCCAATAACAATAGCCAATAGCAATAGATGTAGGAGCCTAGTATGAGACCCAAAGCCAGAGCCCTCCTCAAGACACATGTCTTGCTCTAGCCCTTGGTTCGTCAAGTTATTTGATTGAAAAAAGGTTTTCGTTGCTTGTTGGTAATTTATATTAATTCTCCAAAGTCTAGAGGTGTGCACAGCTAACTAGGGTCCTTCAAAATAAGAGAATTAAGTACCGCTGATTCGCCCGATAACTCACCATTCAATGCTTGGAAGTAATGAAACACGTGCAGTAAGTGCCTGTATATCTATGTGAAAACGAGTGCAGATAACACCACATTTCTCATTTTTATTTTAGAGGTGTTCTAAGCGGCTACGGTGACGAGGGCAGTGCGCTTTTGAAACTAATGGGCGCGCAATCGAGGGTATCCAAGTCCAAAAGCACCGCCTAGTAACAAGCAAGGCAATGCAAGAGGAGGCTGAGGCAGAATGAGGGAGAACGGCACTACGCTCAGGCAACCAGCAATGGAGAAATTGAAGATAAGGGGCACACTGGCACACTACCATTTATATTTGTCAGTTCTCCTATGGAAAGAACTTTTCCTTTTGTTAGTATTCTCTCCTCTCATTTACTTTTCCATTCCCACTTCATTCGTTCGCTACTCAAAGCTTTACCTGTCCAGTGGTGCTGAATCGCGGCACTGCAATGCACGTCGCGCTCTCGCCACCCTCTTCTACTTGGCCGTTTCCGGGCACCGGCACGCGCGCGCAGGCAAAAGCAGTCTGGTTGCCGGTGAAAAACACGTGCGGGGTGTCTTCGATCTGGTAGCATATGAGGAGAGATCATAAGGCAGAGAGAAATGCCAAAAAAATGGTACATGGAGACCAATGAGAGGAGATACAAGATCATGACTAAAGATTGAAAATACGTACAGACAATAGAAGGCACGATAATGGGAAGGAGAAAACGAGGCAAAAAAGAATTTAAAAAGAAGAAAAAGAAGACTAACTAGCACGCGTGCACGAGCCAACACTCCTAAAACAGCACAGCAGCAATCAACGAACTCTCACCACGAAGGGGTCGGTGTCGAAGAAAGGATAGGTGTCCAAAGTGTCAGGCGCAGTGGGCGCACAGTGGCGCCACTGCAACATGTCGCTGAGCCACGCCACCTGATGATTACATGTAGGCATGATGATAAAGCACACGCAAAAGGGTGTACGGATAATAGAGAGAAAGAGGGTAGAGAAACACGAGAAATAGAGAAAAGAGCGGAGAAGAAAAAACGAAACAGGATGACAAAGTAATTGCAGCAAATAAACATGCAATTATGGTCCATGGCAAAGCACATCAGTAAGACACGTTTACCGCTTCCTCAGCGTCATTTTGTGGTGACGAGGATGAAGAGGAAGCTGATAACTGGCCTTCCTTCGCCTCGTCGTCCCTGGGTGAGCGGCGGTTGAACTTGCGCAAGTCTTCGATCGGCTGGCCGGAAGACCCGAGAAACCGCCGGCCCCCAATCTGACCGGACAAAAGTAACAATAAAAGCAAGACTGAGAACGAGAACAAGTAGAAAACACCCCGATGAGAAAGAGAGCCAATGTCAACAGCTACAAAAGAGTTGCACGCTTGTTGCAAGTGCGTACATATTTTTTTTCAAGAATTAAGCGGTTCAAGTTCCTTTATGAGGGTGGTCTCAACTTTCGTATCTTTTGAACATCATTACTTCGATTCGCATACCGTGGCGTCGTACGGGTTAGTGCACCGCTGGAGGGTGCTGTAACGGTTGGTGTGGGGGAGCACGCAGGCAGGCAGAGGCTGTTGGGGCAGCCAGTGCCCTGCAGGGTCCGTGGCGCCGGGCATCACGTCGAGCGGCAAAGAGGAAGCGAGCACCGACAAGAGAGCGTCTAACTCCGACATGGGCCCTGGTCAAATCAAAACAGAAAAATCGGGGTGGATACACACACGCACAAGTGCCAGCATGAGACACAACCTAGGATCAAAGCGACAAGTGTACCAACAGACAAATCAACGTGGAGCACCCCAACACTAGGACCAGCAGCAACCACCACAAAAGCAACCGGACGGACGGAGAGCACAACGAGCAGCGCTATTAAAGACCCATTCCTGTTCGAATATTCTAACGACAGAACGAACCGTGGATTTTCTCGAGCGCTTCACTGGTCAGCTTCGCATTTGCTAACATGTGACTCGGCACCGGCGCACGCCCATTCCCACAGAAGATCACGCGCACAATAGTAGCTGCTAAGGCAATGTCCTGAAAAGAGAGTACGCGTGAGCAAGCGCCAATTTAACATACAATAAGAAGGAGAATGATAGAGGTATAAGTTTACAGAGCAACATACGTATGAGAAAGCGGATCATACGTGTTGAAGGCGATCAGGTAACGCATCGAAATTCGAGTTGTGTGAATGCTTGCATCAGAGCACACCTTTTGAGACCCCAGTGCATCATCGTTATTCATTACCTCGGGGCCGCCCAAATTGCCGCTCACGAAGTCGCACAGCATCGAAGCCGGCAGAGGGTCCGCGCACCCGCCCACGTCAAAGCCCGACACCAGAAGCACGTGCCGCTTACCACATTCAGTCGTAGCCATAGCTGAAGGAGAAGTCGGTAGAATGGGGTAAGGCGCTGGGCCGGGGGCGCAATAGGCCTCCACCCCAAAAGTGCCCTTGTCGTCGAGCACCCCCGCCACTGCCACCACCAGCCCCGTGCTCAGGGCCTGCACCGGTAATGCGTCGGGCCAATCAGCGGCCGACGCTAGGGCGACGCGGCCCGACTCGTCCTCGAGCACTGATTGGCCATTGGCGCAGTAAAACATTTAAAAAAAAGCACACAACCACGACCGTAAGGATCATCTTCGCACAACGTAAGCAACAACAACCAAAAGCTATGCCAAAAGAATAAAGGCAAGAGAGCCCACGCTTCATCGCATACCGAGACTGTCGTCATCTGCCGTGTAGTCGCTCAGTGGCTCGACGGTAGCCACGATGCCTACGTCATCTTTGAACTCATCCAGCACTGAGGGCTTGAGCTTTTGGGTCTTGTACAGAGTACCCACCAAATAGCACTTCTGGCCCACTTCTAGGGCGATTGCTCGCGCTGCGTAAGCGTAGCTGTCGCCAAATTTGAGGGCAGCCGTAACCTCGCATGGCGCCCGCAGCTGTAAGAGCCGCTTGTTGTAGATGTGGCTGTACTGCTGAGAAAACTTCTTGCTCTTGAGGAGAGAGGGCGTAGGCAAACGTGGGTTAGAAAGCCATTCAAAAAGAATTATACCATCACGACGTGAAATGAAGCATCACGTTGATGTATAAATCATGAACTAAAGGCACTTTGAACATCGTCCGTGTGCTCGAACCTTGAGTTGAAAACGCTCTGAGCAGTCCTCGTATGGCGCCGTAATTCTCAACACGCGGGAGTCATCCTCCTGGGTCATGCACGCGTTCGAACGTAAATAAATTAAAATTGCTAGGGCGGAATGGCTTTGAAAAATCTTTCCTGCAGGTCTCACCTCGTTGGGGTCAAGTTCCTTGAGCTGCTCTTCAGTGGGGCCCGGCAAGGCATCGAGATCCATTTTTGTTGCTTTTTCAAAAACACGACGAGTGGTTGCGTAAACGTACGAAAACATGAATACTGTACTTTTCACTCCTTTCACTTTTCACCACTCAAAAATCGCCACGTTCACTGTCAAGATAGCAACGCGTGGGGCGCCTTTTCAGGTGAAACCACGTGTTCGCCCAGAGCGCGAGGGCCCTTATGGCCTCGACAATATGCACGTTTCCTCTGTGATTGTTTTGCGTACTGCTTGTGCTGTATCACCCCTTGCGCCAACTTTGAGCATTATTCAAACGCGCAGGGTCGTATTTGATCATATCCACCATGCACCCTGCCTATATGCCCATGCAAAAATGCCCACAAAGCGGGTGCTCAGTTTGCGGGAGCCACCTGTTCCGTTACTTTGTGCTGAATTACTCTTTTTCGGCGTAGTGCGGGCAGGTTGCGCCCGCAGGCTTTCTGCCAGCGCACTATATATTCTATGAGGGTTCCCTTCCCTTCCATGCCCTCAGTCCCTTTCTCTCGCCTATTCGCCTCTCGGGTTAAAGCTTTTTTGGGCCGCCTCTTCACCTTCTGAATTCTCTACATACTTTTTGTGTTTTGGGCCCCTCCTTCAGGTCGATCTATTCCGGCCTCTTCGTATCGTATATTGCATTTTGAAATTTAGAGTCAAAGCATGGCTCTGAAGCGAATCAACCGCGAGCTCCAGGACCTTGGCAACGACCCTCCAGCTAACTGCTCCGCAGGCCCCGTCGGAGATGACCTCTTCCACTGGCAGGGTAGGAAGTACATTTCAGATGGTGTTCCTATCCTAATGCGCCGAGTTATCGTGAAGAGGCAATCACACTGAAATTTGGTTCTGGCCATGATACCTCATTTCTTGAACCTCTTTTCTTGTTCTGCTCCAGCCACTATCATGGGCCCGGATGACTCCCCTTACAGTGGGGGTGTGTACTTTCTCAACATCCACTTCCCTGCTGACTACCCTTTCAAACCTCCGAAGGTACGATAAAGAAACCTCCTGGCCTGTCGCGATCCACTTTCAAATTTCTAGTCTTTTGAAGAAGCTTTGAAGAAGCTTTTGATAGAAGTCGCCCCCAAAGCCAGACTTCACCAGTTTTACATTGACATGTCTTCACAGGTGAACTTTACAACGAAGATTTACCACTGTAATATCAATTCCAACGGAGGGATTTGCTTGGACATTTTGAAGGACCAGTGGAGCCCGGCGCTGACGCTCTCGAAAGTGCTGCTCTCGGTGTGCTCCCTTCTCACCGACGCCAACCCCGACGACCCTCTCGTGCCCGAAATCGCGCAGCTTTACCGCACCGACCGAGCCCGGCACGACTCGACGGCGCGGGAATGGACCGCCAAATACGCCATGTGAGCTTTCCTGTGGACTACGAGAAAGAGGTCCACATGTGAATACTCTCATCGGCATCGGCCACAGTCCACAAGGGGAATGTGTTAAGAGACAACCCTTTCCGGTAGAAGAAACCCGCTTTTGTTCTCAGTGCATTGACATAAGGGGTATAGGGGTACCATTGGGGACTTTTTTCTTCGGGCTGTGTGCATTTGTAGTTAATAACGAGTAGAGAAATTGATTTAAGTTTGGGTAAACTTCAAGACAGTCCCTATTTTTCATCGAATAATCAAAACAGTCGTCACAATTCCAAAATAATCAAGATGGTCGTTTTGATGTACAAAATAATCAAGACGGTCGTGTCAATTCTCTTTTAATCAAGACGGCCGTTTCAATTCTACTAATAATCAAGGCAGTCGTTCGAACAAATTCATTTAATCAAGACGGTCGTAAGCGTTCCAAATTAATCAAGACAGTCGTTTTGCAGTACTAAGTAATCAAGACGGTCGTTTCAATCCTACTAAGAATCAAAACAGTCGTTTGTCTTTTAGGATTGATCAAGACGATCGTTTTATCTCTAATAAAAATCAAGATGGTCGAAACAGAGCATGAAATACCCTTGACATAGTTGACGATCGCTCAAAGCTAGCCAAGTCGCCTAAGTCATTTTCCGGCGTGTCTATGTCGACCTCGAGCAGCTTCATGAACCCAAGCGCAGTGGTGGTGTCGGCTTTGTTATCATCATTTTCGTTACTAGAATCGTCATCCGAGTCGTCATCCGAGTCGTCATCTTCTGATTCCTCGTCGCCTGGTTCAGCGGTAGGCGTGCCTTCATTTTCGGTATCTACGAGCGCTTGCACGAGCTCTGTATTCTTCCATTTGGTAATGGGGCGAGCAATGTCGTTTTGGTAGCCACGTTCACGCAGGACGCGCACCAAATCAGCTTTCTTGGTGGCGCCCTCGTACATGAGCTTAGTCGTTGCCATTGTGGAGACACGTCCGGAGAGTTGCCTGCAAGTGCCAAAATAATACAATCCGGGTGACTTTGAGCGATCGTCAACTATGTCAAGGGTATTTCATGCT
>Ga0307930_1001031_pt1 | contig 22406 bp, 13 predicted proteins | sample OrgLakmetageno46_FD_203161 | JGI IMG/M metagenome (GOLD analysis project Ga0307930, IMG submission 203161) | Saline water microbial communities from Organic Lake, Antarctica - #46 | ecosystem: Environmental > Aquatic > Non-marine Saline and Alkaline > Saline | place: Antarctica: Organic Lake...
CCCGCAAACTGCGGTGGGAAGCGCTCTGCGAAGCCATTGGCAGTGGTGCGGACCCGGCTAGTCGACCGCTGCGCGATGGCCTCGAGGGCCCACCTTCTCTTGTGTCATCATCTCTTGACGGCCCTGTAGCGGCTGCGGCTGCTGCTGCTGCGGATGGTTCTGCCGATCCAGAAGCTCAAGAGCAGTTGGCTGCAGCTGCTGGCCGCCGCCGCCGCTTAGCGTATGCGGCGCTAGCCATGGTACTGCCTTTGCCTCAGCAAACAGTGGCAGCCAATAAGGACGACAAGGGACAAGCAGGAGCCGCTACTACTGCTGGAGCGATTGCCTCTGCTTCCGCCAATGAAGCTACTGCTTCAGAGCTGGATGCTAGCCTGCCGCCGCTGCCCGTGAACACTCAGGGCTTGACAGGCGACCTCGAGGTGCGGCCAGCTCAAGTGTGCACCCTCCTGCTAGAGCTGGTGCGGTTGCAAGAATGGCGCGCCGCTTCCACGCTCATCGCGCTCGCGCACACCTGGCTCGATCGGGCTGAAGACGTTGCTGCGATGGCAGTCTTCGATCGCACCGGTGGGGCTGCTGTGATGGCGTCAGCAGCTCTTGACGGCAATCTAGGTGAGGTTGACGGAGGTGCTGCAGCAGCTGAAGAGACGGAAGAAGAGGTGCTTTACCCCTTAAAGCCACCTGTTATATCCTTGGCTCTCCCAACAAGTGGCAATGATGCAAGCGATGCTGCTGTAGGCTTTAGTACTGCCTCGGTGGCCGCTGCGGAACGAGAGCTCTTGGCGCAGCAACTAGAGTTGGTTGGCTGCCTGGTGCGCGTGCGTTACTGGCAGGGTGCTAACGAGCCCAAAGACCTTGTGCTTCAGGGCCTTGCTGACCAAGCAGCGGAAAGTGCGGCTGCTGCAGCTGTTGCTGACAAAACTGCTGCGGAGGGAGGAGACGACGCAGGTGAGGCCACGGCAGCAGCAGCGGCTGGTGTAGCCGCAGAGGTGAACTCATCCGACCTCATCGGCGGAGGAAATGGTGGCATCGATGACGACTTTGGTTTATTGGAAGAAGAAAACGAAGACGGCGAAGACGGGTCGACCATGAGCGGCATGCCTTCTTGGACTCTTTACGACGAGATGCCTGAGCTCAAGTGCTTTGGGCCCAAGAGCATCATGGACGAGAACAACGCTCGCAGCAGCAGTAGTGGCGTTACGGAAGTGCCGGTGAACTATGCGCTCACGCTCTGCGCTACTTTGAGCTACCAAGGGTTGCTAGGAGCTCGTCGGGATCCTGCCAGCGGTGCTGGCGCGCTCGCCGATGCCGAGGGTGCTGTGAGTGCTGGCGCTGGTTTGGGAGGTGAAGGAGTAGGTGGAACAGCAGCAGGAGGCGCTGGCGGAACCCCTACGTGGACTCTGAGCACACATGCGGTCGATTTAGTGGCAGATGCGTCGCTCTTTCTGTGGCGCACGGTATGTTTGCCGATGCTGCAACAGCTCGACGAAGCTCCTGCAACCAACCCAACGTCGCAGCATAACGCTAAGAATGGTGCAACAGCTACTGCAGCAGCAGAAAAGGGCGGAGGCCCTAATTTTGGCAGTCAATTTGCTCCCGAATCCGTGTCCCTCGGTATTGGTGGTCAAAACAATCACAAGGGCGCGACGAACAATGAAAACATGGCGGATGCTCTTGACGTCAACCTCCTCGTCCGCAGGTGTGTTGCTGATCGGTTACTGGGTTGTCTTTGATCCTATGTGAAAATTTATATGCTGTCTTCATTGTGGGCTTTACTTCGTTTTGTTTGTCGATACTCACGGTTCCTCATATCATCTTTTGTCGCCCCCCCTCATTTCCCTATCCCTCATAATCTCCTCTCACAGCCTCTTGGCAGTGCGGTCCGGCCTTGCCGCAGGAGCAGTGGACGATCCCGTGCTGTGCGCCACCGTAGGCTTACGCTTGGCTCTCGTACTGGGAGACCCTTTATTGGCTAATGACACGCGGCGAGCGGTGCAGGTTGTGCAGTTGTCTCTTCGCATTCTTCAATTCCCTCAAGCAATGTCTGTCGTGCATTTGCTTTACTGCACGCTCCTTGCTTTGTTCAAGAATTCCAAACAGCGTATATAATTTCACACGCCTCCTCCTTTCTCATCCTCCCCTTTTCTAATTGTTCTCTTTGCAGGTTTGCCGCGCTACTCTGACGTCACTCGAGTCCAATCGGGCTGAATGGGCCAATGTCTCTCTGCACGCGCCTGCCACCGCGAGTGACCTCGCCTCCATGACTCGGTACACCATCACATGTAGCGTGAACGACCCAGCAAGCAACGCTTTCCGAGGGCGGCCTGGTGCCGATGGCGAAGGTGTTGCACCGGTAGATAGGAGTAAAGAGGAAACAGCAACTAGAACGACTCCATCTCCCTCAGGTGCCGGCATGTTATCGGACTCTTTACCCGACCCCACTGGCGGCGTGTTTGGCACAGACTCGAAGCTCGACTCCATGCTGCAGGCCCTGGCAGCCCTACATGTGGACTTGACCGCGGTGCTCTTTCGGCTGGAGCTGCGGCTCGCCGCGGAGTTGTCGGCAGCGACCGAGCTCGTACATGTGCACCGCGCTGCCACCCTGGCGAAAGCGGCAAAAGCGAACCATGCTGCAGCTGCCACCACCGTGAGCAAAAGTGGTGGTGGTAAAGGTACGGAATCCCGCCCTGGCACCGCAGCTCATATGGCAGAGGCAACGACGCCAGGAACAGCTGCCGCTGCTGCTACGAGCCACAGTCACGCAGATCCCACGCACGCAGAGCCCATGTGCCCCCCTTTGGTAGCCGCCGCTGAGAGCCGCGCCAGCAGTGAAGTGCGGAAGCATTCCGCCGCCCGGGCCCTGCTCTTAGTGGAAGTGGCTACACTGAGAGCTCGGATGTCGCAGCCGCATCATTCCCACCATCACGAAGCCCACAACGGCAACAACGGTAGCGGGAGCAGCAGCAGCGGCCACGGGGGCGGGTTAGCAGCCCTCCCAATGCTTCTGGAAGGGGTGCAAGGCAGCTCATCTCCCGCGCCGCCCAAAGCTCCTCACCCCAAGAGCCCGCTGGGGGCCGAAGTCGCAATACTGTTGTCGGAAGCACAAACTTGCTGTGAAGAGGCAGGGGCCAAAGAAATGCGACTTCTGTCTCCGCACACGCAGCCCCGCTGGGGCGATTTTGCGGGTTGTGCGGACGGTGTGCGAGCCGAAGACCAGATGGGTTGTGGCTCGGGCCCCGGTGGTGAAATCACCTCCGCGGACAGAGCCTGGCTGTCTTCTCCCGTGCCGCCGCCGCCTGCCCTCATTGGCCGCACCGACGGCAGCATTACGTTGCAGCCTAGGCAGTGGTTCGCTGCGCCGCCCATTGTAAAGCCTAGCAGTCGCGCTCATAACAACAAGAGCAGTAGTGCAAGCACCTCTTCTGTAGCCTTCCTTCGCTTGTTTGGCAAAGCTGCGGGCTCTGGCACGGCAGTAGCCCTGAGCAACCAAGAGCTCGCTGGCAGTGCTGCGCGCTTGCCCTATAATCCTGCCACGGGCTGTGCCCCTAGTGTAACCATCCGCGATCTGAGCCCAGGCGAAGCTTATGTCTTTGCTGTGGCAGCCTACAGCGCAGACGGTGCTTTAGTGGGCGGCACCATTGGCGCCACGTCTCCCGAGCCGATTGAAGCGCTGTTGCCGTTGCCATTGGACGTGGTGTGGGCTTACTTAGCACGCGCAGCCTTGTCTCTAGGCTGCATTAGTGTAGCGCGGAGTGCCTCACAGGCGGTGGTGGGGCGCCTGTGCAGCGATAAGCATCGCGGCTGGTGCCTCGTCGAAAAACCGCTTCCGTACACCGACGCTGGCAGTGCAGGGTTCGGGTGTGGCAATGATGGGAGTGGCGATGGGGATACCCCTGATTCCCCTTTTGGCCGAGGAGCGATTGTAGCAGGCGTGCACGCTGGTCCTCTGGCAGCCCAAGTGCATGCATCTTTGTTGCTCCGGCCCTCCGCCTTGGATCGTGCTCCTCGCACTACTCTACTAGCGCTCGCGCAGTGCTTGTTGGTGTCCTTTGAAACGGCGAAGCAAGCCACTCCTTCACTGCTCGCTGAATCCAACCCCGACGCTGGTTCTATAGCGGTGGCCACGCACTCGGGCGACCGGGTCAGCAAGGCGCTGGTGGAAGCGCAAAGCACTTTGGGGCAAAACCCCCTTCTGGGGGTTGCCACCCACGGAGGCCTGAGCAGTGCGGCTGCACAGCAGGTTTTGCTGGTGCAGTTGCAGCGCTGTGGCCTGTGCTGTGATCTCGCGGTTTTGCTTCAGGACTGGCCGCTGTTGCAGCAAGCGTGCCACTTGGCCTACGAGATTTCGCTGCGCCCTCTCATTGGTGCAGCCAAGCGTGGCGGCCCCACCCTGTCCCCCCACGTGCACCCGCCTAGCCATGGCTCGCCCAACACTGGCGGTGGGCTGTGGCGGCACTTGTTGTTTCCCCTGACGAAACTGCAGCAGGCCATGAGCGTCGTGCCACCACCACGCCGCAGTCAAAGTGACTTGCATTTGCGAACCTTACTGAGCGCTGCTCTGGCGGAGGCGGCGGTTGCGTGTGGCGAGACGGAAGCGGGAAAAGTGGCACTGCAGCTTGGTGCACCGCTGCTGCCTGCGCCACCCCCAGCTCCTCCAAAATCGTCGTCGTCGTCGCGACCGGGTTCCTCCAGCCAAAGCGAGAAAGCAGCCAGTAAGCCAGGTACCGCTACCAAGCCTGGCACCTCAGGCGCAGCTGTTGCTGGTGGTGGCAGTAACGATCAGCAAGAAGGCGAGCTCTCCAATCAAGACCTTGAGCTGCTGGTGGGACCAGAGCCTCGTTTCGGCACTACATTCGCGCAAGATGCGCTCTTCGCGACGTGGCTGGTGTCTGATCCTTTGGGGGCGCAAAAATGGTCTATAAATGATGGTAGCAGTGGTTACGGAGATGGTGTCTCAGAGCTTCGCCGGTTGTGTGGCATCACTTCCCTCATAGCTTGGGACGTCAGTGCAGACGGGCCTTTACCAGAAAGTAGCACTTTGGTGCCTGTAGGCTACGCAGGCAGCCGGGCAGCTCTTGCATCGGAAGCAGACGGTGGTGCTACTGGCTCTCGCCCGGGTACTGCCAAAAAGGACGAGAAGCCCAAGACCCCTGCTTCGGCTGGCGAGGAAGAGGGTAGAGCACAGCGGCCACCACCTCCACCACCGCCGCCACGGGCGTTGCCAGATGCATGGGTCACGGAGCTTGTAATGCAGCCCGCAGCGGCTGGCGACCTTGACCGTGCATGGGCGATTCTGCAGCACAAGCGCCTGAAGCACCACCCGAGCTGGGGCCTTCGGGCGTGTTGGCTGATGCAAGAAGCTTTGAACCGGGGCGGTCGGAGCGGGGGTGGGGGGCGAGTCGTCAAAATATGGTTGAGCCACGCGAAGGCGTGGACTTGCGAAGCCTTAGAGCCGCTGACTTTGAAAGCCTTAGCGTTTGAGGCCTCTCAAGACCACAAGCGGCTGTTGAGCGCTGCGGCCGGTCTGCATGGGGAACCAGCGACGCTGCCGCCTTATGTGAGCCCGCGAATACCGGAGCTCCCACCGGATCCGCCACCTGCCGCTGAGGGTAATGCTGCTGCTGCTCTTGAAGGAGGTGGCGGAGAAGGCACCACTGGCGAAGATGGATCGCCTGCAGCTCCAGGGACTCCAGTTGATGCGGAAGCTCGTTCTGCCGCGCCCTCAGCAGCTCCCTCGAGTCCAAATTCGGAAGCGGGTGACACTGGCGCAGGGGGAAACATCGTCCACGACGGCGACGACGACGACGACGAAGAATTGGCTTCACTGGTGCAGGAGCAGTCCAAGGGGAAGCCCAAGGACAGCCGCACCAGGCGCGACGAATTCACGGAGCTCATGACGCCCCCCAATCCCACCGAAAGGCACCAACTTCTGTGGCTGGGCAAAATCGAAGCTTTTGCGGGGCTCGCCGAGCTAGACGTGCTGTTGCACCATCCCGATGGGAAAGCCGTTCGAAAAGCACTGAGGGAGCTCGGAGGTTGGTGCGCCGATGGGCCCTGGACTGACTTACGGCTGTTCTTAGATCGCGTCAGCCTCGAGCCGCCTCTGCCAGTGCCACTGCAAGCAGCGAGCCGCCCAGGCACCCCTGCGAATCTGATGAATCAAAAGGGAGCTGGCAGTGATGAAGGAGAAGATGAAGCTGCTGCTGTGGCGGCAGCTAACGATGCTTCGAACGAGGAGGGTGCTGGCGATGAGGATGGTGAGGACGAGCCTGTTCCTGTACCCATTGATCATGTTGGCATGCGGCGGGCGACGATCAAATACGACGCTACGAGCGGCGACGTGGTAGGTCCTCTGCGAGACTGCCTCGATTCCCTTGCCGGTAGCGTGCTCCGCCACCGCGCGGGTTGTGCCTGGCGGTCCTTGCTAGTAGGCACCATTGAGCTCTGGAACGCAGCAACTGCGGTGTGGCTATCACCCTTTTGTTTCGCACCTGGTGCTCTCGTAGACCCAGCTTCCGGTGCGCCTTCCAAACTGTGTCAAGACGCTTCCAAAGCCGAGCTCGGGCCCTGGGGCGCCTTACCGGCGGAGCCCTGGGACCTTGTGAGCCATGCGCTGTTGGATTTGTTGGAGTTGCAGGGGGTGCTGCCGGAGCCGCCGGAGACCGACGAGGACTGGGAAAGTGCCGACCAGTCGCATGGAAAGTTCGGCGACGGAGGGTCGGAATTCAGCGACGATGAGGGCGGCAATGGCGATGGGGAGGGTGAGGGTGCGATGGTTGCTACCTCAGCTGGAGATGGCCACACCGGTAGTGGAGGTGGTGCTAATGGCAGTGTAGAGCATGACTCCGCGACAGGAGACGGCAACCTGAAAGTGGACTTGGAATGGGCAGCCAAATTCGTCACTTTCTCCATGTCCTGCATGGTGATGGCTCGGCAGTGGCCAGCTGTAGTGGTCCTAGGGAGGCGGCTGTGTGAACTCACGCTCAATTTACCCGCTGCGGCCGAAGCCGCCTACCCCCTTCTGTTGCACGCCCAGCAGGCGATTGTGCTGGCGGCACGCGTGGAATTCGGCCGTTGCGACCACTTGTGGCAGCAGCACCTCGGCGACGTGGCGGCGTTCCGCGAGCGAGAGGCCAAAAAGCGCAAACCTCCGCCGAGCCGCTTGAAGAAAGGCCCCCCACCCATATCCGAAGAAGAATTGAAGCTAGTCAAAATCGGGAAGCCGCTCCAGGTGCAGCATTCCAACGCGAGGGCGCGGTTGCAAGTGGCTGAGTACGGAGAGCAGTGGTATCGGAATCTCGAAGGTATGCGAGTGTGCGAATGGGAGTGCTCGAATGTGTAAATTCTCTGCTATTCTGTTGGTATTCGAAAAGAATCATAAGCATGATTACCACGTTTACTCCAGGGCCTGTATGATACAGCTTGTTTTTCCCACGCTTGATTGTATATTTCCCTGCTTTGTGCGCTCATTTGAGTCGTTGACCTCTCTGATCTTGTTTCGTCACCATGTATCTAAAACGCACAGGCACCTACCGCAAAGGCAAGAGCCAAGCCCTCTCAGCTCTGCACATGTGCCGCGACCTCGCCACCAAAGCCATGCACCCCATGGCCTTCGCCGACGCTGACTTCGGGAACGACAATCTCAACAGCTTGACCCAGGGCCCCTCCAGTGTAGGCGCCCTTTCTGCTTCGGCGGTGAAAGAAGCGCAGAAGCGCGCCGCAAGAGCAGCGTTACAGGCGGGGGAGGTTTACGGCCGAGCTGCGACTGTGCTGAGGGACAAGCGAGAACAGGGGCTTTTGCAGCAGGCGTTGCACGAACTCGGAAACCTACAGCACACTTTTCCTCAAACCGAGTCGACGATGGGGAGCCGGAATGGTGACCGCCCCGCGTTTGAAAAGTCATGGCGAGGCTCCGTTGATGCTCTCTTTGGTATGCTGGATGCTGATAATCACTGGGAAAGCACCTATGCTGATTTGGTAAAAGCGTCAAGTAAAAACAGCAGTAGCAACAGTGTGAGCCTAGGAGCGAGTACCATAGCCAATGGTGACGTAGTGGAGTCGCCTGCTTTAGCAGCGGCGCTAGTGAATAAGTTCGGAGCTTTGCCGTGCTGGCTCTGCGCCACGGTGCTCGGAAAATTGGGGCGCTACAGCACAGGCAACCATCGGAAACAGCGGCTGAGCTTGGCTCTCATGGCCATGCCGCTGTGGCGTGCTCCCTTTGCACTGAGCTTAGCTCATCCTTCTCGGCTTTGCGACTACGCAACCTATGTGCCCAGCTTGGGATCACTCTTTGCCGGGGTAGATCTCTTCGCAGACCCAAAACGCTTGAGCGTTATAGATGTCTTGTCTGGCCTGGAGCAGTGTGCGCGCACTTTGTTAACGCAGAAAGAAGGCCTCCTGGCACTTCCCGTGCTCGCTTTATTGGAGTGTGTTGCGGGGCAGGCGGCACGGTCGCCCCGGCGTGTGCTCAAATCCCGGCTCCTCCGGGTTGAGGCGCTGACGCAAGCAGGAATGGCAGGCGCGGCATGTTCGATGCTGGCATCGGTGCTGCAAGGTTCAGGCCTCAGTGGAAGCGACATCAGCAACCACGGCCAACAAGCTACTTCGTCTGCATCTTCTTCGTCGTCAGTGAGTAGTTTGCGGGTCCCACTAGGCCCGCCACCGGCACCAGAACCAGACCACAGCAGTGACGCTGCGTACATGCCCCCGTATCCGTGGCCGAAACCGCCGCCTACGGCAGACGCGCCTACCCCACCCACCGCGGCGTCTCTGCTAGCAGGCATGCGAGGCCCTTACAGCATTACCAACACTGCTGCTGCAGCTACCAGTTCTGCTGATCCTACCATTGCTGCAGAGGGAGCTGCAGATGAGCCTCCAACGGACAAAAACAGGGACCCACACACTCGCCCGGGATTACCTTTTTACGGCCTTTCGCCTTTCTACGAGCATTTGCCACTGCAACATGCTGCCAACCAGCCGGCCTTGGAGTGGTTAGTTGCTGACGTGGACAAGGAGGTAGAAGCAGCGGCGGCAGCTGCTGCAGCAGCTGGTGGCAAAGGCGGCGGTGGTAAACCAGGCAAGCCCGACCCCGCAGCCGAGGCAGCAGCAGCAGCGGCAGAAGCAGAAGCAGTTGCAGCGGCCCTCCTAGGACCAGCACCACCACCGCGAGGTGCGGAAGGAGTAGCACCATGGGTGGAGTCAGTGCTAGGCGCTGCGGGCAAACGAGCCCTCGCGCTGTGCCGGGGGAAGCTTCTGCTGAGCTTAGCGCCCGCCCATTCGGGGATTGGTGGCGGTGGGCTAGGCAAGCGTGCCCCCACTCTGGCGCGGATTCGATCTGCTGCGAGCGCTATGGGATGTGCGGTGGCCGAGCAATGCGTGCAGCGGGGCCTCATGGCGTTTCCGACGGGATTAAACGATCCGTTGGGAGCAGCTCAGGCGGCGGCGGACGCTGCACAAGCACTAGCTGGCGGCGGCGGTGGTAGTGCAGCGAACAGCCGTCCATCTTCAGCCAGTAGCAGTGCTTCTGCTGACAGGTCTTCGTCGTCTGCGATGGAAGGCCTTGCGAGCGTGCGCCTCTCCGGTGAGCTGCTGCGGAGCTTAGTAGATGGCCAGCTGCTGCGCGCTGACGTGGCCATCGCCGAATGCCACCCCCAGGAGGCGAGACTGGTAGCGGCGGCCGCGGCAGTCTGCGTGGCAGCACAAGCCCGACTGGCTGAGGCTGACCAGGCAGCAGCCGCAGCAGCAGCGGCAGCAGCTGCAGAAGCGGCGAAGAATCGCAGCGGAGGCATGGAGGTTGATCTAGCGGAGCGTGCAACGGTGTCGTTTGCGACCACCGCCATACGCGAAAGTCCCCTCTCTCAGGTGACCACCGGTGCCGACGCAACCGGTGAGGTGGAAGAAGTGAAGACCAGCGACGAGAGAAGTCGAGCTCAACTTACTGCGCTTGGTGTGGGGTCTGGTTGGTCAGATGTAACTCCGCCGGAGTTCCCTGGGCCGGGTGCTGATGCCGCGCTCGCCGCATGGCAATCTGCTATGGCCACCAGTAACACGTTAGCGCAAGAACAAGCCGACGACCAGGATTGGTCCCAGGACGAAGACAGCGCCGAGGACAGTGGGATTTTGGCCCCCGAAAAGTGGTTGCGCCTGCGCGAGCTGCTGGCTTCAGTGGCGCTGCAGCAGGGGCGCTACAAAGTCGTGTCGAGCCAGGTTCGTTGGGTTTATCTCACACTATTCCGCGTGTGGATTCTTCTTTAGTTCTCGTGCTGTTTATTTGTGAATGCATTTCTTTCGTATTCTAATGATGTCATTTTTGGAAAGTGCTTTCTTTGAATGTCATCTACTGACCTGCGATTTTTTGTGACGTATTTTGTCTCTCAGGTCGCGGCAGGGTGTGCCGAAGCAGCTGCGCGTGGCGAAGTGCACATCGCGCGCCGCTTGGAGCTTTTACATGCGCAAGCGCAAGCGAGGCTGGGCCACTTGAGCTCCGCGGAGCAACTCGCTGCGAAGTTATTGGGCGAAGCCACGCGCGACCACTGCCGCGGTGGTGCCCTGGACTTCGCTTACATGTGCTGCGTGGTCGCCGGCTTACAGCGGGACTTGGCCATAGGAGCCAAGTCGGCGAGGGGAGCAGCACAGTTCCTGGCAGAAGTGCAGACCTTACTAGATGCCGGCAGCAGTGCCCTTGCCAAGCGCGCCCGAGCTGCGGGCTTCATGGGAGTTAGCCCTCTGACCTTTATGGACAAAGGCGGCATTGGCGAAGGGTGTGGCCTGGGGCCAGATGGGGCTCATCTTGAGGTGTCCACGAAGGAAGAAGCAGCGGGCGCAGAAGGCGCCAAGACTGCTGGAGCAGAAGGGGCTGGGAGTGAAATTAAAAGTGGTACCAATGCAAGCTCATCTGCTGCAGTAGCAGGCGCCGGTGGCCCTCCAATTGTCTCGAATATAATGGGCTCTGACCTCACGCCACCGCTGTTTGATGCCCTCCTGTACGGTGCTGCTAACGCTACTGCTGCTGAGGAGTCGGGGACCGGAGCTGGCACCGGCGAGAAGGCATTGCCGCTGCCTTTTGGTGCGTCGGTGCTCGCTGACGCAGACGACAACTGGGCGCCGACTCCTCTCGCCAACCTGTAAGCGCATGTGTACTTGCATTCACTTGCCTCGCGTCTTTCCATGTTGAATCGACTTGCGATTGATTTTAATACTTGATTATCATTTTTTCTTTCATCTCGACACCATTTTTATTCTACAATTCTTCGAATTTACCACTCGTTCATTTCTCTCTTTCTTTTTTTGTCTGCAGTTATGTGCCTGAAGTCGCCATGCTGGCTCAGCTTCTCACCGCACGCGCAGAGCTAAGCTTAGACCTTCCTTTTGAGAACAACAACAACGATCAAGGCAGTGGAATTATGGGCGCGCTGGTGACTGCGCGTCGCATCGCCGAAGAAGCTCAAAGTTTGCTGCGTCACGTCAGCGCTCCGTTGCCGCACTTGCGGGCGCGCTTGCTCTTGACCGTTGGGCGCATTCGGCGGCGTCTTCTAGCTTTGACGCCAGAGGAAATAGCCTGGGAACCTCCGCTCGCAGCACCAAAACCACCTTTACAAAGCTCCGCAGATGAGGTAGCCGCCGCCGCTGCTGCTGCCCCACCCGCCAAGAGCGGAAAACCTGGAAAACCTGACCCTGCAGCCGAGGCAGCAGCTGCGGAGGAGGCTGCGCGAGCTGCTGCTGCGGCCGCTGCCGTTGCTGCGGCCTTACCGAGCCCGAAATACGTGCTGGGATTACCGACTACTCACCCTGTAGGAGCTTGCGCGGCGGCGCTGTTGGCGAGTTTTCAGCTTTCGGCGAGTGGCGGAGGCGGACACGACCGCCAGTTGATGCGAGATGTATGCTTGGAGCTGGTGGCTCTGTTAGGGGCTGGTCTAGTGCCGTCGTGTGCAGAGTTGCATTTGAATGTGGCGATGGCTTTCTTAGTGGCCGCGTCCGATTTGGCGAAATGCGCGAAGCATCTCGTGGAAGCAATGCCCATTGGAGCGGACGAGAACGTTTTCGAACCGGGCAGTTCTTTGCCACCTAGCACCGTACACGAATTACTTGCGCTATCATCATCATCATCATCGTCGTCGTCTTCTTCGTCGTCATCCGGTGACAACAGCGGTGGTGGTGCTCCTACCATCATCAACCAAACGGTCGTCAATTTGTTGCTAGCCTATCAGCGAGAAGAAGCAGCTGATCCGTTTGGTTTCTTAACCAGTGCCAAGTTGATTGGAGCGAGCTTGCATGCCAGCCTCTTAGAGCGCTGCGAGAATTACCGCAACGCGTGCGTTTTGCCAGCTAGCCACCCGTTGTTGACCCTGAAGCCCACGGCGGAGCCTCCTCGCCGTGCCAAGCGCCGACTTCGTGCCTTGGGTGACGGTCAAGACGACGATGACGACGGCGAGAACAACGATCCGAATGACGGCGGCAAGGGTGACGATAACGTCGAAGGAGAAGCAATAGACGAAGAAGGAGAAGACCTTCCGCCTTCCACCGAGGCAGCGGCAGCTGCAGCTACTCCAGGTTTAGAAGCGAATGTGGTGTGTTTACAGTGGTGCGACTGCGATCCTACCGGTGGAAGCGGTGCAGGGGCTGAAAACTTGCGAGCTGCAGTGCAAGGGTTCTTGCTGCTTGGAGCTACTGCAGAAACCACGTCGAAAGAAGAAGATGGCGGTAGTGCAAAAGCAGCAGCTGCTGCGCCCTTTGCGTCTTCAAGGCGATTGGTGCCGGTAGGACCTCTGCCAGCGAGTGCGAGCCGCCGTTTGCAGAAGCGCGCAGCCCACTTTCGGTTCGCGCTGCACCGCGCTGAGGAAGATGGCGTGTCCGACGTGCCGGCGGCTTTACTGAGGGGATTTGAGCTGTGGCTCTGCGAGGTGTACTTGCTTCTCTTTCCCAACGCCAACAACGCTTTCGTGGAGCGAGGCGAAGCCAAACTGTCGGACGGTTCCCCCTGTGGAGCTGTCTTTGCCCTGAGCACGCTGCGCTTTCTCGAGACTTTTCTGAGCTGTAAAATTGGCGGCGCTGCGCGGGCGGACCCAAATCTATGCGCGTGGTGGCGAGATGCTCTTGACCCCATCGCTGACAGTCGGGCAAGTACCTTGGTGGAGTCGGAAAAACAGGCAGAAGTGGCGTGAGAAATTTCGAGGAGGTCAATGGATGAAAACGACGGGCGCCGCTCGCCTCCCGGTACGTTGGTCAAAACGCATGTGTGGGCCGTAGGCAAAGCCGCTCAAAACACTTTTGGTACTGAAGATCCCAACTCCATCTGAATTTGAATTAGGCGATTTGATTCCGGTAATTGATCACTCAGCTACCACGGCTCGTAGTCATATACTTGATTCGAATTCATTTACTATTTAATTCTCAGTTTTGGAGCCAAGGAGCCGTAGCCAGTAGCACCTGCAGAGCCAGCAGTGCCGTGCTGCGAGGCGCCTTACTACTAAACTCTCTCTTATATGCCCTAATCTTATCTCATTTGAATTCAGTTATCTGAAGAACTAGAACTTGAGATGGGACTTAGGACTGCGACACTTCCATCAACGAAGACAACAACAACGACATACACACCATGGCCTCGAAACCCAGAACAAAAACACATTTCATGGCAGGGTAGCCCCGGTCTCTGATAAAGCATAGAAACCAGAGCTGCATCATTCTCTCAGCTCATAATGCCATCAATCATCAGGCGCATGCGCAAAACGGCACACTGTTGGTCACACCTCGTTCCAGGTGCATAGCGCTTGGCTAGTGGATCCAAAGGCCTTTGCTGACACCCAACGATTTAAAAATCAGCTGGGTTAGTGTCTGCGGAATTTAACCCAAAGAGTTCGCTGAGCAGGCCGCCTCGAATGAGGTCCAGCACCACCTCCACCACAATGAGCAAAATCACGATGATCTCCAGATGGTGCGACGATTCGTTGGCCAGCTGCGTGGTCAAATTGTCGAGCAAGTTTTGAATCACGGCAAGACGGCTATTAATGATGCGCACGCGGTCTTCCAGGTCCAAATACGCCGAAGTGCGCTTGTAAATGGGCTCGTACTCGGAGTTTTCCCAGAAGAAATCGGGCGAGTCCAAAATGTCACTGTACAGGTTCACAGCGGAGCTCAGCAGAAAAGTGCGACCCATGAGCTGAGCCACGTCACGCCGTTTGAACTTCATGTGGCCATTCTGAGAGATACCCACCAGAGAAGAACACGTAGGCACATTCAAGATAGAGCAAAAGGGACGGTAAGAGGGCGAAAGATAGAAAGCCAAGCGAAAGGAGAGCAGCAGGAGGGTACAAATATTTGCAAAAATCGGAAGGGCTCAAGGGGAAGAGGTCAAGGACGCGATATGGTGCCTGTAAACTTCTGTCGCACCTGCGCCATTGCTTCGGGAATCGGCCGAATGGTCTCCACCAACTCCTCCAGCTGATTCTCCAGCACCGACAGCCTTGCCGACTGCGCAAAAGCAAAGGACACCGAGAGCTTGGTAAACGGGTCTCTCGGGTCGTTGAGCACGAAAGAAGCTCCGGTGCGCGCAAAACTCACACCAGGCATGGCCGACGCAGCCAAGTTGGCAGAGGCCACTGCATCGAGAGACGCGGGGCGGCGCTGCTGCGCACGCTGGGCGTGCTCTTCTTTTTGGTCGGGCACGTTGAACATCGATTCGCCCAGAGAGCTCGCGCGCTGGAGCCCTAGACTCGGAGGAGCCACCGACGACGTCGGGGACAGGTTCAGGCGGTCGAAAGGTTTGCGGTACAGGGCGCCGAGGCCATCGGACTCCGTGGCTGCTTTGCTGGCGGGCGTAACGGTAAACAGCGAGGAGGGCCCAAATTCCAGCCGGTCTTCGTCGTCGTTGTTCGTGAGCACGTCCTGGGAAAACTCCATCGCCAAGTCCAGCACCTATATTTTCAAAAGTATTCAGCAACCCAATTGAATGGAAAACAAATGATTCACCTGCCTAAGAAAGACTGCTGAAATCTGCCAAACAACCTCAACATGTTGTTGTATCGCGCACCTCTTTTTCTTCGCCCTCTGTGAAGCCCCACAGCACGCAAGCTCCGTACGGGAAGAAGAACGCAATTGGAGGGCCGTACGCGGCCAGTTCCCCCTGTAGCCTCGGGTCACCGGACCCTTCGCCATCGGAAAAGGTACCCTCGGCATGGCTGCGGCTCCCGTCTTCGTCTTCGCCCACGGCACGCCCCGGTAAGCCCATGCACACCACGTCACCAATCAGCACCGCCCTGTAGGGCAGTGAAGCAGCGAAGGCTTTGGTGTCGAAGGACTCCACCACGCATTTCGCAAACATGGCGTTCCGCGCGGCTTCCACCTGCGACTGGAAGTCGGTGTCGAGCGGCAGGTTGAGCTTCTGCCGGACCGTGGCTACACGGGCAGCTCGGAGGCGTTTGGCAGCTGTCAGCTTTTTGTTAGGGGCCGCAGCGGACGCCGCCGCGGCAAGACCGCCGGCTGGCGCCACCGGAGGTGCCCCTTCCGGGCGTACTTGGCCCCGCTGCTGCAAGCTCGGCGGAGCCAGCGAAGGGAACCCGCGGGGCGGTGGGATGGCTTGGTAGCCTGAGGACGCTGGTATAGCTCCATCTAACGTGTGCAGGATTTCGGATTTATGACAGGAGAAGCGGGGTTTAGCCCAAAAGGGCGAGTCTTGTGAAATTACAAAAATGCCACTCACAAGGTGTCGTTTCCGGCGCTAGTTCTTCATGATCAGAAAGAATTGGTTGCCTGGGTTTCGATGAACTGCGAAACATATCCGCGGGTAGTAATAGGATGCCCTTGAGTTGTAAGCTTGCGAGGGTACACTAAATTGCAAACAAATTGCAGAGGAAAGAGGAAAGCTGCGCACAGGAACTGCGATACAAACTAGTGATGATAGAACGGCAGGGAAGAGTTCTGTCGATTGAGCTTTCGTTTCCGAAATCTAAGACTAACGAGGGAGTAAACAAGCTAAGCTTTGCTAGAGTTATCCAGCAGCCCGCAGGTGTCAGGAATGCGTGCGCGCCCGAGAAGTTTTTTTTCTTTTTTTTTCGTCCTTGCTTTGGTCACTTCGTCGTCGCTTCGTGCTATATTCGAGCAGTGCAAGTCGTGATCACAGAGGTATCGAAAATTGTGGAGGTGGCCAGAGGTGGCGTGGTTTCGTTGGCAGGGGGGTCAACGAGTTTTGTTTGTGCTTTTTTACCTTTGGGCTACGACAGCTAACAAGGGCATCTGTTAAGGACGACGTTTCGCCCCGCCGACAGAGATGCCTAAGATAGTAGGTTTACACACAGTTGTTCAATGATGCCATCTACAGTAGGCTTCATCTAATGACAACACTCTCTTGGTCACTGATAGCTGACAAAGCTTGCTCTAATTCTTACACGTACTTCAGTGGTAGCGTGTAGTCCTCATGACTAAGACTGCGGAGACTACTGGAGTGTACATCGTCATAAGTATATTGTTCTTTGTACTTTTTGCTGGCATCTTTGGCCGTGCTATGGGGTGGACGGATCCTTCAGCCCCGTCAAAACCATGCTGCATAAAGCGTAGCTATGACGTTGATGACCTAGAATCTCAACGAGTACGTCGTGTAGGTATTGAGCGGGAATTGAAGAGGAAGCGTGAGCTCGACGAATTCAAACAAAGGCATATGCAAGCCTTATTGGTCAAAAAGGAGAGTAGCTCAAGACTATCGTCCTTGCCGAAGGCAGCAACTGTGGACTCTTTAAACGGCAATGTCCTGAAGAAAGCAGCACTGCCTGCTGGATCTAGCAAAGGCTTTCGGCCACCCTCGCGGAGGTTCTTCGAAAGTCTTCAGAAGTTCTCCGAACATGTGAGTTATGCACCAGTTGATGGTACGCAAAATCGAATTTCGTCAGCGATCAATCGAGGCGTCTCGTCATATGGTAACCCACCAAAAGTTGACTCATCGCCATTTAATCAGACGCATAATAGAATTTCTGCATCGATCAATCGAGGTGCCTCGTCATATGGTGACCCACTGAAGGTAGATTCATCGCCTGTTAACCAGTCGCTTAATAGAATATCTGAATCCATCAATCGAGGTGCCTCGTCGTATGGAGCCCCGTTGAAACTTGGGCAGCAGCCTCTAAAGCTAAGAGGATACACTCGCCATTCTAGCAAGTTAGCTGGAACGTCTTTATTGAGCTCGCTTGTGAAAGCATCGGCTTCCGAGCCAGCGGTGACGAACCCGATGGGAACAAGCTTTTAAAGCAGGCACAAGATTGAGCCCATCGTTCCTATTTGTTGAGACGCTGGAAATTTACATAATCAAGGTTGGCGTTGTCACGGCGGCACTGTCTCCCCATACCATCCTCCACGCCAACAACAATACCATACGCAAACTCCATCAAAACCCCAAGACCAGGCGTCAACGGACCTTCAGTGGTGATCAAATTCACCCTCATAGAATTTGGAGTGCACAGGAATGACTGAGTAACCGTGCACATCATTCTATTTCGCAGTGCAAGTACCATACTTAGCATGGGCAGTTCATTGCTCAATCTATATCCTGAAATCTGCTTTAAATTCGAAGCCAAAGGGAATTTTGATTTATAAACCCCAGTATAACTGAGGGGATTGCGCATTAAAAGGCTGCATCTGGGGGCTTAATAGGCCATATGCTTTCTAGTCCTTACAGTTCACAGCGAGCTGCGAGTTCCAACTCCCAGCATTATATTTTATTCGTTTGAGGTGTGCTGTACTCATCTTGGAGGTTCATCAAGAGAAGACTCTTTTGCTATCGATAGACAGCCTCGGAGTCTGTGCTGCTGACAAACATCTTATCAAGAGAAGACTTTTATACTATCGATAGGCGGCCTCGGAGTGTGTGTGCTGCTGGCCATAATCCTATCTCCTAGGAATAGGAATTCTCTTCTTGAGAACGATTATCATGGCAGTTAAATTATACTATTTTGGATTAGACCGGATAATGCCTACCAATTGCAAAGAGACATCAACGCATATCAATGTACTCGTTCTTGGTAGAGGCTTGAGTGATATCAAACAATTGAACGGTTATGGCCCAGGTTCTTCAGCTGGAAGTACTTTGCTCCCTACTACTCCCTGCACATTCCTTTCTATGGCTTTGAGTGCAGTATGCCTTCTTCGCATCGCTGGCTTCCGTGATTTGACGTGGCCCCGAGAGAGGCGATTCGTGTTCGTGAGGTCCGCAAGTTCGATCATTCATCACTGGCCCCACGTCTAGTCTAGTTTAGCTAATACTCCCCAAATGCAAAGAGATACCACCCTGTGACATTTAGCATTCAGAATTTCCAGAAAGGTTTATTTTTAGAAGAAGTCTGACTGAGTTAAGTGTCGTTAACATCTTTTGCTCAAATCAGTTGAAATTGCTTAGTTTTGAGGTGCCATTCAGCCATCAGCCATCAGGAGGTTTAGGATTGGAGTGAGTCTCTGCTGTCTCCACTTCGGCCTGTCCTTGGCAATGGCGGTGCCATGCATCAAGAAAAAGGACAGGCGGTGATGAGAGCAGCTGGCGCCAGCCTCTTGATAAAAGGTTTAAGCTAATGCCCCGCTACGGAAACACTTGTTGAATTCCTTTTTTTCCTCATACAGAAACAGAAGCAGAAGCGACCTTCGCGCGGCATGGCTCAGGGGCAGCTTGCTTCGTTATCTGCACGGCAAGTGCGTGTTCTTAGCGCCTTAATGCGCGTCCTTGACGTGCCCGTGGGTGAGTGCCCCTTAGAGTGCCCGCGGTGCGTGTTCTTTCTTGTGCCCGTGGTCCGCTTTTTATATTTCGGTATCTGTACGGCATGTGTGTGTTGTGTGCTCTTAGTGCCTCAATGCGCGTCCTTGACGTGCCCGTGGATGAGTGCCCCATGTGGTACCCATGGTGCGTGTCCCTCCTTGTGCCCGGGGTTCGCTTCTTCTTTTCTACTGCACTTGTACGTTGGAATTGTACTACAGATATAGTGCTGTTGGTACAAAAAAAAAGACGATCACGAACGAACGACAGACGTACGAAATTCCAGTCTTGCACACAACGCAGGCGCGTTCACTATACTGCACGCAGCAAATATGGCTCCTGTGTCGTTTGGGTTGGTATCAGTTCGAGTTCGAGTTCGCATAGAAAAATAATTCCTGTACCCAGGGTGAGTACTGAGACACTACCGAGACGCCATATAGTTCCATGTGGAGAGCGCGCATCCATTTATGCCACATGTTCAATGATTTGGCACATTGGCACCTCTTATATTATGCTGCTCTGGTAATTTATAAGACAAGAAATGGTCTGTTGGGTTGGTTTGTAAATCCTTTCTATTAATTGCTGTTTCATTCGTTCGTTCGTTCGTTCGTTCGTTCGTTCGTTCGTTCATGATTCGTTCGTGTCCGCCCTTTTTTTGTTACAGCACTACAGTACAATTCTGTTGTACATGTGCTGTAGATAAGATAAGGAAAAGCGGAGCACGGGGGGCACAAATAGGGCCACGCGCCACGGGCACTACACGGGGTACTCATCCACGGGCACCTCAAGGCCGCGAACAAAGGGCTACGGTACCAGCAACAATGCACAAGGTAGCTGGGTTGTTCCTGGGTTTTCCTTCAGCGCATTTAATAATTACTGGATCTTCACCGTAGTCCGCACCAAACTACACTGCGCTTGAACCGCGCATCGCGCGGGTACCTGAACCTGTAATGTTTGCAAATACACTTTTTTTGCAGGAACGCAATCAAAAAGAGAGATCGTTATCTTCTTATCTTCTTTCTCTTTGTCTCGGCATTTCGGATTCAGACGTTTATCTTTCACTGCTTTTCACATTTTCGTAACAATTTGGAACATCATCTTTACTACTAAGCTCCCAGCGCCATGTTCTTTGACATGGATAATGACGGTGAGACCGTGGGTGTTTACTTGGTGTTAGGGACGTTAGTTTTTGCGCTATTCGTTGGTATGATCGGCCGTGTCATGGGGTTGACTGATCCTTCCGCGCCGACGATGCCCTGCTGCGTCGACGACAGCGAAGCCTCAGATGATGAAGAAGCTCAACGCGAAAAACGCATAAGCTACGAGCGTGAATCAAAACGGAAGCGCGAGCTTGACGATTATGAGCGAAAGCATAAAGAGGCGGTTCTAGTTAAAAAAGGAGATGTCTCGAAACCTCCTCCGAGGCCTAAGGCAGCAACGATGGAGTCACCGAACGGCAAAGTCCTGAAAAAAGCAAGGCTGCCAGCTGGATCTAGCGCAGGGGCTCGTCCCTCTTCTCGAAAGTATTTAGAAGAAAAGAATTCTCAGGGGCTCCCATCTCAACGGGGGCCCTCTTCGCTTGGGCGGTCACAACAAGCTCAAGGGAGCAGGAACTCCCAAAGAACTAGCGGTATACCGGGCTCGACCTCAACAAGCACGCAACAAATGCCTGACTATACGATAACAACAGGACCGAAGGGGACAACATTTTAGTCTCAAGATCGTGGAAGATGTGCAGCTAAAAAAATGTGTCCGCCTCGAATACGAAAGCGAGCCCCTTCGTTTGACAGAAGTTTATTAGCTTTCCAATTGAGAATAAGACCAACTTTGAGTTCCAATCCGTGGGCATTCGCTGCCAGTCAGACACCTCGTTTCGGATACTCTTCTTAGTAATACCCAGTAGCAAGAGCATGGTTCGTGTAGCAATAGCACTCAGCACATGTGTCGATTGTCCGTTCAATAACACAACACCTCCCACATACATCAACAACATGGGGTAGTGGAACGTGGAATATTTGATATCAACGCACGGTTGGTGAGATAAGAGATAAAGGTGATTAGTAATTAGGGCCACCGGGCACCGTGATAAAAAAATGAAATAAAAAATAACACAAACATAGCATTATATTATATCATAATAAATAACTATATAACGCTACATGAAAATCTAAAGAGAAAAACGATGCTTTTTAAGCGTATGATAGAAGGTAAATAAAGTATAATACTAACGCGCTATAAGGCTCTGAATTCCGCGTAAAGCGTAAATCAAGCGTAACTCACGCGGAAACTGAATTATTAAAGATAACGAAGTGATTCACGTTCGCACTCGAGAATTCCACAGACGTAGATTTAGCGTGTATATCATGTGCTAATCACTCTTTTTAATCGCGCGTGAAGTAAATTTAAAGCCACCGCACGTGAATCATGTGTGTACATAAACGCAACTTTGATTAGCTAGTCTAGTCTAGTTCAGTCTAGTCTAATTAGTACTCTCCCAAAAACAAAGAAAGGCAGGTACACAACAGTCGCAGAAGCACATGAAGAATACACTTAAGCGGCACATGCGCTAGCAAATTCGCTCCTGAAGGCCAATTAAGGCTCCAACTGGCGCCTTTCCTGTGCTCGTTCGTGTGTCACGTCCCAGGTCCACGAGGAAAATCTCTGGGCTATTTTTGCCCCAGCAGGGCATCGTCTCAATGTTTTATGTTTTTCTCAAGCGCCGGGCGCCAGCCGATCTTAGCATCGCAAAAATCGCTTTTTGAGCCATATTCCCCATATTCCCCATATTCCTGGCCCGCAGCCGCAGCCCGCAGTACAAATGAATCACCCACAGCATCTAAAAAAAGCTCCACACTTCGTAGCTATCTGCGCCCCGTCACCATGCGGCCATCCGGCGCATCAAAATATCTAGCAAACCAATCTGGCTGAATGCACTGGCCTAGCTGCGTTGTTGTATGCTAGATATAACTGTTTAGGAAGCAGGCTGCGCTGCTAGCTTGCTGTGTTCTCGTCTTTGACACTGGTGTGTACCGCAGTCATCCAACCTCTGCTGCTCTTCAACAACCACGCCTAGCCAGGAATGCTGGTAGGTAGTTGGGTTAGAATCATTTGATTTAAATCTACATCGACATTTTCACACTAAACCGCATTGCGTGCTGACGCCGCACCAACTGCTGACTAGTGAGCGGCGTGGTGGGAGCGGCCGTCTGGCACCAGGAGCTTTTCCAACAGTGGGTGCACGGGCCAGTTGTCTTCCAAAGCGCTACCCTCAGCAGCTTCTGGTGCACCTGAGGACGGAGCACGCTCAAGGCTCAGCCTCTTACGGGAGCGCTCTCGGCTACCAGGAGACGACGCTGGGCTTGGGCTGTGGCCGCCTCCGTCGTTGGCATACACAAGCGCAGGAATGTCGTCGTGGTCGTCTTCATTACCGCCGTCGTGATTATCAGGAACATGGCGATCCAAGGCACGCGGAGCGCGACCTGCACCGAGACCCTTAATCTGATGTTGCGGGTGGTAGTTGTGGCGCGCACCGGATGGAGTAGCTACCGGTGACAGCAAAGGCGACGACGGTCTCTTCACTTTCCTCTTCAACGGTTTCTCGTTCCGAAGCGCAGCGGTCTGGCGTAAACGCTTGGGCAAATTGATGGGCAACGTGACGAGCTTGATGCCCCACTCCCAGACCGGA
>Ga0307930_1001036_pt1 | contig 22282 bp, 23 predicted proteins | sample OrgLakmetageno46_FD_203161 | JGI IMG/M metagenome (GOLD analysis project Ga0307930, IMG submission 203161) | Saline water microbial communities from Organic Lake, Antarctica - #46 | ecosystem: Environmental > Aquatic > Non-marine Saline and Alkaline > Saline | place: Antarctica: Organic Lake...
AGGAGCAGCGCATGCTGCACGCGCTAATGCGCGCACTCGCGTGCATCACAGAGCACAGATGACGAGAAGACCGCGGTAACGGCAACACAACGAAATTTCAAAAGCGAGACAGATAAAACGCACCGTGGTGATTTTCTTGCCCTCAGGAGTGCGGCGAGCACCAGTCGAGTTGAAGATGAGGTACATGGGCCAGCCGAGGACGAGGTGGGTGAACAGTTCCCAGCACGCAAAAGCATCCTCGCCAATCAGGTCTATTCATAAGATGTGGTGTGGAGAAGGATTAAAGACAGAAAAACAGATCAGAGAAGGATTCATGAAAGGAAGGTATTAAAAAGGAAGAGGACAAGAGCTACATGCGCTTGCTCGCTCAGTGTTGAAATAAAGGCGCTGTGGTTCAATGGTGCTCGTCTACGCCACTCCCAGGCGGATGCATAAGGAGCACTCCGATGGAGAATCAGCCAGAAGTACAGAGATTACAGACTTCACCAGACGAAACAAATACACCACTCAGAGCTGCAACAAGGGCGCACAAGCATGAGCTCAAAGTTTTCTCACCGTGCATGCCCTTGAACATGCCCGCGAAGGAGCGGCCAGGCGGCACGTGGGACTCGCCGTCGAGCATGTGGTTGGTCTTGGCGTGGTGCTTGTGGTGCGAGTACTGCCACGAAAAGTACGGCACCAGCAGGAGGCTGTGCAGGGGGTACCCCACAACATCACACAGCAGCTCGTTGTCGGAGAAGCCGCGGTGGCCGCACTCGTGGGCAATCACCCACCAGCCGGTCAGGGCCGTGCCCATCAGGAACCAGTACACGTTCCAGGCCGCGTACTCCGCGAGGCCCAGGTCCGTTGTCGGCAAATAGTTCCAGGCCGCGTAGCCGAGCGCGCCGATCACCAAACCATCCCGGACCACGAGGGAGAGGGAGGTCACGGTGCTGTACTCGAAGCAGTGCGCAGGAATGGCGTCCTTGAGGTCTTTCTTCGTTGGCAACTGCTCCTTGGGGAGAGTCGCGATTTTGCGCAGCGACAGTGGCGCGCGCATTTCGGCTGCCGCCGCGATAGTAGTTCCGTCAGCTGCAAATTAAGGCAGATGAAATCAAATTACGTTGAGCTTGAATCGCTCAAGCCCCCACCACCAACAAACAAACACTATCGCCAACGCATGTGCATTGTAGGTAGCTAAGGCCTCGCGTACGCACTACAACCAAAAATATAGAGGAACTCTCAAATCCAACCCTTTCACGCCCACATCTTGGTCAATATAACGGGCACAAGAAACTGGTTCAGCCAGCGGTCGCACCACTTGCACTCAATTGGACGGCTCAAAAAAGTCAGAGAAAACGTTGAAGGCACGTGAGACCTCGACCTCACCTCCTTTGCCCATGGTTCTTGTCGACGATAACGAAAAGGCCTAGTGAGGGTTCCTACAAGAAAAAAACACCGAATGGCGACAATATTATGAGTGGGCTGTGGTGCACTTTGAGGTGCCGACCGAAGGAGTCCGAGACTGCGGGGCGTGGGTGGCTGACCTTCCAAAGAAGATGACTCTGACGCGTCCGTCACAACTGGATTTTTGACGGAATGAACCAGAAGTGGATTTTGATGACGTATTGTGGAATGTACGACTGAAAAATAATCCGTGTGGTTATGTAAGTACTGTAGAAGCAAAGCAACCAGACAACCATCAGCCATCAGCCATCAGCCAACAGCCATCAGTCACGAACAACTTCAGCTTCAGCCTTCTTCTGCTGTCTCTACAATAGTCTGCCTGTTGATCAACAGCTCCGCAAATCAGTGTTTATGGAATAAGTACCCCTCAAATCGGGTATTTTCCCCGGGACGATGCTCTCGTTACTATAGCGACTAGCGACAAGCTGCTGGCGCATGTGCAGCTCAAGTGCATTCTTTATGTGCCTCTGTGACTGCTGTGTACTTGCCTTTCTTTGTTTTTGGAGGAGTATTAACAATTCTAGACTAGACAAGCGCAAAATGGCCAAACCTAGGCTAAATTTGGTTGTGAGTGCAGCTACTAGTACTAGTAGGTTGGGATTCCCACCGGAAATTCCGCGGGATTCAAACAGGAAGGAAAATTTTAACCAATCAGACGTGATTTCCGCGACCGGGATTTGGCAGTGTTTTTATGACTACAGCACGGACCGCGGAAATACCGCAGAAACACCACGTGAAGTGTTTTTTTGAGACAGGCCCTGAAGGGCCGGAACTAGAAGGCTAACAGGTAGAGAAAGCTAATCAGGCGCAGGCGCACATGCACACATGCCCGAGTGGCCATGGAAGTGGTGATGGCGGTCCAAAGTGATAAGCTCCTCCGTGCTCTGAGTGATTATTTTTTAGACAGGCCACGAAGGGCCGGAATTAGAATGCTAGCAGGTAGAGATAAAAAGCAATGCAGCATAAACTAGACCTACGAAGCTAATCAGTAATCAGGCGCACATTTTGTTAGGGGCCGGAATTAGTTGGTTAACAGGAAACTAATTTTTTAAGATTTTAGCCCCCGCGCGGGGAACAGGGGGAACGGGAATCGGAATCGCAGAACTGGATAGCGGGAATAGGCTTTTGATGTGAAGTACTGCCATTTCAGTTGTACATTCAGTGGCAGTTAGGTGTCCTCTATGATTTTTATTTCGATACAAAGGCAAGCAACATCGGGTCCATCTAATTGAAAACGAGTTAATTCCGAGTCTCCAGTCTCGACGACAACCAAAACCCCCCGAATTTCTTACGTAAACATCATGGTTCTCGTGAAGGCACTGTTTTCTCATCCATAGCCAGCGCGGCGTTCGGAGATCGAACTCCTTGGAATGTGCCGACAGCCCTGTCAAGGCCAACGTCTAAAATATCGCGGCGCGTTGCAAAATTGAGACGCACGGCCGATGGATCTCCGAAAGGACCACCGTCTGTGAATGCGACACCGCCTTCAAGAAAACGTTTAAATGGGGTCTTAGGCAAGCAACTGGTAGCTCCGGGAGATCCATTGTCATTTGCGTTGTCATTACTGTGGTCGGCGAAGCAATCGGCGCAGTCGACCCACGTCAAGTAGCTGGCTTCCGGTCGGGTAAGACGAAGGTTTGGGTCTGCATTCAACAGGGCGACTTCAGCGACATCACGGTTGGCGCGCAAGTACCGCACCAATCGCTGCCGCCACCGCTCCACGCATGCCTGGGTTTCAGGGCCGTACACGGCCAGCGCTGCGGCGTAACCAAATGGTGTTACTTCCGCCGCATCTTTGCCCACCCGCCGGAACGCGCGGCGCAATTTATCACCTGCATGATGAAACGATAAAGATCAATTAAACGTTCAGCGCCGGGAAGTTTTCAAATTATCTTTCTTTAAAAAATGCTAAAATTTAAAATATAACTTGGTTTGAAGAGCACAAGTATTTCCTGACTATTCATTGACCTGGAATTGCTGCCACGGCGATGTCAAGAGAAGCGACATTGAAAGTTTTGGAGGGTGACGTAATCACAGCGAGACGCTCGGCAAGGCCTGGCATTTCTTCACAGAGACTTGCCATACCCACAAATTCAGACTTGAAAGACATTGAAGTAGTGTCAGCGACTTTCCATTCTCCCTTGTCTTCTCTTTCTTGGTCTTCTTCTTCGGGATATTCATCTGTGAGCACCAGGTCTGCCCAAACTTCGTCAGAAAGCAAGGTCACGTCGTGTTCCACGCACAAACTGGCGACTACTTTTAGCTCTTGTCGTGACCACACGCGGCCGGTAGGGTTGTGAGGGCTGCACCACAACAGCACTTTGACGTCTGGTGCTGCGAGGGCTGCGGCGAGCGCAGGTTCGTCGAGTTCATAACGCCATACGCGTGAGTTTGATTCACTGAGAGGCTTCCGTGCGAGTGGAACGCGTACCAGCTCGGCATCACAATTCGAAGGAGCTGCGAGAAATGGCGCATAAATAGGTGTGGTCACGGCTACACTGAGCGGCTCGAGAGCACCGTAGACTCCACGGTCCATAGCGCGCCGAGCTCGAATGACGTGGTTTAGGCCTGGAAGTAAACCTGGGAGCCACCGCAGCATGGATGTGTCGAGCACTTTACCAAAGCCATGCCGCTCGTGTAGTCGAGCCACCATGGCATCGGCAAGAGCAGGAGGGCAATCTGTGTACCCAAAGACCCCTTGATCGAGCACTCCTTGTAGGGCATCTGTCACCTCCTTCGGACAACGGAAGTCCATATCTGCTACCCATAATGGCACCACGTGCTCCGGCCCCACGCCCTCCCCGCCAAATCGAGTCCACTTGCGACTCCATGTCCCATTGCGATTTAGCGTAGCATCCTCTTCCGAGGGAAGAGGAGGGAAGTCGACTCGGCTTGCCAGTCTTTCCTTGGTGATTCGAGGACCACTTCGAAAGGTGCGAGAACCTAGCCAAAATCCCGATGCACGATCACTGATATTATTCAAAATAGCTACCACCCAAAGGCATATCCAAAGGGATTTCATCTAGCCGCAAATGCGATGTCTAGCTAGGCTCCGCTATCTTTGACGCATCAGCTGAAGACCCAAAGACTGACTAATACAGACACATCGTCGTATCTGTATCTTTCTTGCTTTTTTTAGCTTTTTACTTCTTTTTTTTTTTAGCAACCTCCTTTTTTCAGCAAAATCTGCAGCGCGCTTTGTTGCAGCATGTGGTACGTGGTGCGTGCTCGTGTATGTCCGCCCCCATACTAGTACTCATACTGAACTGTAGATATATAGTGCGATATAGTCGAAATAATACTTCCTCCAAACACACAGACACAACATGTAGTAACAGGCAGGTGCATCCTTCAGAATACTACAATAGTAGCTCGAATGAAGAATGAAGAACCATTTTGAACTTTAATCCGCTAACCCGCTATCACCACTTCCATTGCCACACGGAGAAATTTTCCTGATTAGCTTCTCTTTGATAACTGATTTCTTCTCTGGTATACGCTGCTTGGCTTCTTCGTGGCCTTCTTATTCTGGGCCGACGCCAAACTCGAGCGAACACAAACCCAAATGACACAACAAGAGCGACAGGGGCCAATGCTGCGCTTGCGCGCTAGTCAGAACCGCAAAGAGGAAAGTTTTAGGAGAGCAGGAAATTTGTTACTTACAGCAAGAGCTGCACTGGCAGCTGCGCATGAAATATGAGAAGGCCCTCCCCGAATAATTCCTGGTGTGTCTGCAATGAGTTCATTGAACACTCAGTGATCTTCAGAGCGGTGAGGAATACTGCGCACATGCACTTCTTCATTCCACCGCACGTGCCGGTTACTTTCAGGAGGAGCTTGGTTCGAGTAAGTGGCGGAGGGTGAGGGTGACGAGCGGCGTGGTGCTGGGTCACTGGGAGGAGAAGCAGGTGCGAAGGGGCGGAGGTTGCCTCGAGTATTGCTCGTATTTGAAGCCAAGTCGCCGCTTGCTGAAAACATCGGAGTGGAATGAAATGCTGCAGCATTGGAGACGTCTCCTCCACGTCTCTCTATTGATTTAGCACCATCTGCTGCACTGCTTCTACGATAATTGCTGTTGCTGCTATTAGTGCCAGTTGAGCCGCTAATCCATTCATCGAGGCCTGGATCACCTGTCACAGAGTGAAGTGGCAATGACGTAGGATCTGCTGTCTCGATACCAACATTAAACGAAGAATTCAACTGCGTATTCCCCTGATGGTGATTGCTCTTGCTGTTGTTGTGGTCAGCAAAGGAAGAAATGCCCCGCGGTATGCTCCTGCCACGAAGCCCTGTAGCGGCGCTGCCATAATGGTTAGCAACGTCTTCGTTAACTTTACTTGCCCAGCTCGAATCATGAGTGCTTCGGCTACTAATGCTACCAGTCCAAGCAGCATCGCCTGACCAAGGGGCACTCAAACCTACAATAGATGGCAGCTCGTCTTCAATAGTATTCTCACTACTCCAACCGCTGCCAGCTGCAAATTGCTCTCTGTCCTTCAGATAAGCTAACTCTGCGGATATAATACCGTTCTTGCCATTCGTTCTGCTATTGTTGCTGGCTTGGTTCTTGCTGATAGACACTTCAAATTCACTTCGATTACTGCTGCCATCATAGGTGTTCATGTTCTTTGAATGCACTCCTCCTCTACTTCTGTTGTCATTGTCAACACTAACTCCACCTTCGGCATAACTGGAAACATCAAACCCTTCCTTGACGAGAGCGCGACGAAGGCGCTTCAGTTCCGCTGGTTTCAACTTCAAGTGGCTACCCATCGAGCCATCGCCAGCAGGCTCGTCGAAGCTTCCACCTCCCAAGTCTTCATCGGTAGCTGTCGCTAAATCGAGCGGCTCTGCATAGCCTGCAGCTCGCATGGCTGCTTCGTGCCCCAGCAACTTAGCATTTTCCAGAAACCGCTTCAATGGGTCGCCAGTGTTGCCCTTGGCCATTCCTCCATCTCCTCTTCCTTTAAATGAAGGCATTAATGGGCTTGACGAGGATGAGCCCTCTCTAATATCCATCCAAGCTGATCCTTGAGCGCCATCAGCGAAAAATGCAGCTGCTTTAGCTGCACTTGCGCGACGCTTGGTGTCGCTCTCGGTTGCGCTACCACCACTGCCGCTGTGGCTCTCGTTTTCTTTGCCATTGCTCCCGTTCTTAAGTTGAGCATCTTTGTCGCCCATACGTCTGCCAAAACAGCGGCGGCAACAACAATAACCAAATCCGCAATTTGTATTGCAGCGCCGCACGAAACGTGCACTGCAGCGTTGGACCAGAGCATTCAACAACGCTAGCGCAAAGCCTGCGAGAATTATTGTCAATGCACAACCCGTCAAAAACACGCTTAGACTGTTAGCACTCGAGGCACTGCCGTGACCTTGAGCATACATCAGCCACCAGTGCAGTAGTGTAGGTGCGTTACGGCGCTTTTCGGACATTGGTTGGTTCAGGCGCATTGGGAGTACGGTAGCTGGAACTTTAGGCTCCGAGGCAGTTTTCGATGGTGTATCCGAGAGAGTGCTTGAGGCGATACCTGATGTACTCGAGCCAGTGCTAGAGGAATCTGCAGTAATAGAAGTAAGCGGGGCTACTATATTTTCGGCAACACCTGAAGCTGTTGCAGTTTTGGTTGCGCTTGTTGTAGTACTTGTAGTTGTTGTCGTGGCAGATTCCCCCCGACTAGGAGCAGCTGCTGCATCACTGCGCAGTTGTTCCACAAGTTTCAAGTCGAAGCGATTCAGACGCCGCACTGCGCGCCGCTCAGCCAATGATACTCCACAAAGTGCTTGCGTGTGCTTTTCCGCGGCCGTTGCTTGTGGAGGTAATGCTTTTGATGTGGCGGCTGCTGATGCGTCGGCTGCGGCGTCAGCTGCTGTTATGGCGGCCACATCTATGCCACACCAAACAGAGTGATCAAACGTGCTGCTACTGCTGCTGGATACGTCGACTCCTTTTGAATCGTGGCTCAACGCAAGCTGCTGCATGAAGCCTTCGTTATCGCCGAGAGCTTCTGACAACTGAGCCCACACGGACGCCCGGTCCTCAGCTGCAGTGTTTGTATTCACGACCCCACCCTGACTCTGACTATGAGTAGTACGATTGCCACTGCTGTGATTAACGAGAGAGCTGTCTGCTGCCTCTGGTGTGACGAGTGGCAACGATGTGTGCGCAAAGATAACGATGACACCGTGTGCACGAAGGTGCCGCAACGCCTGTTGATAAGTAGCGAACGTCACGTTGTTGACGTTTCCGCCGCTATTGCCGATGCTGTTGCTGCCACCATCACCACTGTTCAAACTGCTCCGTTTGGCGTCACGGCTACGGCCACTGCTGCCACTGCCCGAGTGCGCAAACAAGCGGGTGTAGTGGTTGCTCCACCGCTGCGCAAACGCTACGTAGCCCCCCGGCGGGGCTGCACTCGCGCCGAGGTTGCTCGAGACGTGTGCCCGGCAGTAAGCTTCGTAAGCTACGCGCGCGCGCACCAGAGGATCGCGCAGCACGACGACGTAGCGGCAAGGCCGCGGATGCACGGCGCCGCAGAAACCCCAGAAGCCGTCCACGACTGCTCCATTGGGAGCATCTCCACAAGGAGTGGGATGCATTTTTGTGCCGTCGCCACGAAAGCTGTGCTCGCTCCTAACGACAAGCAATACAGAAAAGGTCAAAGTAGGCGCAACGAAGATATACGCGATTATGAGCTATTTCGTAATTCAAAACGTCCCTAGTAAGAGTGGCAGTGGAGAGGAAGCTTCGAAGAGCATGCCAACTTCAACAAAAAATGCGATTCTACGTACCGGAAACGTGCTAGTAGTAGGGTCTTGTAGAAAGCTTACCTGTAGTAGTCGGCCTCAGTGACGTGGCACAGCCAAGGGTTGCACCGCTCTGAATGCCGTCGGCAAGCTGGATGCGGGTCACGTGTGGACAACTGCAAGGCCTCGTTCCGATGCCGCAACCGCGCCCGAACTTCTTCGTCAAGGCATGTGTCTTCGAGCTCGATGCCAACGCGTACCATGGGTGAACCTGCAGCGATCGTTTCGATGGCTCCGTCGAAAGATAGCCATGTCAGCGCTGTCAAACCCAATGCCGCATACTTCATCTGGCTGCCTCTCGTATAAGCAGACATAAAAGCCTCAATATAAATAATACCGGTGCATATTGAGCCCTTGTGAAATTAAAATGTCATTGCCGCGATTGAAGGATGTTGGTCGAAGCTAAATTAAAATGCTTGCTTAAATGATGACGGAGATCTCCGATAACTGCATTGCGAAGACGAGGGCCCTGTTGATCGCGGAGTTCTAGAAGCGGTTACGTTCGGCGTTCGGGCTACGCTACTTCGTACTCCTAAGCTCTCCTCTGCTATGCTATGCTGGAGCGCTGGAGCACTCAATTTGACCTTGACTTTGAGAAGAAGAGTTTTCTTCCGACGACAAAACGACAAAACATACATACAGACTGACAACTATATTAGGGTTGCTTTTTAAAAAACCTCTGTCGCGTCGTCGCGTCGGTCGTCTCTTTCTTTCTTGCTTGGAAGCTTGGAATACATCCCGCTGTTGGACACTGGTGGCTGCCTCGAAGCTTGAAGCTGGCCTGGGCACCTTATTTGCACAGAAAACTTCTAAATTCCAGATTCATTGCGAACCCTCTGCAACTAGACTGGCCTTTTTTTATTCTTTGCTGAATGATACTTTCCTGAAATGTCGGAGTTTTCTAATTCAGATACAGCTCGATTGCTACTGTTTTACTACCGATAACATTTGCTGTGTTCAGTGCCGTAAACATTATTTAATTGATTATGTATATTCAAGGCATGCAGCGCCCCCATTCATCGTCGCACATCAGTGGGCGCCGCGTGAATAAGAACCGCACTGCTCCTTTACATTTCTCAAATTCAAACTACGACGTCAATCTTTTCTATTCTCAATTGCGCAACCGTGCGAGTACAGCTGCTACTGAGGAAGCAGTCGTAGATACTACAGGACCGCTCTATCAAAATCTTCCTCCAGGGATTCCTCATAGCTCTCGTCCTGGGAGTCCATCCATGTTTATTGTGAGTGCTGGCCGTCGCCGACATAACCATCTCCAGTCTAGCCCAATTTCCACAGTCAAAAAAGCACAACCGCATCGAATTTTCACGGTAGGCAGCGTGGGGCTTATTTCACTAGATTGCCAAAAAAAGAATATTCATAGTTTTGCTGATCTTGTTTAATGTTATGTTCAAATGATTACAGCCTAGCCAAAGCGAAGGTACACGAACAACAAGAGTGGCAACACAGTCACCACCGGGCCTGCAATTTGTGCACAGCGGCATTGTGACTGGGCCACTAGCTGCTGGATCGCCAACACGGCCTTTTACGCCAGCACAAGTCCGCAGACGACAAGCCGTTATCGAAGATGAGCTCAGGTTGGAATGAACGCCGTAATGTTTCTCTGCATCAATTGTAAAATTCTAAACTCGAAGTTTATTTTTTGTAACACGAGCTTTTCATTCCTTGTTGTGCTATCATTGGTACTGCTCGAGTTTGATATATCGGCCATGACTCAGCACTCAGCACTCTTATGTTCTCTTCGGGTCAGAATTGACTTTGGCATGGAGCCGATGAACGCCTGGCGAAAGCGGTTTTGAGATCGCACGAACGCTTGACGTTAGGATGGGGACAATATTCATTTCTATCCTAGGAGAGACAATGTCAAAGCTGCAAAACTATGCAAATCCTCAGCCAGGAGAAAAATTTAAAAACATTGGGTTATTGTTGGTGGCTTTTCTACGGTTTCAACTGTTTGGGTTGGTACTTCCTTGAGGCCTGCGAAAGGACGGATGGCATTTTCAGCCCAAGCCCTAATGTCCCCCTCTTTTCTTGAACGTGCTCTTTCTGCTCTTCGGGCAGGGGCCTGATCTGCATCAGGGTTTTCCAAATAAACAGACATCAGCAATGCAGCGAGAAAAGGGTGCTAGGTTTTCTGGACAGCAACCCCAGCCCCAGACCTCCCACTCCCACACCACAACACATATAACACACCCGACACCCCAACCTCGGACCTCCAAGGAGCAAGGAGGCGGTCTGAGGCAGGAGTGGGAGTGGAGATGATCGAGATGGGGAGGGTGGTGAGTGGAGTGGCGAATAAAAAAAAATCAAGCACAAGCACGAAGGTAGCCGGTAGCCACGGTAGCCGACAGCCGACAGCCGCACTCACAGCTCACAGGCCTCGGCCTCAGGCACTCCGCACTTCCGCACATCGCACATATCGCATTTCCCTTAGCCACAGGGCCAAACTAATCCGTTTAGTTCTAGACGCAACGGGCACTTAAGTACCTGCTCCTACTTATATGGAAGTTAGCAATTAACCAAGATCAAGACTAGGACAGGACCTGCTTTAAAAAAAAAACTCCAAGTCTTCTTGAAGTACGTCTACTTGTTTTTCTGCTCAAGTATTACTCATAGGTCCATAAGTATCGGAACGAAATGAAAACAATTGCACTGTAAACTCTAAAGCAGGTGCATAAACATCAAAAATGGGCGTGAACACGTGGCTATTTGTTCGTGCACGGCTCGAATGGGTGGCAATTTCTTCGCACAGAATTTATGCGAAGGCAGCCTGGGATTGGCAGGATTGGAGCGCGTCAAAGTACTCAGTGCATGCCGACGCATTGTTGTTTGAGGCCTTGAGGCAGTCCATGAAGTGTTGGTTCTGCTCGGTGCACGCCGAGGCAGCAGGAGCTGCTGGGGCCGCCGCAGGAGCAGGGGCACTGCTGCCACCTCCGGAGAAGGAGTCAGCCGCGGCGTTCACCGCCTTGTGCGCGATGGCCGAGCCACCTCCGAAGGCCATGCCCGAAACCATAGTGCCCATCAATCCGGACATCATGCCACCACCTTGCGGGGCGGCTGGGGCAGGTGCTGGGGCAGCCGGGGCGGGCGCGGGAGGTGGCGGAGCACGCGCAGGGGGTGGGGGAGCACGAGCGGTGCTCGCCGGACGAGAAGGTGGCGCCCGGGAAGGAGGCGCGCGAGCAGGAGAAGATCCACCACGAGAGCTATTAAATGCGCGATGCGTGAACAGGCGTAGAGTGCAAAAGAGCGTGTTAGAATTGAGATAGAATTATTCGATTATCATATTCCACGCTCTTTCACACATCAACGCGCCTTGAAAGACTTCTTCACACATCTATCATCAATGGTGAAAAAATGCACGCTACTCCAAGAAGAAGAACAATCTATTATTTTTGTTTAAATGTGATGAAACTGTCGCATCCCTCGGTCGCGGTCGCATGGGGCTTACCGAGGCATTTTCAGAGGTTATCGTGTCGGTTCAATCGTCTAGTCAATGAATGATTCGAGAGTCGAGAGTCGACTGACTGAGCGATTCACAGTCAATTTCGTAAGTTTACGTTCACCGAAGTTTCCCCGAACTGAGACACAGGGTGGAGATTGGGGGAGGAAGGAAAAAAATCCCGAAGAAAGAAGAGTTGTGCCAGGACGTCTCAGCATCCGCCGTGAAGAAATGAGAAGGAAAAAGGTGACGCTTTGGTTGAAATGTGCTGAGGAGCTGATGAAAGGCCTAAGAAGCTAAGAAGATTAAGTAAAGCAACAACTAGAATGCAATCTATCTGACGTTTTGTTCGTAGTTCAAATCTGACTGGGTACAGTAATGACACGTAGTAGCTTTGTTCTTCGGGGATTAGCAATCATAGGGCTTCAAGGGACACTTTCAGCGAATCCAGCTGCACCTGTTGCACTTGATGACACTAAGCGTGATGCCTGTGGTGGTGATCATACACTTTTCGTAGCCATCACGGCTACAACTAATGTAAGCAAGGCTCATCTCGATACCCTTTCAATTGACTTGTTAGGGCACAATCCTTGCGTTGCAATTGCGCATTCAACTACGGCATTTGTAGAAGATATAGCAAAAGCAAAGTCAAACCCGAACGGCTGAGCAGGTGCTGCTGTCATTGTGGTTGTTGAGCCAGAAGCCGTTGTGTTGGCAGGAATGCTGCAATCAATCGATCTATCACATTTATGTACTAGTGATGCCAGTGACAACTCATCGTCGACTGGGCCGAGCGTGGATGTCTCGGAAAGAAAGTTGACAGGCAAGGTGAAAAATATACCCGAAAAGAAAAGTAAAATAAAAAGACATGACTCTAATTCAGCACTGCAGGCAACTTCTGATGTTGACAGTGTCGCTGCAGCTGTAAACGCAGTCACAACCACGCGACTACTAACACGGCTAAAAATTGTTGTCATTGACCGGGAGCCCTTGTTTGAAGTTTTGGAGTCCTTGACGACTCAATCGCGCATACTTAATGCCACAGTATATGGAATGGAACTCCGACGCAAAATTGAGTATATTCAGTATGCATATGGACAACTATTCGACGTTTTTAGCCGCCCGTCATCATGTATTGGTTCTTTGCATGACCGAAAACATGATATCAGGTCTCCGAGTAACAGCAGTGTTCAGGCGTTCAAGATATCAAAAACTTCCACTTCAATTTCTAACATGCTTTACTTTGAATCAAATAATGTTCGCATTTACAACTTCTGTGATGCGTTTTATTCAAAGAAGCAAATTCTTAGATTAAAGCGTCGACTTATTGGTACCATTGGGTTTCTTCCGCCTCGACACTTTAAAACCGAAAAATTACATGTGTCCGCTTCCTTTGAATCGGGCAATTACTACGCTGAGGAAATTAATGTCCCGTTGTTGCAGTATTTTACTCTCAATGGTGGCAACAGTACTATTCGAAGCGTCTTCCCTGAGTTCGGATTGGCGCCCTACAACAGTACCTCTTTCAAGCATTTGTACAATCACTGGGACTCACTATTGAACACTTCCTCGGAATGTAAGTCGTCATACCCTCCTTTCGCCAAGCAGGAGGAGCACAGTTCATGGTGGATAGACGACACCAAGCGAGACGAAGCTCTCATCGCTTTAGGTGATCTTGGTGGTTCCCTATCGTGGACTGGGCCGGCCAGCTAACTGTAGCGGTATTGGTCCTAGGAATGTATCGTGTGTTTGATGGCACTTGGCCTTCTCACCAAAGGTTTTTGTATGATCCGATTCGATTCGATCCGACGACAAAATATCTCGACGTCTTCACGTGCATAGACACGCATAAAGTCCCAGCTGGTATGCTGAAACCTGCAGCGAGCTTTGTGGCTCCGCCCACGTTGAGCATGTTTCAAAGGTTTGACCACTGCTTTAAGAATGTGGAAAGATGGGCCAAAGAGCATTGGAACACGACTGCGTATGACGTCTACATACGCATAAGGCCGGATGTGGAGTTTGCGTATGTGTTGCCATGGCCTTTGCCAAGTCAAGGAAGTCCTTTGTACGGTGATGTCCATGCTACTATTTACCTAGGTAACATTCGAGCATATCCGTGGGCTGATAACGTGACGTTGGCTATGATTGAAAGGGATGTTACGTATGTTGAATTGCTGCGGTCTAGTGGACACTGCCCAAGAATAAATACAGTAAAGTGATGATACGACCTAGATTGAATGATCCTTGCGTTGAAATGGGAGACCACGTCGCTATCATTCGAGGACATCAAGTGGCTGAGCATTTTTTTAGTCTGAATTCGTCTCAAACCGAGCTTAGAAATGGTCAAGTGCGCGACAGTCGACCGAGTAATAGTGTTCAAAAAAAGAATCAGTGTAGCGCAATGTGGCAGACTTGGGCTAACGAAGTCACCTTAAGCCATCGGATACTCGTAAATGCAGGAGCTACCATTGCTCCTTATGACTTCGGAGGCTACTTTCTGGCCCCCATGAGAAAGGAGCCGATGAGTTGTACCAATAGGGCAACGGGGTCTTTGAGGTCGTGCGCTTCAGAGACGTGGCTCAGCTTTCTGAACGAAACCTATTATGATTCCATGAAAGCGCGCGGCATGAAGTTAAATTGTCTATTTGGTAAGCAGCGGCCGGAGCACCCCATATGATGACGTAATAACGGCTATGCCAGTATATTCGGTGTGAAATGATGACTGGCTGACAAAAAGAGTCATGAGTCATGAGTCCGTTGGAAACTTGAAGAGCTAAAAGGTTCACGTAACCAAAGGTCTTTATCTTATATGCTCCATTGGAAACCTGCAGTACCAACATTACAAGACCGAGATGTTTCTGTTACATGATATTCGTGTGTGCCTGAACTGTTAAGCTCTTGAGAGGTCTTCCCCTCTTGGCGTGGCCCGCTACCGCTACCACTCAAATTAATTAGAGATTAATTATGAAGAGCACACCAAGGTCCACTTTATTGTCTGATAGTGGTAAACAAGGGGAGCTCTGGGATCATTGACATTACAACGAAGGTAAAATAGGCCACTAAGATACCTGAAGTGTGGGGATCTTCGATCTTGGAGACGCCCCAATAGCCAACAGCCAACAAGGAGAAAGCACGTGATTTGATATGCCCACCTTATTGACCTCATACCGAAACCTCTTTAGCAATTCACTAGAGGAAATAAAAATGAGTTGAGTTGCCGACTACCGACTATCGAGCTATAACCGCATCTACTTTTCATTATGCCATTCATTCCCAGATGTTGGCGCTCTGCTCAGCCTAGGAACACGTACGTCGTAATGTATACTAACAGGGTTCATCAGTCAAATCTAATTAAGTTCATGGCTCCCCGGAAAAATTGAGGTGCTTCCTTGGTGGGTCGCGGGGTTGGGGAGTGCAATAATTCTCTTTGGAGCTCGTCAGCAGCGCCATCTCATGCGCATTTCTCACTCTCCACTCATTTTGATGCTTGTGGAGAAGCATAGAAAAGAGGGTAGAAGCGGGAAATGCATGGCAGAAATGTTTCGCTGCGTCATTTTGCTTTCAAAGACTCAAAAATAATCATGCACGCCAACCGTTGAGTAAGTGACCAGAGTCGCGCGCATGACAGAGACGGGCTGAGGGTTACTCAATCAAGTCCCTCCCGCCGCTTCTCTATCCCCACGCGCTTCTCTGGTTGCCTAGCCTCAGCAGCCCGCTTCTGCAGGCGCTGCGTCTTCCACCGCGCGGGTGGCGGTGCCCTTGTGGACCACACGAACCAGTTCTTCTGCAGAGGTTGGATGCACGCCCACGCTGCCTCGCAACTGTTGCCACGTCAGTGGGGCTCGCCCGCTCATCGCCACTGCAAAGCCTTGAATGACTTCTCCTGCATGAGGACCCACGTAGTGCACTCCCACAACAACATCCCTTGCTTGCTTGTCACCATCTTCGTTGTTATTATTGTCGTCCTCATCACCATCATCAAATTCAGTGTCACTGTTGCCATTATCCCCGTCCTTGGCAACACCATTGTCGTGCATTACTACCACTTTCACGTAGCCTTCTGCGTCTGCTCCTGCAGTGTGACCTGCTTCAAGAGGCAAACTGGCCTCTAGTGGCGTAAACGACAAATGGTGCACTCGTACGGACCACCGTGGAGGCTGCTCCTTTATGACTCCTTGATCTTTGACTTTTAAGGATTCGTTGTCGTTGGCAGCGTCACACTTGACCAAGGCCGCTTCTTCGGAGAGACCCACGCAAGCGTATTCGAGCGGGGTAAATACGGCGGTGGCCACACTCTCAAAGGGAATGAGCGTGCCTGTAGCACGGTCTAGCATCGGAGCATTGTGGCCTTCTACACTACTGCTGCTTGGTCGCTTTTTGCTTGCTCCAAAGAGGCGCCTCGCGAGCTTCTGGCCCTGGAGCACGGCTACAGGGGTGAGTTGAGGCGTGCCTTGGGCCACGTCACCGATCGCAAACCTGACAAAATGAACACACAAAGCAAATTATGAAGGGACGCCATTAAACGCATTCATACTGCATGTCAGTACTATTCCATGTCGGGTTGAATGAAAAGTGCTTCAATTAGAGGCATGCAGGCTGTGGTATGGGCTTGGTAACAAAGAAATGAACAGATAATGAACAAGGGTACTTCAAACATGTTCCTTTTCTTTTTTTTCTTACTTAGCTCCTTACACTTTCGGGTTAGCAGTAGCGGCAGTGCCTGGCGGCCCCACTAACACGACATCCCCGCTGCTTGCACCACCCTTCGGCGCCGCGGCTCCTTTCGACTTACTGCTCCCCGTAGTGCTTACCCCTGCTGCTGGCAAGTTTAAGCCGGTCGTGTCCGCCGCACGCCCCACCGCCGCGAGAACTAAGTCAAACTGCTCTTCTTCTGGTGGTTGCTGTCCAGAACTCCATTGCACACGAAATTCACCGTCCTTGGAAGTGCTTGCTAGGTCTTCGTCGATGGCTTTTTCTTTTTGACTGCTACTGGCGTCTTGGGCGGGTAATGTTTGTTTGATGCACTTTGGTGTCCCCTGCACTAGCCTCACCCTAAATGACCGAGGAAAAGAGATACAGAGACACATATACTGATTAAGAAATGGGAAATCAGAAGAGAACTACAATGCACGTAGAACTTTTTCTTAAGCTTCCAACTTCCCACGCCATCTCTGCCTTTTTTTACACTTACAGCCTTGTCACCTTTGGGAAGAATCCCTTTCACCCTTTCACTCGCGCTCATGCAACAAGACTTCCATGTCTCACCCTTCAGCTTCGAGCCCTGCTGATACTCTCGCCACGCAGTCTCGGTCAAAGCCACGCAGGAGCTCCGACCGGTACAGCACGGTGACGTCACAACCCAGCCCCGCCAGCAACCCGCCGCATTCCAAGGCCACGTAGCCGCCACCCACCACGCAGACCTTCGGTTTACGGTCCCCACGAGCAACCACGCGCTGCGCTGCAGTGTTGTGAGCCGACACCAGGCTAGGCAAACCAAAGAGGTCGTCTGAAGACACGGCCAATCCGCCGCCCTCGCACTGTAGTGGTGACGGCCGCCCACCCACCGCCACTACGAAGGCGCCTGCCGTGAGTTGCGTTCTTGACTTCGCTTCACCTGAAGTTGAGCTCCCTGCTGATGCTGCACTGGCTGCTTGTACAAGCTCAATGGTGTTCTGCGAGGGTAGCACAGGATTAAATGGAAAGAAAAAGAAGAGATGAGTAAAGCGTGGTAATTATTCGAACATGCAACTCAAGAGTGGAAGAACAGAGTCGAGGATCAGCTCTAGGATATTGGGCGCATTTCCCAGACTGCAGGGCATAGAAGAAAATTAGTAGCAATTGATGAACCCACCTCATCCACAAAGCGGCCTAGGTCGTTGATGTATTCAACTTGCTCTGAGCGCAAGCTTGCGCCATACTTGAAGTTTAACATTTTGATGTGCCCCTGCACTGCAGCCGACAACACCGGCCATCGATGTGCCCATGTCACATCACGTGGTAGCGACTCCTCCTCCTCCAGCGAAAGCACATCAATCTTCTGAACTCCATCTGCGCTAGCTTTCGCTGCTGCTGTTGCTGGCATCCAACCAAATGCAGCTGCTTCGTTCAACTTTGTGCTCAGCTTGGCAGCATGGTGCATGAGCTTCTTCGGAATGCAGCCGACGTTCACGCATGTGCCTCCAAGTCCCCAGACACTACCATGCGGGCTTGCTTTCACGTAATCCAATACGCAAACTTTAGCGCCCAAGCGTGCTGCCTCCCGTGCACAAGCCAACCCACCGCTGCCGCCGCCAATTACAACCAAATCGAAGTGCGTACAGTCAGAAGCCCCACCGCGGATCTCGAGAGCTACCGTCAGCGACCTTCTAGGAAGCGCTCTAGACGGGCCTAGCCATCTAGCCTTCGCTAGCGGCGTCGAGAGCAGTAGCCCAGTAAGCCGAAGCCATAGCATCATCCTCAAATGTTTTTGATTTTTCGTTCAGTAAATGAATGTTGGCGTGACGTTGTTGACGCGAACTGCGAGACAGAACAGCAACCGGTAATCACTTCTTTTTGAGACAGGCCCCGAGAAGGCCCGGAATCAGAAAGCTAACAGGTGAAGAAGAAAAGCAAAGCAGCGCAAGCACTTTTTCACCTGAACATTTTCTCTGCAGCACTTTTTCTCGACAGTAGAGTCATCCTCTGTGGTAATAGGTAATAATAAGAAGGAAGAACTGCCGAAGCCGCCGCTTGTTGCCGCCTAGCTAGCTTTCACTGAAAGAGCTGAACAGAAAGGAATGTCATGACTGTTCAATGACGACTGCGATGAAAGTGCTAAAAACTAAACGAGTGCTCTACCAGGAGCTAGATTGGAGGCACTTTAACTTATTTTGCTCTCGCAGATAGCTTGCATCAGGGTGTAGCGATGGCTCTAGTTAGGGGATTAGCAATCATAGGGCTTCTAGCGAGCCATTCGGCCACGCCTACAATAGTTGATGACGCTAAACGCAATGCCTGCGGTGGGGATCATACACTTTTCGTAGCCATCACTGCTACAACTAATGTAAGCAAGGCTCATCTCGATACCCTTTCAATTGACTTGTTAGGGCGCAATCCTTGCGTGGTAATTGCGCATTCAACTACGGCATTTGTAGAAGATATAGCCAAAGCAAAGTCAAATCCGAACGGTTGGGCAGGCGCTGCAGCTATCGTGGTTGTTGAGCCAGAAGCCGTTGTATTAGCTGGAATGCTGCAATCAATAGATCTATCGCATTTATGTACAAGTGATATCCCAAATTCATCAGCTGAAGTGGAAGATGATGAATTAAGCTGGTTTGTCTCGGAAAGAAAGTTGACAGGCAAAGTAAAAAGTATACCCGACTTGAAACGCAAAGTAAAGGGACAGAAGCACGACATTCATTCTGCTTCTACAGCAGTTGATATTCCTGAAGGCATTGTAGCCGCGCCCCAACGATTGACACGTCTAAAATGTATTGTAATTGATCGCGAGCCATTGTTTGAAGTTTTGGCTTCATCTGTGGCTCAATCGCGCGTGCTTCATGCCACCGTATTTGGAACGGAGCTCCGTCATAAGATAGAGTACACTCATTATGCATATCGGCAAGTGGTCGACGTCTTCAGCCGCTCAACATCGTGTATTGAACCTGTGCCTGACCGGAAAGATAGTACTGCTAGTAGTACGTCTCGAAGCAGAAGCAGCATTAAGTCATTTGAAATATCGGAGAATTCCAACGCTCAGTTCAGCGTACTTGAAGTTGAAACAAAAGATGTTCTTCGTCTTACTTTCTGTGATGCGTTTTGCTTGCAGAGTCAGTTCCAACGCCTACGCCGTCGAGTGATTTCTTTTATGGGGCTTCTGCAAGCGCATGATTCTAGCATTGCAACATTACATGCAAGCGCTTCAATTGAGATAGATGACTACAATTCTAGAGTTATGCTGGAACTCGAAAAGAATGAAAAAAATGTCCCATCCATGCAGTGCTTTACATCGGGCGATGGCAATAGTACTATTCGAGGTGTCTTCCCTGAATTAGGACTCGCGCCTTATGATAGCGACTCCTTCAAGCATTTGTACAACCATTGGGATACTTTGTTGGATGCTTCTTCCGAATGCATATCGCCGAACAATTCTTTCTCCAAGCAGGAGGAACACAATTCATGGTGGATTGATGACGTCAAGCGAGACGAAGCTCTTGATGCTTTAGGTGATCTTGGTGGTTCCCTATCGTGGACTGGGCCCGGCCAGCTATCAGTAGCGGTGTTAGTCGTGGGAAGTTATCGTGTGTTTGATGGCACTTGGCCTTCTCACCAAAGGTTTTTGTATGATCCGATTCGATTCGATCCGACGACAAAATATCTCGACGTCTTCACGTGCATAGACACGCATAAAATCCCAGCTGGTATGCTGAAGCCTGCTGCGAGCTTTGTGGCTCCGCCCACGTTGAGCATGTTTCAAAGGTTTGACCACTGCTTTAAGAATGTGGAAAGATGGGCCAAAGAGCATTGGAACGCGACTGCGTATGACGTCTACATACGCATAAGGCCGGATGTGGAGTTTGCGTATGCGTTGCCATGGCCTTTGCCAAGTCAAGGAAGTTCCTTGTACGGTGATGTCCATGCTTCCATATACCTGGGTAATATTCGAGCATATCCGTGGGCTGATAACGTGACATTGGCCATGATAGGGCGGGGTCATCCGTTTGCAGAGTTGCTGCATTCTAATGGTCACTGTCCTCAAAACAAGAATACCGTAGTAATGGTACAATCACGATTGAATGATCCTTGCGTTGAAATTGGAGACAACGTCGCTATCATTCGAGGATATCTAGTTGCCCAGCAATACTTTTGCTTGAACTCATCTCGCTCTGAGCGTAGACATGGTCAAGTGCGTGACAGGCGGCCAACTAGCAACGACCTCATAGACAACCAGTGCAGCACAAAGTGGCAAAGTTGGTCGAATGAAGCCGTTGTGAGCCATCGGGTTCTTGTTAATGCAGGGGCTACCATTGCGCCATACGACTTCGGAGGCTATTTCCTGGCCCCCATGAGAAAAGAGCCGATGAGTTGTACCAATAAAGCAACAGGTTCTTTAAAGTCATGCGCTTCAAAGACGTATCTCAGCAATTTGAACCTTGATTATTATGACTCTTTGAAAGCACGCGGCATAAAATTAAATTGTATTTTCGGCAAACAGGCGAAGATTATTCAACGGAATGATACAGAAGTGAACGGCAATTCAAGCATACCGGGTGTGAAATGGCATCTTGACATCTTGTTCACAAATCTAACTGATCAGTGGGCTCGCAGTATATTTGTCGTCACACCTCCGTCACCACATCACTTCCACAAGTCTGATTCGCTAGTTGAATGTACAATTATTATTATTTTTTTTTAACTATCAGAGTCGAAATTTCTGTAGTGGGCTGGCCAAATCCAATGTATGCTCATGCGCCAGTCCGCAGGCTTTGATTCCTCAACGATTTACACACCCTTGGCCAATAGGCTGCCCGCGGATGACTTGGAGTAGAATTTTGGAAAGACGCGACATATATCTCCTATTGCTTAGAACAACGATCTTTCTTCGGCTTTGGGAAAGTTGATAGAAAACTGCCCTGCGATCTGTACAGTACTAATCTGGAACTTAAAAACCGATCGGGGAATAGCAAAGTCATATTGAGTTATCAGAGTGTCTTCTGTCTTACATATGCATGCCGATATGCATATGTACATCTGGCAATTATGTATAGGGGTCCGTTGCGACAAGTAGTTCCGGTCTTTGTCTATGTTATGTTGTGTTGGATTTATTAATGATGGAAAGAAATATAAATTTTTCAAATTTTATGCAGTATATCGGGCACAACCCAAGTTCCAACTTAATTGAAATGCGGAGTTGTCTTACAATACACGAAATATCTCAGGTCAGGTGAAGTATCGACCGCAACTGAATCGAGTCGAGTCGAGGAATGTCCGCTTTCGGTTTAGGGGCGATTCGTTTCAGCAATCTAATTCCAATATTCATTACCGATTATCCGCATACACAAGACTCGAAGACTCATGATACTTTACCGCCTCCATCTCCGTAGCTGCCTGTGCTGTGCTATGCGCTATACTGCATACTACTAATAATAATAAATTCTGAGAATTCAGAATGTATTACCCAGGAAGTTATCACCTTTATATCCTCTAGGAGCTTCAGCTCCGTAGGAGGAGTATACAAGATTTAATTGTCCGTCCGTCCGTCCGTCAGCAATTCTGATCTCCAGAATTTGGATTCGTTGGAATTCTTTTTTCAAGAGTTCATCCGATCGTCCGAAGGTTACGAAGCTTTCGTCTCGAACGCTTCGAGTTCTACGCTAACTTTGCGAAGCTAAAGAGAAGGTTGCGAAGCTTTCGACTCCAACGCTTCGAGGTCTACGCGAACTTTGCGAGGCTCTAAACTCTAATGTGTGTGAAATTCGTGGTTGCGAAGCATTCGTTTCAAACGCTCCGAGGCGTACGCTAACTTTGCGAAGCTCTCAACTCTAATAAGAAATTTCACAGAGTGCAATTCGGAACGCTTCGAGTCTACGTGAT
>Ga0307930_1001038_pt1 | contig 22278 bp, 19 predicted proteins | sample OrgLakmetageno46_FD_203161 | JGI IMG/M metagenome (GOLD analysis project Ga0307930, IMG submission 203161) | Saline water microbial communities from Organic Lake, Antarctica - #46 | ecosystem: Environmental > Aquatic > Non-marine Saline and Alkaline > Saline | place: Antarctica: Organic Lake...
CCATCCTTCGCCTCTGGCCTGCCTCTCAGTGGGCGCCCTAGTCTTCGCTGGAAGAACCCTCCACGCCCCCCGCCGGCCACTGCTACGACGCCGCCTAAATACCCCGCCATGCTGGGTGAACATATCGTTGCATCATCAGCAGCAGCAGAGTTAGTAGTGGTGCCGTCAGCATCTGATACACCATCTGAGGTACCCGCGGTGGTATCTGCAGCAGCTGGTGAAAACCAAGGCCAACACAACATTTTTCGAGGCCACAACAATGACATCGCTACTGAAAGTGCCCATGAGACGGCCAACGAAAAAGCATCGTGGACAAGGAACCACAAGCAGGCCACGGCTACTCCGCCTAACTGCATGGCGAGCCAAGAGTAAGCGCGCCACTGCGCCAGCAGAGCCCGCACTTCTCCACTCGCTGCCATGGCTGCAGTGCCTACTGATGCTGCTGCGCCACAGCTGCGCTTCACGGCAAGCATTCCCAGTGCTCTTGCCACGTCTTGTGCCACAAATTTCACGCACACAACAGCCACTGCCACGAATTTCATACCAAGCTGCGCATATTCCCAAGGGCTCAAATTGGGCAAGGGCGGTCTCATGTGGGACATTGATTCTTGCTGTTGATGTTGGTGTATACCTTCAGACTCTTGCTTTGCTTCCTCGGTCTTCTTGTGATGGATTGGAGAAACTCTTTTTGGCGGCCTCAGCAGCATTTCCTCCGCTGCTTCTACCAAGGCGCGCACCTGTGCATGCAGTGGCACAGGTGTGGTGGGCGAGCTTTCTGGTGTTGCTGCAGGAGATGAAGGAAGACCTTCGTCATCTTCGTTGTCGCTGTCATCGCTGTCATCATCTTCATCGTCATCAAACTCGGCGACAGCAGCTGCCATGAGAGCAGCAGTAGCAGTGGAAGTTGAACTGGCTACAACTGCAGCAGGGTTTGATGCAGAATTTGTCGACCTAGCAACGGAGTCGAATTGCATAGCTGACGACGTTGACGCTGAGCTGCTGGTACCAACGTCGGTCGTGGCAGCATGAGCCAATGGAGAGATTTGGTCGTCATGGTGCTGCTGCACCACTGCTGGAGATGACGCTGCCCTTAAGCGATGGTGAAGGGAGTGAGATTGCTGAACTCTCAACAACGAACTTGGTGACGAGATAGTCATTGAATTCGTTGGCACAGAAGTTTGGGCAGAATTCAATTTAGGAGTTGCTTCAGGAGTTGCTCCGGGCGCATGTACTAAATTGATCGGTGGGACTCCAAAGTCTGTCGACGTTTCCGATTCGACGTAACGTAAAGGCAAAGTATTGCGCAAAGAACTACTCGAGGGAATCTTATCTTGCTCATTACTGTCAGCGCTTTGCTGCTGCTCTAGCACGGGCACATGACTAGCAGGAAGGGCCAGTGAAGAACCATCAGCTAAGGTGGGATTCGCTGCCTGTTCTTCAGTTGAGGCATCATCGGCAGCACTGCAGGCGTCCAAAGCAGCTCCAGAGCCTTGTTTCATGGATGTGCTTGGCCTCCTACGAAAGAAAGAAGAAGGTAAGGGGTAACTGCTTGTGCTCATCATACTCTTCACCTTCACGAGCATAGCGCTGCTGCTACTGCTGCTGCTGCTGCTGCTAGTGCTGATGTTGCTTCTACTGCTGTCTTTGCTATCACTGAGTTGTAGCATTGTTGCTTCAATGCCTTCCAGCGAATTCTCGCCTAATTCTTCAGAAGCACTCATCCTTGCGGAATCTGGCGCGGCACGAACTTGATCTGAGTTACCACCACCGCTAGCTTCCGTGGGAAATTCTGTTGCCTGATCATTCTGGGCAGCAAGTGCTTCGGCTCTAAGAATTCCAGTGCCACAAGAGCCATCAACATTTCTCCTGGCGGTGATGCTACTTCGGCTGCCCTCATAATCTCCACCAACTTTGCTCGCTCTCATCGTCGAATCAACAGTACTGGCGCTCACACCACTGCGTGCAGTGCTCAAACTGACATGGCTTTGGTCGCTTGGATGGGTTGTAGCGTTGCTGGCACCGTCCACTGGAGCTTTCGCAAATGCCCGACTCGTTTCGGGAATTTCTGGAGCGCCCTCTTGCAGCTGGTCTTCTCGAGACTGCTCTTCTGCCATTTGCTGGTGAGGAGACTGCCCACGGATAGGCTCATGATCGCCTCTCACTTTTGATCGAACACCAGGGTTGGACGAGCGACGGCTTCGCCTGACGCCCATTCCCTCTGCATTCGTGTCATCGTCGTTAGGCACGTCGAATGCTTTGATTCTGTCCATCAAGAACGACATTCGTGAGCCCACAATGGTGGGGCTCACCTTACGCACTCTCGAAACCTCCCGCTCCTTGAGGAGTCGACGCGGGGCTGGAGGCTGAGGTTCCATTTGCACGAATAGTGGTTCCGGCTCAGTTAATAAGATGCATGCACTGTGAGCCTGTGGACTGGAAGGTGCCTAGCTTTCCCTAAAAGACTTCCAGCGTGGTGGCGCGAGAAGCAGGAGCGCGTCGACGGAACGAAAAAGCCGAGAAACTGTACAAGCTAATATAATAAAAAGTATACATATCTGAGCTTGAAAAAAAAAAACACTCGAGGAGAAAAAGGAGAGTCGACGAGACTACTCTACTTCGGCTCTACTCGAACAGCAATAAGGGCAGCGTGCGGCACAAGGCACCTACGGCTACATTACAGATCTAAGTTTCGTATAAACTCTAGCAATGTCGGCAGCAGCTACTACTGAAGAGAAAAAGGTGCCCGTGCATGAGGTTCTCGAAGAGGACGACGAATTCGAGGTGACTGAGACTCGTATTGTTGAGAGCCTGTAGGCTGAATAGAATTAATGGAAGAGACGAGCGGGGTTGCACTAGTTTAGAAGGCTATTTTTTTAGCTGCCAAACTTATAGTCTTCGCGAAAGCTGAGTTGGTCAGGTAAGCAGCTGTTGGTTGTCAGGTTGCTTTATCATCCAAGTTTCCAGCCTGTCCCGTCGCGGCCTCCTACGCTCTTGTCAATTATCAAGCTCGTTTTATAATTCCCGTGTGGTGTTAAATAATAAGCCGTATAACTTTCTCTCGCGCGCTTGGCAGGAATTTGCGGAAAAAAATTGGGACGAATCAGCAGAAGACCCTGCTGATGGAGTTCAGGTACTCTTTTAGGCCTATGACGTACTAACTACTTCTTGAGCAGGGCATTATCCCAGCTGCCGCAACTATTCCTTGACACATGTTTATTATGAATCTTGTTAGATTGATCGCTTCGCTCAGCAATTATATTCTTTGCATTGCCTAATGTAACGTTGTTGTCATCAATTGTTCTCATTCCGCGGCTTCTGTATTTATTGGAACAATGCAAATGCTAATTGTTACCTCCTTTCAACGTTGCTTATCTGCGCTATTCCACCTCTCTTGCATGCGAACATCTTCACGGCTTGTCTGCTTCTTCCTGGGACGTGAAAATAATCTTGGCTACACGGCCTTTCCAATTTCACTGCCACTGTCTAAAAGTTCGAGGAGGATTGGGACGACACGGAAATTGACGACGACTTCACGGCCCAGCTGCGCAAGGAACTCGCCAAGAAGTAACAAGTAGATTAAATTGATGCTGGCGATTCTACTTGAGCGCCAAAAGTGGGCTCTGCTTGGTGATACTGCTGTCAATATTCCAGGAAATACTTAAATGTGGATAGCGGATTATCTCTATGTAGATCTAGCTAGAGGCTAGAGGGGCGATTCGCGGCGATTTACGAAGAAGGAGAAGAATTTTAAATGTTAGATGTAAGCACCCATACTCCATCTTTATCTCACACCAACAAACCCACGAATTTACGACCAATGAAATCCCTGATTAATTTAGGAATTGATTGGCACTAATTAAGGACTTGCCATTTACTATGCAATACATTCCTGAATTCGGCGGGCAGTAAAACAGAAAAAGAAATTGAAGACTTAAAAAAGGGACTTCGGCTTGCAGCTTACATAGCCAAGTCCTTCGAGTGACTCTGGTGTCGGAATAATTCATAATTTCTGAATCCTTGAATCTCTTTCCGTTCTTAATCAGTATGGATTCGGGCTTTTGTCCAACGCATGTACCTTTTTCTCACTCATCCGAATTCGCTTTTCTTAACCCGACGTCAGGATGCCGAGGTTCCTCTGGTCCTCGAGAACCAGTGGCTGAAAGCGCTGACCTTCGGCTGCGTCTCGCACGTCCAGGGCAAAAGACAGCAGTGTGGACGCGAGCGCTTCTTGTCTCCCTGTTGGCAACGCTGCTGCAGCTGGGGATGTGGCTCCTGATTTGGAGTGGCCTTTCTTTTGCTTGGCAGACGATGAGGTTAATGCCTTGTTGCGCTGTGACTTCGCATCACCCGGGTGTTCCACCTTGATAAAAAAACGAGAGAATGAAAAATAATATGAGAGACAACCCGACGGTAAAACCCAAGGTGGCTGATTGACGACAGTTGCAGTACCACCAACCTGCACCGCGAGGGTCAGCAAGCACTGTGACGCTTCCACGGCAAGCATTTCGGCCCCTTTGGCTTCCGCCATGGCTACTTGCCGGGCGAGCTCCTCGGCATACAACTTGGCGTTGCTGCTGTTGCTGTTGCTGTTGCTGCTGCTGTGGTGGTGATGACTGCTGTTGCCGCCGCCGCTCGAGCTCCGCTGTTGCAGCGGCGGCGGCATAGGCAGTGGTGTGTTTTCCATCATACCAGGCGAGGCGATGTTTCCACTACCACTAGTGTTGTTAATGTTGTTGTTGTTCGTGCTGCTGCTGCCGCTCGTTCCAGCTGAAGCATTTTCGCGCCCATTGTTACGGCCGTAAGACGAAAGCGGTGCCGGTTGGGAGCTGAGATTAGGGCTGTCGCCGAAGCTTAAGCTCCGGGTACCCTTGCCATTACCATTGGTGCTGCCACTGTTGCTGCTGCCACTGCTGCTGTTGCTGTTATTGTTGTGGCTGCTCTTGTTGCTGTTGCCATCATCCTTGCGGGCGTTATTTGACGATGCGGAGGAGGGCCCGCTGTTGAAACTGCCGTCCGAGTTACTGCCACCGTAAGCGTTGTTGTCAAAACTGACACCCGCCGCAGTCGTCGTCGTTGCATGACCGGTGCCGGCGCTACTCGTTGAAGTATACAAAGGAGAAGCGAAAGGCTGCTGGGAATAGGCTTGGGCTCCTCCATCAGGCCCAGAGGGCGGCAGCAAGGACGGCAAAGTTTGAAGACTGTCGTCGTCATCGGGCAGCAAGCCCGCTAAGATGCCAAAAGCACCGCCGCCGCCAGCACTCCGACCTCCGCCGCTGTTTTGGGGATGTATGAATTTGGTTTACAAGTTACATGTGGGTTAGTAAGGGTCACATAACAAGCGAGAAACAAAATGTTAGGCGCAACAGAGACGAGCAAGAAGCAGGGGCACTAAAAGCACAAGTTGAAGAGAAACATATTTGCAAGAATAATACAATAACGCGCAATACACGTAAGTAATTGAATCTTTTGTGCGTTCATTTTTTTGAAAATAAGACTCACGGGCGGAAGCGAAACGGATTGGGAGTGTGGCCGCGGTGATGCCGAGGCACGAGGGGTTGAAGCGTTAAAACAGCATGCAACCGGCAGGTCCGGCTGTCGAGGTTTCTCGTGGTGGTTCCTTTTTCGTTGCCCCCTCTTGAAAGGGCGGAATCCATGGAATCCAACGCGATGACGTAGGCGCCGTTGGACGGATCCACCCACCACCGCCGCACCTGTGGCAAATAAGCATAAGGGAATAAGATAATAAATAGGGGAGCCGAAGTGACACAAAGAAAAGAACAAAAAGACTTGACTCACCACATAGGCCTCTAAACCGCTTCCAGCCTCGACATCACTATCGTCATCGTTACTTAACGGCAGAGGCGCGAGCAACAGCGCAAAGAGCAGTGCCGCCAAGATAGTAATCGCCAAGGCAGCTCGTGGGGTCGAGGCGCAACATGACTCGAGCAGCATGTTGATCAACGCCCGCCCTCGCTGCAACAACAGCCAGCCACTGGTGCCTATCGTTTGCAACCAAGGCCACAACGCTGAGGTGACCACAGCGCCTGGCGTTCCACCGCCGCCACCACCACTGCTGCTAGTCAAACCCGCTTGACTCACTGCCACTTCTGAACTACCAAACACCTTGTCTGCACTTTCTGCCGGTACTGTTGCTGCTAAGCCAAGTGTTGACGTTACTAGCTGTAAGAACGCTGTCGCCGCAGCGGCAGCAGTACGAGCAGCGGCAGCAGTGGAGGCCGTAGGTGCGTCAAAAGAGGAGGACTCTGGAAAGATGCGATCAAGAAGATCAAGAAACAAGGTGTCTGGCAGCGGTGGCGCCAATAGAACAGCTGCATGAGCAACAGTTGATGCTAGATCAGCAATCAACCATGAGCCGAGGAGCAAGAGCAGCACCTGGTATGCAAAGGGAAAGCAAGCACAACACTTAGTAATGCAATCACGATTTTCTCAAAGGAAACTAGGATGAAAAGAAGGCAAAAAAAGAAAAAAAATAGGTAGGTAGGAGATATAGAAGAAGACGAAGTATAAATAAAGGACCGAAACAAAGATACATGAAACTTGCAAAAAAAGTCTGAACAGCCCCCAATTCAGCAGCGTCACCTGCGTAACACGTGTCGCCTTCTGAGCCACCATGGAACGCCCGGCGCTTTCTGAACCTCCCATGTAGGGAGACGCGTGCACTGCAGACGCCGCTGCGGCGCCGGCTACACTACTGCCACCGCCACTGCCAGCATGAGAAGGAAACCAAGTGTTGCTGCTGTTGCTGCTGTTGCCACTAGTAGCAGTGCTAGTGAGAGAGGGCCGCAAGACGAGATGCAGCACGTCAGTGTGCGCATTGATAGTCTTAACGACGCGTGCAGACGAGATCTGAAAAATGCAAAGAAAACAAACAAACAAACAACAGAAATACCGCGCAGACGAAGGTTAGCGGATTCTCGAATGGTGAGAGAGAACAGTGGAAAAGAAAAGACGAGGAAAGGTGAAGAACGTCAATGGTGCAGCCCGTGAGATACCTGTGGAGACTAGCACTCCTGCACACGCACTCACCGCGCCGTCTGTAGGCTGGCCCATGGTAGCCACAAACGCGCCGAGCGTGGGGGCGCCCACCACGCTTTTCACCCGCAGAGGAGGGCACAATAGGGGGTCAATAGGAGGCGGCGGCGGCGGCGATGTAGGCATATCGATATTATCGCAAGCGGTAGAACTTCCAGTAGCAGCCACAGCAGCAGCAGCGCCAGCAGCACTGTAAGCGGTAGGAGGAAAATAGGACTCCACGCTCGATGTGCCGAGGGCAGAAGAAATGCCGCTGCCGACGGCCCGACGGCAACCACGACTACTCTTTTGCCACGTGGACTCACTCAGCGCCCAAGCTCCAAGGCTGCTCCAGCCGTCTCGTCCTCCTTGCCCTGCTCCGTCCAATTCCATCTCCAAGGCCTCGGCATCTAAATTCAACGCGCCCATGCTGCTACTGCTACTGCTACCGTTATCACTGGTCCTGTTATTGCTGCCATCGTTACCGGAACTAGCGCTGCTACTGCTGCTGTGGCCGCTCAGGCGAGGAGAATTAGTAACACCAGAAGGAGGAGGTGATCCTGGCGGCCTTAGCACGTGACTCTGATGTGTTTGGTTGGCTCTTGATGTTGGCGTGCGCAGTCCCCCCGCAATCGCGGCTTGTGCGGCGCCGTTGGCCCAGACCGCAAAAGCGGGGGTGCCTGGGGGGGCGGGTGGGCCCGCCAAGATCTCTAATATGATACATTGTAAAAATACACAGGGCAGGCAGGAAGAAGAACACATGTAGAAGCACGCGAAGGAAGTGAGCGGTGCGAGGGCAATTCGTAAGGCAGAAATCAAAGATAAAAGACATAAACAGACACGCGAGCACAGTTCAGAAATAAAATGGTAATTTGCGTGTTTGAATGATCAGAAGCCAACAACCACTCACCTACTACTCACCCGCCTATCTTCCCAAACCTAACACCAGTGTACTTACCCTTCAGTGTACTTACCCTCCGCTGTGAGCGGTCGCACTCCTCCATTGGCGTCTGCGGCAGACTCGTCATAAGGATTGGAAAAATTGTTGCCTTGTTGCAGTTGTTGTTGTTGTTGGTGGTGGCCTTGAAGAGGTGTGGTAGGTTGGTCAGAAGTAGAGAGCGCGGACTGTGCTGCCGTTCGAATCTAGGACAGAGTGACACGAAGAGAAGGTTCGATCAGGAAGAGAGAAAGAACCAGCGCGTGCGAAAGAGAGAGAGAGAGAAAGGGAGAAAGTGTTTGTTTTAGCGGAAAAAAAATGAAAAATAGTATACGTGAGAGGGGCAGCACTTTATCTAGTGCTCGAAGAATGGACGAATAATAATAACCATTGCATAATGATTGCCACGTTCCCAAAAAGAAGAGTTCAAATTGTTCTGCACAATACGTTTATGCAAGCAAACAATTACAAATCAGTCGAATCATTCGCGCACCTCTTGCGCTAACGCGCGCTGCCAAGCCACTGCAACGCCGTACGTTTCGGTGGCGAGCACCAGCACCCGCTGCTCCTTGTTTTTCGCGTGCTGGTAAGCCGCGGCCGCGCCGGTGCCCGCTGCCGCTGTGCCCGCAACCAGAGCGCCCGCTGTGGTTGTGTGGGTGGGTGCGTGGAAGTGCAAGAGAGCAAAAAGACAAAAAAAGAAAGTGAAAATCATTACTCAAACATACGCGACAACATTTCAAGGATTGCACAAATCTGCAAAGGACTTCGAACTGCTCGAATGCGAAAGCAAAACGAACAACGAGGAGAAGCAGCGGGAGATTTTACCCCCCCCCTTTTTTTATTAATATATACTTTTTTGTTCTTAGGAAGAAATGCAGACCCGAACTCACCTAGCAGCCCCACTCCCGCCGTCAGCACGCCAATCACCACTCCGCCGGTTGCGGTCGCCGCAATCTTGGCCGCTCGCACTCGCCGGTCGCGCGCGAGTTTGTCGGATTCGGAGACCGAACGCTTGGGGACCTGCGTAGAATAGAATAGAATAGGAAATAAGACCACAAAAATGCACGAGGAGGTCAATGGTGAATCAAGATGGAATGCAGGATTATCTAGCAATGGTGCTCTATCTGCACATTACGTCTCACATATGTAAGCCCGAGGGTAAGACCTCAAAGTACAGCTTGAAGTTCAGCACAAAAACAGTCCTTCGGTCTACTGCCGAGTAGTCAAGCGCGTGTTCTCACAGCTTAATGGTTTTTAGAAAGGCTCACAGCTTAATGCACTCTGTTCTTTTAGAGGGAAGGATTAAGGGGGCCCTTTCTTACCCGCACTGGCGTCATAACCTGACCTCCTGCACTCCCACCAGACGGTGAAACGGCGCGACTGTCAGCATCCGATGACAGAGCATCTGACGAGCTGATGCGCACGGTTCTTGCTACACCGCCACTGCTGCTGCTGCTGGTGTTGCCAGGGCTACTGATCCTTGCATTGTTGTTGTTGGTGTTGTTGCTCGTGGTGTCCACCTCACTGGTGTCGTGGTCGTCGTTGTCGGCCCCGTCCCAGGTGATGGCGAACACGAAGAGGGAGCCTTTGGACTGGTCTTTTACGTCGGAGACCACGGCGGTTTTGCTGAGCGAATATTCCCGCACCAGCTTCGCTTCCGGGCCTGGATTGGGAGAAAAGATGAGAAAAATGAATGAAGACTAATAATCTAATTTACTGTAGATCGAAAAATAATGAACAACAAAATGTAGTCGAGCATTGTATCATCATTCATCGACTGAAGTAAAAAATATCAAAGTCCACAAAGTGAATTGCTCCAACTGTTTTGTAAAGTATCTCAGCTTCGTTGTGACTGCGAGGGCAAATGTGTACCTTCGTAAGACGTTCCCGTTGGTGGTCTCGAGTGATAGTAAAGGAGCCTTCCGCCAGGTTTAAGCACCAAATACCTTAAAAGGAGCAATAAAGAAAACGATGGACCTACTGAAAATATTTGTCACCTCGAAGTTACACTAACAGAAGCAAAGGATAACCGAAAAGGAATGAAAACTGACGTTCCTGGACAGTCTATGTTCATGTAATGGATATAAGGCATCCGCCGGCCCTTGCACCGCAAGCTAGAAATTTATTCTTTTCGTGATGCATCACTTCTCTCCTGTTATTCTTCCTTCCTCGTGTTCAACAATTTTACCGGTCGTGAAATTTGCCACGTGCGTGCCCCAGCTTCCGCAGCGGGCCTTCGAGGACGACCACCTCTCGAGCGGCCATAGCAATACAGCAAACTCTTCGTGGATAGCAGTGAGCGGTGCTTCAGGGCGAGCCAGATTATTAGCAAGGAGGTTACCAAGAGGTCAAACGAACTCTAAGCCTACTCAGGATCTCCTGTATCCTGTAGTCAATCTACTGTCCCTGGTGCCCTGCTGGAGTCCAAGATGTCGACGTCTAAAAAGTTCTTCTTCAGCTCTACACTCTGTGCTCCTCTCAGAGCTTACAAGTTCAGATGCCCGCGCGATGCATGATTCGGGAGCAAATTCATTTGCTTCAATAAAAAAACAGGTGTATTTTTTGCGCCCTGGTGCGTGGCCTCGAGGTTCCCGTGGATGAATACCCCGCGTAATGCCCGTAGTGCATGTCCCTTCATATGCCCATGGTCCGCTTTTTTTCTACTGCATATGTACGATAGATTTGTACGGTGGTATCTGTAGTACTGAAGGTACAAAAAGAGAAGAACACGAACGAACGCACCGCGAACGTACGAAATCGTGTTTGATATATAGGATAGCTAAATATCTACAGATAGATACACAGACGACAACACGACAAAGCAGCTACGTCTAGAACTTGTCCCCTGTAGCCCCGGGGACTCAGCCATGTTCCTTGAGCGTGCTGTGCTGGAGCTGTGGTAGCAAATTAGGTAAAATACACGGACAACTAAACTGGCCATATTGTAAGGGCGCATCATCATCGAAGTGGACTGCCTGCTGACCCCTGACTCCAGCTCCCCGGAGCTCGTATCCTTTGTCAAAGGAGGCCTGCCCAAGCTTCCCTTTTTGAGACAGACCCCGAGGGGCCGGAATAAGAAGGCCAATAGATGGTAACAAAAAGCAAAACAGTGCAAATTAAATGGCCATGGAAATGATAGTGGCGGCCCAAAATGACACGCTCCTCCGTGCTCTGAGAGTGTCGCTCAAAAGAAGAGTTCCCGCCCGCAGAGGAGGGGACTACAACGAAGCACCCCCGTGTCGGCCAATGAATGGGGCAAGAACACGGTCGCTGTGGCCGTACTCATTAAGTTTGCTCTCTATTGGGCCTTTGGGCCTCTCTGGCAGTAACCAAGAAAACCCACGGGGCTGCTGGGTTTTCCTTCAGCGCACTTAGCGATTACCGGGTCTTCTGCTGATTCGAAGTGGGTAAAAACCCGGAAATCCCGCGGTTTTCTTGGTTACTGCCTCTCTGGTCTTCCTCACGAGATCTTGCATGGTTTTGTTTGCTGTATTTTTCATTGAAGGGCCGCTCAGGTGTTCAGGAAATTGTTGCTGGAAGGTTCCCTAGGAGTTTTGTCCACTAGTAGATCCAGTGGACTTGTAAGGAACACCGGCGTTGTATAAGCCCACTTCAACTTTTGCCAGGGCCGTGTGTTGTGGTTGAGAGATGTGCCTCAACCAGTGGCGTAATGAGAGTTTAGTGAGTTGCTGGCGTGCAAAATTACTTTTCCTCTACGGTCTAGTGACGACTTTGATGGTGATATGCTGCTTCAAAAATTACAGACTTGCGTGTTCTCTGTGGAGGTAGTGGCCGGCCGGAGTGTTCCGGACTGCAGTAGAATGACCGTAGTGCTCCTGCATTGCGAGTACTCTTAAATTGTGAGATACAAAGGCCAGAAACTTCCCGCATAATGCTAGATAATTAAGTAATTGTGAGAGAGGCCGCATTTACAAGAGACATCCACATTTCGCGTGAAATGTGCATGTGGGCCGTTGGCCTTTCTTGAATAGGGAACTCGGAAACGATATCGCTTGTGTATATTACACCTCTATTAAGGCTCCCTTGTGTGTCAATAAGAATGCCTCCACTCCATGATTTGATGGAGCAATAAACCCATTACCATGGGGTTATGCCTTAGCTCAAGAGGTTGGTTCTATTAGCTACGAACTTCGATTGGTTTTGATTTGAGTTCGACAGGTGGTTCGATTGGTCGAGAGGGCCCTCTGCCCTCTGCCAAGTTAGAAGTAAGGGCTCTGGTAACCGCGCGATTGCATACAGGTGGTGGTGTGCTGTAGACAAAACGAATTCCAGAATCGCTATGGGAGTTATTCCTGAGGGTTTCTTAGGGCATGCACTTGTTGAATGTTGAATTCCTTTGTGCTAGCTTTCTGATACCGCCCCCTCGGGACTCGGGGCCTGTGTCAAAATCAAGTCTCGGATTCCTGGAGTGGAAATGAATCCCCTGTTGGCGCTTCTCTTCGGCCGCCACCCCCGCCACCGCTTTTTTTCTTTGCGGCCATGCGGGCACGCCATTCTTCATTGGCACTGCGGAGTGCTTTCCGGCTGTCTTTTCGGCGCCCCCCTCCATCGTTATGAGTTTCGAATCCTCGAGAAGACTCTTCTGGACCACTTGCCGTGGCCGCTGCACTGCTGAGGTTTCCACAGGCAACGCTGCTACTGCTGTTGCTGCCATTATTCATGTTGTGTAAAGTGGTGTTGCCGCTGTTGTTCTCATTGAAGCTGTTGCTGGAGCGGCGTGTTCTTATAGTCGGCCGTAAAGGAGAGCCACCATCCCAAGAATGACGGCGAGCTCCACTCGCTAATTGCCGCATAGTGTCTTCATCGTCGACTTTTTCATCATTCAGATTGGTCTCTGCAACGCCACTATTCTCATTCTTCATACAGTGCTCACCACGCGTGCTCTTCCATTCTGGCGTGGGTGGAAATTCCTCCGTACCACCACCATCGCCACCACCATTACCTGTATTGTTAACCACAGCGTCAGCATGTTGGCCTTCAACGTTTGTAGCTGCTTCTTCCCATTTGCTTTCGCCCGTAAGACTGTTGTACCAGTAATAGTTGCCGCTGCCAGAAGGGTCCAAGTGTCGCGTCCATTCACTTGCTCCATCTGTTGAAGACAATGCCAGCTCTGCACTAGTCGCAGCTGACCTCACTTCTAATGCTTCATTGCAAGGTGCTAGGGGCGTGTCAGAAGAAGCCAAAGTAGTTGTCGAAGCAGATTGACCATCAAGTGCTTCAGAAAATAATTCGTTTGGAACAGTGGACTCTGTGCTTGAAGGAGCATTCGCTAATCCATGATTAACGGGTTTGTGGCTACTGAAGCCTGCATCAGTGCTGGTAGGATAAAGCAAGCGTGGACTCGAAACAAATGGGTCTTCAGTGGTCTCAACCACTCCACTCGTTCCTAATGTGGTAGCAGGCACAGAGTTTGCACCAGTCGAAAGTGTTGTAGGAGGTGATGCTCCTGTGTTTGAAAACATCTTGGTGGCCGCCACTTCTTCTGCTGAAAAAGGTGCTGGCAGCAAGTCATAGGAGTCATTGAGCTTCTTGAGCCTATCCAGGAACCCCAGAATGATGTCGTCTTCTTTTACGTGTGCTATATCGTCTACCTCTGCCACTTTGCAAACGGTAGCAGATAGCTCACCATTGTTATTGCTGTTGTTATTCGATCGATCGCTTGTTGTATTCTCTTTGCGTCGGGCGCGCAGGAGAGGCGAGGTGGCACCGCTGCTGCTTGAAGTTATCGATGGCGAAGATGCTTGCTGGTGACAGCCATTAGCCACACTCTTTCGTGGCTTCAAACCACGTGGTACTGGCGTCGACGGGGTTTCTTTGGGAGCATTGGAATTTGTTGAATTAGGACTACTTGGTGCAGCAGGTGGGGCAGACGAGAGGGACGATAAATGAGGAGATTCGTTCGAAAATGACGAGGAGAACCCAAACAGTCTGCTCGAATAACTTTTGGAGCTTTTAGCGGGTTCATTCCTGGTAGCATTCACTGAAGTAGGTAGGTTTTTGTTGCCTGTTCGCAATGGTTGCGCAGGCATCGAGGAGACAATTGTAGGAGGTGCGGTGATGGCTTCTTGAGACGTTGAAGTGCTGAAGAGTGAGGAGCGAGGCAGGCGAGGCCAAGAAAAGTAGGATGAAGAGGTCGACGATGTTGACTTGTTGGGTGCAACCCCAGCAGACACTCCTGTGGGTTGCGGATCGTCACGTCCTGCAACATCGATGCTGCCAACAGAGCCATTTCTTCTTGCGGCAGCAGCATTGAAAGAGGCAGATGTGCCCTCTGCTGGGCTGTCCAAACTGCTGTCACTCGTGGTGGCAACTGTCGGGCGTTGGCGGCGGTTCTGACGGCGTTGATTGGAGCGGTTTTGGCGGTTTCGAACGGGACTCAAGGTCTCAATACTTAGCAAGGAGCGCTCAGACTCTAGAACAAGATCATCATCGTTGTTGCTTTCGCTGTCCAAGAGCTGGCTTGTCAAAGATTCGGTGGCACGGGACGTCCGTTGAGGAGCTCGCCGTCGGCTCGGCTTGTGCCGTCGGGTCGGCATTCGTCGCCGGCTTTCACGCGCACGGCGCCGATCGAGGTCAAGGCTGAAGCTGCCGAATTCATCTTCATCGTCATCATTCTCATCGCTGGTACTACTGCTGCTGTTACTGATGTTTGCGTCGCTACCACTGCTGTCGCCGCTGCTCTCAGCTGCTTGGCGCAATCGTGCTGCCAACGCATCTATGCCTTTCGGCAGAGGTTTTGCTTTCGAGTTACGATTACGCCTGCCATTGCTGCTGTTACTGCTATTGTTATTGAGGTGACTGCGCGTTGGAGCTGCAGTCACTTGAAGCTGTTCTCTCATGATCGCTTCGAAATCCGAGCCTGACTGCCCGAAACTACTGTCGTGTGCTGCTTGAGGCTCCTGTGGTAGCAGAGGAAACAGTGGCGGCGACGGCGGAGGTTGCGGCAACGCTGCTGGCGGTATTCCAAAACGAGAGGGAGACGGTGGCCCACCAGTTCTCAACTCCCACGCAGTTGGTCGACGATTAGGCCTCGTTCCTTGCACGTTGTTGCTCTTCTCGGTATCACTGCTATTGCCATTGACATTACTCAGCCTGCTGCGGCTGTAATTGCTGCTTCTGGTGGTGGTGCTATAGTTGCTGTCGCCAATGTTGAACCCAGTCACTTGATCTAAACTAGTGCCACTGCGACGACACGCGCGCGGTCTTGCAAAAGGGCCCACGGAAGAAGTACTGGGCTGAGCTTCATGAGCTTGGAGGGGTGCTGAAAACTGACTTGCTGCGCGTGTCGGAAGAGGCTCTTCTTCCTTTGCGAGTGGCACCTTTCAATATAAGAAACAAAGAGACAACAAATATTGTTACGATTCCTTTAAAAGCCAGTCTGCGAATGAATGAATTAAAAAAATTCATTCGGTGCGCAAATCTCGAGCGAGAACGATTCCTTCTTGGCATGTGTTTGCAGTAGAGAATAAAAAAAACTGGGCATCGAATCTCACCAGGCCAGGCCCTATGCTGGAGCTCAATAGGTTCAAGCTTGGTCCTGAACCACTTGCACCACCACTGCCTCTGTTGTGTGCAGCTCCCAGTCTCCTTCGGCCAGTTAGAGGCTGTACTGGAGCCCAACTGTCAACAGCTGCTGCAGAATTGTGCTGTTGGTGCGGATGATGCCCGTACACAGGTACATCAGATGAGATGTCAGTTTCGACGTCATTTTCTTCTGGAAGCGGTGGCGTTCCCATGAAATCGAGCACCGAGTCCGGTGAGCTTCGGGCAGTTTTACCGCTGCTAGTGGTGGTAGCGACTGGCGTTGCCATCGAGTTGTTCATTGGCTGTTGGCTGTTGGCGTTCCTCGTGTTGCGGCTTTGATACGAGTGGCACATGGCTTCAAGTTTTCGCGCCTAGGGGTGTAAGTAGAAAAAGAATTACGCGAAGTTTGTCAACAAATGAAGAATACAGCGAACGCAGGGGAGAGAATGAAGCCAAATAGAATTTCAAATGCACAAACATCATGTGCTATAACCAATTTCAAACGAAATTGCACAACACAGAGAGTCCAAAAAGATTGTCAAATTCAATTTGCTCTAGCCGGCTAGATTCATCGTGTAAACACCTGAATCATGTTCATTTTGCCACGCGGGCCAGCAAAATCATGTGCAGAATAAGCGGCGAGTTGGTCAACAGTTTGAACATTCAAGCTGCGAAGACAGCCGTACACCTGCACGAAAAAGATTGCGAATGAAAAGGAAAAGATTAGCTCGAGCACAAGACCGCAACCAAACAGCACATTTACCATTGCCCAACCAATAGACAATACCGCAGTATCTTAACATAATAGTATGTTCAGGTGACACGTCTACTCACGCTAGGGTCGCACAAAAAGTTGACGGCAAGCAAAGCCCTCAGCGCTGGTGTGAACTCCTTGGCGGCAGAAGAAGAAGAAGATGATGATGATGAGGACAACATCCGATCATAGCCCACGCTGTCGCGTGTTTGGGCACGGCGCGGAGCAGCAACAGCTCTACTAGTCAGCGAACTGCTGATAATTCTAGACTGTGCGCCATTGCCGCTGCTGCTGCTGCTGCTTCTACCTTTACTGCTGTTTCTAGATGGGAGAGGAGCACTCGAGGTGCTGCCTCGCCTTGCCTTTTGAGAATCGTCACCGACGACACGGAAGGCACCATTCCTGTTGGAGAACTGAGGAAGTGCTGGAGCAGCACTCTGGGTGCTGTAGTCGCTGAAACTACATGTGCTGTACTCGCTGTCGTAGTCGCTGTCGTCGTCGCTGTACCCATTCTGGCTTCGACTGTGTCGCTGGTCGTGTGCACTGTCGTATTCGGAGTTGTTACCGCCCTTTTCGTCGTCTAGGTCAATGTAGTAATCGTCACAAACGGTGTTCTTGTGCAGATTGAAACAATCATTGTTTTCGCCAATGCCCGCGAGCACCGTGTCGCTGTTGTACTCTTGATCTCCACGAAGTCCTCTTTCTGCGGCGTGGGCGTGGGAATCATGGTCGCGTGTGTGAGGTAACGGCAATGGCTGATTGTTGGAGGTATCGTAATCTGACGAGGAAGATGCTCTATTTGGGAGCTTATGTTCTTGATTGTTGCTGTAGCGGTTTCTCGCGCGTGGCGGTGGGAGCTTTCTAGTAGAAGCGTAGTGAGACCGGCCGTAAGGAGCCTCGTTCGCAGAAGGCCGCTTCTCGTTAAGAGCTGAAGCACTCAAACTTCGGATACCTGAGCGTGCCGCCATGTCTAGATTGGTTCTAGAACTAATAAATTGCGTGAACAACGATGAAAAAATTGTGCACCATTGCAAGGCGTTTGTATAATGCTGGGTGCTGAATGAGGAAATTGTCGTCCACCATGTTCAAGAAAAAGTTGTTCACACTTTTTAACGAACTTTCTTCCTCATCATCAGTTGTCATCAGACAACAGAAGATCCACGAAGAATAGAAAAAACACCCTGTAAACGCAGTGGTTCGTTCCTCAGCTCTGCACTCTGAACAGCTCCACGCCACGGCAACGGGGCCACGGCAGATAAGCTTAGCCTTTTGAATTCAGAAATAGCTTCGATTTGTGTAGTCGATTAGCCATGGCTACCATGCACAACCGCATGACCTGGGAGCCCACGGGATTGTTGGGCAGCATGAAGCATCGTGACCGAGCCCGGCTCCGAATCGCCTTCGTCATCTTCGCCACGGCCTTTTTGTTAGTAGTTTATCTCGGGAAACCTTGCATGTTTCAGCTAGAGGCCACATATAGCAAATAGACTTTCATAATTCATTGAATTGCTAGCATTTTCGCTCCAACAGTGCGGTTTGACTTAGATCGACAATACGCTGAGGTTCAAACGATATTGCTCGATAATTTTTGTAAATCCAGGACGGCAGTCACGACGGTGCATGTGCTGCAAACTCCAAAGTTAGCTGCGCAAGTTGAGGAATGGGCACCCGACTTCGTCCGAGATTTCATTCACAAGAAAGCGGTACTTAAATTGAGCGCACTGTTGTTGTTAAAGATACTTAATAGGGATCGTTATCGTACTGGTGTTCGTACTCGAGCACACCTACTACTTTAATACATTGTAACATGGTGTTGCATCAAGTAATATCCCATGGTTGCATGAACACTTGATCAAGAGTTGTGTGAGCTGTATTCATCTGTCCTAGTGTCAAGCCCCCACCCCGCAAATTCTCTTCCCGACAACCTCACTCTCCTCATCTTTTGGGTTTCATGTCCAGGCTTCGAGCGAGAGCGCTGGCGAAGGCACATTTGACTATGCTAGCGCTGATCTGTCTGCCGCTGCTAACGCTGTGGCTACGTTCAACCAGGCTTCTGCAGCTGCCTCGATGGCTCGCTCAAACCGTGGCCGCAACGATCGCATTGGTGGCAGCCTCAGCAGTACTTTGGACGCTGCTGAGCATGCTGCATCAGCACGCGCGGTGGTCGCGCAATCCTTGTCTAGAAGAGACGAAGCTAGTGGCACAGACCATGCACGCAGCAGGGAGCAAAACGCGTTGACCGATCGGGCAGCCCTCACCGTGTTGTACTACGCCACCAACGGCGCTAACTGGCAGCGCAACGACAAATGGCTGTCGGAAAAGCCGTTGAACACGTGGCATGGAGTGTCGACTGACCGGTGAGAGAGGAGAGTAACATATTGGAGTGTCGACTGACCGGTGAGAGAGGAGAGTAACATATTGGAGTGTCGACTGACCGGTGAAAGACGAGGAAGTTCACATGTATACGACTCAACTTCGTATTACAAAAACAAAAAAATTAGTACCTACTTAAGTGTACAAGGAGTTGGGTATGAAGCACTCTTGCTTTTCATTCCATCTGCTTGGGTTTTTCTGCTAAATTCTGTTTGTTTGTTTTTTGTGTGTGTAGCTAATCCTGCGTATTTCCTTCTCTTTCGCATAGCCACGGCCGCGTCACGCGCATCGATCTGAACGACAACCAGCTCGTGGGTACATTGCCTTCGGAGCTGGAAGTCTTGACCAAGTTAACGGATCTCTTGGTGGACCACAACAGCCTCGGCGGAGTGGTGAGCTGCTAATAAACATCAGGAGTAAAATTACGCCTGCAAAAGAGATGACTGGAAGCAGCTATTGAGTTTTGCATATTTTTCTTTTTTGTGAAATATATTTTGTTCGCTTCCTCGGTCATTTTTCTTCACAGCCTCATCTCTACAAAAGCTCTTTACGTTTGTTTTGCTTTTCTCATTCTCGTCCCTTCGCTTTGTTTTCTTTGCAGCTGCCATCCGAGCTCGGTGCGTTATCGATGCTGGCCAAGTTGAATTTGAGTTACAATTCGTTGTCGGGGGTCCTGCCGCCTTCCTTGTGCGACCTCAAGAAATTGAAAAAACTCATGGTGCGTGCGGGTGTGGAATATTTGTGAGCTGTAAAAGGCCAATAGATTTAGTGGGAGTTGCTTGGGACGAAAGGAGAGGAGTGGAGAAAGAAGTAATGAGAGGACTGTATAGGAAATTTACGCATGCCATCAATTTACTTTCATGCATCCCATACATTTCATCATTATTTCATTTCTTCTTCTTCCTTCTCCTGAGATTTCCCCTTTCCCATCCGAACACAATCGACAGGTGAGCCACAACCGTCTGTCAGGGCACCTTCCGCTTTGTTTAGGAGACATGCACCAGTCCCTGAGGCTCGATTTCAAAGGCAATCCAGACTTCGATGGGCTGACGGTCTCCTCGGTAACTACGCTGAAAGAAGATAACAGTGATAGGATAAATGAAAGCATGATTTTCTTCGTCAATTTTTCATGGTTTGTGATGCACCTCGTGCTGTTCTTAAAATTCCAATTCCCTGTACTCAGTGCGTGCGTGTGTTGTCGTGTGTTCGAATAGGTTTCGGAGCTGAAACGCGTCGAAAATCGCAAAGCACAGCGTCGTCAAGATCGCAACAGTGACCGAAACCAACGTGCCAGTGCTCCATCTACTAGTAGCACAGGTAGCTCCAGTAGTTCTCAGCGATACTCCGATGCAGCAGCAACTGCCTCAGCCGCCACCGCCGCGGATGAAAAAGAAGGTGAGAGCGCGCAAGTGTCGAGATCGCAAGCACGCCGTGACGCCCGTCGGGCCGAACGGCTGTTTTCTTTCCGAGCCGACGCGGCAACCGCGCAACAACAGCAATCGCCCAGACAGGAGGGTTTGAACGGGAAGAGTGCTAGGAAGGATGGTGACGAAGAAGAGGAAGACGAAGAGGAAGACGAAGAGGACGACACAGGAAGAGAACGGAAAAAAATGAATGAGAAAGGTCTTCGACATGACGAAGAAGAAGAGACCGGGAGCGACCAAGAGGATGAAGGAAACTCGCGGTCTCAGGAGAAGCAGAAGTCGCCGTCGTCCTCGTTGGAAAGGCAGCGCATGCGCCAGCGCGTGCGGCAGCGAGTCCGGGACCGGCAACGCGGACGGGATGAAACGCGCCGCTAACAAAGGGGGAAGTAACTACAGAGCAGGGTTCAGTGTTCCAATGGTTTGTTGAACTATGAAGCCAAGTGAGTGCACACTTGCCAAGTAATTGCGCTTCAGCGCTTCAGCGCTTCAGCACTTCAGCTTCAGCTTTTCTGAGCCTCTTCGAGCCTTCACTCTCACCTCTATGCTTCTTCTGGTAACTCTTATAAGCACAAAAAAAAAGAAAACAAGGGGCTGTATCTATAAATAAATTTTGCCAGAGTACACGTAAACACAAGATCCAGACAAACACAACTCACAACTAATAAAGGCAAGGCGTCGAGCGCCTCAGCAGCGTCACCACCAGTGGTCGGAACTCGTTCAGTGGGGTCCGAGTGAGTCCTCCGAGTTACGAGCGAGTCCCGAGTTTTTTCCTCGCTAAGTCGGGACTCGGCCCTTTGCGGCTTGGGCCACTCGGGGCTCACTCGGGACTCGGTCGCAGCAGGAAGAGGCCACTCGGAGCTCACTCGGAACTCGTTCTTCTCTGTCGCGGTGTGCACTTGTCTTGAGCAGGATGCATAAGGACATCAAGCCGGTGTCATTGTTTTCCAGCTTACAATCAATAAAGATGAGATCTCTCCTCTGATGGCTACTGAATTAACCTAGGCCCCTCTAGGGAAGGAGCCGGCATATAATTCATAAGAATACATGGATTTATACAAACCAAGTGATGTAGAGGAGATGAATATAACTCCAACTAGAACTAGGCTAATACAAAACCAAATATGGCAGATGCCGGTGCTGCGGGTTGAGGTGCGAGTAAACGAATATTGCAATACACACAGGCAGAAACTTTATGCATATATAATTGACTTGGCCCTCTTTTATTTCGATCTTCAAGTGCGGAGAAGCAAGCGACTCATGGGGCTTCAGGTTTTCCTGAATCAGATGTTGCGCTCGCGCGACACACAACTGACATAATCAATGACGTATACTCGAACTAATTAACTCCTCTATAGCAGCACTGCTAAAAAAACAAGGAAACTCAGCACATTCATTTGTCACTACGGTAACACACTTGAGGTGGCCATGTGCGTTTAGTGGGGTCCAATTGAGTCCTTCGAGTTACGTGCGAGTCCCGGGTTTTTCCCTCGCTCACTCGGGACTCGGCCGTTTGCTGCTTGGGCCACTCGGGGCTCACTCGGGACTCGGTCGCAGCAGTAAGAGGCCACTCAGAGCCGACTCGGGACTCGGCCCGCAGATTATCGGTCGCTCGGACTCAAATTCTCACTCGGATTTCTCAGAGGGGCAAATGCAGAAATCCACTAAAAATAATTGCTAATGCAGAAATCCACTCAAATTCTCAGAATTATATTATAGTAATTCTGGTCGTAACCCCTCCCTGTAGTAAAAATACAGTCAATTTGGCGCGAGATGCTGCATGCATTCTAATTGGAAGTGCTGCCAGACAGACTGCCAGAACACGCCATGCAACCGAGCACCGAGACTAGCATCATCTCCGCTTTCCAAGCCTTGTACCTTAGCAACCTAACAAAGACAATGCACAAGGCAACATGCCAAGCATCCTAGCCCCCCAAGCTAGCATTACATTCACAATGCAAGCCTCGTAACCTAGCATTGTAGACAAGACATAGCACACGACAACACGCCATGCAACCGAGCACCGAGACTAGCATCATCTCCGCTTTCCAAGCCTTGTACCTTAGCAACCTAACAAAGACAATGCACAAGACAACATGCCAAGCATCCTAGCCCCCCAAGCTAGCATTACATTCACAATGCAAGCCTCGTAACCTAGCATTGTAGACAAGACATAGCACACGACAACACGCCATGCAACCGAGCACCGAGACTAG
>Ga0307930_1001041_pt1 | contig 22252 bp, 21 predicted proteins | sample OrgLakmetageno46_FD_203161 | JGI IMG/M metagenome (GOLD analysis project Ga0307930, IMG submission 203161) | Saline water microbial communities from Organic Lake, Antarctica - #46 | ecosystem: Environmental > Aquatic > Non-marine Saline and Alkaline > Saline | place: Antarctica: Organic Lake...
CCCTGTACGGATTTTCATGGGCTTTTGCAGATAGAAACGCCCCCCAGCTGGCCATGGGCACCCTCGGAGTCGTCCGAGTGATCGTCGATGACATCTTCAGCAGCCAATATGATAACACTAGTTGGTGCGGCGCTCTCGATTACGTCTTAAGTGGTTTTATGCGCTGCGAGCCTTGGTTTTCTGCCATGGTGACGCTGCGGTGCTTTTTTTACTCCACAACTGCCAGGTCCAAGAACGCGCTGTTCCAGGTGGAATCTGGTACTCCAGGCATCACTGCAGCCTTTTTTAGTAAATGCAATCTAAGGTGCCTTATTTTGGCGGTGATCGAAGACGGAATTCGGCTTACCCTCGGCTGCGTCGGAGTTTGCGTCGGCGTCGGTAGCCGAAAGCGCCCCTACTAAAGTGGGGGATGCGTCCGAAGTGCCTGCTGAAGAAGTGACCCGGTGCATGGCCGACTTAGCGAGCTTTCTCTCTGATTGGGACGGGCGAGCCAGCGAAGCCGCCATGTGGGCGCAGCGGGCCAATGACGCAGAAGCCCAAACGCCCGAGCTGTGCGGCATGTTTGTGCTCCCTACCTTGGCAGAACTCGCAATGGAGCTTGAGAAATGAGGAGGAGAGGCACACCTTTGTTTTCGAAGTGCCTCTGACGTGAGCGCCAATTGAAGTGGAAGGTGAAAATGTGGCGGGCGGTCTGCGCTGTATGTCCTGTGTGTATGTACTGCGCGATATCAATCGTTTTTATCTTATATTTGTGCGCTTTTTGCTTTCTAAGTGCACATCTGAGCTCAACAAAAAGCAAGCTTACTGATGTCGAGTTCGATTTGATTGCACATCTCAATCTCCAGCAAAAAAACAAAGAACGGACTTCGTAAATCGAAGGCCCGGATTTCTGTTAACGGACGGGGCACGCACGGGCGCGAGCAGAGTTTTTGTCTACATATACATATGTTTTGCTGTTTATGGGAGGAGCTGAGCAATAGGGGAAATGTTCCTTTTGTAGGAAATTTTACTTTGTCGTAGTTAGCGATAGCGAGGTTGTCACGTATGCCCATGGGCCATGGGCCGGTCGCCACGGCACTGACTGGTTGGGTACCGCATTCTAGACCGATGAATTCAAAAGTAAGGGCATTTCGTAGGAGTTCGATGAGTGGAACTCCATTGCCAAGGATAGGGCGAAGTGGAGACAGCTGACTCACTCCATTCCCAAACCTCCTGATGCCTAATGGCCAAAGAACACCTCGAGAGTAAATAATTGAAATTTGATTACGCAAAAGGGCACTCAGCCCAAGCGAACTCATTCTGAGGGTTACACTTGCCCGTTGCTATATGTCAAAGTGGTGTTGTTTTATATTTCGGGTGTATGAACTAGGCATTCATTTTCAAAGGCTCAAAGCCATGATTGATAGCTACTATCATAATCGGCTTCTTCGTCGGACATTGAAGGAGGCTCTGAAGTGCAAAGGGCTACCGGTAACCTTCAAGGAATGGCGTGCCATAGCAGAGGATGGCTGAATTGGGGACCGCATACACGAAACCTATGCTTCCTTCCGAGATTTGATCCAAAGGGTTCATGGGAGTATAGATGAACATTGCATTACGCAAAAGGGCACTCAGCCCAGTCAGACTTGTTCTGGACGATTCATCAAAACGCAGCTTTATGCTGCTTGTTGTTGTTTCTCTGCAATTGGGGGTTAGATTAGATTGGATTAGATTATAATGCAATGATTGTCTTTGCTCTCATGGATCCTGCAGGACTGGGGAGTATAATCTAATCTATGAACTAGACTAGACGACGTGGCGACTACTGATCTATTATAGACACCCTGAGCGAATTTCAGAATTTTCAATGCGAGCATTTTCGCTTAGCTTATTTGTATGCTCAACCGAGCTAACTTGCTCATTTTACCGAGTTAACTCGGTCATTTACGGGAATGGAAAGTAGCTCTATGTAGTTGTTCAATTTTACGTATTTTACGACATTGATTTACGTATTCAAGACGGTTCTACAGTAGCCATATCTAAGTCATTTGATGGACGTATTTCTGCTAAATAACTAAATAGCTGAAAGGCTGACTTCCTTGTCTTTTGAAAAAAATGGCGCTGGCTTCATTCGACGTGATCGTCGCCGCCACGAGCAGCAAATTTGGCATCGGGTGCGTGAAACTACCAAAAGCTTGAGTCTGCAACAGAGTCTGAAGGAAGTCTTAGCTATTTAAATTGATTTCGAAGGTGAAGATGATTCGTTGGGCTGAGCGTTGGGGTTCTTATTCGTGTTGGGGGGCTCATGTTTGCTTTCACCACCACTCCCACTTGCATTTTTTTATCCAGGGCTAAAGGGACGCTGCCATGGCGACTTCGCACGGATATGGCGTTATTCAAGCGAGCAACCTCCATGCCCTCTCCGATCCCCGGGAAGGTGCGGAATTTAGAGAAAACGAATCTGGCGCCAAAGAGCATTTAGTGTTCTTGAGCTTTCGAGTTATGATATGAAGGCAACCTGGACAACAGCTTTTGAAGTTTTGCATATTGGTTTCTTTTAGATAGCCCGCATTCCCTACTTAATTCTTAAACTGGCGGTCTAACGTGCTGTTCATACTTGGGGTGGTATTTTTTTCGCAGGTTAATGCGGTGATCATGGGTCGTAAGACTTACGAATCAATTCCACCCAAATTTAGGCCTTTGCCGGGGCGCCTTAACGTTGTTCTTAGCCGGGTGAGTGTGTGGGTGGACGTTTTGAGTGGGTGTAGCATTCGTAGCTAGTAGAGAAAGGCTATGGCCACCGACCTTTCCTACCTTTGTTTTCCGCCTAGGTTCTAATTGTCTTCTTATGAATAGATCAGCAATACATTCCAGTAGCATCTAGCGTAAGTATATTTTTTTGGGGGGGGCTCTGCATAATTTCGGCTCAAGCTTCCCTCCTCACCTTATGCACCTCAACACTCATAAAAAGGACCCTACCGCTGCTCGAGCCGCTCTCGGTTGCGGTGACGAGGTGCCAGTGCTGGGCTCCCTTGAGGCGGCACTGCTGCACTGCTACAGCGGTGGAGACAGCAAGAACATTGCTCAAGTGTTCGTGATTGGCGGTGGAGAACTGTACAAGGTATGGAGTGAGTATACAATATTAGTTGTAGAGGAAGTAGTAATATTCTTTTGAGGGAAGTCTTATTTCAAACATTGATGACAATCTTTGTTCTCACCTCAATATTTTGGGATCACTGCTTTCTTCTCCTCTCTTCTTACTAGGAAGCAGTCGCCCGCCCCGATTGTGCGCGCGTGCTTCTGACAGCGGTGCATTCGTCAGCATATGACGAGACCCTCGACACTTTCTTTCCTGCGCTGACTCATGACGCGTGGACTCTAAAAGCTTGCAGCAAGGTAATAGAACAGAAGGAGGGAAGTAAGAGAGAGAATTGATTTACTTGTGTTTTGTTTCCTTTTTGGTGCCTTTTTGGTTGGGACACTCGCTTTCTGTAACGATGTCAGTCACTTGCGGCCAATGCCTCAGACAACGTTATTTCCTGTGTTGTTATCTCTAGGTGATCGAAGAAGGCGACACTCCTTTTTCCTTCGCGGTGTACGAACAAATCGCGCCGGAAACGGCTGCTTCTTCGAAAGAAGAAGGAATTGCAGCAGCAGCAGCGTCTGAACCTCCTCTGCCCGAGCCACCATCAGCAGATGCTGCTTCTCCCCCAAGCCCCAAGCAACTCACCGCGTCTGCTGAAGCCAAGCTTGACGACTTGCTACGAGGCAGTGCTGACGCTGAGGGTGCCACCGTAGCTGCAGCTGCAGAGATGTGCATGGTGCCCCGAGTGCCCCTGGCTTCCCCTGCCGCGGCAATGGTGAGTGGGATGGCCCAGCACCCGGAAATGCAGTACTTGAACCTGATTCGAAGCATCATGGAGACGGGCGTGGTGCGCGGCGACCGCACGGGGACGGGCACCATCAGCAAGTTTGGGGTGCAGATGCGCTTCTCTCTGCGAAACGGGGAATTTCCTCTGCTCACTACCAAGCGGGTAAATGGGTAGTGGTTGTTGTTGTTGGTGAGTGAGACTTGCGCAAGTGTTACCAGTTTCTAGAGGCCTAGTGTGTTGACAGCAAACGCACACGAGATACGCAGCACCCTTAATTAGACTTCGCCTTTCACTTGCCTCTCTCAAATGAATGATATCCTTCCTTGTTCACTGCAGGTGTTTTGGCGTGGAGTGGCGGAAGAGCTCTTGTGGTTCGTGAAAGGCTGCACCAACGGCAAGGAGCTCTCAGACAAGGGCATCAAGATTTGGGACGGAAACGGCTCCAAAGAATTCCTGACCGGTAACTCACTTGCGTGCTTGCTCAATTGTCTGTGCTACAACTTGTGTGTGCACTGTTGGCTTGCTTTCCTGCACGATCGATTCGACAGATCTAGGCAGGCATACTTGCATCTCGACTTTCTTAACCTCCTCCTCCTCCTCCCACTCGTCTCTCTCTCAGCCCGAGGCTTAGGCCACCGCGAAGAAGGCGATCTGGGCCCGGTCTACGGTTTCCAGTGGCGGCACTTCGGAGCGGCTTACGTCGACATGCATGCGGACTACTCGGGCCAAGGGGTGGATCAGCTGGCAGCCGTGATTGCGTCTATCAAGGCCAACCCCACGGACCGTCGGCTCCTTATTTCCGCCTGGAACCCGGCCGACTTGGCAAAAATGGCCTTGCCGCCCTGCCATATGTTTTGCCAATTCTACGTGGCCAATGGTTGCTTGAGCTGCCAAATGTACCAGCGATCGGCGGACATGGGCCTAGGAGTGCCCTTCAACATTGCGAGCTATGCGCTCTTGACCTGCATGGTCGCGCAGGTAAGTCTCCGATCATTTTTTTTTCTGCTTTTTTTTTTCTTTTTTTTCTGTTTCACATGGGAGGCAGGTCGTATTCACTACATACAATGATGTCTCTGTACTCTCAAAGTGCCTCCTCTTTTCGTGTTTGTTACCTACCAATCTTCAGGTCTGCGGCCTGGCTCCAGGCGAGTTCGTGCACACCATCGGAGACGCACACGTATACTTGAACCACCGGTCGGCGCTCAAACAGCAGCTGGCCCGCATTCCCCGGCCTTTCCCCACCCTGGCCATCAAGCCGAAAGCCAACGGTGAGAAACAAGTTAACGAACTGTTTAAAGTTAGTCTTAGGCAGGCGTATTGCTCAAATATGCACCTCCCTATCTTGACTTTCATTTTTGCTACTCTCACTCGGCCTTGCACTTACTGGCATTTTCGCATCTTTGTTGATTGGTTTTTGCTTTTATCATGGCACCTTATTTGTTATCAACCTCGTATCTTTCCATTCTTTGTTTAGGCGAGCCCATCACAGACATTGACGGCTTCGATTTTTCGGACTTTGTGATCGACGGCTACAACCCGCACGGAACCATCAAAATGGAGATGGCTGTGTAAAGCCGATGCAATGTACATGCCTGTGTATTATTTTTGTGAATCTCCATATTATCATCAAATTATGATTTCCTGAGAAATTGTGTTAATGGTTTTGAGACAGGCCCCGAAGGGCCGGAATTAGAGGACTAACAGGTAGAGAAGAAAAGCAAAGCAGCGAAAACTAAACCTAAGAAGCTAATCAGGCGCACATGCCCGAGTGGGTTACGTATGAGTATACCAATACCAATGTGCTGTTTATAGCGGGTCTTGTGTGTTTGCTCCCGCTCCTGGGAATTAGAGATGATTGTTGAGGAAAACAGTCGAAGAAATTCTCCATTATGGAATGAAAAAAGATATTTAATTTGATTTATACTTTAAAAGCCTGACTCCAACAAAAAGAATATTTAGAATTGCATTGTAATCTTAGAATGATATGAATGCATTCTTCTTCTTTTTCAATAGAGCGATTTTGAATTCCCGTAATAATTTGGGATTATCATAACTTGCCATTATTATGTTGATGTGTGTCAATGTAAGAACAGTGGGGTTTATAGACAGTCAAGTATGGGACGTGGGACCTACGAATCCGAAAAGGAATACCTGTGAGTCCCGCAATCTTTGGTTTAGGACCTCATGTTCCGCATGTCACGAGCTTCTTTGCTCGCGCGCCTTCCTCTTTATTATTTTGCGGAGTGCACAACACCCGAAAACACCTCCCTTTTTTGCAAATTTTCCGAGGAATGTGGCCAATTTGCGCAACGCACGCGCATTCCCACTTCTTCCCGCAGCATTGGCTTCTGTGCCATTTGGATTTGTATTAGTTCGAGTTCGAGTTTAGGTGTATATATGGCTGTAGAACCAGGTAATAACTATAACCTTCTGAAATACTTAGAGAGGGGAAAAGGTGCGGTTATGTCTAGGGCAAATGATGAACCCCTGTGCAGTACTGTAGTACTTACAATTCACCAATTCTCCCCTTGGGGGAGGCGCGAAAATAGAGCGTTATACATTATGCTTTCTGCTATGCTAAACTACTGTAGTTTTGGGCCTCAAATAACCGCCGCTCGCTCACCATAAGTGAGCCGGGCATTCGAAGTATACTATTAAAGACTGTTTCAGAACAGTGCTTCTTATTTCTTGCTGAAGTGGGGGTATTTGATGGCTGCGTCGCCCGATCCAAATGGCGAATGGACGACCGAAGAGATCATGCTATCCGAAGTGTCCGATCTCAACAAACGAAAGGTTCCAATTCCAAGTCATAACGCTCCTAAAGGAGCTAAATTATTCTTGTTATCTTCGATCACTCTATTATTATTGAATTTGACAAATTTATTTACTTTTTCTTATCACTCTGGTTTATGTAACCCGCCCATATCCTATTTTCGCAGACGCAGCTCAAATCGGAGTACTCGAGTTATATCAAAGAGCACCAACAGATGAAAGACATCACAAATGCGTTCATGTGAGTTATAGCATTATCAAGCTTCCTGGATTATGGACGTGAATGTTGACACATGGCAACTTCGAGTGCAGTCTTATTCCTAACCACGCCCGCTATTACTAAATTGCTGCTACAAGAATTGGTCGACATCACCAACCCTCACTTATTTTTGCACACTCCAGGACGGCTGCACTTCTAGAAAAGCCCGACAACGTGTTTGAATTCGCACGCAAGCACTTTGCCGGTTTGCAGGCAGAATTCTGCCCTCAGGACGCTGGCACGCTGGTGCCGCTCATCGTTACCGGTCCCCCGGGAGTGGGGAAAAAGACCTTGTGCACGAGCTTACAGGCAGCGTGCCCCCGGCAGTTCGTGTGGCCGTTGAAGTGCACGAGCCGGAAGCCTATGGAAGGGTTTGAGACCGACGGCGAAGATGCGCATTTCATGACTGTGGAACGCCTAGAGCTTGACATCGAAAACGGGAAGTTGTTTTGGTGGAGCGAAGACAGCGCCGGCAACTTGGAAGGTTTGGTTCATTATATTTATAGGACTAGCCTCATGTGTTAGAATTATTATCTCAGATAAGCATATGTTTCTCCTATTGTGGTTCTTCGTTACTCCTAGCCTTGTGCGCAGTATACGTCTTTTTGAATTGCAACGCATCTTGATTCATTTCTCTCTCACACTCTCGCTCACACAGGCTTGAGCTTCGCTGCCGTTCAAGACGTCATCTCCAGTGGGCGAGTTCCTTTAATTTGCATTCCCACGGACGCGTTCAAAAAGCTCACAAAAGCCTCACGGTTTCCTGATGCTTGGCGCCTGGCGATGAGGCCCCACGAGACGGCAGCCCTGCTCGAGAGGTTAGAAGCGCAGAACCGCTGGAGCCCCGAGCAGATCACGCAGAAGCTGGCTGCTGCCGACAAGGACATGGAGTGGATTCACGCGCAACAGGAACAAAACCGCTTCGACAAGGTGCTTAAGAAAATCTGTGGCAGGAGCATAATCTACTTGATTATTTGCATATACTCGTTTTTACACTTGAAGCTACAATGAAGAATACTTCTTTTTTTTTTTTGTGGATGTGTTGGTGGGTATGTAAATTCGGGGCAACACAATTATCAATCTACGGTTGCTTGCTTCAGGTCATCGTGGACGCTGTGCTCGAAACGGCACTGGCAGAGCTCAAAGATGCCGCGGTGAATTGGTATGATATAGATTGAGCTTTGATTGAATTAAATAAAGTTGAGAAGAGCAAGCAGATGTGAGATACTGCACTTACGTAGTACTTTTACTTCAAGCTCTTGCCCTATAATTTACTTTGCCTCCGACATGCTTGTCCCTGACTAACTTGCATGATTACCCTCCTTCTGCACTTCCTGTACGCTAGGTACCCTCACGTGGAGCGCCACATGTTGAAGTATAAGCCGAGATAGCGCAAGAGAGCGCCAAGGCGGATTGTGCCAGTGCCCTAGTCCCGAACCCCACTAAATCAGTGCTTGCTCTTCTTGAATTAATGATAATGAACTGAACCGATGTGAACAAGAAGCGCTAATAGAGCCATAGCGAAATAGCTCGAAGCCCAAAGTCAATCACAGTACAAAGTTTAGAGTAAAGTGCTCATGGGCCAAGGGCATCGTAACATCGCGAATGGTACTTCAGTATCTTGATATCTTGGATCGCTAGAAGGCGGTCTGGCTTATACACCGCATTGAATTAGAGAGAGACGGTTATTTGTCTTGATATCCCCCTATATCACTATATTTGGGTGCCCTGCCTCTATCGGAAGCGCCGGTCCGTATCCGTATCCCGCATACCGGACCTCACTCAGATCTGATGACCTCTAATCGCAGGCACAAGGGCGAGGGCGTTCTAATTCTAGGAGTTTGAGGTTCGAGGGCAAAAACTAAATCGAATAGTGCCATATGTTACTTGGCAGTAGCTGATTTAGCTCGTGTGTTCATGTGGATTCATATATTATGCCCTTGCGCCCTTGCATTTGGATCATGGATTCGTAATCTACTAGTAAGCTCTTTAACTCTTCCAGTCTTCCAGGGCAAGTAAATGCATAACCAGAGGCATATCGGCATAAACCCGAGGACACTAAAAGGAAGACGAGAAATAGGCACCAAGGCAGTGAATGATCTAGGACTGATGAAATTCTTAATTCGTAGAGTAACCGCGGCCTATGTCCAGCCCCTGTTCTTCCACTCCCGCTGCCTTTTTCCTCAATCAATCAAATGCGCCAGTGCAGCCCCAGTGGTTCGGGACATGGAAATTATAGAGGTGCACCCACGCATTCGCCGCCATTTTCAACCCTTTCACCACCGGCAACGCTTCATGGTAGGTGCGCGCGTCTTGGGCCATCAAGTTGTCGCTTTGCACCGACGGCCACAGCAACGCTTTTCCCCTCTTGGGGGTGACTTTCAGGTTGTTGAGCCGCGGAAACGCGGTTTCGCCCCCTTCTTCCACGTCGCTCAGGTACAGGAAAAAAGTGAGGATGCGCGGCCCGCACGCGAGCTTCACTTGCGATGGGCCGAAATCGTGGTGGGTGCGGTAGTATTGCCCGGGGGTGTACCGAAGCACCTATGCCAATTAGAAATTTGTCAAGCAGGAAAGCAAACAAAACTCAGACCTCTATGAACCTAGCAAGAGTAGCAGTGAAGGCAGTTTCAAGCAGAAGGACAGAGATAAGCAGTACTAACTCAAAGTAAACAACATGGCCGGCTGGAGCATTTGATGGTGATATATGTCAACAGGTGCAATCTAGCTAGTCGTGTCTCGCTGTTCACAAACGACAGCTGACGAATATCCTCGCGTCTCATAAAGTCAGACCTGAAATTGCTCGAAGTTTTCGTACGGGATCCCTAGCACCGCTTCAATTCGCTCGATGATGGACCGCACCAAAGGCTGGTTGTCGCAGCCTTCGCGGCACCATGCGTTTTCTGATGTGCGGCCGCTGGAGACCACCTTGGCCGCTTCCCCAAATTTGTTGTAAGCACCTGTTTGCGCCGTGGCGGCGGATATATATTCATATATACATCACAATGAGGCTACAATCTACGGAATAAGCGCTTGGTAGGACACATCACTTGGACTTTTTCTCTTTTGACAAATCTTGAAGCGAGAAATGGCCCTCTTGCCTCCACATTACCGGTATCCGTCGACCTCACAAAGCCCGGACCCCCACTCTCGGCTCCAACGGCGGCAATGAGGGCATCAGTCTCGGAGGCGTTCATGAAGTTGTCGAAGGTCACAATCCAGGGTTCGGTAGAGACCACGACTGGCTCTAGCTCAGGCCATTTGGTGGCAAAGCCTCCGAACATCGAGTGCAGGTCGCCGGCGGCAAGGGCTGGTGTTGTGCTGAAACGGCATGGTTAATAAGAACACGGATGATAGTGCATGAGAGATCACGGCAAACCAGGATCATGTACTGGCTGCTTACTATACTTTATAACCAAGACATAGAGCCAATACAAATTTAAATGTTGAATAGACAACGTCTTCATGCTTCTCATGGTGCATATCAACGATCTTCACTTGTAAGGAAGTATTAGTGTACGAATGCAAAAAGTGAAGATCTAAAGCAGCTGTAGGCAACAGCTCACCTAATGTTAAGTCGCTCACGATCGCAGCGTTTAGCAGGATCTAGGAGCTCGCACATTCCACAACTCCGCGCGCAATTTACAATCATCCAGCCAGGGTTCTCAGCGCATTCGTTGCGGGCAGCAGAAAGTGCGCAGTATGGCTTGCGGTCGACACAGGAATCACCTTCTAAGCCGTTGCCGATGGTGGCAGGCACATATGGGCTGTCTAAGATACCAGCCTCACTTACTGCATAAGTGGAGGTCTCTGGCTTCATGATCACAGTCTGTAAAATTCCTTCGCGACCCTGATTGATGCCCGAGTAGGTTAGACCTCACATGCATGCCAAGCTTTGATAAATGAGAGAGGTAGGAAATTGAAAGCGGCTCACCTTATCTTTCTCAGCGAAGAAGAATCCGTGACCTGCGTAGGTATTCATGGGTGTCGAGGCACCTGCTCTCAAATTCGGCACTACCAGCACTTCCCTCGCAGCATTTTCGATCCAGTAGATGTCAACTGGCCGGGCGAGCTGGTTCTGAAGCGTCACTTCAAGCGCTCTGTTGGGCGCAACCGGAGCCGGCTTTTCGATGGATTCGCCGCTAAGCGACACGTCAACTTCGACGGCAAAGGCGATATTGAAGCCTACAATCAGCAGGCTGCACCAACTCTTGAACATGATACAAAAGTCGGATTCGGGCAACCTAGAGCTTCCAAGTCCAATGGTGTCAACCTATCAACAGTCTCTCTTCGTATTATACTAGCTACGCTTGTGTGATTATAGAGCTCGAGGCTCAAGTGTTTAGCCCTTAGCTCCTCTGTCCTCGGCTGTGTATAAGCTGCACAGTACACAAGCTACTAGAGCACTCGCGCACTAGCGACGTGTGACCTGCGCCTTCTACTAGCGACTACTACGGCTCATCTCGCAAAAAAGTACCGTTTGGCTGTGGACCAATGAAAAAGCAGAATTCAACGGTCCGCACGTCCCCCACAACACAGAGGACCGAGGACACTGTAAGCGGTAATTGTGGATGTCGCCAACCTCCTTTTAGAGATATGATTTATACCGTAGAGTACGTGGAGGAGCAAATGGCGTTGCGTGGTCGCTTTAACTTCAAAATGCGCTGTGCATACCGCGGGGCCCTTGTCAATGGGAGATGGCGCCACTGAACTAGCTTCACGGAAGCCTCTGAAATGCAGACGCCGAACTTTTCGGAATTCATCAAGCCCATGCGGTTTTGAAAACGCTGAAATGAAGAAATAGACCCGGGAACATCAAATTGAGGCCACATTAGACATTCGAAAGATGAAAGTGCAGCATCATTCCTGTCAGATTCAACGGATATTACGGAGATTGACGGAATTCTTCGCATGTTGTGGTTGTGGTGTGACGTCGCCCGATGTGATGACACGTCGTGCGTGCACATTCGATGTGTGTTTTTTTCAGGTGAGGGTTGAACTAAACTCCTATCTTGCTGGCTACACACAAGTGCAGCTATAAGTTGGCGGTGACTCCAACATGGCCCCCGGCGGCGCTGTCCCCGAAATTCTCGATGCACTCCCGAAATTATTGTTGGGCGCATTAGGGCTTAGTCTCTCGCTTTACGGCCACGGGTGCGTAAGATGCATTTCAAAACGAGGGGGAATCATTGAGATGGGCTTCCTTGGTGACGATAGGTGGTGGTGATTTGTCGACGCTTTCAACGCTTTATCATTCCGCTTACATTTGTGTTTATCCAATAGGTTTGCCCCACTAGACAGCTCGAACAAAAAGCGGCTTCCGGAGGCTAGCAAGGCGCCCTTTTGGTCTGGCGCTGGCCTTTCCACCTTGACACTGTGGCTGTTGCTGCACCGCTTCCTGGCCACGCCCGATGCCGTCTTTTTTTACAACTTGGGCAAATTGGTGGTAGCACTTGGAGGAATTGTTGGCGGCCTGATGACGGTGTTTCTGCCGCGCTTGGCTTCTCGTGTGATGGTAGGCACTGTCCTCGGGGCAGCGTTTTGCGTCCTCGCTGACATTGAGGGCTTCATTCCACCCGTCACGGTCTTTGCTGCCAGCATTGGCTTCAGCCTGTGCACCCTTTGCTTCGCGCGCCCGGTAAATTATTACCTGATCGCTTGTTTTGAAACCTCTGGCGCCTTTCTAGGCCCTTTACTGTTTTTCCTTAACGCAATTTGGCGTTTGGATAGCGTGTAGAGGTGTGCGATGCCGGTATTTTATAATACATCTCCAGTTGACGTATTTCTTGAAGAGCTGAGTATGCTCATGAAATGAGTATTGCTTTTGATTAACCCAGTTTTTTTTTTTGTCGTAGCGAAAACAGTGTCTGTTGTTCTGTTTTTTTGTTTTTTCTTCAAATGTTGTGACCTCCCTCTCTCTCTTCACGGTGTACGCGCCCTGTGTATCTATTTTCGTCTTCTGAAGGCACACGAAGCATGGAGCGTGGTGCTCTCCACGTCATTTGTGGGCTCTTTACTCGCACTCCTGGCTGTAGACATTAAGCTCGGCAGCGGATTCTACGACGCCCTTGACCATCTCACCAGTGGAGAATGGCCTGCTGCCGAATCCCTGGCAAACCCTTTGCTGCTTCCTGCCACGACTGCCTTCCTGCTGGTACTCCCCGCTGCTGCCATCGTAGTGCAAGCATATGCGTTCAACCTTTGGCAGGCGAGTGCTGAGAACGCAACCCTGCCGCCGCCACCATCGGTCTCCGTAACAGTTGCAGCCGCAGCAGGTGCAACTTCTGCTGCGGCTGGCAGCGCCAGTGCTAGCGTTGGTACGAGCGCGGTAGTGCCTCCGAAGCGCGAGGCGTCTGTGCCAACGATGGCGGCACTCGAGGGCGACAAGGGCGCGTTCAACTACGTCAACCCGCTGGACTTGCCGCCGAAATACGAACAGTTTTGCGGCCCGCTGCTGTTTCGGAACGCGGATGCTCTCATGTACTTCTTTGGCTTTCAGGTACGCATAAGAATATCACTGACTTGGATGAGAATTTGCTTCCTTCATGAGCCCATTCTTCACCTTTTACTCTTATTTTACATTTTTCACTGCCTTCTTCTTTGTTTTCTTAGGGCGACAACGTGAAAGGCCAAGTGGAGCATGTGCTCATGCTGGTGGTCAACTTAACCCGCGACCACAACGCATCCCCCGTGGATGTGCTGCACGCCAAGGTGAGCTTAGCTCCTAACATAGTGTAAAGTTATTGCTCGGGGCAAAATCCATGGAATAGACCAAAAAGGCAGATTTGTCTGTAGTGTACTTTCCATGTGTTCTTTCATGCCTACTGTAGACCAAAAAGGCAGATTCCCTCTCTCACTTTGACTTCACGTGCGTGATGATAACCCGCGTGTGTGCGCACAAGGTGTTCGCCAATTACCGTAAATGGTGCGCCCACCTCGACGTGCGGCCGCAGTTTTCCGGCCTGCCGGACCCCAGCGATCCGGGCCGCGTCGGGGGCAAAGCTGCGGACCTGCTCCTGTGGTTTTTCATTTGGGGGGAAGCCGCCAACTTGCGGCACATGCCCGAGAGCTTGTGCTTTTTGTACCACAAGAGCATGCAGTCGTGGAAAGCTCGCAGCGGGCACTCGCTAGAAGGCGGCCAGCGCTACCCGGGCCACTTTTTGGACAACACCGTGACTCCGATTTACGACGTGGTGAAGCGAGCCTCGTCCGCGAAGAAGGTAAAGTGCGCGAAGATGTTACCTTTCGGCGGTGTCGTTCAAGGGGGTCCACTAATGCTATGCTGCTGCCTGTGCTTTGGCTTTTTCTCTTGAATCAGTAACTTCTGTCAATGACCCCCTGCGCCGAGATTCAAATGAACAAATGTGGAATCCTTCCCTTCTTCTATGTTGCACTCTTCTTACTCTCTTTCGCTAAGCTGATTTCTTTCCACACCACTACCGCTTCCCCACGCTCATGTTACCCCAATATTGTATTTCATAGGACCACCCCGAGCAGCGCAACTACGACGACTTCAACGAGTTTTTCTGGTCCCACGTAGCCCTCGACTGCTGCTACACCGCGGACCCTCGCTCGGCGGCGCGGGCCGGGGGTCTGCGGGATGCCGAAACCCCCCATGTATTCGTGGCCACCGCCCTGAGTGCCGTCAAGAAATCCTACTTGGAAAAACGGTCGTGGTTTCACCTGTTCCTCAACTTCCGGCGCGTCTACGAGTTCCTGATTTTGACTTTCCAGCTGCTGGCCGTAGTGGGGTTTTCCGAGCTTTTGGTGTGGGATGCTGCGTTCACCATTCAAGCCCTGTCATCGGTGTTTTTCACGGCCAACTTCTTGCAAGTAATGTGGGGCTGCGCCGTGGCGTGGGTGCAACTGCCCCCCAACCAACCCCCTTCCCTGGACCCCGCTGCGGCCTCGGGCCTCTTGCTGAACCTCGCCGCCCGCTATACGGTGCTCTTGTTCCAGTGTTTGTACTTCACCTGGGCGCTGGACCGATTGCATGCCCCCTTGTCCACCAGCCAAGCCCTGCGCGACCACGCCATCGCCAGTGGAGCTCTCAAAAGCCCTATGGATGCCCAAAGCCCTGACGAGGAAGCGCACTTCTGGTGGTGGCAGTACACTTGGCTTTCGCTCCTCGCCCTCTCTGGCTACGGGGTGGAAGCGATCGTGCAGCTGGTGCCTTCCTGGAACTCGATTGTGCTCACGGGGGGGCGCAAGAGCGCTGCATCGCCAACGTCTTCTGCTTCTTCTGCTCCCGTGTCGTCGTCGTCATCGGACTGGATTGCGGCGATGTGGCACGTGAACTGCCCGCTCTCGCGGTCCTACGTGGGCAAAGAAGTGGTGGAGAAATGGACCAACGCCCTGGTGTACCAAGGGTTTTGGGCGACCTTGCTGGCGTTCAAGTTCACCTTCGGGTACCTGTTCTTGGTCCAGCCCATGTGCGGCCCCACCATTCAGCTCTACGACGACCTGGTGTGTTTGCATTTCTGGACTATGTACTGTGTTAGCGCATGCTTGAGAGTGGATTCGTGCACTTTTCATTCGTGCTTTTGCTTACTTAGCAATTCGAACCTGCCCTTTCTAGTTTTCCTTCTTTTCCTGTAAATTCTATCAGTACACTTATATGTTGGCTCTTGCTTTCTGCACCCTTCGACGACCACAGGTCAACTACCCCGCTGCCCACGAATTCTGGGTCACACTCACTCTGATTTTCTTGCGGTGGGCGCCAGCCTTCCTCGTGTACTGCCTGGATTGCTCCATTTGGTTTGCGCTGTGGTCAGGAGTGGTGGGCACCTACGTAGGGATGGACGAGGGCCTAGGCCGGGTGAAGTCCTTCGGTGAGCTGCGGCAGTGCTTCATGGATGCCCCCTTGGCGTACTGCAGCCATCTGGTAGCACAAGCGGCGCTGCCGTCTCTGACGCGGGAAACCGAAACCGACCAAGAGCTGCGCAACCGCCGCCACCAGAGCCTGTCGGGGCAAATGGGGGACTTGATGACGTCATCGTCTTTGACGAGCTCGAAGGCCTCGGGTGCGTCGTCGCCGTCGCCGACCAGCAGTTTCAACAGCCTGGCAAAAGCACGCGCCTTACCCAACTTCAAGTCGGCACTGAACTTGTCGTCTCTGCTGAACGAACCCCACAGCGGCAGCAGCAGCGGCAGCGGCAATGAGAGTGCAGCTCACCCTACTGAGACCTCGGGGCTCCTCAAGCACAAGAAGCTCAACGCAGAAGCTAATGGCAGCCGCGAATACTTGCGCTCGTACGTGACGGAATTTCTGGACTCGCACGCTATCAAAGGGCGGCAGTGGGTGATTTTTGCATCAGCCTGGAACGAAGTGATTGACTCTCTGCGGGCCTCGGATCAACTTTCCCATGCGGAACAGGCCATGTTGAAGTTCGACTCCTTTCAGGGTTTTCTCAAGCCCATTTACCTCCCCGTGTTTCAAACCGCGGGGCTGGTGGAGCAGGCCACGGCCCTGGCGTGTTCCACCTTTGCGAATGCTCCCAACGGGTGGCAGCGCGCTCACGGGGGCCGTTGGGGGGAGCCCGGGGGGCTCGAGCAGCTGGAAGCGGGGCGCCAGGTGGCTGCAGCCCTGAAGCGGGACGTGTGCATGCACGAAGCTTTGGCGGAAGCGTGGGAGCTGTTCGCGTGGCTGGTCGGGCAGCTCCTGGGCCCCACCCACGCACAAGACGTCAGTACAGTGGTGGACACATTGAACATGTGGGCAGCAGTGGCGGAAAACGCCCCGGAATGGTCCAAGAAACGGCGCCGCGCCAGCAGCAAAAACATGAACCAGAACAGCGGTCGCAAGAATGGCGCTGCTTCCTCTTCCTCCTCAGCTGCAGCAGCAGCTCCGGGAGAAGAGGGTGATGGTGGGTCGTCGGAAGGCAGCGGCGGTGCCTCAGTGCCCGCGCTTTTCAATGCGATCAACTTCAACGCCTTCCCACGCCTGCTCTCGGCCGCCACCAACGTGGTGAAAGCCGTCAAGAAGGCCCGCGACGGGCGCAAAAACAGCAGCAGCAAGACGACCTCTGCCGCGCCAGGACCGCAGCCACCTGCTGTGGGGGCACCTACCTCCGTATCCGCGTCAGCCGTGAGCGGCCACACCAGCAGTGGCACCACGCCTCTGTCCCCCATGTCTGGCGAAAGCCCGGGCCTTCCCTTGAGCGACGTGAACAACAGCAACGGCGGCGGCGGCGGCAACAACCTTGCTGGCAGCACTTTGAAGCCCAAGATGTCGACCAGCCGCTCTACGGGCTCCTTGGTGGATTTGGCGGGCCTAAACGGCAACAGCAAGACCAAAAAGTACTCGTTGCCCTCGGGCAAGTACCAAGCTCTAAGGGACGAAGGCGTGCCTTCGAACAGCAGCCAGGACGAGCCGCAAGTGGACGCGGCCACCGATGCCCTCCTTGAAGCGGTGAGTGACTAGAAGACAAAAGCCAATGGCGAGACATACTTGGCTGTCTTGTGGTTGTTTTGCTTGGCTTTTTGGCGTTGTTTCCTTCCTTTTTCGTACCATCAGTTTCGTTCATGTGTCTACACTCCTTAGAATTGCTGCATCTCTATCTCCTCGTCATTTTTACCTGTTCTCACCACTCGCTTTCACTCATGCAGGTGCGGCAATTGTTCGACGCCCTCGGAGGTCTGTTCAAACCCGACTCGACCGTTGCGCCCCAGCACAAGGCCCAAGCGGACGCCTGCCGAGGCGCGCTGAAAATGGTGCGCCAGTACGAGCGAGGCTTTTTCTGGGACACGGCTTATGCAGCGTCCTGCGTGGATGCGCTCGCCGCTGACCCGATGGCGGGCAAGGTGAGAGGAATGATGGGGATGATGTTGTATTATATTTGTGCATACACAGTGATGCAGAGCGTGATGAACCAGTGATGCAGCATACCCATGTGTAGTGCTACAGATTACAGTAGAGTCGTAGGTTTGTCAAGAGTGTTCAGCCGATCTGCCTTCCAGAGTTTGTATCTGTTTTAATCTTCATCGCTTGAAGCATGCCTCCTTCTTTTTTTAACCCTCATTATTCCGTATGCGCGCAGATCGCCACCAAGCTGGTTGGTCTCCTCTCGGTACGTGACGTAGACGCAGAGCCGCGGAGCGACGAAGCTCGGCGGCGGCTGTGCTTCTTCGCCAATTCCCTCTTCATGGAGTTGCCCCCGGCCCCCGCCGTGCCCTCGATGCACAGTTTCTCGGTCATGACGCCTTTCTACTCGGAAGGTGGAACAAATCGTGCCCTGTTCTGTTACGGTGGCAGTGAGAACTTTTCGACTGTTGTCTTTTTGCCGCGATCGTTTTTTTTTTCATCTCTACTCCATCTCTTAATTCATTTTTCCTTTTTCGTTTTCTTATTCTCCTCATCATCTTCAAAATAAACATAAAAACAGACGTGATTTACACCAAGGCCGATTTGGAGCACGAAAACTCGGACGGCGTCACCGTGCTCCTGTATTTGCAAACTTTGTACAAGCTGGACTGGGACAATTTCCTGGAGCGCCTGGGGATCAGCGACTTGAAGCTGATTTGGTCCCCGAAATATTTGATGGAAACCCGGCTGTGGGCCAGCTTGAGGGCTCAAACTTTGAGCCGCACGGTGTTAGGGATGATGCACTATGAAGCAGCGCTGCGCTTGCAGGCGCAACTGGAGCGGTTAGAGCCATTTTAGAAGGAAAAAAAATGTTTTGTTCCTATATCTCCTATTGTTACATTGGGCTCTTATCTGATGCGAATATCTTCAATGCATAACTCTCTACGCCTTTTATTTATGTTCATCGCCTTCATCGTCCAACCACCATCGCCATCCACAGTTGCGAGCACGACGAGCTTGAAGATGTGCTTTGCCTCAAGTTCAGCTATGTGGTGGCAGCCCAGGTCTACGGCAAGATGAAGAAGTCCCAGGACGGAAAAGCCAAAGACATCGAGTGGCTCCTGCACCGCTACCCGAATTTGCGCGTGGTGAGTTCACATAGCATGGAAAGACCTCTATATTCGACGATGAAGTTGAATTGCTTTTAAAAAAAAAAATGATAAGGGTGCCGTTGTGTTGATTACATTTTTTTTTGTATTCTGAATTTCTCACCTTTCCCTTTCTTATGTGCTTTGACTCCTTTAGGCCTACATCGACGAGCGGCCTACCAACCGCAGCGGCGGCGCGCAGTTCTACAGCTGCTTGATCAAGTCCCACCCCAACCGCCAGGGCACCTCCATCCAGCACGTGTACCGAGTGAAACTACCGGGCAACCCTTGCTTGGGGGAGGGCAAACCCGAAAACCAGAACCACGCGATGATCTTCACCCGGGGTGAGTTCATGCAGGCGATTGACATGAACCAGGACGGGTACTTCGAAGAGGCGCTGAAGCACCGCAATTTGCTGGATGAGTTCAAACCGGCCAAAGGAGACAAAGCACTCCCACTGACGATTTTAGGGTTCCGGGAGCACATTTTCACGGGCTCGGTCTCCTCGGTGGCCAATTACATGGCCTTGCAAGAGTCCAGTTTCGTGACCACCGGGCAGCGGGTCTTAAATCGGCCGCTGTGCGTGCGGCTGCACTATGGGCACCCGGACTTGTTCGACAAACTCTTTTGCATGCAAAACGGTGGGATTTCCAAGGCCTCCAAAGGGATCAATCTGTCGGAAGACGTCTTTGCCGGCTACAACGTGGGCGTGCGTGGTGGGAGCGTGGGCTTCAAAGAGTATTGCCAAGTGGGCAAAGGCCGAGATGTGGGGGTGCAGCAAATCTACAAGTTCGAAGCCAAGCTAGCGCAAGTGAGTTTGAAGTACAAGACCATCTCTCATTCACCAATTGGCTTGTTGTCATCCAATCGGAGTGGACAGTAAACGTTTAAAAGCTTGGTTGTATGCTTGAGAGGCAGTTGGTTGTGAAGTTATCATAATTTTGTTCACGGCTTTGTATTTGCGTATTACTCCTCTTCTTTTTTGTTATCATTAGGGCAACGCAGAGCAATGCTTGAGCCGTGACGTAGATCGCTACGCAAACCGGGTCGACTTCCCGCGGCTGTTGTCCTACTTTTTCGGGGGCATTGGCCACTACATCAACTCGACTTTAACGGTGTTCACCATCATCGGTGTGACCTACACCATCGCCTTCATGGCCTTACTGAACTTCGAAGCGGTCGGCGATCGCGCAGTGGTCATTTTGGGCACCATTCAAATCTTCTTGGCGGGGATGGGGGTTTTGCAAACCTTGCCGATGCTGGCTACCCTGACTCTGGAGCGAGGGATGCTGGGGGCACTCTCTGAACTGATTCGCGTGTTCGGGAGTGGGGGGCCCTTCTACTTCATTTTCCACATTCAAACCCGGGCCTATTACTTCTTTCAAACTCTGGTGGCGGGCGGCGCGCAGTACCGAGCGACCGGTCGTGGGTTTGTGACTCGTCACGCTCACTTCGACGAAAACTGGCGTTTCTTTGCGTCGAGCCACATTTACTTAGGGATCGAAATCTTGGCCGCCCTAGGGGTGTTTGGGGTACACACCAAAACAGGCCAGTTTTGGGGCCACAGCTGGTCGATGTTCGTCGCTGCCATGTCCTTTGTTTGGACACCTTACTGGTTCAACCCCTTAGCGTTCAATTGGGTGGCGGTCCGCAACGACTACTTCCAGTGGTTGCTGTGGATCACTTCCGAAGGCGGCAACGCAGCGCATTCCTGGAAGAGTTGGTGGCGCGAAGAGAAAGGCTACATGGTGTCGCTGCGGCCCATGGAGAAAACCACGGTGCTGTTCCGCGCCGCCATTTACTTGGGCCTCTCAGCGGGCGTGTGCGGCGAAGAAAACCTGTCGGCTACGCGGCTCTTGCGGTTTGGGCATTTCTTAGCGATCACGGGCGCCTGCGCCGCCATAGCCCTTTATGCCGATTGGCTCGGAGGCTGCACTGCGCGCCGCTCCTTCACTGGCCGCAGCAGTGGCTACGAAATGATCGGCCAAGCTTCCTCCGGCAGCGACAGCAGCAGCTTCGGGTATGCGTGCACGCCAAGGCCCAACGCCTTCACTCGCTTCATCAAAATTCCGGCCACGGTGGGGCTGTTCGTGGCCCTGTGGCAGTTTTTGGCGACGGATGCTTTCCTGGCCCACATGGCGGTAGCCCTGTACTACTTCCTGGCGGCGGTCTATACCGTGGGAGTAGTGGTAGGGGCCACCTCCGTAGCAGAGCTGTTGCGGTGGCACGACCTCCTGTGGGGGCACATCATGTTCGTGCCACTTTTTGCGCTGGCCGCCTTACAGCTGCCTGACCGGATTCAAACCTGGCTGCTGTACCACAACGCCCTTTCAGAGGGGGTGCTCATTGAAACGATCTTGCGGCAAGCCAAAACCAGCCAACAAGAAGCTGTGGTGTCAGCGTCGAGTGGCAAAAGCGCCAACGACACCATCAGCGGTGGCAAGGACGGCGCATCCTCCCCGCAAGCGAGCGCGTCAGATGTTGAAGAGATGCGCCGCATGCTCCGGCAGCAACAGCTCCTGATTGGGCAGCTCCAGCGGGACCTCAAGGCCAACTACTCGGCACAGCAAATCGCCGCGGCGGCTTCGGCCACGGGTGCCACGACTGCCGTGAGCAGCGGCTCGACCAACAGCAGCGACGACAACGGTGGCATTAGCTTATCAGCTCTGCCTGGCGCGGCCTCTGGAAGTGCGGATGGACTACCGGTAGTCAGCCCGCCTCAGTACCAAGCTACCATTGGTGAAGACTTCGTTTTCCGAGGAGCCGGGCCTGTTGGCTAGAATGCTGAGGTCAAGAGTGGCCTCTTGGCTCGGTTACTTAGGTTTAGATGTGCATGTTATTGGGTTGAGTTCAGGAAAGCGCTGGAGCAGATGCGCCTTGAGTGTCATAGGGCATTGATATGGGAGTAAAGCGAACAGCGAACACTCAACGAGAAACTTAATTCTCCATGCCGACCTGTTTTTCTATTATAGAAGCCACGCCACTTGCATTGTCGTTCTCACTGCCACTTCCTCCGTTTGCCTAAAAAAATGAAACAGCAGATTGCTTTCTAGTGCCGACAACAATGCTGATTTATAATCTGAACTCAGGCCCCAATGGATTCAGTGGACCGAAATCAGAAGGCCAGCTTAGAAAGAGGGTTCTGGATTCTAATACTAGTGGGGGGATCGACTAAAAATTAAACGCAAGCACGCGCGTTCACTTCAACTCGAACTCGAACTATTACAAACCCAAATGGCACAGAAGCCAATGCTGCGGGCAGAAGTGGGAATGCGCGTGCGTTGCTCAAACAAAGCAAGTGCGGAATGATTCAGGAGGGAGAGGGGCATTGGCCAAATTCCTCGGAAAATTTGCAAAAAGCGAGGTATTTGTGGGTGTTGCGCACTCCGCAGAACAATAAAGAGGAAGGCGCGCGAGCAAA
>Ga0307930_1001043_pt1 | contig 22225 bp, 23 predicted proteins | sample OrgLakmetageno46_FD_203161 | JGI IMG/M metagenome (GOLD analysis project Ga0307930, IMG submission 203161) | Saline water microbial communities from Organic Lake, Antarctica - #46 | ecosystem: Environmental > Aquatic > Non-marine Saline and Alkaline > Saline | place: Antarctica: Organic Lake...
TTCCTGCCCTCTACACACTATCCTCTTTACGATTTTGACTTGCGCGCAACGCACGCGCGTACACTTCTGCCCGCAGCATTGGCTTCTGTGTCATTTGGGTTTGTATTAGTTCGAGTTCGAGTTCGATGAGGAAAATAGTTTCAAAAATATTTTCCTCTTGCGGCGATACGTCGATTTCCGGTCTCTTTTTTTTGTGTCCGTCGTCGATACTATCTCAACATGTGTAAAGTCGCCCCTGGACTTATCCAGATCTCGTAAAGGGTAACGAGACACAGCTAAAATTCGGCTGCCGCCAAAAGTTCCGCTTCTTTATTACGCACTTGCCCGTACCACTTTTACCGTCTGGGGTGTTGATGGTCATCTTAAACATCAATTCTCGTAAAACTGTGTTATTTCCGATATTTGATGAATCGTACCTTACGAGCTACGAGAGCAAGAAAGAGGAAAGAGGAAGCAAGCACGACGCACCTGCTGGCTGGGAAATGTCAGGGAATTATTATTATGGATTCGTATTTTTACGATTTTAATACGTGGAAAAGAAAAAGTCGCTGGGTCCTCGCCTCTCTCCTATTTACTTTCTGCTTGTTTGCCGCTTTGTTTGTTTCTTGTTCACTCCTTCTTTCACCTTGTCGTATATAGTGTGGTAGAAAGTGCGTCTGCTCTCTCGCACCACTTACCAAGCAACAACTGCTCGTGTCTTACGTCTATTTTCACTCATCGAACCGATTTTGGTGGGGTGTCAGTCCGCTCAATGTTACGCAACTTGATCCGGCTACGCGCCGAGGTAGTCCCTAGCGTAGGGGTACGCAGTGGCCACTCGGTCTCTGTAGTCTTAAAGAACGACGTGGATGGCGTGGGTAGCAAGGGCGAGGAACGAACAGTCATGGCAGGATTCATGAGGTACGAGAACACAAAGCGACTTTGGCACTATAGACTTGAGAGTCTTTAAGACAAGAACCGCTAGAAAATTCTATTTATGGTTAGACTAGACAGGCTCGTCATGCTAACATTGTGCGTGTAATGCTTCACACTCTAGGAATTTTCTATACCCCAAGGGCTTTGCCGTGTACGCAACCAAGGATAACGTAGCTGAGTTCAAGACTGTCTTCGTGGTAAAGCTTCTCTTTCTATTTCTCAATGAGCTCCTGTTCGTCTCTCATTCTGGCAGCGGCGCTAGAGAGTATCGATTGATAGCTGGAACCTCACAGCAATTTCGGTTTATGAGAGTTTGGGCAGATCATTGGCGGCATTTTCTGTTGTTGTAGATTTAATAGTCTTTATATGTGGTTATTTTCAGGAAGCGGAAAGCGCAGCGACTGCGGGGGTCAAACAACAGGTGGCTCGGCTCACGAAGCGCCTGGGGGCGAAACCAGTGGAGTTGCGGCGGCAAGCTCCGGACGGCACCAACTTGTCGCCGAGCGAAGTCAACGCCGAAATGGTGGCTGAGAAAGTGCTCAAGCAGTTTGGAAAACTCGAGATTGACCCGCAGCACATTGCCCTTGTGCCGGCCCCAGCCGGCGAAGTCAGCCCCGAGTTCCCGCTGAAGACTGTAGGGCGCTTTGCTGCCACGTACGCGTTCACGCCCGAAGCAACTGAGAACAGCCCTGAGGATGCCGCTGAACCGACCCTGGTTAGTTGTAGGTGTACACACCCAGACGTGTGTAGCACACGTGTGCAATATTGATGCTTGCCATTGTCGGTGACGGTTTGCCGATTATTTTGAGCCAGGCCCTGAGGGGCCTGATTGTTTAAGTTGTTTTTTAAAACACTTCAATCCTCACAAGACACAAACGCTGTGTTTCCATTCCTTTGTCTGGCAGATCCCGTTCACGATCAATGTCGTTAAGCGCTAGATCACTATGGCTTCGTCAAATCTTGTAGCCTTGATGATATTCTCGTCGCTGTATCCTTCTCGGCGTTCATGGACTCGAGGGGCGTCTCACCCCTTTCGTCGGTTGTCTGCTTTCGGGGTTTATTTTCATGATCCATTCATTCGTCACTGCAAAGGGGATTGGAAGTAGATATGCCAAACCGCCATCCGAAAGCACGAAGTGCTTTAGAAGAAAAGTACTCGAAGTCACTTTTCCGGATTTATTAAATTTTGGATAGATAAGATAATACTTCCCAATTCCAGCAGATACACCAAAAACAACACAGAGATCCTTCTTGTGAGTTCACCAGTATAAGTCCTATGTCTGAGCGCCCTCTTGTTTTGACCTGCTGTTTTCTGTTTTTTGGAATGTAAAATTCGAAGCAATTGCAATTGCATGGTGAATCCAGTATGCTACAAGGCCAAGGCCACACAGCCACACACCGACACCGGCAAAACAGGCGAAAAACCGCCTTTCTGCCGATGAAAAAGAAAGAATAACCCTGCTCATGAATAGTGCAAGCCTTTGCCGATTTTTGTAGCTGGAACGCCGCATGCGAAAGGGAACTCAGATAATTTAGACCCCAGTGTGTAGAGGGCAGGAAGCACAATACTTCCAACCCCCTATAAAGTGGAAAGTGTTCATGAAATGATTTTGAAACCGGACTTAAGTTGTTTCTGCGTCTGTTTTTGCATTGAAGGAAGCGCGCAGCTGTTCAGACAAGTCTCCTGGGCACGCCACGCCAGGAACCTCCGCTTCTCCTCTGTTGTCACTCTAGTGCCGCACCGCGGCCGCAGCTGCGGTTTTCCAATGTTGAAAGGCGCTTTCGTAACGAGTTTTAGCCAGCCAGCGCGGTCCTGCGCCAGGGTTTCCCATTCCGAAGAGGTGATCGCTTTACCTCCGTCGTCCACGAGGCCGAAGTACTTCAGATGCCGTTCTAGAGATCTGCCATAAGTCATCTCTTGACCGCCTGCTATCCTCGGCTCGTGTACCCACGAAAGTATGGGCCTTTTGAGTAGCCGACTCTTAGGCATGCGTGCGACGTGGCCAGCCCAGAGTAGAGTGCGGCTTGCGGGGTAGTACTCAACCAAGAAGACACCCGTGCGCTTCTGTGAGCTCGCTGAAGATATTTGGTGGACAAACGATTGACACATCGTCACCCAGCACATTTCACATATGCGCTTGTTAAGCCAGTTGCGCAGGCGAGGACTCATACGTGAGGCGACACGATTCGCAACCATAAAGCAGTACCGCCAGAACACCACCAGAATAGATCTTCCCTTTGAGCCGCTCAGACACATTGCGAGATTGCGAGTACTGAAGAAATGATCACGCCCCGTTGTTAGATGGCGGTCTAGATTATATGTCGCATTGAATTAGAGAGAGATAATTTCAGTAATAAGAACTTTCAATTTACTTAACGCGAATGAACTTTATAAGAGTTCAGATAAGGTTCCGTCAGACTTCGCCCAGATACAGCACACGAAGACATGAACGGGCACTCAGTGACTCAGTCTCGCCGACTTGTTCGGAGACAAGGCGCATGCCTGATGGCAGAAGGACACCTCGAGAGTAAATGATTACAATTGCATTACGCAAAAGGACACTCAGCCCAGTCAGACATGTTCTGAAGGCTACATTTTTCTGTTGCTATATGCCACAGTGGTGTTTCTTTGTATTTTTGGGGAGTATTAACTAGACTAGACTAGACTACAAGGCGCCAGTTGGAGCCTTCATTGACCTTCTGGAGCGAGTTTCCTAGGGCATATGCAGCTCAAGTGCATTCTTTATGAGGGACCGCTAGGCCACAAGCGCCCCGCTTGCATGTTGTTGTTTGCATTTTTGAGGGGGGGCTTTTCTATTCACTGCCACTCCGCGAACGAGGAAGGAGTTCCTGTCCCGTCAAAGCCTTTTATGGCTCAGGGGCAGAACAATAGGCGCCTTGCGCGCTGAAAGGCACACTTTGACCTCTGCCGAGTGGACCTCGTGTTCCGCATGTCACGAGCTTCTTTGCTCGCGCGCCTTCCTCTTTATTGTTCTACGGAGTGCGCAACACGCACAATTTCCTCGCTTTTTGCAAATTTTCCGAGGAATTTGGCCAATGCCCCAATGCCCCTCTCCCTCCTGAATCATTCCGCACTTGCATTGTTTGCGCAACGCACGCGCATTCCCAGTTCTGCCCGCAGCATTGGCTTCTGTGCCCTTTGGGTTTGTATTAGCTCGAGTTCGAGTTCGATCACCGACTCCTTCGGAAGAAAGACAAAAGTTTTTGCCTTGGTTATATGCCCCCCTGGAGTGGCCGGAGGGAATGTCTATTTGCCAGCGCGCATTCATCACAGGTAAGTGGTAAATGAATTTCTGTGCTTCCGTGACTACCGTACACAGTGCCCTTGTAGCCACTTGTCTTTCTTTGTATTTGAGGAGGGGGGGGTGTGGAGTGAATTGGACTACACGGGCAATGGGGCAATGGGCTTATCAAACTCTCGCAATTGCCAAATTTTCTTTTGAAATGTGTATTAGTAACAGCACCTGCCCTCATTATTTTTTTAACTACTCACAAGGCTAAAGACTTAAGGAAGAAGAAAGGTACAAAAAAAACACCCATTTCACGTACCATTTTGCACAATACAAGCAGCGCCAATTCATCGCTTCACTCTCACACCAGAGATCAACACCGATCAAAAACAACCGAAATAGAGGGAATGCATTACAAAATTCCTTTCTCCACTGCATTTTTTTTTCTTCAGCATCCAGAATTCCTTTCTCCGTTCACGCAAACTTCACGTGCACTACCATTTTGATTGGGCGCTTTTGTTTTACGCCACCAGAGCCTTGGCCTGGGTTTCTCCCATGCGGTGAATGAAGTCGCCAAACGCTTCCGAGGGCCCAGTGCGCCCTTTCTTGAACGCTTCCAGCAGCGGCTCGAGGGTGGCTTCCCAGTTGTCGGCGGGCACGCGATCTTTCAGCGCAAAGCCCGTGCGTTCGGCCAGTACAGGGGAGCCTCCGACCCACATTTGGTAAGACTTAGGCCCATCCCCAACGAGGGCGAATTCCGCCATGTAAGGGCGCGCGCAGCCGTTGGGGCAGCCGGTGATGCGCAGCATGAGCTCGTCGCCGTCCAAGTTCACTTTGTGGAGCAGAGCACGCAGGCGTTCGACGTAGGCAGGCATCACGCGCTCCGCCTAACAAACATATACACGAGTTAAAAAAAAAAGAAAGAAAGAAGCTCATGACGAAATCCATAAGGGTTGAACAACAGCCGTGTACCTCGGTGATGGCGAGGCCGCACATGGGCATGGCAGGGCAGGCAATCGAGAGGCGGGTCAACGGATCAATTTCTTCCACGGCCAGCACCCCATGGTCCCGCATGGCCTGCTCGATCTCGGGCTTCATCGCAGGGGGCACGTTTTTGATGATCACGGACTGGGAGGGGGTGAGCACCATGTCGAGGCCGTATTCGCCGGCCACCTCCTTGAAGAACGACTTCACTTTCACGTCCCCGTGGTCCTTGATGCGGCCTTGCTCCACGTTCACCCCCACAAAAAGGTTGCCGTCTCCCTGTAATAGAAGTAGCAGGAGTGCACAGAGAGACAAAAGGAACAAAGTGAGAGGAGGGACGAAAAGAAAGAGAAAGATGAAAAGAGATCAGAAGGCAAAGATGCGAAGGGGCGAAGTAGGGCTCGTGAAAAGCCCATGAAAAATAGGAAGCATAGGACAATACTGAAACAGACCCAATAACACGCATCGCCCCTATTACCTGCTCGTGCCACCCGAGCCAGTCGCTGTACTTGAAGTCGACCATGGGGCGCCACGGCTCCAACTCTTTGCCGAAGTACGACTCGACCAGGGTCTTGAAGGCATCGATGCCCAGGGTGTGCACCAGGTACTTCATGCGCGCGTTGGCCCGGATCTCGCGGTTGCCGTGGTCCCGCTGGGCCGCCAAAATGCACTTGCACAGCTCCATCACGTCGTCCTTTTAGGAGGGGAGGACAAAAAGGAGAAAAGAGGTGGGATATTACAGGGAGTGCGGCGGATATTTTTTGACACAAGAACAGCGCTCGGGCAAATACAACAAGTCAAGTGGGTACAACCAGGTTCTAAAAAGGCACAGGTCTCACGGCCACAATTTGGTGACGCATTGTTCTCCACCCATCACCCTTATCAATACCTTGTGCACGAAGCCCAGATGGTCAGCGGCGCGGGCGAAAGTGTTTTCCTTGTTGTGCGTCCGGCCCATGCCACCGCCCACCATCACGTTGAAACCCAGAAGCTCTAATATGGTGTGAAATAAAAGATATGAAGAAGAAGAAGATAACAAGGTAAAAAAACACCCATTTTCGTACGAAAGACGCAGGATACAAAGAGGCAGTAGGCAGGGGACTCGTGAATTCAAAGATAAGGCAAGTTCCTCTATTGGATGCTCTAATGACGATATACAAACATTACCGTCGTTGTTGTTGGGGTCGGTGATGACGACCAGGCCAATGTCGGAGATGTAAATGTCGATGGAGTTGTCGCCGGGCACCGTCACGCCTACTTTGAATTTACGAGGCAAATACTGCTTGCCGTACAGGGGCTCAATCTGATTGGGAACAAAGCCACACACATGAACAGAGGGTAGTGTGAAAAATCAAAGGAAAAATATGAAATGAAAAAGAAGAAGAAGACTGCGTCAAGATAAAACACGAATCAAAAAATAAAAAGTGATAGTCAAAGTTAAAAAAAAAAGAGCCTAATCTAAGATCATATATCACCTTGTCCGAGGTCATCACCCCGCGGCCCGAATCATACGCTGCTGCTGCCATCACCCCGGCGTCGTCGATGTCCTTGCGCCAGTACTCCACTCCCGCCACCTTCTCATCGCCCAGCCAGATCTCACTGAACGCCGTGGACGAGGGCTTCAAGAGCTCGGCCATGACTTTCGAGTACTCCCGGGCGTAAGCATAGGGCTTGGAGACTTTGGGCGCGGGAGTGCACATGACGTTTCGGCTGACGTCACCACACGCACCCACGGTGGAGGACCCCATTTCCATGAGCTCGGCGATGACCTGAAACGATAGAATAGGTAAGTAATGAACGATAAATGACCAATGGTAAGGTAGGACAATAGAAAAAGTAGGATTTTTCAATTAAAATGGATAACTACTGTACTAGCAGCCGAGATAGAAGGTCTCTCTAGAGAGCGACAAAATGAGGCAAGCCAAATAGAAATATGCCACAGTAAAATTACCGTCTTCAGTTGGGACTTCATCACCCCGTGCAGCTGGTAGGCTTGGCGGGTGGTGGCTCTAATGTTGTGCATGCCGTAAGTGTCGCAGAGCTCATCCAGCTTCATGTGCAAAGCCGCGGGCACCTGTAGGTTTTTGCATCGGGTTAAGGTATATTGGCATGAGTGTTTCTTGACACAGGACCGCTGACAGCGAAAGTGAATATACAAAAAGAAGATTCATCGAGAGACAACGCAACAACAACAACAAGTGAAGTAAGGTCACGCATCTTCCACCCCGTTTACCTTTCTCTCCCAACACCCGCTTTTCCCGTTCCCTTTCTCTTCGTCTCCGTTACCTCGCCGCAGGGCATCTTGAGGCGAAGCATGAACGAGTACGCTTTCTGCTGGCCCTTGGCGCGCTTTTCCCGGTCGTCCTGCTGGTACGAGCCGTGGTACTTGAGGATTTGGTACGCGTCCTGCAGCCACGAAAAAAAAACACCGAAAAGGGGCCAAGACGAAGGGGTTGTAATGAGAACAGAAGCATGCTGAGAAAAGATCCAGAGAAAGGGCGGTCGCTAGAAAACCATATCATGAGCTAAAAGGTTGAAGCGCCCAAATCTTAGGCAATATGACTTTGAAACAAAAATGCAATCAATCTATTTGAAGTGGTACTCGAGCAACCCCGTGCATTGAAGCACAGTAATCAAGCTGCCGCTGACGAGGCAATGAGATCATAACTCCGGATAATGATTTCGACTCACGTGAGACACGAAGATTTCGTCGTTCTTGAATTCTTCACGGATAGGCTCGCGCAAGCTCTGCGAGTCCACTTTGATCTGCTCAATCTTTGGCAACTTCTGGTCGGTGGCCGTAGCTTTCCAGAGGAGGCCGTTCTCGGTAGGTGGGGCCGAAAAGCGTGCAACAGCAAGACGGCCAGACCACGGTGAAGGAGCCAAGAGCCCCGAAGTTGGAGGCAAAAGCGCCAAAGCTAGCAATACGGATGATCCCTGCCGGAGATTAGATAATGACTGTTAGAGAGGTTTTGAGATTGTTTTTTGCCGTATTGCATGCACTTGTAGTTGGATTCTCAACGGTACGTGAAGTAAACGCATCGTGTTCGCTAGAAGCCATTTATATGAAGACACTTTAATAAATGCATTGAGAAATCTCGAAGTAGATCGAACCTGCATCATGGCTGTTAATGAGCACGGGAGCTGCTCTCTTTCAAGTGTGTTCTGGTTCAAGCAGCGACGGGATTCTGCCTAGCCTTTCCAGATGAATCCCAACGAGATGCGGCGACTGACTGTTCCATTACTTCTAAACGCCTCAGTACGAAGTAAATCTACGATTTCAGGCTTCCGTGCCGCCGGGTAGCACCTGCAGATGTTGCACCTGCTGCACTGATTGGCCGAGGAGAAAACAGCATGCCCTCGTCAACGGATCAGATTGCAGACGGTAGTGGGGTAGCCTACGTTAGCCGGCAGGGCAACTACCCCTTCTTGGCATGGCGCATGCCGCTGCCAATGTGATGCAAGACATCGCAATGTCCTTATCGATACCAGATTTACCCGCCTTTTTACGTTGCTTCAAAAAGCATGACGCTAGGCTACCAGAGGGAACCATCTTATGCCGCCGTGGCGATCCTGCCACGCACTTCTGGGTAGTAGTGGAAGGCAGCGTGTCTGTAGGTTCTGGCGACGGCACTGGTACCGAAAACCCTAGCAAGTCGCCTACAGTGGAGTTAAGGCCTGGTCAAGCTTATGGGTTCGAGGCTTTACACCAGCACCACCACCTAGCCGACCGCACGGCACAGGTGAGATGTGAAACCGACGAGGAAAGTTTTTTTTACGGGGCCTAAAGTTGGGTATACTACAAGGCTAGCAACAAAAATGGGTACGCTATTCACTTAACCGTACCTCTCTTACCCTTTTCTTAAAACAGGTAACCTCAACAGCGACCTTGCTTACGCTTTCTCGCGACGACTACTTGCGCTTGGCTGCAAAGGACTCAGAGAACAGCAAGGAAGCGCTCGGGGTGTTCGGGCAATTGCCTGCTGTTGTTGCCGCGCTCGAGGAAAAAGTGAAACTGAAGCAGCTCCGGGCTTGTGCTCCTTGGCTGCGTGATGTACCATCTTCCGAGCTCAGCCTCGTAGCGCCTTGTTTTGAATCTCGTACTATGAAAGTGGGGCAAAGCCTCTGGGCACGTCAAGCCATGATATCAAAATCTAGTGGGCTGGCGGCTGGTGGTGGGGACGACCATAGTACTGGTAGCAGCAGCAGCAGCAGCAGCAGCGGTTACGATGAAGTGCTGTTCCTTGTCTCCGGTTCAGTGCATTTGATTGAGCGACTCCCGCTCGAAAGTGACGGCTGTGAGTATGTCCAGTCGATTCCCGGCAATCATGGAGTTGAAAAGGACGACACTGCGGCAGGTGCATCTTCTTCTCCCGACGCAGAAGGAGGAGAGAAGGGACATGCGGGTTCTTGGCGCGAAAAGGTAGTGGCAGAGTACCATGCTCCGTGTGTGCTACCGGGCCCTTGGCTCACATCATCCGAGAGCAACAACGGCAGGAGCAGCAACGGCAGCAATGGCAGTGAAGGGCTATCAGTGGATGCATCCATAGCGCCGCTGCGCTATTGCATCGCTCGAGTCGCGGGCCAGCTCCATCATCAACAAGATGCTGGAACCCCTGGACTGTTTGCTTCATATAACCGTGGCCGAATGTCGGTGGCCCCTGTTGGACAAATGTTTGCTTCTGCTGCTCGCCGTCTTACTTCCAAATCCAGCTCAAGGAGCCCAGTCCGCGGCAGCAGCACAAGCAGCAGCAGCAGGGGCGGTACATCAAACTCAAAGAGCCCTGTCCGTGGCAGCAGTGTAAGTAGCAGTACGGTCCCAAGGGGTGAGGGCGTCGAAAATGGAAGCAGCGAGAGCAGCAGCAGCAGCAGCAGCAGCAACCCTAGCCATCATGGGGTAAACAACAGAAGTGGCAGTACAAGTGACCACGCAACCTCACCAATGGGTGCAGAGTTGCTCGCGATCGGTAGTCATTCATTCAATGCTTACGTCGCTTGCTTGGCGCCCACTGTATCGTCGGCCTTGGCTGTAGCCCGGCAGCACTATATGATTGGCCGGTTTCGCCAAGTGCGCCTCCTGCAGCGCCTGCCTACCAAAGCCCTCTATCACCTCGCAAAAGTGGCGACTCGCAAATGTTTAACTCCTGGAGAAGCACTGTGGCGATTTGGGGATATTGATGACAGTTGTGTGTTTGTGGTCGAGGCAGGTGCGCTGAGCGTGCACCATGTAGGCAGAAGATCTGCTGTTGACAGTGGCAATGCTGCTGAAAGAATAGACGAAGGTGTATCAGACAGTGGCTCCGTAAAACGTTCTAGGGTCGCCACTGTTTGCAGCGGCGGCCTCGTAGGTGGCGCAGCAGCCTTGCGATCTCTTGGTGTTGTTGATGGTGATGCGAATGATACTTCCATAAAGCGAAAGCGCCCAACCTCAATCTTTGCTGTCGAACCTGAAAATGCAGACGGTAATGAATCCAACGAGAGCGAGGCCACTGTAGGGGGCGGAGGCTGTGTAGTGCTAATCTTGCCAGCTGGAGCTCTGGCAGCAGCCGTGACGGCAGTGCGATCTCCATCCGCAGCACACGTGGTCGGTGCCGAGGCTACACTCATGGTGGCAGCGTTAGAAGCCAGCGGTGGGGTTTGGAATGACAAATCAGCGAAAACGGGAGTCGGAAAAGATGAAGAGGAAAGAGAAATGGAAGGAAAGGGAGACAACAGCACCAGCAGCACCAGCACAAGCAGTGTTACTACCAATGGTGTCAGCCGAGGTCTTGGAGAGGGCATAGTGAGCGGTGTCGCAATTGTCGAGGCATTAATCGAGCACCCCGAAGGTTGGGCACTTCTCTCAGCCCATTTGAAGGCATCTTACTGCGAGGAAACCGCGCTGTTTTGGCGAGCTGCAAAAGAGGCCGAACGCACAATTGCGAAGCTAAACGAAACTCGCAGCTATCGGCTCATGGGCATACCAACAGGAACGGCACCACCATCGCCGTCTAGTCCTGCTGCCTCAGAGCCACCTTCGCCAGGTGCTTCAGAGACGAAAGCAGCCACGGCAGCAACAAGGGTAGAAGGAGAAGCAGCACAGAACAACAGCGGAACGAGTGGCAAATCGGAGATCGAACTAGAAGAGGAAGAAGAGGCAGCAGCCGTAGCAGCAGTCACGGCCGTCGTTGCTCAGTTCGTGGCACAGGGTGCACCTCAGCAAATCAACATCAAAGCTGCTGCCCGAAGTCGCTGTGAAGTCGCTGCGAGTGTTCGCCCTATTCTTGGCCGATTCCACTTTGAGCAGCAGTCTCCTCATGCTGGTCTTCCTTTCCCGCCACCTAGCAGTGCAGCAGTCCCTGGATCCACTCCAAACAGGAGAAGCGCACCAGATGCATCGGCAATGGTCTCCGAGATAACACCAGGGAGCAACAGTGATGCTGGTGTATTTCATGAAGCAGCTACCGAATGTGTTCGGCTCATTTTGAACAACGAGCTCGAGCGTTTCGCTGCCACGCCAGCCTTTCAAGTAAGTTGGCGTGCATTTTGTTTGATTCTTTGTGAGCCTTTCAGGTCAATAGTTATTTTTGCTCTTGCGTCGCTCTCCCTTCACGTGCGCATAACGTTGGTCCAAGCACGAAGCAATTTCACGCCTATACCGCTTCATTTACTGACAGGCTTTCTTGCGACGTCTTGGCGGCGCTGCTGATGTGTGCCCGTCGCCTTCAGCCACTGGATGAGCCTCAAGTGTGCATGAAAAGACTGTGGGGTTACAAATTTCTCTACATACAAGAGTTCAGAGTTCAGCAGCGCAATTCAAATGATGAAGTACAATCCAATCCCGTATTATGCATTGTTTATATTACTGCCTTGTTTGTCCCATGTCAATGCATTTTTGAAGTCAATCGGAAACTAGAAATTCCCAAGGCCCGGAAACCATCATCATTGAACAGCAAACAGAACAAGCAAATCGAGTGAGCGATAGTTGATCGCGTAGGGTATAATGCAGCGCCTTAGTTCTTAGTTGCTTTTATTTATATCCCACGTTCTCTTTATCTGCCCCTCCACTTCCTTAATTCCACTTCGTATCCGCAATCAGAAATGGGAATAGGACTGCGCGGATAATGGTGGTGGGTAAATTACTACATACTACGTGCCGTAAAAAAGGATATCGGTTGCAAAAAAAATTATATTTGTGTTCTTATTCCCACTTCTTCCTCTGTCTGACCAAATATTTGAAGTGTGCGACCAGAAAAAGTTGTTCTTGATTTGTATGCTCACCTTGCTAGTTGCTAGATTCCCGGGCTTGATGTCTCAACAGTTGCTGTACCCCTTGTGTCATCCATCTCTCAGTCTCGTAGAAGGGCCGTAGCTACGACTTCTCTTTGCTACTAGCGCAGGCCCCGGGGAATGGCCGACGTAGATTTCGCTCGTGGAGGCATGCCCTCGCTTCCCAGCGGCGGCAACGGCGGAGGAGGGTTGCTGCTGTCCAACTGAAAGCGGTCGAAGTACGCCGCGATGTTGGCGCTGAGCGGCGGGGCCGCTTTTAAGCTCAAACGGTAAGCGCTGTACGGGCCGTCCTCGTCCAAGGGGCCCGTCACCCGCAGAAAAGGGGGAATTTCGGGGCTGCCAACGTTGTCGTCATGGGGGCGGGCCTGGCTACTGCTGCTGGATTCACCTCCGTCCACGCCTCCCTCTTTCCCTTCTCCTGTTCCTTCTTTCACTTGATTTGAATGATGTTCGCTGTCTTTCTTGGGGCGCCATTCTGCCTGGCAGTGCAATATCGCCAAATCGTTGTGGGCTACTCCGAGGTACCGGTACAGGGAGTAGATTTTGCCCTGCCACAGGAAGCAGTACCGGCGCTGCAGGACCACGTTGCGACTGGAATCCGCGTACCTTCAAAGCCAGGAAGAGAGAGAATAAGAGAGAGAGAGACAAAAAAATGATACGGCGGTGTGATAGGCAAATATAAAGTGAACAAATTGGGAGAAACCCGAGATGCGTTGTGATTTTTTAAAGGCGTAAAAAAAGGCCTTCTTGAGGGATTCCTGAACAACTTCTCACACCCACAACACGGTGACATGCTCGCTCAAAAAGACGCCTAACTTACATGCTCTTCATCCACTCGTATTCCTTTCGGCTCATGATGCGCTTCACTTCTACTCGCTCCCCCGACGGGTGCCGTGTCACTGTAGTGTGGCCGTACACGCTGAACCCGTCCTGGGTGCGGCGCCGAATGAACGAATACTCGAGCTTCGCGGGCAAAGCACCGTTGCCGAAGTCCAAGGCTCCTTCTCCATTGTCACCCTGTACTTTCGGGCTCCCCGCGGGACTCAGTTTAGGCGAAGACGCGCGTTCGGTGACAGGCTGCAAGGGAGGGCTCTTGTTGCCTCCTCCTGTTGGAGGCTTCCTGCTGCTGTTGGTGGTGCCCTTGCCCCCAATGAGCACGTACACTTTCTCGACTTCAAACACTTGCACCTCGGCCGATTCACCCTCGCGCGCAACTGCTGCGAGCTCCTTCCGCAAGCTGGCAGCCATTGCATCACTGTCCAACGATTCGCCGCGAGGCCGCCGGCCCGGACTGCCGGGTGGCTTCACCGTCGCAGCAGCAGCTGCAATGGCGGCCGCAGCTTCCCCCCCTTCACCCGGGGCATTCTTGGCCTCTGCTTCGGCGAGCGACATGGCCGCTACCGCTGCTGCTGTGGTGGTGGTGGTGGTCTGGCTTGTCGACGAAATCACTGGCTGGGGCGCGAGCAAGAATTTGGTAGGGGTGCGCTGCACCAATGGAAGGCCGACGATTTTGGACATGGTGTCGACCACCCGGCGCATTTTGCCTTCGAAGTTGGTGCCCTCGTTGTCGAACACGAAGTGGCGCGGGTGGCCCATCCAAGCCGCCTGCGTCTTCTGGTCGATCTAACAGGAGCCCAGCAGGGTGTAAAAGAGTGCATAGAGATGAAGGGTAGAAATAGACGAAAACAGAATGTCAATTCAATTCATACGAAGATATTCCTCTCTAAATTAAAAGACTTTGTTCAATCTCTAGACTTAATCAAGCCGCAAAACATTAGTATGCACCAAAAAGGCCGCCTCCTCACCGCTCGGGCAACTTCTACGGTTTCTGTGCGCGTGTCGTTGTTGGCTAAGCTGTAGAAAGGCTCCGCGCCTTTCGCAGCAGTCACCATGTGAAACACAGCATGGTAGCGCCCTTCTCGAATGGGCACGTCGTGCGTTAAGTTCCGGCGACCAATCACTTTCGACCATCCCGCTGGGTCAATGTAGGCTTTCCCATCGCAGGCACCACGGTCGCAGAGTAGCACGGAGGTCTCACCCGTAGCGCGAGCTCTGCCACACATACATAACGCACCATGTATAGCCATGAGAACATGGAAGTAGTAAAGTAGTCGCAGAGCAAAGAAAGCAATTCGCAAGAATTGCGTAGCAACATGGGAAGTGCTTTTAATGGCTATTGCATGCAGCCAAATACCAACTCACAATTCGGTGAAGACGTCTTCGAGCGAGATTTGAGTGGACATGAGAGCAGCCTGAAAGTCAATTACGGAGTCTTCGTTGCGTCCCAAGTCAGAGCCAAAGACTCCGTTGCTGAACAACATGGTGGCCTAAGTACACACATTCAAACAAGTAAGTAATAAATGCAGGTGTGTTGCCTGACGAAAACAATCCTAGCATCTGTCGCGTGGCTAAAGAAGGAGCGCTAGACTGGATTGCTTTAGATGCTTTAACTGTAATCCACTCTCACCGCCTCAGGCACGGTAAAGACTCGAAACCCACGCTCACGCAGGTAGCCACTGAGCCGATCAAGGGCGGTGGTCTTGCCGCCGCATGGCCCGCCCGTAAGCACGATCAGAAACACGTTATTTGAAGCCTTGTGCGACGACACCGCTCCTTCGCTGAAGTTTGGAGCTGAAGCATCGGAGGTAAGCAATGGACTGTCGTCTGGAGTTGAATTCTCTACAGATAGAGTCCGTGGGGAAAGGGCATCATCCTCCGGCACGGCCGGCAGCGCGGCCGGTGTAGCATCTGGCATAGCAATGACGTCTACAGACTTCAGTCGCTAGTAGAGAGTGGCTCGTTATTAGCAGTGCCGCCGCCGGCGAAATGGAAGACCGATCAAAAGAAGTGTGTGTGTGAAGCTCATCACAATACCACATTCGTGGGTTCTCAAATCTCCTCTCGTCTCAAGATCTTTTTTACACACCTTTTTCATTGAACTCGCGTACTCGCATCAACAATCAAGAAGCACGCCATGGCAATTAAAGCGTGCACGCTGCTCCTCGTCCTCCTGCAGTTAGGATGTGTAGCTTCTTTTTTCGTTCCTAGATCGTCGCCTGTGCGAGCTAGGATCTTGCAATCTACCGAAAGCGACGAGGCAAAACCGCCGCCATTGCCGCAGCCGAAAACGTTTGCAGAGGCAGAGCGCTACGGGCTGGAAATGTTTCAGGACGAGAACTTTGAAGGATCGAAGGCCATGTTTGAAAAGTCAATTGGTCTAAAAGGCAGTGGCTGGGACCTGACGCGCATTCGGACGGCCTCATCGAGTCCTGTCGGCGGATCAGCCAATCAGGGTGGAGGCTTCACGCGTCAAGAGTTTGCGTCCAAGGAGGAGATTCAATGCGCGAAGTACAACATTGCGTGCTGCCAGGTACCTTATCGAGTTGCTACTATATAAAAATTATAATACGCATAATCATAGCCTCAATTTAATCTTCATACGCTTCTATTGCTTTGAGCACAGGTGAAGTTAGGTGACAAAGCAGGAGCGTTAGCAACCTTAGAAGAGGTACTTGCGAGCGGCTTTGACGAGTATGACACCATGCGGAAAGACTCAACGCTTTCAACGCTTGGACGAGACCTTGAGTCAATCCTAGCAGCTGCGCAAAAGAAAAACTTTGACCCGCTCAACAAAGTTATGAACTTCTTTCAGAAGAAATCGGCGAAGTAGAGTATTTGTTGCAACCCAGTCATGCACTGCGGATTAATGAATCAAGTGAAAATGTTTCAAGAATGGGCCCTCGGTATTTCCCAATCACAAAACCTCATTTGGGCGTTCTAACTGCTACCGCTGCACATCGCGTTTTTTAATGCAAAGAAAAATGTAATAGCTGTAGCTGATAAGACGTCATCACAGGGCGTATAGCGCATAGGGCTAGTACTATTTGGATATAAACGTTCGACAATAAAACGGCACTCCCATACCACTTGAGATTCCTACCACCTAGAATTCCAAATCACTGTGTCGCCGATACCTCTGTGCTTTTTTTTTCTAATTCCTTTCTACTTCTACTTAAATTCGGCGGCTGTTCTCTGTTCTCTGTTCTCTAGTTGACTACAGTAGGTGACTAGTTGCTAGTTGCTAGTTCACCGGATTAACAAACGATGAAAATGGCGCATAGCTAATACTTACTCCATTTCTATGTCTACTCCACTTTTCGCGTTGGAGGTGCAATCCCACGAAAAAGAACTGATTCTTGACTGCTTGTTGGCTCATTGCTAATACCATCGCTCCCGCTACTATCGTCTGGCAGAGCCCAGGACCTTGCTGTAGTGCCATCGGCAGAGCGGGTGAGGTTGGCATTGCGAACCACTAAAGTCGCTGCTTTTGCCACTGCTAACACTTCTAGTAGCTTCCCACCTTTCTGCTTGCCTTGAGGACTGGTTTCTACACTTGCATCACCTGCAGCTGTTGCTGCCGGCGATGAACAAGTAGTAGGTGGAGTCAACAGCGTCCTCGTCGAGGCATACGTCTTCATGCGCTTTCCCTGCTGCAAGAGCGCGTCACGAATGGTCGTTTGCGGGGGTGCTCCCAATTCACTCATATAATTGTCTCGGCCCATACCAACTAATTCTAGGACTGACGCCAACACGTCGGCACGTTTCTGTGCGTCTTCTACGTCGCCTGCTGCTGCTTCCGCCTCTGCTTTAGCTCTCAACTCGATCATGGCTTTCAGCCATTCTGCTTGCGCGGCTGCCGCAGCTTCCGGCGATAATTGCCGCGTTTTCGGCTTTTTCAGCAGCGGCGCTTCCTTCAATTGGCCCGTAGGACTGCGAAGCGCTCGGCTGGATGCAACCATTGGGGGAGGCGCTGGATCTCCGGGATAGCGAGGCCGGCGCGAGCCTGTCACCGGTGCTTCCAGGAAGTAAAAAGCGGAGTCTTTCCGGAACCACTTCAGCTGTTGCCCGGCGTAATTGCGAGTCGCAGAGCAAAAGTCGTCTAAGAAGGCGTTGAAAGCATCTACTTCGTTGTTCTCCTCGCTATCGGCTCCTGAGCCTTCACCAGCACTGACTTTACTCCTCTTGCTACTCATACTATCACTACCGCTGCTGCTGCTCATGCTATCCGGCAGCGGCGGCGCAGATAAAGGGCGAGTCAAGTAATCGATGGCTTGTCGATAGCCAATCGCTCGACCTGCCATGCTGTCCGGCCTCAGCTGGCCTTCCGCTAATAAGGTGGCTGTTTCTTCGAGAAGGCCACCGAGGAGCATGGCCTCACAGCGCGCGTCAATGCGCTCCAAGAGCCGCCATCGGCACGTGGGTGCCAGAAACACGCACCGAAAGTCGTACTGTGCCAGTCGAGCTGCTTTGGTCGCTACTCGGGCATCAGCCGTAGCTTTGGCTTGAAGTGCGAGTTCCGGGTTCGCCGACAGGGCATGTTCGGTCTGCGCAATCTCGAGAGCGCGCCCCAAGCGATACCAGTCATTGGCGTCAAAAGTGGGAGGGCGAGCTGTATAAGTTGATGGGAGGAAGCACGGGACGAGTGCAATTATAATAAGGCCCCAGTAGTACAAAATCACAAATCCGCTACTGTCTCGAGGCAAAATTGACACTACTGTACGCCAAGAAATCCACCAACCTATCAGCGCCTCCTCCTCGTCTTTATCTATATCTTTCCCTAGTTCCTACCTGGCTTCAGGGCTTCCAAGAGGGCCATCCCTCCGGCCCAATCCCGAGCGGCTTCAAAGGGTTGCAGTGCTTCCGCGGCAGACTTCGCCATCTGGGGGTTCGACTCGGGGGCATCCGGTGGTCCGTGCACCAGCCACTGCAAGTACAGGGGGGTGCCACCACACACCACCGGCAACTTGCCGCGGCCCACCACGTCCGCGATGGCCGCGTCCGCGTCGCGCACGAACTTGCCGGCCGTCATGCGCTCGTCCCAGGGCTCGGCGACGTCGATCAAATGGTGGCGCACCCGAGCTTGCTCTTCATGGGAGGGTTTGTTGCTCCCAACGTTTAAGCCGCGGTACACTTGCACGGAATCTGCACTAATCTATGGTGCACGAGAACGATAAATATTAAATTGTGTTGTTCGAAACAAGTGGATGTGGGGTGATGATAGGAGTGGGAGGTGAATGAGGATACGGCGGCAAGAAAGTGTCAATAGATTTAACTCGTAAAATTGAAGCTAGCGCGGATGCACAGCACTCAAATTTAAGAATAACTTACAATCTCGCCGTCTAAAGCTTCGCATAATTCCATGGCTAGCTTAGATTTCCCTACTGCAGTAGGGCCAGCAATCACAATGACTTTTACTGGACTAGGCTTCGTCATCATGCTAGACTCATCAGCCAAACTTTGCATGCTTGTTATTCCGCGACTTACGCTACGAATATTGGATGAAATTGGGAAACTTCGCGCGAGTTGAGCAGATGAGATGAGAAGGGCAGAACAGCGCATGAATACTTTTGCGCAATGCGTCCGCACACTTCGCTAGGGTGTATGTACTAGTAGGACAACAACTGCTACTTCGCTGCTTCGTAGCATTTGTTCGCGTTTTGTGAGCACGCAAATCATGTGTGGGCAACCCATCTAGAAAACCGGTAAATTGGTGAGATTTGGATTTTGGCTCTAGCTTGCACACGTTGTAGCCCTCGCCGAGCTCCGTCAATACGGCTTTTCAGAGCCAAAATCCATTGAAGTGGCGAGGAATTACACGCAACTGCGCTCTGAGAGCACCGCTGAGGCCGCCTCGTTGTCGGACTTCGACAGGTTGGCGCGGGCCACGACGACAACGTGGTCATGCACAGCTTCGTCGTACTAGACCGCCGGTGCCTCGCGGATGCGCTAGAATCGCTGTTCGCTTAATAATGCTACAACAGAAACGCTCAGATCAATAGTTCTGCGGCATCTTGTGGTGGTTGGGCCATACCCAGTTCGGACACTGTACACTAAAAGTCGATTATCTCGAAAACAGTTTGTCTCTAGGAATGCCGGTTTTCTAGATGGGCTGCCCACATGTCAAATAATACTACATAGGGGGGGGGGGCAATAATAGAGTGTTCTGAGTTCTAAAAAGGTAGCCGTCCGCTGAAAATAATTCCGGGCGAACTTCGGCTGAGTTGAGTTACAGGTAGTTCCGGGTAATAAGGGCGGGGGAATTTGGCCTCAGCACTCGCTCTCTTAGGGTTTTTAGTACTACAGTACAAGAAGGAAATCGATTTCTAACAGGTGGAAGTACCGAATTTTAACCCTTATTCTCTTAACGTGGCAACCTCTTAACACCCGGAACTACCTGTACTGAGGCAGTCCTATTTCCCTGATATGCGTTTTGAGACGTCCCTGATGCGGATTTGCAGAATGCTTGGGTGTCAGCCAATCAAAAATCCGCATCACTGACGTCGTAAAAACATATCAAGGAGATCAAGTACTAGTACGTCTGTATAAGAACTATAAGATACCCTTGCTATTACTGACTTCCATGATTTTTTTTGTTAGTGAAACAATAGTGAATTTTTTTTTAGTAAAAATATTTCAGATCCGTGATAGCCTCTCATTTCAATATCGAGCTGGCTCGAGATCATGGCAGCGCGCTTGGGAGCTCGCATATCGAGCTTCAATTCTACAGAGCTTCAAGCTGTCTCGAAAAAGTTTGAGCCTTCATCGGAGCAAGTTAGCAAAGTTGTTGGCCATTGTGAAAGCGTGTCATCGATGGTTTCAAGTCTTGCGTGCTTGGAAATCTTAGAACGAGCTGGTTTCAAGAAACTCCCTTCCAATGTACCATATCCTGCCATACCTATCGAGTCTGGTGCCGCGGAAGAAATTGACGCTAGCATTCTGCGAAACGAGGCGAAAAGTTTGGGCCTCGCATTATTACAGTTCCCGGCTTTCGGAGGATGGGATCGTATATTAGAAGAAAATGGCATGGTGTGGCTTTCTAAGCCACACCGCGCGACATGCGGAGAGCTAAACAAGCGGCTACAGTTCTGGAAGGAAGACAGCAATAGTTCAGTGGACTCGTCGTTTTTTTTGAGCAGCGGTGTTTGGTTTTCTCGGCACACCCCAAGATTGTCTGCACTAGCAAGCATAGCGTTTGCTGGCATTGCTTCGCGATGGCTGCTTGAAGCAACACGAAAGTCAAGCGCCATGTACGTTGTCATCTGTGTCCAACAGTATCTTGTGGCATTTTCTCTTGCATCGATTGCTATGTTTCTTTACTTTGGACACCAGAAGTTGGCCAAGCGAAGTGTGCTTTTTATGGGAGCAACACTACTTATCTTTCCCGTGCTAACCGTTATCTTGGTTATCTCCGGCGGAACACAAATGAAGAAAGATGCTGACGAAGCAGGCGTCAATCTCGTTGTGGTGTTAACCTCGGCAATAGTTGGCCCTATCCTTTGCTTGACGGCAGTGTTTTCACCTCAAAACACTTTCGCAACTTTTTTCTGGTGCCTCTTCGGTTTCCTCGTAGAGTTCAGCATTTTTAGCTTCATTGACGGTTCAACAGTATTTGGTATCCTAGGGAGCGCGTGCGCTGTCTTTGTCTTTATCGTGACTTCATACCTTTTGCTCAAGCGGGCCCAAGCACTTCGCCTCGCCGCCATAACAACAGCGGGTGATGCGGTCACTTATAATGAAGTGTGGAACAAGCTGTTAGAAACTCCTGGTTACTTTGAGGCTTTCATGCAATGCCAAGCAAGATGGGACGATATTATGCGGACGGCTACCGTATGTGAAAAAGCCCAAGATGCAAAAAACATTGAGGCTCTATTTGAGCAAGCAGACTTGTTAAATCCAATTTTACAACACAAGGCTAGTGCCTGGGGAGCACAAAGTAACGGGAAACACCACTCTTCTCCAGTGAAAGCTGAAGAGCGCGCTCTTCAAAAAGTTTATCGATCGTATGGTGGAAATTGGAAGAGACTGTGCGACCTTGTTCGAACTGCTATTGTATTCGAAACTCCAACGGAACTCGCCGCATGCATGAATCTTATTGCTCGTGACACTGATGTTGAATTGATTCGTACATCATCGGACAAAGTGCGTCTTGATCCGAGACTTGATGTAACGAATTACGGCGGCTACCGCGACATTCAGCTTTCCTTGCGCCTCCCAAAGGCTGAGGCGTATGGAAGGCACCTTGGAGCCCATATAATTGAAGTCCAACTGCATATCGAGTCAATATATGTGTTGAAAAGCGAAGGCGGGCATTCTAACTACAAGAAGGCTCGAAACCTTCGGTGTGAGTAGAGACGCGGACGCAAGCCACGAACGTACCTGCGATGCGCATTGATTGATTGAGTGAGGCACAGAAGATTCCTGGCGGCAGCGTATGAGCTGGATTGCTAGTACTAGTTCTGAAAAGTAGCGGAAGGTGCCTCTGTGTATCTTTCATATTAAATACAAAATAGTGGTTATTGGAAGAGAACAGTTGCACGTTGCACAATTGTCTCACACTTGCGCACCAACGGGAAGGAGGACCACGACGGGCACAGCAACGACAAGGGCCGCGGGCACAAGAAGAGGGACAACTCCCTGGTGCTTTAGCTCCAACACTCTTCACTAGTTCCACTTCTCCTTCAAGAGGCCACAAAAATATGCGAGAGAAATTATCTACATACGGCACAACACAACCCTTTTGACATCCCGGGATCGGATAATCGATTATTTGCAGGTACATCGCCAGTCAGTACGTATATGTAGCTCAGGTAAATTACTTGTGCCTCCGTGACTATTACTACTACTACTACTACTACTACTACTACTACTACTATAAACTTCATCTTTCTTTGTTTTGACCAACTGGCAGCAAAAAAAAAGGGGGGGGTACTTCTGAAATATCGCTCTTTTTGGCCACAGTATACGCA
>Ga0307930_1001047_pt1 | contig 22200 bp, 17 predicted proteins | sample OrgLakmetageno46_FD_203161 | JGI IMG/M metagenome (GOLD analysis project Ga0307930, IMG submission 203161) | Saline water microbial communities from Organic Lake, Antarctica - #46 | ecosystem: Environmental > Aquatic > Non-marine Saline and Alkaline > Saline | place: Antarctica: Organic Lake...
TGCCTCCTCCGCCTGTTTCTCTGCCCTCAGCAAGGAGCGTGCCAACCCACCAACAAAGTAGGCAACGAATCGAGATGAGTTCATCTCGACAAGTTAAAGACTCTTTACCACAAGGTGGCGCAGTAGCAAATAGCGCAACGAGAGGAGGTTTATTCGTCAGCGCCAAAGATTCATTTCGAGATAAAAGCGGGCGAAAAAACGAAGCGGATTGGGAGATGGAACCTGATCAAGGCCCTTCACTGCCCACTCAAAAGCGAAAGTTCAATTGCCCTACCCCAAATGGTCAAGACCCTAAACTGCCTGCTCATGAGCCGACATCAAATGGAGGCCGTGGCATTGTACCTTCGTCATCTTCCTCCAATGGTCACGGCAAAGCGCACCAGCAGCCTTCTTCCTACTCGCCAGAAGATGATCTACCTGAGAAACTTAGAGGCTGTGATCCAAAGCTGGTTTCGATGATTGAAAACGAAATTCTCGTCAGTGGCCAACCGGTCACGTTTTCAGACATCAGCGGGTTGGCGGAGGCAAAGCAAGGCGTTTATGAGCTCGTCTGCTGGCCCATGAAGCGACCTGGTATCGGATATACTGGCTTTCTTTCTCCTTCCCATTGAATTTTGGCTTCCCTTCCACTTATCCTTTTTACTGCTTTCCGTACTTCGTTCCCTCAGAGCTTTTTACGGGGCTTCGGTCCTTGCCAAAGGGCCTCCTTCTCTTTGGCCCGCCAGGTAAAGATATGCTTCTTCACCTTTCGTGCTGATGATCTTGTTTAGATCGCCCTCATTTGTAATAGGCACTGGAAAAACTCTCATTGGAAAAGCGATTGCGCATGAAAGTGGCGCGACTTTTTTCTCGATATCGGCCTCGTCGCTCATGGTAAGAGCTGTAAACGTCTGCACCAGTCATCCACATATACTAGACGCCAATCTATAATCCTTGCTGTATTACATCATTCACCCCTCTTCAAGAGCAAATGGACTGGTGAAAGCGAGAGGCTTGTGAAGACTCTTTTTGCAGTGGCGAGCCACCGGGAGCCATCCGTCGTTTTCCTTGACGAAGTGGACAGTCTCCTGACTGCGAGATCTTCAGAAGAAAACGAGGCGTCGAGGCGTCTGAAAACCGAATTTTTGGTGCAGCTCGATGGCGCGGCTACTCCAAATGACCGCGTTTTAGTTGTTGGAGCGACGAATCGCCCCCACGAATTGGATGAGGTGCCTAAAATATTCTTCTGTTCGTTGTGTCCACCGGTTGCGTAGTTCGTTAGTCATTCTCATCTAGTGGTCTTGTTCGTGTTGATAGGCAGCTCGGAGGCGGTTTGTTAAAAAACTATACATACCTCTACCCGACGAGAGCGGGTAAGTCATGAGTCCGACTCCTCTAGTCTAGTCTAGTCTAGTCTAGGCTGTATTAGTCTAGTCTAGTCTAGTCTAGTCTGGCCTATTTCGTTGAACAGCTCTTATTATCTCTATCGCAGGCGACGTGATCTGGTGTCGTTACTGATGTCGAAAAATTTGAACTCCTTATCTACTCAAGATATCGACGACATATCTTTAAAGACGGATGGCTACTCCGGAGCAGACATCCGCAGCCTTTGTCAAGAGGCTGCAATGGGTCCAATTCGTGAATCTGTATCAAGACTCCGAAATATTGAAGAAGCCGATCTCCCACCCATCTCTCCCGACCACTTTGCGTCAGCACTACGACAAGTTCGACCCAGTGTTGCCCTGAAAGACCTCGATTTGTACGTGAAATGGAACCAAGAATTCGGGACATTTTCGAGGAAGTCTTAACAAAAACCTTTGGATTTCGTTTGATCGCTGAAGACCTGAAACGAAAGTGGCCTCTCTTGCGGTAAAAATTCCTTCTATTTGGATTATTGCTATTATGGCGCACAAATTATTTACATCAATAATCAATGCACGCCATAACTGAAGCAGGGCCGTGGAGCCGTGGAGGGCAGCAGCCTCAAACTAGCACTAGCGCGAAGCACGAATTAGCCCTAAGTGAAGATTATGTGTCTAGTAGAACACCTATGACTCGGGCGCCATGGCAATTGCTTACTGGACCAAGACTGGCTGGGTAGCACACTTTCGGCAAAATAAGTGCCCGGAGTCGACATAGGGTCGCATGGCCAGGCGCTTATAAGAATAAACAGGGCACCGAACTCCAAAGTGCGAAGGTCTTCCGGTTAACTCAAAAGAATGGTATGTAGAAGCAGAAAAGGGGCCGGAGTGGAGATTACGGGCGTACCCGAAGCCCATGCCTCCCCCTGTGAATTGCCTCCCCCTGTAAATTGCGAATTGGCCCTGCAGGGTTCATTGGAGTGGGAATGGGAGTAAGAGTACGAGAGGGAAATTTTGTTGTGTAAAAAGAACACTCAGCCCTGTCGGACTTTTTCTGGAGGTTTCACCAATACCAATACCGGCTTTATGCTATTTATTGATGATTCCTTGCAATTGGGGAGTGTAATATAACCCAATCTAATCTAATTTATACTAATCTAATCTAAACTAATCTGCGCGTAAACCCGTTTGCGATTTGTAATTGTCACTGCCTTGGAAGGGAAGAATGTGCCACGTTCTGCCCTTGACATGGACATGCAGACGAAGGCAAATGCCAATACAAAAATTGGCATAGAAGCAAAGTATCAGTAATAGTAACCCCTCCCTCCCCCTCCCCAGAAATGCGTCACTTGGTACCTAACATTCAAAATACAACCAATTCACCATCTCATGAAGTCCGTTTTGACAAAAGTAGCTATTTTACTAGCTGGCGAAAGATAAGAGTCGAGAGGTATAATGTAATATTGCAATCCAAATCCAATTCACCATTACCCTAATTGGCTTAAATTTCGCACATGGCAAATGCTCGAACGACACCACTGCAGAACCAATGCTGCATTTGAAATAAGTCCATTCAGATGCACAATGCACCACTACCATAATACCTACTAACTAGGCCTATGATGAATTTTCGACGGGGCTGATAAAGGCTCTGGTTTGATCCGGTGGTGGCCCCAGAGCAAGCTTGGTTGAGGAGTCTCGTCTTCCTTCCTGTTATTCGCACCTCTTCTTGTATTGCTGCGGTAGAACGTGTCCTCCATAAATGGCCCAAACGATTCCAGTGCTGAAACTGATATTTTGTCATTTGTGTCAGGTTTTACGTCGCAATGTTCAGCTTCAACAAACCTACTGTTTTTTTTCGCCATTTTGCTTTCGGATGCGACTAGCACATCGCTCAATTGTCGTGCTGCCAAGTCACTGTTTTTGGGTCTAGAGAGCCAAGAATGTTTGTCATCGGACCACCTTTCATTTTTTCGCTCGGGGTACCGATCCACTATTCCAAGAGTTTGCTTGTTTAGGAAGACTTGAATCATTTTGTATTTCGTTAAATCCATTTTGTATAGGTCCGAGTATCCATGTGAGGTCGTGACCTCAGAATTGTACTGCCAAGTATCCATGATGAGTGATCCTGATTGTAGGACCCTTGATACTGGCTGTTTTCCCGAGCCATCGGTGCACACGATGCGCCCTTGCACATGAACAAATAAAAGTTCAGATGGCGGACCTTTCCCTCTGAGAACTTCTCCTGGAAGGGTAAGGTAAGGTTTCATGTAGCGCACAAAATGGTGCAAAATGCCTAGAAAGAAGAAAGGTTGAGCGCATTATAAAGAAAGAAATTCCACACTCATTTTGTAATAGGATTGTACCTGGAGAAAAAACTTCGAATTCATGAGCTCTTCGAAGATGCTGGTAGCAAAAATAAGTCGCAATTTCAAGTTCTCGAGGAAATGGAAGAAGCTCCAGAACTTCGCCGTCGAGAAGACCCCCAAGCTGCTCGTCAACATACTTTATGTGTGTACGCACACGTTGACGCATCAGTAACCCAAAATTAAAGTTCTGCAAGCATTTCATGGTACATTCAATCTTGCGCTTATTAGACGCAGATGCACGATCTTTTTCACTGAAAAGTAAAGTAAGGAGTGACGTTAGTCCGGAGTCACATATGGCCCCACCGAGAACCATGGCAAACATAGCAAAGATACGCTCGCTTGATGTTGCCAGCGGCACACTGCCGTAGCCTGTTGTTGTGAGGGTATACAAAGACCAGTATAAAGCGACGAGATAGTGTTCTTCAGCGGTACAGCCTACTTTATTGTTTGCGTGCCCTGCCATACGTCCCTTGCAAGCGTCTCCTGCCTGGGAAACCCAAGTGCCGTGCCCGCTGGTTCTAGACACGTAATAAAACGCACAAGCACTCCAGTGGGACATCCATATTACGACAAGCGCCCATTCTGCCAGTCTGCGAATTCCAGGAGAAGATATAGCGAATCCTGTTAGCTCTCCTACAACACTAGCAAATATATTGAAGTATTTTCTGATGCGGACGACTCTTGTCAATTGAAAGAGTCGCAACGAAGCGTAATGACGACCAAGTGGGCCACTTATTGGAGAGTATGCGAAGAATGAGAGGGGGATTATTGATAAAGTATCGAAAGCCATGTTCCCACGGGCATATATGGTGCGGAATTCTGCAGGGCTGGTGACGAGCCGGCCATCGTGTAGGCACATAAACACCGTGAGATGCATAAGCCAGTCGCAAGCGAAGAAGAAAGTCGAGGCACAATCTAGCGCCCAAATCCAGGCAGAAGACGTTGTTGTTAAGTGCGTTATATATTCCGCACCGTTATCGTCTCCAAAAGCAATAAAAAAAGGTGTCAGAGCACTTATATAGACCACGAATAAAAATGCTACCAATTTCCAGCCTCGGTACCAAGGTGATAACGGAGAGAGAGTGTAGTTGTAGTGCTGGATCAATTCATCTTCGTCACCTCTCTTCCTTTGGGCCATTTTTTTACTTTTAAGATTACATGATACTTTCTCGATTGAAGAACTCGTGGAAGTATCTTTCAGTAAGATCACTGAATCCTCGTGCTGAATGTGGTCAAGAAAGTCGTCAACGAGCCCACGCTGTGTAAGCAACGACCAAAACGAATCAAAACTGATGCCAAAAATGTCTGTTTTTCCTTGGACTACTGCTGAGCATGGTTGAACTTGACGCATGAAGAACTCCCCCTCGCTGATAGTACCACTATTCATACTCGCTAGTGTAGTTTTTGAAATGTCATCGAGCAATTGCACTGCTCCAGTATGAATTATGTGTAAAATATCGGCCGGTTCGCCTTTGTGAAATAGAACATCATCGGGTTCAAAGTGTTCGAGTAACATTGCGGCTGCTAATTTGTCGACGAGTCCTGCATCATGAACGCGACTTTGAAAGTAAAATAATTTGCGTAGGTGTTGTCCAATGATATCGTTCACAAGTTCGGCGCGCAATGACATCGGTAGATAGGCTAGAAGTGCAGTGCCCGCTATTCCGCGTTGTTTGCTCCACAGACTGTCCAACGAAGAGTTTACTTTTGCATCTATGCGATCTGGAATTGCACGTCTGTGGCATATTCTTCGGACTTGATCAACTCTAGTCGTAAATATTGACTGGCTCACGTCAAGCTGGGAGACAATTTCTGCTAAACTCGACATTACCAATGAATAGATTGCAAAAGTTCCAATGAAAAGGACAACGGTACAGTATATTGCCTCGATTGATGAACCGCGGGCGGCATGTATATCACCGTAACCGACCGTTGTAAGCGTGGCGAAAGCCCAGTATAATGCTTGAATGTAGGCGTCAACTGCATCAAAGGAAAGTGTAGTTTTTGAAGTACCGTGAATACAGTCTGTCAGAATACCTGCTCCGTCGGCCCAGTTGTTGCACTGCCCATGAGAATGCTCTATTAAAGCAATCAAGAAAAAGCCGCACCCGAAGATGTGAGATGCAAAGAAAAAAATGCATGAGAGTTTAGTCAGACGCAACGCATTCTTTCCCAAATGAAAGCCTTGAACGACTGCTGCGCGCTCGACAGCAGTGCTGAGTTCTGGAATTGCGACAACCCGTAGCAATTTATTAAATCTGAGTGCTGCGAATAGCTGAGGTCGTTGCAGCCAGCTGGACTTAACCTAATTTTAAAGTTTAATTAATGCAACCAAAGTATAATAAGAGGAGAAAGGTTCCAGAGACGACAAATTGACTCACCACAGGAAAAACGATACAAATCTCGAGTGGAAGCGCTGACAAAAAGTCGATATAAAATTGTGTGCTTTTGAGGTATTTTTCTGTGATAGCTCGCCGTGTACTGATCAATTCATCATCAACAACAAAGCTAAGCGCTGTTGCTCGAAAGAAAACGTCAAGAAGTATGATAATTTCGATTGAGTAATCAAGGATCAAGTGAAGACCATGGTAATAACCACGCGAAAAGGCAATCCTATGTGTCACGACAAAGATGCATATGATAGTGCATGCAAGGATTATAGCACGCCACAGCCCAAGCCTTGGATCATCAGGTCGAACTGTACACCGTGTGACCCACCAAGATTTAGTATCATCTCGAGTATTTGCGGACGAAAAATGCATCAAAGTGTAAAGACTACTTCTTCGTTGGTTATTGTTGTTCCGATTGCTTGTCCCGCATTGGTTGGGAAACAGCTCTTCAAATGCTTTTTGACGAAGAGCTTGTGCACTATCCGGATGATTTATAGCGGCTTTCCTAAACTCGACAGGGTCCAGAAACCACATTTCGCTTTCAGTCAATGCCTGAGCCCATTGAAGGGCGCATACCTTGTCCAATTTATTTTCCAAGAGGAGTGTCTCAGCCCCAAAATTGCCACCGTGGCTCAAAATGTTGCATAAACCTGTGTCTGGACGAATTATTTGAGTGCGACCACGGCCTTGAAAAAACATCCCTGGGGTAATATTACCCTCAGCGACTATCCACTCGTGGGCCAAAAAATACCGTCTACGAAGTAATCGCATGATTGTCTTTAAGAATTCCGCTTTGCATGCATTAAAAATGGGCGTATTCAATACAATCTTATGTGTAAAGTAAAGTGAAAAATCATCTTGTATGTTCCACGGCAGTAAATCTTCCAAGAGCCTGGCTTCATCTATACCGTGTGAGGTATTTTCAAGATACTGGTAGTAAGCCATGATTTTTTCTTTAACTTGGCCATCGATTTTGTGGGAGCCAAAAAATCTCTTGAAGCATTGCTTTTGGTGCCCGATGTTACTTTCTGTCGTGTTTATGGATTGTGAGTATGCCGTGACGTTTGCTACGACAGCAGCCGCAAATAGCGCCCCACCAATGCCAAAGACGATCGCAACACTCGTTTCTAGAGTGTCATCTGGAACGATATCGCCATACCCAACAGTAGTGAAGGTGGTAACCGCCCAATAGAGAGACTCCCAATAAAGCGATGAGGTTGCATTGCGAAAGTGAAGCAGAGCCCAGATCACCGAGATAAAATGGAAAGTAATTACCACACAAAACGCATTAACAAGCAGGGATGAGCTTCCACTTGAAAGCGCCAGAGCGCGACTTTCAACCAGGTGATGCTGAAGTTCCAATACATAGGTTTTAAGTAGGGCAACTCTCGTGGTACGAGTTAGCCGAAAGAGAGAGAAAAATCCACCTGCAATAGGTCCTAGTAGGAGATCAAGTGGAAATGAGCCCAAGAAGTCTAGCTGAAAGCGCCGCGATTGCAGGTACTTTTTCTTGATTGCGTCAGGCGACGAATTGAGTACGTTTCTGCCGTCTTCAATATAGTTGAATGCAAAGCATCGAAAGTTGAGGCTCATATCGATAAGAAAAAAGACGTCAACACAGTAGTCGATGATAAAAGCAGGGCGCCAATCTTGAGTGAAATCTTTCATCATTGAACAGCGTGCTTCAAGATCATGGCGGTGGATACACTGCTTTAAAATATGAAGGGGACTCATGATGCACAAGAAAAGGAGAGCAAGCAACTTTGAAACGTCCCAGTATAGGTGGAACCCAGACGAAGGTGGGATAATGAATTTGTCGCGATATTCAGGCGCCTCCTCCATCATGACCATTACCTTTTTGTTCCTTTGCGAGTTTTTCATCGTTGCTCGAAGTTTCGATAAATGCTCATCCCGCAATTTGTGTTCGCTGAACGTAGCCTGCACGCCTGGGTCGTCCTGCGAAAAAAAATCTCGTGCACACCCGCATTGCTCTAATGCGTGCTGCAATCGATCATATTGTAGAACAAGAACGTCAACAAAAGACGATTTCGACCACACCGAAGCCGTATTGATTTTATTCATTATCATATTATAGTCACCAATAAAGTCTCCTGGTAGAAGAGTTGATATAGATTGTGATTCAGCGCATACGTCTGCCACACCAGCTACCAATATTATCATCTCGCTTTGCTTTTCATCTGCGTAGTGTAATACTGAATAAGGCGTGTAAGTCCGTGGCAAGAGTTCATTGGCTCCAGCCATTATAAACTTTTCATCACGAAACCTCGGAGAGAAGAAGGGGACTCTATGAAGCATCAAGGCCCGCTGCTGTATTACTTCTAACTTGAACTGAGGTGCGATTCCTTTCCATACTTGCTCATCCAACATGCCGTATTGTTTCTGGTAGAGATACTTGAAGAATTCGCGCACGCGGAGGCGCAGCCCATCAGGCAACTCTTTATAGTCCATGTAGATATCTAGGGTGTCCATCTCTTGTTTGAAGCGCATGCTAAGCACATCAGCATTTGCCATTAATGATGTCATATTCGCAATAACTGCTGCGTAAGCAAATTGGCCGACAAACATCAAGAAACATGCAGCGCTCATTTCTTGCAGTGAAACAGGGGCTACACCATCGCCATAGCCAATCGTAAATAATGTTTGCATGGAGAAGTATACCGAACGTACAGTTTGAGCACTCAAATCTTGGCTCATCTGTACGTCGATAATAGCCCAATTGAGATGCTCATCGGATATGATTTCTTCGTCCCATGCGTCCAGGCAAAATTTCGTATTTGGTGGACATGCTGTGGCAAAGTACGCGCATCCAGAAGCTGCCAAACCGATGCAAAATGAATACATGAGGATTGCCATACGAAACTGCGATAAATCCACCAAAACTCCTCGTGACTCGAGGAACAATTTCATAGAGAGGAAAATATTGCCTGTGAACGATATTCTGAATAATCTGAGAAGATTTAAAAGTGATACTGCACCGGAACAGTTAGCACCCGTGCCGGCTGAAAAGGTCCAGCCTATAGAAGCATTAACAATGAATGGAACGCTTGCGAGGGCACCGGACAATACCACAAAGGGTGTAGTGACCGGAGTCAGCTTCAATCCTCTGCCAGTGAGCGATTCGTCAGAAATGTCAATCCTTGCAGCAGCAATGCAGTTGAAGTATTGCTGGCACCGCAGCAGTTCTAGAATGAAGAAAATGTCGGCGGCAAATTCGCTTGCATTGAGCCCGTACACTAAGGTATTCGTGTGGCTCCCACAATTTAAATCTATCATAGCAAATCTTATTGGTGTTAAGATAAACGTAAAGGTCCCAAAACAAAATAGAATTACATCCCACGCGATATAATTGCCCAAGCTAGGGTCACCACTCGGTGGGAACTCCATGGCGTTGTGCGAATCTATCTATCTTTAACTTTGAACTCACATGTGTACTTACGTCTCATGAGTACGGAGTAAGTGTTACATGTTTCGATGTATCAGACGACAAAATTTCAAGAACTTGCATATGAATAATGGAATTGGAACAACTGAAGTATGCACAGTATTACCAACGCAATGATACAATTATGTGTGGCAATTAAGCACAGTCGATGCAGCAATGTATGAGGGCATAAATACGCCAGAAACACTTTGGGTAGAAATGTGATCCGAGGTTTCGATAAGAGATAGAGTGAATGTAGTCCACGCATTCAATCCGGGATACACCAAAGCATTCCACGAAAGTATAAAAGTAGAAAATCCAATAAAAAAAGAATTAGATAAGAAAGTCAATATTCATAGAGTTAAAAAAGATATAGTATCGGCGTGGTCGCATAATGAAACCGCATTCGATCATAAAGATAAGAATGCGGATATGTTAGATAGACATTCATTAGACACCTTCACCAATGAGGAGATATGATTTAGGGTAGTTAGGGTAGTTTCGTTATAAAAAAAAAAGCGACTTGCCTTGGGACTTTTTAAAATAGAGTTGTTCTAAAAAAGTCCAAGGTTTTCCAGCGTTTTGGGTGGTGAAATTCCCCTAAACGTCCGTCGCCGATGGCGAGGACTTTGCCGACCTTTAGGGAGGCATTGTCTTACCATTTATCGTAAGGATTTACAAAAAAAAGGAAAAAGAAATTATCGTAAGGATTTGTCGTAATGTTTCTGTAAAATCGACAGCAATTGTCGTGCGAAAGAAAAAACTTCGTAAGCGTAATCAGCACCGATTTTTAAAAATACTTTTTCGCTCCATTTATCAAGCGAAAAAAAAACGCCAAAAGTATTTTACGATTTTCTCATTGATTTTATTGGAAATATATTTTTATGCCTTACGATAAAATATTTTTGGCGTTTTTTTTCGCTTGATAAATGGAGCGAAAAAGTATTTTTAGAAATCGGTGCTGATTACGCTTACGACGCAATGCTTAGTCGATACCATAAGCAGAACAGAAGTGCAACTGTCGGACTTATCTTTCAATTGCATTCACGAAGATATTTTCCTGGTTCAGATGGTATGACACGGTGCGCGAAAAAAAAGAAGCTTTGCGACTTTCCGAATACTGAAAATGGCACTATTGACGCGGCAGCATAAAGTTAATTACGCATGTTATATTCTTCCAAAGGATTTGTGTACATCGAACGGCTTCAAGGGCATCGTCCCGCGGGCTTGGACGGCGACAGGTCACAAGCGTGCATTAATAGTCTTCTTGGTATTTTGCGTTGCGATCATCCGTTCTGAATTCTGACGAGGCGACCCTCTAATCAGAGATTAAGACGCGAATGTGACTTTTTTAAAAAGATATCGCTGATTACAAAAGAAATCGCGCGCCTCATAAAGTGCAATTGCGCATTGGATCTGTTGTGCTCAAAATTTAGGTTACACATATCTGGCCATTACAGGCATATACTTACTTGGTACATCACTAGTAGGTTATAGTGCTGTATATACGCTCCCGAGTAGCAAAGAGACATCGATAAAAACAGCACATGGCTGGGTTTTGTTGAATCCCCCGTAAGAAGTCTGACTATGATCTGAGTTTCCTCTTGCCCAATAGAATTTTATCTTCTACTCTCATCTATCATTCATAAAACCTGCGGCTTACGGGGTCACGGGGTGATTTCACTTTATTCGAAGGAGGCGAAGGCCTTGAACACTTATGTCTGCGATCTAAATTCCGACCTACACACTACTCACTATGCTTGTGCAATGCGAAGTGACGAAGAAGGAAAGTTGTTGGAGAAGTAACCCCAGCACCTCAAAATCAGCAATCAGCAACCACCCATGGCTTGCCTTAGTCACGGCGATTGCGGTTTGCGTCTATTGTTTATGCCAGGAAGAGGGTCCCTCGCCCTCCTCTCCTATATCCGAGTAGGTAATTCGAGTTGTGTTCTGCCTACACGTGAGTCCAGGTATAATCCAGAAAACGAAATTCGATCTAAAATCGCCAGGCGGAGTTTAATAGAGGTTAGACAATAGGCGCAACAGCGAGTTCCCTCAAGAACGACGACGAATTATGCACGCATGACCCCCCGAGCACGACCGAAGCGCCACTGCTCAAAGAGTTCACACCCGCGACGTGCGCAGATTCCTCGTACGTAGTCCCACCAACCATCCAGAACACTATCCGTTGATTTGGGCGTGAGTTGCCTTGAATCACGTCCGCGGCCCCACTTGCATCAAGCGAAGGGTAGTGGGCCTCGTTCAGTGTGCCTTTGAGCTGCGCCTCAAGCACTTTAGCTAGCAGAGGTTCGTGCCGTGTGTAGACGTTCTCAACCCCTGCTAAGCCCACCTTGAGGTTCTTCTTGATGCGCCCCAAGAATCCCTTTCTTTCACCATACAACCCTGGGGGACGCTGTGCCTGTCCTGCGTATTGCAGCATCTTGTCAAGGAGGGTCACTTGCACCCTTGGCACTCCCCCCTCCACCATCCTCTCCTTTAAAAGTGGCAGATCAGCCGAGGCCTCGAACCTCAGCGCGTAAAGCAAACCCAGCCGCAACTTATCGACCGTGCTGATCTCAAGCGAGGCAAGCATTTCATTGAGCTCTCTCAATTGTTTTGTGTGATCGTCGGAACAAGCGAGGTCTTGCTCTAAAGCTGAAATTTCGAAGAGATTGCAGGTCTGAGCACACCGAGAACAGACATGCACGCAGAGCACAATGGATTAAAATGATGCACAGCCTGCCGGAAAAAGAATAGGAAGCACCTCAACGAGTCGGCTGAGTTCCGAGGTAATGGTTACATGCTTTGAAACACGCGAGGTTTGAGATCGGAACGCTGGGTACTTGTCCATGAAATTTCGCATGTCTGCAATTGACGTCAAGCTCGAGTTAACACGGTGCTCCTTGGCAAATTGCTGCATCAAGTCACGAATCGCAGCTCCAAGATCGCCTACAAACCATCAAATTCACAACGGCTTAAAGAGGATAAGGCGAGATGACAGAGAAAACGGAGAAGAGGAAGCTATGCTGTAAAAATAAGATATTTCTCTCGTTCAACGCACCGAAGTTCTGGTATTTGTTTTCGTTGAAAAATTCATCATCGCGACCGCTCATGGTCACCTCGCCATCCGGCACATCAGGTAAGAGTACGCGGCCGTTGTTCAAGCCGAGCAGCTCGTGGACCATTGCTTGGTAAGTCCATTGCGAAAGGAGTGGCGTCACGGGATCTGACTTCCTGTCGAGGATGATGAGAATGGGCGAGTCGGCGTCGAGGGGTGAATCGTGGATGTCATCCGACGCCAGCCGTGCCGACACCTCGACTGCCAGGGCGCGCGTTGCAGGCGAACTGCCAGTGAAACGAATTTGAGCTGGCCGAGTCTTCAGCGACAAAAATACCGACAGAATAGCGGCAGCGGGCCGGCCGACGGTGGTGTTAACAAGGCGCTGCGAGTTGAGGCTGACGAGGGCTCGGTCAATTGGAATAACATCAGCATAAAACTCCTGAACCTGCCGCACTACGCCGAGTTCATCGGCATCAGCAATTGTTTGAATCAAGTCATTCGCAACAACGACGTTGCTGAAAAATATGTGATACTCTTTGAATTTGGGTGACTTCAGTTCGCGAGCGAGGGCCGCGATATTGGCCGGCGTGGGCCGCACGAATATCACACCAGTTAAATGTGTCATGGGCTCGGTGCGCAGCACGGTACTAGCGAGAAGTTCAACGAGAAAGACTGGGAGGTTGACAGAGACAAGTGCAGCACACATAGCAGGTTCTTTTTTTAAATGATGGGGAACAAGGAAGGGGGAGTCTGAAAGGGTGCTAAAATGAAGACCCACCTTGGCTCTCCAAAACGTCACTCAGCGATGTCGTCATTGAAATGATTTGCTGTGAGTTAAGCAAAAAAACAATTTGTGTGAATACTTAAGATGAAAGTTGCTTTGAATGCTTAAGCTCATCTTACTGTGGTGAAGTCGTCGAGTATCAAGACTCGCATCCCATTGACTGAACGATGATTGATAATCCGGGTCACATAAAAAGTGAGCGCTTTCAACACATCCATTGTGGATGATGCTCGGTACTTGTGCTAGCTTATCCCCTTCAGTGCGTCTAACTCGACGTAAGAACTATGATATATATTACAGGAACCAGCGTACAGCGGTTCAGCCGTTCAGCCCTTACGCCGCCTTAGCAAGCTGGCCGTCTAGCTGGGCAGTACTCGAAAGGTGTACCGTACGGACAGGAAGGACGACAGGACGGACGACGACAGGACGAGTGTCTTCTGTCGTCTGTTGTCGTCAACAGGAGAGGTAAGTACTAGTCTAGCTAGATAGTAAAAATAGCACAATCAGGGGAATAGATCAACGTAGAGTTGATGTTTTATGCAACCATGACCAAGAACTGCCTACCAAAGAAAAATGTCTGTGTGTCTGTGACTCTCTCTGTCACATCACATTCTTATCTGGGTACATATGTTCTGACACCTTACGTATGTTCTGACACGTTGTCACGTCACTGACATCAACCATGTTCTGACACGTTGTCACGTCACTGAAATCAACTACGTTGATCGTGGCGCGGCGGCGCGCGCGCCGCTGCAGTAGAATTTGTAGTACGGTGCACGGTGTATTCCAAAAGAAAGGGCTTGATTGATCTGTGACTTGCTACAGTAGCTAGACTCGACTCGAGTAGCTTTCGTTTAGGGGTGCCCCCTGGTTTTGGGTTCATATGTCAGTTCAGTCTAGCACCACTCTTAATAAGCGTAAGCGTGACAGCGAGGATCTTATTTCCAATGAGACGCCTTCAAATGGCACTACTGCTGATAGTGATGAGGCAGTTTCTCGTGCAATACTTGAAGAGGCTGATCAATATTCAAATGAGAGTAATGGACTAGTTAGAGCTGAGTTTGCGACAGCGTCAGTCTTAGCATCATGTCATGCAGCCGCAGTGCACAGTCCAGCTGCAGCCCGCTCTGTTCTCGCTAAGCATCGGGCATCCATTGATTCCAAGCTCGGACAGATCCTCGAAATTATCGGTGGCTACGACGAGGTAGTATTATAAGATTCAAGTTGGCTTAGTAAACGTGTGTTTGATGTTCATCTATTGACTTGTCCTCTGACAATTGCTCACAGAATGGTGACGCCCCGCTTCACGCAGCTGTGAGGCAAGGCGATTCAAGGACAATGCAATTTCTAATTGCAGTCGGCGCAGACTTGAAATCAAAGAACTCGGTGAGTGACCAGTAGTGTGATACTTATGTTTAATGGTTTGATAGATCGAGCCGTGTCGTGTTGATTCTCTGTTTGAAACTTCGGTCGTTCCATAACTTTTGTACAAATGTTAAATGCGGTTTGTATCTGTCAAGAATGGTGAGACGCCACTTATGCTAGCCATTGATGATGCTTGCTACGAAACTCTCGAGCATCACATGCATGTTCTTATGGATCTCGCGAGAGATCCATCTTTGCTAGTTGCCGCCGCAGTTGCACATTGCGCTGGCTTCTCCGCATCGAATCAATCTGTGCCAAAGACATCGCTCGTTTTGCGCCCATACCAGCTTGATCCTACATTCCTTTGGGCACCCCCTGAAGCTCGCAATGCAATCTATTCTTGGGCGCGCGAGTCATTTGATGTCCAGGTTGCGGCCAACACTCAACCATTTTTGGAACTGCCGGACGATTGTGCCGGCGACATCTTAGAGTATCTCAAGTTGACAATGACGCGCACTGAGTCTCTGCAAATTGCCACTCACTGCTCATCGCTAGAGGCACATGCTTGGGTGCGCAGCCTAATTGCCGCAACAACTGTAGTAAGTGCATATAATCAATCTTCCAACAATTGTGTCTTTCTGAGCTAGGTATTTATTCTGACTTGTTTCAGAGTTTCTGGTTTTCTATATTTGCTCTCAGGCGAAAGCGACGGCTGACCTACAACCTGTGTACGCATTCGATAATATAAGGGCGATGCGAGAGTGCTTTAGAAAAGGTGCCGACATGAATGTGCTGAATAAGGTGTGTGGCTGCGTCAAGATTGAATTCATAGAAGTGATATCCATAGCCATGTGAAGTATACTATACCTTAGCATTTTCTCGTGTCTAGCCTACTTCATGGCTCGCCTTGATTGTTTTCACCTTTTACAATGTCAGTTTAGGTACCTTTGATGCTATCTGAAATTTCTTCTGACATTCGCTCTTGCATCACTATCTATTCCCGTTGTCACGCTGAGGGCTTGTATATTATTCTTTCCCAGCTCGATCACATTTCGTATTCTTCATACCAGGATGACACAACAGCCTTGATGAGATCCTCTGCTAAGGGCGACACGGCCGTAGTGGAGCTTCTCTTAGAAGCCGGCGCTGATATTGAGACCAAAAATATTGTGAGCTAGTTCATTTCTGAGAATAATTCAAACCTACTATTATGAAGAAATAGAATAGAAGAAGCATTTAGAATTCATCATGAATCACAAGCCTCTGCATTCTTTTTGTACCTTTGCTGCATTAATATCCTTTCGCCTCCATGCCGACCTATCGTGTAATTATCTTCCCCATTATTTTGTGTTCAAGCATTACTTATGCTTTCAATTGTTTATTTTTTAGCTGAATTTATATTCAAAGTACGCTTCAAATGACTCAAATAGTAGATTTTTCCATTCTCTGGCACGAATCTCGTCTGTATCTAACTTTCTCAACTTTTGTTCATCTTTGGCAGAGTGGCAACACAGCGCTCAATGTTGCCTCACTCCATGGCCGCACTGGCGTTCTGAAAGTCCTACTTGAAGCGGGTGCTGATATTGAGGCCAAGGACAATGTAAGCCGTATACTCTCAGGCTTATTTACACGTATTTAGGATGAAGTCGTACGAGTACTGCAGCTAAACCATGAGCGTCTAATTCTCCTTTATAACATTATGTCATTATTTTTGACTCCTTCGTGATAGAATGGCAAAACCTCCCTCGTGACTGCTGCATGCCTCGGCTGCACCGATGCCGTGAAGCTCCTTCTCCAAGCAGGCGCAAATACAGAGGTTACGAGTGAAGTGAGTAACTCGGCATCTTCACCTCTTGTATGCTTGTGACAAAGATTGGTCTTCTATAGTCAATAAAATAATACATATTGTCAGCATATTATCCTTGCTTTTAATCCCCGCGGACCTGAGAACTTCTTCTCGTTGATAATATTTCATTTCTCCTTTTCGTATTAGAGTGGCGACACCCCGCTCATCCGTGCCTCGATTCTTGGTTATATAGCATTAGTGAAGCTCCTTCTGAAAGCAGGCGCCGACAAAGATGCTAAAGATGAGGTTAATTACACATGTACAACGTCAGATAAAACTGTGTGAAGGAACCGGAGAAGAAAAAATCTCGGACTTTTTTTTGATATATGTGCACTTGCCCTAAACTTTTTTCATGTAAGCTACATGTTAGCATGCTCCTTGATCTGAATGTCATATCTTTTCTTTTTTGTTTGCATTCTCTTATTTGATGTTCTCTTCCACAGTTCCACCACAACTTTACCTTGGTTCTCTTCTTTACCACAGAACGGCTACACTGCACTTCTCTATGCCGCACAATTTAACCGTACGGCTATTGCAAAATTTCTCGTTCTAATGGGGGCCGATAAGAACGCCAAAGATTTTGAAGTGAGTCGTACCCACGGATGCTTGAGCAAGGAACAAATAGCGCACTCCCCCCTTTAATAAGTGCTATTTTTATACCTCTTCCTCGCCAAGTGCATCTACGAGACTCCGCAGAATTTTTTTATCTTTGTTTTAAGTCATAGTATTGATATAAGGTCATATCGTCGTAGTCAGCGCACTGTATATACGCCTTTATTGATTAATATCGAGTGCTCTTGCGTCAAACTTTGCAACAAGAAGCGTCTACTATCAAAGTAGATCCCTGTTTTCTTTTGTAATTATTAAATTGATGACTCTTCTCAACAAGCCGCTGTATTTTGAAATTATCTATTTGTAACCCTCTCCATGATTTACCGTTTCTTATGTTCCCACCGGAATGAAAGGACGGCAACACTGCACTTATTTCTGCCGCAGCTCGCGGCCATTTTGATGTTGTAGGTATCCTTCTAATCGCGGGCGCCGACATCGATGTTACAAGCAACGTACGTGCTGAATTACAGGGGAAGAAATCTCAAGGGAGGAGGATAATTTCTATCATACATTGAAAGGAACACCAAGTACTGAATTCATTACCTCTTTTGAATCTCTCCCATTCGCCACCCCTTTCCATTGCAACATACTGTCATCGCATCATTTGTAATTGATTCTCCTTGATTTTCTTCCTCTCCTCTTCTATGGTGTAGAATGGTTATACGGCACTCACTGCTGCGTCGTATGAGGGCCACACTGATATCGTAGAGGACCTCCTTTTAGCCGGCGCTGATACCGACGTCAAGGACGAGGTACATTCCGCGGATTCCATGCATCCTTCACTGACAATAATCTTATTTACAATAGTGTAGCATACAAACTGCTCTTTATGAAATAGGCGACGGAAATTTGAGAATGTATCAGGGCATTTCATGACTTAAGTTTAGCCTGAGTTGAACATAAAGACAAATATGCATATCATGACTCCTTTCTTCCATCCTTGTAATCTTCTACTTGATCCCTCGCCATAAGAGTACATCTCCTTCTATAATATAGGAAAGCTGTACAGCACTCATGCGTGCATCAGATTGTGGCTGGACCGCTATCGTGGAGCTTCTCCTGGAAGCTGGCGCTAATATGGAGGCGAAGGAGCACAGTCGAGTGAGTCAATTGTTTGATTCGCAAATTTTATCAATTGACGTGACTGCTAGAGAAAGAGAGTAGTGCAAACAGAGAGTTGCTTGAGGATTTGTGGACTGATGCACTCAGCTTCGTACTCCTGTAGTACTGTATATATTCTATTAGCGTACAATCCTTTTCAGCATGATCCTATTCCTGCCTATCATTCTGTAACTTTGCACTTGAGCTGGTACCCTTCAGCTCTTGTTCTGTGTAATGTTACTGTACTGTGCGCACCTTGAGTCATTTCAGTGTTTTGACAATTGGCCTGAAAGTCATCTGGAAGTTTTACGTACTTAGTTGTGAAGGATATATTTCTTTCTCCTGTGACTCTCAAATTTGAACATCTTTCCCACGTAGCCTCTTGATTACAAAGCTATCATTTTTCATCTTGTACTTTTTGTGCTACCTAGGACGGCGATACTGCGCTCATCATTGCATCACAACAAAACCATTCCAACGTTGTGGAACTTCTTCTTGACGCGGGTGCTGATAAAGACGCAAGAAACAATGTATGTCACAGCTGATGATAAGAAGTTTGATGAAGCAAAGAACGATTTATTGGGTGAAAATTTCTTATAATTCTCGATAATTCGTTATTTTGATTCTCTATGCTCGTCGTTTACCTTCTGCGGCTTTTGTTGGTGCGACAGAATGGGATTTCAGCACTTATGGTTGCTGTAATTTACGACAATCCTCTTATTGTCGAACACCTTCTTTTAGCTGGGGCTGACATGGAATTTGAGAGTGCTGTGAGTCAAACGTAGTCATTACATAAGCATCCCACAAGTGCATACACACTTTATCTCTTTACAGTCGACAGCCATTATCTTATTCTAAGCAGTACAGTACGCGCGCCTCCATGTAACTTGGTCTTGAACGTACTGTATATACTCGTCTTCTTGAGCCCTCTGTGTACTTAAGTAGTATGCTCGTACTGCGGCATTTCATGAGTAGCTTTTCAAACTGCAAGCACTACTCTTGGTAGATACTAAGTTTTGTCGTTCATTACGTCTACCGTAATCTTTTCTCCTCTTTTTAAAACGATGTTCCCTTCAATATAGATTGATGGCAGCACAGCGCTAATGATTGCCTCGCAATATGATAGGCCTGATATTGTAAACCTCCTTCTTCAAGCTGGCGCCGACAAGGACGCACAGAATGCGGTGAGATTTTTTTTAAATACTTTCATGATCACGAGGAAATGCTATCCCAGGTGTGAGTAATGTCTTTTACAAGGTTGCAGTGTTATTCAGTGGATTGAATTTCTTCTCTATCTTCTCTCTCTTTGTTTCTCTCTTTGGTTCGCGTATTTTCTGTCATCATACGCGCGCACCCATTTTTTGAAATCAAATCCTTAGATTCCAAAACCTACTAATGGTGACATATGTACGTAGGGATAATACAGAAGTAATGATAGATTCAAAGGTTTTGAACCTATAATTGTAGTGAATACAATTCGGTACGTTGTTTTGCTACTCCATAAACACTATCCTGTATGATGTTTGTCGTCATGTTTTGCGCCCCTTGACTTATTTTCTTTACTACTGCTCTTGCTTTCGCGTGTAGAACGGTGACACGGCACTGGACATGGCTAATGAGGAAGGCCACACGGAAGTAGCTGCTCTTCTTGACACAAATAGGGAGCTGACTGGAGGTCACTAAATGCGGAAACGAAAAGTTTAAGCGTTTCTGAATGCAGAGCAGTAAAAACAACATACAGTTGAGTGTAAAATCTAGTTACTTACGAGCTATTCCGCATGCCATACCGCCATACGTAATTCAAACCAAAAAAAGATTCCATCCGTTGGACTTGAATGCCAATTCTAGTGGTGTGTTCGCACAGCCCGCACTGAATTTCATTTTTTATTCTTATAAACTTATAGAGCTATTCCAGGCCCAAGTATCATAAGAGCTGCGCAGAATATAATTCGGGGCGGGGGGGTGGGTGGGGGCAGTGGCTGAGTCGTGCGGTGGTGGTGAAAAGGCGGAATCGCTTATGGGGGTGTTACGATTATTTCTGTATTATGTTGTGTGGAAATCGGCAATCCTCACGTTTCCCGCATGGAGCGATGGAAGCGATAGAAACAATAATGCTCGTAATCCTTCTCCTGTTGGAAGCTAGCTAATAAAAAACAGAGCCAGCAATTCAAGTAGGAGCCAACCAGCCAACCGGGGATGGCTTCATAAAAGTTCAATCTGCCCATGCCCCTGCCTGTAGTGCTAAAAACTGAATGTCGTGAGTTATATTTGTACATAAAAGTGCCATATCTCATTCACTGTTAAAGTAATCTTTAATCTTTCATATCATTCGTTATTCCATTTATCATAATTTATACGCTCTCCCTCTCGCTTTTTTAGTGCAGCTGCCATCGCAAAGGATCAATGATCCGTATAGTTTCTCTCGCTTTCTGTATCTCTTCAGCCCGTTACCTTTCGCAATGGCTTATCTAAAAACATCAAAAAAACGGCAAAAGAAGCGTAATTCTTGAAAAGATATACAAGTAACGGCTTCATCTTACATGTACTTCATTCGTCAAGAAAGCGCACACTAAAGTAGTTAAAGCGAGAGAGAACAAGATAAAGGAATAGAGTGGAAATAAAGGAACAACGAGACGCACTTGAAATTGGGACGAAATCTCCCAAGCGTGCACACTAGAAGCATCATTTTCTCGTGTCTTGAGGAGGGCCGCCACTTTGGTGCAACCAATTATTCTGGCGTAGTTCAAGACAGCTCTGCCACCCCCTGAGTGTGTGTTTTGCGGCTATAAAAGGCACACACACAGGCGCAAGAAGAGAAAACGGGCCGAAGTATTTGTGATTCGAAATTAAAAATGACATGAAATGCGAAATATAACATTTCGAATTACAAAACACGTCTCAAATTCAAAAAAAATGTGCGGGAAAACAAGTAGTGAAATAGAAACAAAAAGCAGCACTCACCCGCGCTGCGTCTGCGCACATGTTGCCAGGGCGAAGAGGCCATGTGCCTCCTCGAAACACACTCTTACCACCCTCTGCACCCTTTCAGCCACATGTAACTGTGTGTACGAACCTATTCCTTTTATCTTTTACATTGCACTTGGCCTCCTTCGTGGCTCCTGCATCTAGGAAAGGAGCTGAACGATATCGGTGCAACCTCTGTCCGAGGCCCACATGAGCGCTGTCTTGCCATCCTGTACAAACATAAGTAGAGTACGTAGAGAATCCATATCAAAAAGAAGGAGCAGAGCAAAGGCACAAAAATAAGAGAAGAGAGGAAAGGATTGCATGAAAATGAGTTAGAAGATGAGTGAGTTGGAAACATATATGTCTCTACTTATGCGTGAGAAGGTAAAAGGCTATATAAGTATATGCGCGCGCGAGAGCAACAAGCCAAGAATAGTACAAACAGGTGCACAAGTTCAGGGTGTTCCTAAATCTAACGCCACTTTCACCGCCGAAACGTGGCCTTGGGGAATATGAAACAAGTGTCAGATTGCACATAGGCCTCGATTAGGGCAAAGAAAGGGAAAGTGCATTCCGAATTCTACTTTGTCGAGTTAAAAAGAAAACAAGAAATAATGTAGGTCTAGCGCGCACGCACCGCTCTTCTGCAAGTGTAAATTCAGCCAAGGCGAAATAGCCAGAATACTTTCCGTATTCTTACACCCTTTCAACCATACGTGTGTGTGCGTCATGAGCTCTTTATCTCATTCTTACATTGTCCTTGACCTCTGTGTCAGCCCCTGCTCCTAGGAGAATTTGCACAACATCGGTGTGACCCCCGACCGAGGCCCACATGAGCGCTGTGGCGCCATGCTATCCATAAGCAGAGTGATAGATAGACACCATTGCATCGAGAAGGAGTAGAGCAAAGACACAGCACAAGG
>Ga0307930_1001051_pt1 | contig 22144 bp, 25 predicted proteins | sample OrgLakmetageno46_FD_203161 | JGI IMG/M metagenome (GOLD analysis project Ga0307930, IMG submission 203161) | Saline water microbial communities from Organic Lake, Antarctica - #46 | ecosystem: Environmental > Aquatic > Non-marine Saline and Alkaline > Saline | place: Antarctica: Organic Lake...
TGGATTGACGCGCCTAACCAAGTCAGGGCTTTCGATGACCGAATGGAACATCACCGGCCGAAAGCCGCCCATGAACGCAGCAGAGTGGGAAGCAGAGTTTGAACGATACAAGACATTCCCGGAATGGCAGCAGCGCCAGAGCATGACTTTGGATGAATTTAAATTCATTTTCTGGTACGCGCTGTATCTACACTCTATTTACGATACTTTGAGTAAAGTATCTTGAAAAGACGTTCACGTTACTAGTCTTCAGATCATGACGTGAGAGCTACAGGCTAGTGTACGAAATCCCCGAGTTGCTCGCCCTCGCTTACACTGTTGTGGTACTTGTATTGCAGGTGGGAATACGGTCACCGGATGCTGGGCCGCGCCGTAGGGGTTGCTTTTGGGGTGCCCCTGGCGTACTTTCTGGCGCGAGGGCGCATTCCCGCTCACCTCAAGCCTCGCATGGCGGCACTCTTTGGCCTCGGAGGCGCGCAAGGCGCCGTGGGCGCCTGGATGGTGCAGTCGGGCTTGGACATGGACCCCAAGCAGCGCCAAGAAATTCGCGTGTCGCCATACCGCTTGGCGACCCACTTGGGAATGGCGTTTACCACTTACAGCCTGCTGCTGTGGACGGCCCTCGACGTGTTCCAACCCAAGGCCATCACCCGCGCGGCGGTGAGCCAAATCCCACTGCCCACCCTGCCCAAGCTGGCTGCCGTCCGAGGCAGCGCAGTGGCCACGGCGGCTCTTGTGTTCACCACCGCGCTTTCTGGAGCTTTCGTGGCAGGCAACGACGCCGGGCGCGCGTTCAACACCTTCCCGACCATGGATGGCCACTGGGTCCCTCCCGGAGCGCTGGACTTGGAGCCGGTGTGGCGCAATGCCTTCGAAAACACTGCCACCGTGCAGTTCGACCACCGCGCCCTGGCGCTGGCGTCGACCACGGCGGTGGCCTCCACCTTCGTGCTGGCGCGGCGCGGCAACGTGTGGGCCCTCTTGCCTCAGTCCACCAAAGTAGCGGTCACCGGCATGGTCGGCATGGTGGGCGTGCAAGTGTCTCTCGGCGTCTCTACGCTGCTGTTGTATGTGCCATTGGAGCTCGCGGCTGCGCACCAGCTGGGCTCCCTCGTGCTCCTCAGCTTCGCGACGGCGGCGGCGCACTCTCTGAAAGGGGTTGCCCTGAGGAGCGTGGCGCCAGTTGCCTTGGCCGGCACGGGTATGGTCGCGGCGCCAGCACTCGCCCTGTCGTCTTTTTCGACAAAAGGCGACTTGGCGAAATAAATATACTAGGTTTTATTTTGATGAGCTCCATTTTCGTTTTTTTTCATTGTAGCTGATTGGAATCATTTTCTGTTCCTTTCCTTTTGACTCTCCAACGACATTTTGGCATTGCGGCATTGTCATAACACGCAACATAAAAGAATATAATGATAATAATTTGGCCTCTAGTTTATGGATTTCAGCGTTGGAAGGTGGTTCCTATCTAGTTGCTGATGTCGGCACTAGCGCCAAAGCGCGCTTTCGGCACAGCAGATGCTAGAAGCCGCAAGCCCGAGCGGCGGCGAGTGGCGCTTTGGGCTTTGTTCGGCTAATCACGAGGCATGATGGGCGAGGGGACGGCGATGGGTGCAGTGCGCAGTAGAGTTCTTCCTAGAGTGCCTCCTACCTAGTTTAAGTGAGTTAGAAATCTACCTATAAATCTGGGCTTAAGCAATATACTAGTATATCTCACTCGAGGGAAATGAAAACGGAAAGGAAATTGGATTGGGTTCTGGGGTTGAGTGTTGAGGTTGCGGTGTTGAGTGTTAAGAAGTAAGTTGAGAATCGAGTGATGGAGTCATCCCTGTAAACATACAGGCATATTGAAATCCTTTCTATTATCATCGTTGTTTGAGACAGGCGAGTTGTTGTTTCGTTCGTTCGTGGTGGTTCGTGTCCGCCCATTTTGTTTGCTGTACTACGGACAGTTTTCTGTTGTACATGTGCAGAACACCAGAAAAAAAGCGCGTAGCACCACGGACACAAGAAGGAGAACGCGCCAGGGGCATTGCACGGGGAACTCATCCACGAGCACCTCAAGGCAGCAAACAAAGGTGCTTCGAACACAGTCCTGTGTTGGTGAGTGCGCCAAAGTGTACTATGCCAGCAAGCAGTAAGGTGCGGAACGACAACTTTAGCCGCGCAGCTGGAGTAGCGGCGTGGGCCGCGTGAGACAGCTGAGCACGTGATGCGCCGGAAACCGCAATTAGGCGCAGAGCCAAGACGAGAGGAGAAGACGAAGACGAGAAACTAGAAGAACAGTTACTATTCCCATTCCCCGCTAAGGAGGAATCATCCAGAAAGAAGTCGAGCCGGTGCTGCAATTTTTTTTAGGGAGATGGACCGGGATAAGCAGAGCAGCAAGCACGCGTTTGGTGCTTGGAGCAATCCAACCAACAAGTTTGTGGGTTGTTGGGTCGCCATACACCGATCGGTTATTCTGGTCCAGCTCCCGGATGATTCCTCCTTAGCGGGGAATGGGAATAGTAACTGTTCTTCTAGTTTCTCGTCTTCGTCTTCTCGTCTCGTCTTGGCTCTGCGCCTAACTGCGGTTTCCGGCGCATCACGTGCTCAGCTGTCTCACGCGGCCCACGCCGCTACTCCAGCTGCGCGGCTAAAGTTGTCGTTCTGCACCTTACTGCTTGCTGGCATAGTACACTTTGGCGCACTCAGCAACAGAGCTGGACCAGAATGACCGAGCTGCTGAATCACAAAAAGTTATTTTGGATTCGCTCAGCGCACGAATTCTGCGCTAGCTGCTCTGATTATCCCGGTCCATCTCCCCCAAATATTTTGATACCCATACTTGCCTGATTTAGTGTTTAATGATAGTTTATTCCAAGTGCAGCACCGGCTTGACAACTTGCTGTACACTGCGTTCCGCAGCAAGTCAACTGCGCGTGAACCGCGCATCGCGTGGGCACCTGAACTTGTTCGTCAAGTCATAATAACATCAACAAAATGCACAACAATGTTGTCACGGTCGCGACGAGTAAAGCAAAGCTATTCTCGAAGTGGCCAGCAGCCGCCCACGTGACTGGTTTCATTATAACAGTAACACTAGTTTGTACAATGTCGATGTATTCACATTTTATTGAGACTAGCGATCTTTCAAACTCTGAGAAGGCAGCGCAAAAGGGCTGGCAAGCATCTGTGATAGAGCACAACAATATCATAGCAAGTCCATCTATTCAAAACTTGAGATCGGCTGAGCAAAATGCTACGTCAAGAAGCTCTTCTGCCTATATTTTGTCGACAATGCCATCGCCGTCTGCTGCCTGTTCCAGCCCTAGCAACATGTGTCCGACGTTTTTATTGATAGGCGAGAGGAAGTGCGGTACTTCGTCCTTGTTCCATTATCTCCTCCAACACTCCCAGGTGATCTTCCATATTGATTGAAGCTTCGTACATTTTATACGAGTGCTCTATGTTTATAACATACTTGCTTATCACTGTATAATTAATGTTTCGGACATTAAATCACTGCTCATAGTACTTCTGCAGTCCATTTGCTCTAATGCTAGATTATCATCTACTAGGTTCTTCCTCCCCGAGTAAAAGAGGTAGGGTTCTTCACCAAAAGAAGAAGACACGTCGATAATTACTTTAAGAAAAACTTCCCGCCACTGGATGGAACATCTGAAGCCTGCATGGACATGGTCGAATTGATGAAGGACGGCACCGTGAAAAAGGTGGCTCCATTTTGTAAGGCGCGGAGCCGCGTCGACGCGCAGAATATTTACATCACAGGCGAAGCCTCGGCGACTTACCTCGCCATGGCAAATCCAGTTGTGGTTGCCCAAGCACTACCAGCTGCTCGATTGGTGGTAGTTTTGCGATGCCCCATTCGACGTGCTGTCTCACATCATGCCATGCATGTTCGTTTTCAGAGGGAAGGCCGTGACCAATACAAGAATCTGAAGTCTCTTAAAAAGTCACTCAAAGATGAACTTGCCAAGGCAACGTCAGGCGAGCTAATATGGCGAACAGGTAAGAGCTTAATACTCGGTCACACACTACTCTAAATACCTCATGTACTTACGCTGTTCTTCTGTCTTACGCTTTCGGGTCCAACGCGGCGGCTTAGGAATATACCTCGGCACTGGTGTCTACGTACATAACCTAAAGCGCTGGGCAAAGTCATTCGATCGAGCTGCATTTACCGTAGTATTCAAGGAAGACATGGAAATTGCTTCTCAGAGTGCAGCCAAACTGGCGCTTTTCCTTCAACCAATATTTACACATCTTGGTATTCAAGATAATTTGGGCGCAGATTTTTTTCCGAGCGACATGAAGACGGGCGCGCCTCTGCAACTCAACGTAGCAGATGCCAGCAACTTGTCGTCAAAAATCTCACTTGAAGATGGTGCTGTACCTGGCCTTAGTACTGAGTTTGTAGACGAGCTCTGCAAACACATTTTCTCAAGGGCAAACGCGAACTTGGCAGTTTTCCTCGCGAGACCAATTCCTAAGTCATGGCAGTGTCAACCATTAAGAAGACGGGGAAGTGTAAATGATACGCCCTCTTCTTAATGAAGTATTTCTTTTTTGTATATGCTAGTCTTCTGTTACAAGAATTTTGAACACCGTTCATAAGCATGCTCTACATGTCGGTCTCGGTCTTGGCGGAATCATTTTGAAGTTCTAGGGTGCTTTGCTGATTTATGTAGATACAACATAACACATTGCGGAGTGCGGAGTATAGAGGCAAAAGCCAAAAGCAAGCCTAGGCTCCAGCCCGAACTAGGGAGCATCCCCAGTTGAATACGCCGCGGAAAGAGCGAAGAAAATGCGGGGGCAAATGAGTCAAAGTTCGCGCCTTCTTGTCATCTTGCCATTGCCATTTTTATATCATAAAATTTCAAATTCAGAAATGACCTGCGTGTTTCGTGCTGTATCTACACATATCCATTTGTACAGCGCCCCGAAAATTCTAATTCACGGGGCAACTAGCTACGCCACCAACAGGAATTTATATATATGCGCAGTTGGATGCGTGGTCCTGTTTTGGCATCGTGCTCTTGGCGCAATGAAGGTGCATATCAGTTCATACGTAGTCGAGGCCAGGGAATTCATATGTCCGACGAGGAAAGCGCAGCGCCCATAGTTCGGGCTTGCAAGAAGGCGCTGCCTGTGGAACCCGCTTTCGGTGCTGAGCTCGGAGCAGCAGCAGGAGGAGGAGGCGCCGCGGGCATATTTGGCGGCGGAGGCGGAGGAGGCGGGCTGCGAGGAGCCGGTTGGCCACTGCTCGATGCAACGGGGAAAGGAGCTTGTGGCTGCGTGCCTGCGGAGGGGGCTTGGTGCCCTGGGGGCACAGAGGGTGGAGGCACTGATGGCGGTGGAGGGGGAGGTGCCGCCGGCGGGTGAAACGACTGCCGGCGCGCGCCTTGCGGCAGAGGCGGCACGTAGGCATTGCCGTGCATCAGGCTGAGCCGAGGTGCGGAGGCCTTGTTGGCGTTACCAGCAGCAGACGAAGGATCCGCACCTGAGGATGCAGCGTTGGCATTGCTACCAGAATCCTGGCCGCTAGTAGTGGGTGTGGCCAAACTTGCTGCTGCAGGTTTCTTAGGATCCAAAATGGAACCCCAATCGTCGTGCCAGCTCAAGTCCGAATCCTGCACAGCGCATCACCACAGAAACAAACAGATGAGGGTCCAATTAAGGAGTGGTAGAAACACGCACACAAGAACTCAAACTCCATGCCTTTTTTTCTGTCCCTTTCAAATCTACTGAATTCCGTTCTATTTCCTTTCTACTTCTGCGCCTTACTTTGTCGTAGCGAGGGCACACGTCGGGGTCCCAGCGCGAGTAGTAGCGGCTCCAGAGCACCAATTTCTTCATCGACGTGGACGGCCACAGCGGTTGGGGGTTAACCACGTACTGCCGGTTCAGGAATTGGTCCGCGGTGCCCAGGACATACGTCCACACCGAGGTGGTTTTGGTAGGGCACTGCAAGTCTCGCACCCGGTCCCGCTCGCAGTCGCCCAGAAAGGTGCCGAACAACCCGCTGTACAAATGGTCGGCCAAAAACACGAGCAACCGGTCGTTGTATTGAAACGCATCGGGGTATTGCCGCATGATCTGCAGAACCACAATGGAAAAGAGGGAAACGGTCATAAAACACATCGGGGCTGTATGCGCATGTAGAATTGAGCGCAGAAACAAGCACCCTTCAGCTACTTCGACGGTATTTCGAAGAAGAAGAAAAAAAGAGTTTGAAAGAGAGGAGTGACCTGGTGGAGCGCGTCGAGAAATTGCAAGAAAATCGGGCTCCGCTCCTGGGTCTTCGTAGTGGTCCCGTGCCCGCACCGCTGGCTGAATTTGTGCCCAAAACTGCACCAATCTTTCTCCACCACCACCGCTAAACCCCGCAGGGTGCGGCAGAAAGGGTCGAGCAGGATTTGCGCCAGGGAGGAGACCTAGGAATTGAAGCAAGAGGGAAAGAAAAGAAGGAGAAAATGGACCAGGGTGTAGATTGAAAAGGTGAGCAGAAAATATGCAAAAAAAACACACACAATCAATCGAATACATCAACTTCAACCAAACGTACACATACTACTGTAGTACCCATGCAGTAGCAAACCAAAAACAAAGACACATGTGCACAGCAACTGGCGAATTCTATTAGGGGGTTGCACACCACAGCATACCTGCGCAGTGCGGTCCCACCCGTCGGAGCAGTGCAACACCACTGAAGCACCTTCCAGGTGGAGCTTCTCTGCGCACATGACCGCCGCTTCCAAAGTCAACTGCGCGTGCAGCAGCCATTTGCTTTCTTCTAACGAGCTCAGAAAGCGCAGCTCGGCGTCCCGCTTCGCCTGGAAAAAAACAACGTGAAACACGCGAAAAGGTTCAAAACTCGAAGCAAATAATGCAGGAAAAGATGTGTTCATTGGCCAGCGAACAGGCATGCGCCTCATATCAAAGGTAAGACTTGCAGCTTGAATTTCCCTACACGAGTCCGTCACAACCCTGTTAAAATCAGTACCTTCCCAGCGAGAGGCGAGGGCACCACTAGATCAGCCAATTGGTTCAAGCTCTGCCGCATGGTGTGAATATTTCCGATGTTGCAGTGCTTCAAGGTCGCGTTCACGTAGTTTTTCGCGTTTTCGACGCCAGCGCCCTTGAGGGAGTTGCCTGTCGCAGCAATGGCCGCTCGACAATCCATCTGGGATTGATATGCATGGTTCATTGAAGGTTAGTAGTAGTGACAGCCCAGTCAGACTTGTACTGAAGGTTACATTTTTCTGTTGCTATTTGCCACAGTGGTGTTTCTTTGTATTTTTGGGGAGTATTAACTAGACTAGACTAGACGACTGTGAAACATACTTTAATGGCATCCGAGATAAGAACAGCAGTAACAACGAAGAGAGGAACAGCAGTCGTAGACATGATAGAACAGCGTAAAGTTCAAAGCCATTTATGCAAAAAAACACCCACCAGATACAGCCCATGCAGGTCTTGCTGGGACTGCGGTGAGGTTAAATCGCTCTTCAAGCGATAGAGCTCCAAGAGGCGCTCGTCGGCTGCTGACCTTGCACCCGTGACCCCCACTAGCGGCTGCGCGCAGCGGGCTAAGCAGGCTTTGGTGTGAGACGATTGCCACGTCAGCGCCGGCAAGCGCTTTTTGGACCGAAATTTCGCCACTTCCTTGAACTCTTTCTAGAAGTTAGGGGGGGGGAGGGAGAAGGATGAAGAAGCACTCGCTCCAGAGCTGGGTATAGGGGAGCCGAAAGGAAGAGGAACGCTACAATAAGGAAGGATGTAGGAATATTAAGAGAAAACAGTTGAGAACACCAGAGTTTAGTAAAAGTGTGTGTATGTGCAAATGTGCGTGATTCTATGCGCACCGGAGTCAAGTGAAGAGGCATCACGAATTTGGCCGGGTAGGTCGGGGCTTTTTTGAACGCCGAATTGTCCACCAAGTACCACTCAGTGGAAGTGCCGTCGGCATTGAAGCAGCCTTGCCGCGTGAACTCTTGCAGAGGGTCGTAAATCAACCACCCGTTGGGCACCAAGCTTGGGTTCATCACCGGGCGATACCTTCAGGGAAATGGGAGGGATGGAAAGGTACCGGCATGTTAGAAGTAAATAAGAAAGAAGATATATTAAAGACCTCATCAAAATAAAAGGAACAGACGAGATGTTAGTGGCGTCTAGCAACTTCGTACTTGAACGCAAAAGTGCTTTCTGGCGAGATCCCGTTGGTAAACGCTAGCGATTGCGCCGCTTTCGCAAACTTTTGCGCCATGTGCGCATGCGTCCGCCCTTCGAACGCAATGGTGACGATTCGCAAGTCTTTGCAGAGGAGCAGCACGTGCGCGGCGCCTGCCACCACTTTTTCTTCAACAGCAGCGACCACTCCCCAGGGCACGTGCATCTAACATAAAACAGAATAGAAGAGTGGCAAATAGGTAAGGTAAAACTGTGCACACTGCTCTGCACTCTGCTGTGCAAAGCATCCCTGAATTGATAAAAGAAGTAAGAAATCGACAGCCTTCTCTTTCCTACCCTAGCAGGAAGCAAAGTACTACTCATCACAGTAGCTTTTCTGTTTGTTATAACTCGTTGACCGTTTCGAAAGTTTCTGGCAAGCGGTGCCTCGCGCCTCGTCCCCCTGTAGACGCGCGCAGCACGAGCTGGTAGGTGGACAGCCGAAGCCGCCCGTCTTGGGCCAGCACCGCATTTGGCAGGCCCAAACTGAAGCGCAAGCCGCCGATGTCCGGCTCCGCGGCTTGGCCCGTCGTGGCGGGCAACTGCACGAGTTCTTCGCCGGGCAGTAGTGGCGGGAACGTTACTTTATTGGTCATGGATTTCAACGTTTCTGACGCCAACTGCCCCTGTTGCCCACCAATTCCGCCCAGGCCGCCAATGCCAAAGACCCCACTGGTCGGCCTCGCCGAGGCACCACCACCACCGGCGGCAGTGGCTTCTCCTCCCGTAGAGGACGCGGCTGAGGTCGACGCGTGACCGCCCGACTCGAGGGCTGCGAACTTTGCGCGCCACGCAACCAAGCACTCTTCCAACGTGTGCACCGGCTGGCCAGAGTGCGCGAAGAGCTCGAAAAAAGTCGCGTAGTCCACCTGAGCGTGCGCAGGATGCACGCGCACATGTATGCATAAGGAAGGGAATTAAATCGACACTGAGGTGCATGCACGAAGTGATGAACTAACTAAAAAGAAAAACGAAAGAAATTGGAGATTTAAACAAAGAACGAAATGACCAAAGAGCTGACAAAAGAGCGAATGGAAGAGCATCTTATCGCCCTATCACCCACCGTGAGGCCCATTTGTTGTCCGGTGCCAGGCGCTGCCCATGCCCCCGCTGCGACGCCGCCGGTCGCCGTCCCCGCCGAGCTCTTTGCTTGCACCGTGGCGACGGTGCGCGCCAGCATGATCATGGTTCGAATTTCTTTCTCTTCCACCGGCTGCCCCACTCCTTTCAGCGCGTACGCCACGTCTAGCACGTTCAGGTAGCCCTTTCTGTTCCTGTCCATTCCGTTGAAAACGTCGAGCAGCGTGCGCCCACTGGTGTTGAGCAAGTTCACCAGGTTCCGGAACCGCTGGGCCATGGACTCGTCGGCAAAACGCCACACTTTGGCTTTTTCGTGGTTGCTGTTCCCGTACCCGTCGTCCATCCGGATCGCGCACACCAGGTCGTCGGGGCGGTCCTTGGCGGCGGTGAAGCTCATGAACTTGTGGCAGTGCACCACTTTGCGCTGCTTCCCTTCCACCTGCTTGCGTGTGCGTGTGGGCGCGCGTATGAACGTAAATGTGTGTGTGAAGGAGGGAGGGAATCAAGCGTGCACATCGGCGTGTGTGTGAATATACGAAGAGTAGGCAGATAGAAACTCCTTTCCAATAGTGAACCCACTGAATGGGCGGATGTGTTGAAGAAAGAAGAGAAGCACGCCATCACAGCGCGCAGCATATTCTCACAAACACGTGCGCGCACCTGCACCACGGTGCGAGCCTCAAGGTCCACGTCCAGGAGCCGAGCTGACCGCCCGAAAGTGCGGCTCACCGAGGCGTGAAAGGTAATCACCGAGGGCGGGCGCTCTGTTGGGGTTTCGTGCCGTATGCTGGCGCGGGCCTCTGCCGCGGCCCTCAGACTCTCCTGTGAATGCACAAGCACACAGACGCGGAGGGCGCACAACGTGAAATGGAAAATACAAATGAGGAATCTTTGAGAAAATACTCGGGGGGTAAGGACGAAAAATAAGATCAAAGAAAACAGATCGCATTGAAGATCGGGCACTGAAAGAAACTTCAAGCATTCGTTGGCAATTGTTGCTACTCAGCAAAATCCTTGATGTGCATGTCGCACTTGCAATTCCTAAGCATTTAGAAAGAGACTAATATGTTTTACCTGTTCTTCCAGCCTCGCCATGAAATCGTCTGCTTTTGCTTTGAGGCCGCCCAACACTCCTTTCATAGCATCCGCTGGCGCCACGGCGGCCACTCTAAACCTCAAGTCCACGGCCGACACCGCTCGACCTCGCGTTGCCAAGGGCACTCCGCTGTCAAGATCGATATCTGCGCCCGCACTGCTGCCGTCTCCTTCCGCTTCGTCATCGCTTAAGTTCGTGCTGGCGTTCCGTTGCATTGGTGGTGGTGACGAATCTGCGGCCTGCGCCGATGGTTCCTGTTGCAAGCAACCCGCGCGGTTGATAGATAGCTATGAGATCAAAATGAGCCTACTTGGAGACAAAAAAGCCTTGTTGCTTGTCCTTTTTACTAAAATCAGACAGTAAAGAATCATGCGTTGATGTTACCCGCGCGAGGGGATTGGAAGTAAATTGTATCTTGTCCTGCCCGTTGCTCATGCCATTGATCAGCGAGGCGCCAGGCAACTCAAAATTGTCAATCTCCTCAACCTCTTCTTCTTCCTCCTCGTCGGAGGACCCGTCACTCAACTGCGCTAGTTCGGAGAGCTGGCCTGTCAATTGCGGCCGAGTAACAGGGGGCGTTTCCATGCCCATCGACCCCAGGTCTGGACTCGCAGCAAGGACACTGGACACCGCCGCTGACCCCATGTCGACCATAGCTTTAGTGGGGTCATAAGATGACCACGACGACGACATCGTAACTGAACGAACGAGAAAGGTCGCGGACGAATATGTGCAATTTGCCGCGGTGGCCTCTGCGAAGCTCCAAGACGAGGCGATCTTCGGCTGAGATTTTCACGAGCTTGTTGTACAGATACGAGCATGTTCCAAGAGGGGGAACACGTGCCAAAAAAAAAAAAAGTCCTCACCTTCCTTCTTCGTCACAACGTCACAACAACGACACGACGTCACATCGACAATCGACAACAACAAACAACAACTATCTGTTTTGAGCTTTTGAGCTCTGAGCTGTAGCTGCTGAAGTAATCTGACGAGTAGTGTCCCCTTTGAGCTCCTGACTGATAACGAGTACACAATCATCGTATTTATTTGTTTTAATCGTGCATTCTTTCGCCTAACCTCTCTTCATTCGCTGAGCATGGGGAAGAGACTTTCCAGTAAGAGCTTTAAAGTAATTACCGATCATCCTCTTCACGATGTATGCATCAATCTCGAAAGCACTGCAAGTGATGTTAATGCCGCTTTTATCTAGTAGACATCCACTCTATTATACACGTTCCCATCGTAATATACTTGGAATTAGAGGCTAAGACCACATTCTTAGAGCTATCTCAACCACCCTGTTGAGTCATGGATACGCAACTGGTTGCTACTGAGACATCTCAACGGATTCAGCTTAAGCATCTCGATTTACATGGCAGTTTCGAGGCCACGGAGGATTCGAAAAAATCAAACATGGCAAAAGGCACATCAATGGACCAACTGAATGTCTCCATGATGGCTGAGTCGCCTTCGACTACATCCCGACATCCCGAATACCCACCATCTGGAAGTTCTCCGAGGCCCACTGCATCTCGCAAGAGTCGACCAAACACGTCTGCTGCACCTGCCATATCTGACAGCCCTGCCTCGTCCGTGGATTTAAATCTCGATGATGACGACAAAGCTGAAATTGAAGCCATGTCGATGCTACTAGCATTGGCTGCCACCGAAGGCGTCGTAGACGATCAAGTTGCTGGGATTCAGCAGCGTCCTGTTGACGTAGCAGAGGAAAGAATCGCCGCTGCTCAAGCCCGTGTAGTCGATGCTGAAAAAAATATATCTACAAGCACTCACAGCGATGACACAGAGATGATAGATGCGCTGCGCAGGGATCAGGAGTGCCAGAGCCTCCCAGACTGTCCGCCACCACGCTACATTGAAGGCATGCACGGAGACCTTCCTGAGGCGAAGCGGCGATGGGCGAGTACTCTGGCGTGGCAGAAAGCTTATGGCATCAATGGGATCCTCACGGAGCCTAACCCACAATATGTCCCCATCCGTAAGCATTTTAGCCATTTCTTCCACGGGCACGGCAAAAGCGGCAGCGTGGTACTCTACTTGCGCCCTGGCTACAGCGACTTTCAGCAATTATGGAAAACACCGTTTTCAGGGACTAGCGCGACTCCGGGAAGTCTCAATGATATTAACAATTTGCCTACAAAGAAGACTTCTGTATCTCAAGCATCGATCAAGGGAGCAAGCAGCAAGACCGAACCAAAAGGTCAAGGGCCTACTGAGCGTCTGGTAAAGCCTGACGACCTTGTTCGGCACAACGTATTCATGCTTGAATCTTTGTTCACGCATTGGGGCACTGCCGTTGAGTGCAAAGTGGGCGAGCAAAACACGGCCTTCAAAATGCAGCGTCTGGTCGCGGTATTCGACCTTGATCGTCTCAACTTCAAGAACCTTCGCCAGTTTTTCGGCGTATTCAAAAAAGTTGTCCAAATTTTGGAGCAGCATTACGTTGGTCGCGCGGACCGTATTTGTGTCATCAATGCGCCAAACTTCCGCAATATTGCAATGTTAGTGTATCCCCTCATCCCGCGCGAAGTGAAGGCTAAAATCAAAGTTTGTGGGCGCAACTACCAAGAACAGCTCAAGGACATTTTGGTTGCGGAAGAAATGCCCAAAGAGTATGGTGGCACCTCTGACGTGCCGATGGGGCAATGGCCTCTGGAGCAACTCATCAACGCCCAGTGCGCGCACCCCCAGCGCCAATGGCCCTCCATGTTTTCACCTGCAAGTTTGTACAACCCCACAGATGCTGACCGTTTTGGTGGGGTCTCGCCCGAGGGCGTGATGCCTGACGACGAGCCTGGCCGCCTCGAAAAGCACCATGCCGAGGCTTTCCGCCGGAGTCTCGAGCGTCGAAAACTGAAACAGGCTGAGCTGGTTGCTGCACAAAATGAACTCGCTGCTGCTATCATTGAAAAAGATGCTGCCTGTGACATCGCAGCACCGGTGCAAGCTAACGCGAAGGAAGGTAGCAACAGCGATAATGCACCTTCGCCAATCACCGGTAGGCCTCCATCGTCAATGCCATCCTAAAATATCAATATCAATACCTGAAGCGCCACGCTGCTGGCTTCCAGGTCGGCTGAAAGCCCAACTTAATCCAACCAAGCCACAAAATCAAGAAGGCAAATAGTTTAGAAGCAACAAGCGACCCAATGCTAGAGAAGTAAGAAACGGCGCTAGTATGGGCGTGCGCTTAGAAGTGTAAGCTAATGGCTTCCTAAACATAGAACTGAATACGAGGCAAAGGAGCCATATATAACGGATGGAACTGCCGCTGTGTGTAGCTGCCACGATACGTAAATCACACGGAAGGTATTTTCACCAACGGATCATAGTTCATAGCTAAAATGAGAAATCCCAGGGATTAGGGGTATTTTATTGATTGAATAGAATGGAGTTGGAATCGAAACATAGAAACCTATTTAATTTATTTCATAATTATAATTCCATTTCGTAATTTCATTACGCATTGTTTTACGGCGTATTTTCACGTGTCATGTAGTGGTGTTGCTTTAAAATATTTTTTGCCCAAAACTCATTCCCGGGATGAAGTTCACTTATATTTTCTCCAGATCGGATGTGAGAAACCAGGTGACCTGCGCTTGAGCCCAAACTGGGTTCATGTATCGCTTGCTGATGCATTTTTCGGCTTCATTTTGGCCAGCAATGCCCGTTGGGTGTCAGTTAGTTCTTTCTTTGCCGTTATTGTCTTTGCTCCTGGCGCATTCGCAGAGGCTGCTCCTCCTGTTGATGTCGAGCCGGCAGCTGTTGGTTCGACAGCTGCCTTCAAATTGATTCCTATCTTGGCAAAGAAGCCACCAGTGTTGGCTAGTCGATTCACCCACCTCGGAATTTCAACTCCAATCAAACGGTCGCTAAACGCTTGGGAAAAAGTGTTGCAGTTTTTTTCGAGCAAATCGTAGGTGCCTGGCGCAAACAGCTCGCGCAGCTCTCTGACAACGCGCGACACGTCATTTGCCGAGCCTGCATGCTCGCCCAGGACAATGGACTGCTTAAACTTGGCGGGCGGCGGCGCCATGCGCGGCTGGCACTTGTAGACGCCGCTATCGCTGAAACTGTATTCATAACCACCCAATTCAACGCCCGTGTGGTAGGCACCTGAGCATTTCATGTTCGCAGTACTCAATTGGTTGGTTTGCTTCGGTTGTACACTGGTAGGGTTGTATACCGCAAGCTTTCTATGCTAGCATCTTACCGAAGCCGACGCCGCCGAGCCACGAATTAGCTTGCTCATTTAAATCGTACACATTCAGAATAATATCGCGCGCATTTGACGCCATGCGGAACAGTGCTGCACCGTAAAGCTCTCGACCTCACACTATGTATGTCCACTTGTTTCACAGAATTTGACCCTTTTTGTATAGCAGCCACGCAATCCTCAAGAATGCTTGGCTCTAGCTGGCGTATAATTGCTGCTTCCTATTGTATCTTGTTGACTAGATTTTATACGAGCAGGTGAGCAGATGCTATTGCTAAATAATGTTCCCTACGGCCAGCAGTGTGCTCTTGCCGTAATAGCAGTTTATACAGTAATCATTAACGTCTCATCATAGTCTCATACATACTACAGTACAGATAGTACAGTACATAATACAGATGTAAACCAACGAACAACTCGAACAACAAGAAAATGGGCGAAAAGCGGAGGAGTGAAAGTAAATTCAGTATACGCTTCGGACAATGTGGCGTTGTGAAGTGAAGCAGTTTGATCATTTGAATTTTTTCGCTAGTGAAAATGAAGTAGTGTTCTTTGCCTAGGCTCTCCTGACCAAACTATTGACAGTAAAAGTTCCCAGCTAGCTCTTCACAGATAGGTTTTGGTCGTGAATCCATTGCGGTTTTAGAATGCTACTCAGCAGCTCAGCAGCTAGCGTTTTAAAGATACGTCGATGACCCCAGGTCAGCATCCAATCTTGACTGAAGATTTGTTTCGTCACGATGCGTCGCCTAGATCGCGGCGCCAGGAAGTGCGTCAGGTGCAGTGGAAGCTATGCCATGAGCACTGCTCTGTGCATAGTCGCCTTTGGTAACATATGGCTGCAGACTCAATGGCATTCTAAAAGTGGTCACGCACCCATAGCAACGTCTGCGACAAATATCGCCACTTTAGACGTTGTTGACCGGAAAAGCGCCAAAAGGCATTCAAGCCAAGATGCTTCAGAAGGTCACAGCGGAGAAAAGCCGAGCGATGACATGCTCCTTGAAGAGGTACTCGAAGAGCCTTTGATAACAGATTTACCGGTACATACGGGCGTCAATGGCTCTGTTGGTGCACCAATGAAAATTTCAGGAACTGCCGTTCCTTGGACGTGTGGGCGAGTGCTGTTGACGCACGAGTACGTACCGTACCCAAATCACCACGGCGCCGACACGCGCTTGCTCGACGTTTTAGCCAGTTTAGATGCGATAGGATGCGAGGTGAGGTACGTGGCGTACGCAACTCTGCTGGGTTCAAGCAATACACATGCCTGGGAACAGCCCAAGGCTCCGCATATATCTGCCGTTGAGGCGCTCGGAGCTTCTGTCGACAGGCAACCTTGCGACGATGGGACAACTTCGTCTGGGTTACTTTCCTCTACGAACCCGGCGTCTGTAAGCAAACCATTGATGAATTGCCTGAGAAAACGCCTGCGCATACATCAACCGCATATAGTGCTTTGCACTCTTTGGTTTTGGACTTGGCCTTTGAGACCGCATTGGGCTTCGCTCGTAGCCGATGCTGTCGCCACCATGGATGTCATCGATGGCGAAGACGACCATGATGGCAACATGCAGGAAAGCAGTAGTCTGTTCTTGCATAGGAATAGCACCAAAGCACAGGCACACTGTCGCCTTGTCATATTATCGGACGATGTGCATGGAGATAGAGAAGCCACGCGCCCCGGTGCCACCACTGCGGGAGGAGGACGAGACAAAAATACAGTGACAAGTCTTCGCGGCAGCGGCAAGAAAGAAGTAAACAGTGCGCAAGCCCTTCTCGCTGCTAGCCCCGAACGCACCGAGAATGTGCGCACCATGGAATTGAATGTGTACCAAAGCGCCGACACCGTGCTGGCCATCACGGCCAGCGACCGCGCTAGCATGCGCGTTCTTTTACATGAACTGCCTTCGTCGTTTCCAGCACCAGTCAACGAGCCACTGCAGGACGGTTCTTCTGCTATTGCCACGAGCAGCGCGATTGAGCGAGATTTTAGAAGCCGTGTGTATACGGTGCCTCCAACAGCTTCTCTGCCACATGCTACTGCGGAAGCAGCTTGGCGTAGGAAAACGTTTGAAGAGCGAAACGGTTTTTTGTTCGTCGGCACTGGGCAGGTAGTGGTATATCTTAATATGACAATTACAATATCCACCCCATTATAGACCTGCGTGTTAAGATGTTTGTGTAGTATGGCTCCCTTGTTTTTGAGTAATTGAATTACATGAGAGAGTCCACGTGCTTACCTTTGTGCAAATCCATATCTTTTGAGCGATGTAGAACCCAACGAATGTTGCGGCAGTAGCCTGGCTGCTTGTCGAAGTGTGGCCCTTTCTCCGAAAGCAGCTGCGCGCAGGAGGATTGGTTTCAACGAATGACAACAGTGGAGGGGGCGCGCACTTGACCTTAGTTGGCGCCCAGCCACCGGGTGGCAGCTGGCATTCGTCTATAGCTACTTTGGCACAACAGCAAGCGCTAGGTGTGCGAGTCTTGGGCTTCGTGAAAGACCTAGAACCACTTCTTACACAAGCGCGCGTAATCCTCTCACCGGTAATCAATCTTTAAACTTTCATTTTTCCAGGTGATCTCACCCCTAGCCTTCTCAGACTTTGAATCGTGTGACTGTTTCCTTCTCCTGCACCACCTAATTTTTGCAGGTGCGTGTGGCATCTGGTTTCAACACCAAAAACCTGCTTGCCCTTTCCCACGCCCTTCCACTGGTCGCCACGCGTGCTGCGGCCGCTGGCCTCCCACTGGGTGCTGCGGCTGAAGTGCCTGCTCCCACTGGTAATGGTGGAAATAAAGGCGCCGGGGCTAGCAGGAGGAGCAGGAGCAGTGGCAGCAGGCCTGGCAACTCCGAGGCCGAAGCATTTGCGGGAGTGGCCGCGCATTTGCACCGCAACGCAACGGCATGGGCTGCTCAAGGCCGCGCTGGGCTCATGGCTGCGCACGCAGCGTTCTCGCCAGCTGCGGTGGCAAACTCTTTGGCTGTTGCACTGCGCTCAACGGCAACTGTGCAGTTACTGGATCACTACTCGCATTAGCACAGCGACTTGTCAAGGTCCCCTTCTTTGTTCGGCAGCCAACTCAAGGACCCACCGTATGGTGCCTCCCGAGTGAAGCACCGCCTTGTCAAACATCACACCACAACTGCGTGTTCTGTCTGTCCGTTGCATGTTATCTATTATTACAGAAGTTTGGTCGTCTTGACTAGAGGGTGTATGAAGTCTGATTAAGTTCTTGAGGATCAGTTTCTTTCCTTGTGCCAAGACTGTGCCATGAAACTAGAATGCACAATGAAAAAAAAAACCTAACTTATAACTTATGGCCACCCGGATACCGTTGACAACAATATTTCTATATCTATATGGCCACGAGGGAGCACCCACCGGCCTGCCTGGTTAGCTTCGCTACTTGTATAAGCGGCATTAAATTATTTTAAGACACAGGCCCCCAAGGACCGGAATTAGGAGGCTAGCTAAGCAGCTTATGCCGTAAACACCTCTATCCTCTATCTAAGGTGGAACTCCCATAGCGCATAGCGACCCTGAGATACATAAAGAGGGGGCGTTAGGAAAGCACCGAAGGGCCCTTGCACCCGGATTTCACCGGAAATAATGTTCAAGGGGAAGGGAATGAGGGACCCAGCACCGGGCATGTGTGCCTTCTAAATCCGCCCCCTCGGGGCCTGGGTGTAAAAATAAAATCACTTCGTTGTACAGATAGCCCCCTCCTCTGCGGACGGAAATAAGATTCTTAGGTTTAGTTTGCGCTTATTTGCTTTTCTTCTCTACCTGTTAGCCTTCTAATTCGGTCCTTCGGGGCCTGTCGCGAAAATCTTCTTTTGAGCTGCACTCTCAGAGCACGGAGGAGCGTGCCACTTTGGACCGCTACCATCACTTCCATGGCCACTCGGGCATAAGTTGCGCCTGATTAGCTTCTTAGGTTAAGTATGCGCTGCTTTGCTTTTCATCTCTACCTGTTAGCCTTCTAATTCCGGGCCTTCGGGGCGTGTCTCAAAATCACGACAGTAGATCCAAAAATAATCGCTCAGGAACGTGCGAACGTGCGAACTTGCGAACTCACCGAACTCATCACCTTCTTGCTACTGTAGCACTGTAACTTAGCTTCATTGTTTCAGTTAGAGTGGTATAGCTACAAGCTAGCTAGACTTTGGACTTAGAGCTTGGAGCTTTCTTTCAAATTGCGAATGCAGAGTGCCACTAATGCTTCCTCAGAAAAGAAATTGTTCTCCGTGCCCTCTAACAATGTAATGTAAAGAAGAACCCGCACTAACATGCTCAAGAGCAGCATCTTATATTCGTTCGCCCACTGAAGCTGAGATTCATTATCGAGCATCAGCATCAGCATATGACGTGCAACTTTTTGATTTGTAGATAGACGCATCGTATGGCAACGCTAGTCACATGTTCTGCTGATTCTAGACGGGATAGAAGCCTTGTGGTGTCGAGAGCAGTCACTGCTGGCGAAGTGCTTCTTCGTGAGGATGCATTCTCCCTAGTTTACTGTGACACGAATGATGACAATAATCTCGACTTAGCTCTCGCAGCTAAGTTACTCAGCACTGGTCATGATAGTCATCCTACGTTTGCTTCACTTCACACCAATATTGAATCTCTATCATCAGAAGATAAGGCAGACCTCGCTCGCGACTCGAAGATTGTTCTTAAACTGCTGGACGCTTCCTTTTCATCTCTTGGCCCCACGTTACCCATCCGTGCGATGAATACTCTGGCTAGAGTGCGCATCAATGCCTTAACAGTCGTAAATTGTTGCGATGGTAAGCGCAGTGGTCTTGGCATGTATTGCGCGGCAGCCATGATGAATCATGATTGTGATCCATCCGCAGGCGTGTGGTTTGATAGAGAAAACGAGTCACTCCTTGTGGTGCGTGCTCTCCGGCCTCTTGAACCTGGAGAGGAGGTCACTATTGCATACATTGAACGATCATTTCCACATCTCAAGCGGCAGTCTTTGCTCAGCCGTAGTTTTCAATTTGATTGTAAATGTGGTCGCTGTATCAAGGAGTCTTCTCATGAGCCTGAGATGCAGATAGTCTTTGATGCTGAGGCAGCAAAGTTATGCTCTCGGGGTGTAATGGCATACTGCAGTGGAGATTCTGAAGAGGCACTGGAACTAATGCATTTAGCTGAAGAAGCTCTCTCGGAATCACATGTGCACACCACCTCAAACAGCGAAGCGTCAGAGACGGCAAGCGAGTTGCGTCGGCGGATTTGGCGCTTTAAGGCGAACGCTGCTGTAGCCCAGCGAGAGTTTGCTGTTGCAGAACCCGCTTTGGCTGCACTCGCAGCGTCCAATGCGGTTTTATTTCCGTACCATCGGCACGATGATGCGTTATCCGCGAGCTCTCCTCATTTGGATAGCGCCATGACAGAAGCTGATCTTGCTCAAGTACGCCTCGCTATAATTGAGGAAGAAGAGAGAGAAGAAATGCAAAAATTGCCTAGTGTTCGTTCGGTAAATCTTAATCACCTCATTCAGAGACGCAGAGAAGCAGCTGAACTGCTGCAGTATGCAATCAACGCTGTCGAGTTGATGTATGGATCGGGTTCCGGGCTGCTTTCTGAGGCTGCGAGGTGATTGTAGCTTTAAGAAACTAGAAACATATCTACTGATAATTGCTCCTATTTTGTTATGAGCTGATTTGCGTTGTATCTTCGCCAATTAGCCCCCTTATTCCAGTTTCCCGAGACCAACGAGAGCGAGGTACTGGATTTGGGTTTTCCCTCTTTTTCTTTTTAAACCATACGAGTACAATTTTTTTTTGGAATATACGAGGTGGTTGCGGGAGGGCGGGAGCTACGAATAAGAGTGACATGTGGTATCCTTATATCTCTTGTTGGACTGCGCAGTTTTCAAATAAATTCCGGCTCCTCCATCCCGAATGAAATTTCATAAATCTGTTTATTTAGTTCTGGTTGACTAGGAGAAGAAATTTGGCTCTCCGCTAATCATTAATTTAGGGCCTAGGGCCTCCTCAGCATTTTAAAACCCGTTTCCACGTATTCCAGATTAGTCTAGAAATAGAAATGGTGCTTCTGAGTCAAAATAAGCTGCATGATAATGCGCAGAGGGAGCTTCCTTTTGATTTGGACACGGATATCTGGGCCCTTGATCGAAGCACTGCCGACTCGACTCAAACTCGGAGTGTCAGGTACAGGTACGAGATGTGTATTTCCTATTTCAAAAAAGAGGTGACATCTTCGAAGCCCTTTGTCACAAGAACCCACCTGAACCAGGTGTAAGCTCCGACTCCCCCCTCCTCCTCCCATCTTTGACACGCCTGTCGAGGCCTTCGGTGTAGGGGTCAAGAAGGTTCAGAAAGTGATCATGGACGAAAGGCATGTACTGATGAATACCGACATTCTCCATCGCATTAAAGAATTACCTTATGATGACCCCCGTCGCAAAGCTCTCCTTGAAATTCTGCACAATGAGTTCGCCACCAACCTCTTGACAAGCCTCCCGGTGCAGGGCGTGCTCTTCAAGCAAGCAAAATGGAAAGAGCAAGTTAGCGTTTACATGGGACTCCCTCCTCCGGAAACTCGCAAGTCTGTGAACCAGTATATCATCATCAAAGGCGTTATCAGAGGAAAAGTAGACTAACATGCCAGTAACGAAGAAAACCCAAAAGGCTGCTGGGTTTTCCTTCAGCGAAATTTGAAATTACCGAATCCTTTGCCGAGCCGAAGTGGGTAAATATCCGGAAAACCCACGGTTTTATGCCAGCAACTTACTGAATTCTCATTACGCCACTGGTGGAGGCACATCTCTCAACCACAACACGATCCTGGGCAACGTTGAAGTGGGCTTACACGGCGCCGGCGTTCCTTTCAAGTCCACCGGATCTACTAATGGACAAGGCACCAAGAACATCTTCCAGCGACAACTTCCTGAAAACCCGAGCGGCTCTTCACTCGAGAAAACAATCAAAATCATACCAGATCTTGTGATAAGAGCCTCTCACTTATCAGGTAGCAATGGTGTCGATTGTAACTTAGACGGTTCAAACCACATTGTGGACTTCAGGACGCTACAAGGCCTTTCACACTACGACAACACCTCTACTATTCCCGGGGCAACTCTGGAGAAAAGGCAAAAAGCTCGATCGCACAAGGAAGCTCGACTCGGAGCTGCATGGCTCGCAGCAAGATCAGAGAGGCCCAATAGAGAGCGAACTCAATGAGTACGGCCACAGGGGTCGTCTTCTTGCCCCAGTCATTGGCCGATACGGGGGCGCTTCCTCTGATCTCAGTCTCATTTTGGACCTCGTCGCTCGGGAAATGGCTCGCAAACACACGGCATTTTACAACACTGTCTTTTCAGAAGCCAAAGCCTTGTTCAGACAGAAGCTTACACGCAAATGGGGTCACGCAATTGCTCGGGGATGGGCGACTCTTCTTCTGGATCGCCTGAGGGACTTCGTTGTAGTCCCCTCCTCTGCGGGCGGAAAC
>Ga0307930_1001055_pt1 | contig 22070 bp, 9 predicted proteins | sample OrgLakmetageno46_FD_203161 | JGI IMG/M metagenome (GOLD analysis project Ga0307930, IMG submission 203161) | Saline water microbial communities from Organic Lake, Antarctica - #46 | ecosystem: Environmental > Aquatic > Non-marine Saline and Alkaline > Saline | place: Antarctica: Organic Lake...
TTCGTTTTGCTCTTCTTTATCTTTTGCAATGTCATAAAGTTCAGTTTTTCCACTTCGGAAAGCCAAAAGTTTCCAGTCGCCATTTCGCACAGAAACATACAAATCTTCATAAGCTCTGTAGCCAAAAACGGATTTCCCTCTTTCTAAATCATCATTGTTTTTTATAGTTGAAAGCAATGAAACACCGTCTAAATCTTCAAATTGAGTAAGGTCTCCACCGGCTATTTCAACTAAAGTTGGAAATAAATCTGTGGCCTGCACTACAGAATTATTGATACTATTAGGTTTAGTAACATCTGGCCAGTGCACAAAAAATGGAACACGCGCACCACCTTCAAATAAAGTTTCAGACATTTTACCTCCTCTAAAAGGTTTATTCTCAAAAAAACCACCTTGGTCTGATATGAATACTACGATGGTTTCTTTTTCTATCCCTTTATCTTTAATGGCTTCTAGAACTTTCCCGACAGATTCATCAGTTGCTGAAACCATTGCGGCATAATTAGCATATCTGTCTTCTAGTCCTTTGACCTTATAATGAGTTACCCAATCTTTTCTACCTTCGTGTGGTGTATGAACTGAGTAGTAAGAAAATGTGAGCATAAATGGATTTTCTTGATTATAGTCCTTTATAAAACTTACAGCATCATTAGTGAGTTTATCTGTTAAATAGATTTGGTTTTTGTCTTGATAAAGGGTGTCTAGTTTGAAATAAGGTGGGTAGTAGGATTTAGGATGCCCGTAATTAGAAGTTCCTATTTGCTTATGAAATCCTTGATGTATTGGATGGTATTTTTCGTGACCTAAGTGCCATTTACCTACAAAAAGATTATAATATCCTAAATCTGATAATGCTTCTGCATAACTAACATTCTCTAATGGCAACCAGTTTCTGGAAGGAAATTGTGCAGGGTCTTTTTCCAACGTATGATATTCTAAATTCGTTCTATGGAATTGATCAAACCCATTTTTTTTGCCTGCGGGTATATGGCGAACCATTTTAATTCTAGCGGGGTGTTGACCTGTGATTAAAGTTGCTCTACTCGGACTACACGTTGGACTTGCTATATAGGCTTGCTCAAATGAAAGGCTATTTTTGGCTAATTGGTCAATATTGGGTGTTTCGAAAGTTGAATTTCTAAAACCTAAATCCGACCAACCTAAATCATCTACAAAAAATAAAACAATATTCGGTTCAGATGAATCTTTATGTATTTTTTGTTCTTCTTTATGAACTTGCTTTTCTTTACTTTTTGAGGTATTGCATGATGTACATATCAAAATATTCAATAAGAATAGTATTCTTAACTTGATGTATTTCATCCTTGATATTTAAATTTAAAAATGGTTATAGTAAAATTTTAATGGTAAATAAAAAACTAAAATTTATTTCATATTTTTTGTTTCTCTTAATTTTTAACCATTAAAAAATTGAGATCATTAAGGTTGTTATTAAGTCATAACTTCTTAATGTCTTTCAATTATATTAGATATAATATTATTGCATACGCACTAAATATCTATTATTTAGATGCTTTTTATTCTACTTTAAAGCAGTATATTTTAAAATATTTTTCCACTAAAATTTTACAAAAAACCTTAAAAATATTTGGTTTTGAATTTGTCTATCAATTTTCAAAAATCAAACCTGAGTTGTTACTTTCCATGATAATTTCGTGCTCATCTGAAATATCCTTAGAATTTCTTATAAAAGTATTGGATTGTATAACTGAATTTTGAGTACATTCAATTGCTAAAGCTCTTCTGTTATAAGAAAATGTATTATTAGTTATGCTTATGTTTTCTATTCCTTGCCAATCTGATTTTTCAACGCCGTTCCATTTTCCTTTTACCTCTAAATTTTTAAGTTTATTCACAATCGTCTTGATTGCGGCGGCGTTATCTTGTTTTAAATAGGCTAAATCGTAACCACAATTGTTGAAAATATTTTGATTAATAACAATGTCATGGGCAATAAAACCTTCCCCCCAATCTACACCATTATAAATTGTAATTCCAGATTGGCTAAGGTTTTCAAATAAATTACGTTCTATTATTCCATAGGAGTTTTGAAGTAGTATTCCATATCTTCTTGCATTTCTAAACGTATTATTTCTAATGACAAATGATTCGTTTGACTGCGTGTCTATATAGACAACATCATCTTTTTTATCATCTCCTACCTGCAGTTTTTCATTTAAAGGTTGCGCTAACGTAATGTGCATTTGTCTATCTCCCAAAAATTTATTGTTTATTACATCATATTGTCCGATTAACAAGCCATCACGGGGGTTAAAAATGCGGATTACATCTCCTTTTCTCACTCCGCCTTGTACAATTATTTCAGTAGGTGATTTTTGACTTAGAATATGTGCTTTGGTGTTTTTCATATTAATGGCATCGTCACTATAACCTTCAAAAAGAGAGTTCTCGATCCAAGGACCAAATTTCCCGCCATTTACGTGGAAACAATCAGCGTTTGCGCTATGTAGCCTACCTGGCTTAAGTTTTACTTGGCAACTTATTACATTCCATTCTTCCATACCAAAAGCTGCATAACTACCAGCTGGGCTAGAATAGCTTGTAATATCCAAATATGTTATATTTTTACTATTACCTGTTTTGAAAATAGTTCGTCCATTTGTACGTGCTATATGAACGTACAAGTCTCCAACTTCGGTAAATGCTAAAAGTCTATCTGAATCAAATTTAACTCGGAACACACCTGGAGACAATTCTTCAAAATTTCTTGTACCGAATAAATTTGGCGCACCATCTTTTAACTTTCCTGGAATGCTGCGATCCATAAGCATACCCCAACACCTTGAAGATTCTTGGAACATGGAGTGTGTAATTTTTGGGAAGCCCTCATCTACTTTTAAATCGAATGAATTGCTTTCTTTGTTTACAGCAACAATTTTTCCTTGAGTAAAGGGAAGTGGGTCGTAATCAATAAATAAATTTTTAACAATAATGTTATTGCTTTTTACAATTGACATAAAACCCATTAGTGGATCGTGAACAATTATTTCTGCTCCATTGCCTTCAATGACTATATTATTTGCGTCAAATATTTCAACTAGATGGGTATTGTTTTTATTAGAAAACAAATCGTAAGTACCTTTTTCAAAAACCAAACGCACATTGACTCCAGATGTAGCTAGTTTTTTACACATGACTAATGCTTTTGAAATTGCTTCTCCATCATCCTTGCCGTCGTTAGCTATTGCGCCATAACCGCTTAGCATAACATCCATTTTGTTGTCTAAATCTAGAAGGGGTAAATTTCTTTGGGTTCTAAAGTGATCTGGTATAGAAAAATTGTACTGTGCATTACCACAAAACGTAAAGCTCAGAAACATTACAAATAATATACTTAAATTTTTCATTGAATTTATTTTTTTATAAATTTTGATGTTTGTGTTTTATTTATTTTAAGCAAGTATAATCCTGATAATAAATGAGATACATCAATATTTGAAATAGCTGAATCCTTTTTAGAAAACACTATTTTACCTGAAATATCAAAAACTCCAACCGATGTTATGGGTTTACTGAAATTGACCATATTAGATGCAACTGTAGGATATACTATGATGTTATCTTTTATACTGTTAAATTCATCCGTTGATAAAGTAATGTACCTATCATTATACACACTTTCTACGTCGCCATTGCACAACAAATAGTCAAAATATCTGATGTCACTTGCTACTCCATTGAATCTAGTAAAGAAAGTTAGTGCATTATCTGCTGTATTAATTCTTACATTGTTTCCAGAAAAGGTTTCAGTTGACGGAATTCCATTTTTATACAGTGAAACATCGAACATCGTACCGCCTTCTGGGACTGTAATGGCTACATGGTTCCAGCTACCGATATCCAATAGCATATCATTCATTATTACAGTATTTGCAGCATTATCTGTTACTCTTACTGCTCCATTTGCTAACATTTGAACGGCAAAAACCTCTCCGTTGGTTGGTCCACCACTAAAAAGTAAATTTTGAAAGATACCTTGTGCTGGTTTTATCCAAAAAGCATAGGTTCTTGATGCACCTCCAATAGGGCCAGAAAAAGAATTTCCTGAGGAGCTATCTACTAAATTTAAACTTCCATTTCCGCCTGTATTTATGTTTATAGAATACCCTACTTCGTTATCAAAATAGCCTTGTGTAATTGTTCCGCCTTCTGTATTTACTTCTAAATCAATATTTGAATCGATACCCGTATTCATTATTGGATCACTTGAAGAGGTTTCGTTAAGTACATAATGTAGATTTGGTGTTGGCAATTCATAGTTATGATCTATAACTGTAGTATTACTTGAGTTCTGAATAGTTTGCTGTATCGGACTTTCGCCACTACCTAAAGTAATATCTTGCCCATTGTGGCAAATAAAATTATTATCAAGTACTAAGCCATTGATGTTTTTAAGAAAAACACCTCTTTTATTATAAATGATACGGTTGTTGGTGATTTGTATATTTTCATGAGCTTGCCAATTGGCAGTTTCAGTTCCACAAAAACCATCTGAAACCGCACAAGGCTGACTCAATTTATGAAAATCTACACTTATTGTTGCAGAATTAAACTCCTCAATGTACGTTTTATCGTAACCACAATTTTCGAATGTATTGTTATTAATCACAATATCTGTAGCTCTAAAGCCTTCTCCCCAATCCACACCATTTTCTATTCTTATGGCAGATCCGCTGGTATTTCTAAAAATATTATTTTCTATTAAAGCATATTTACTTTGAATCAGCAAACCATATCTTCTTGAATTCTGAACGGTATTGTTTCTAAAAATAAAGGATTGATTAGATTGACTTTCAATGTAAGCTTTATCTGCTAATTGATGATCTGGATTAGTAATGTTTGTAATGTTTATGGGGTTGGAAAGTGTTATTTTATATAGGTTGCCTCCTAAATTTTGAACATCCGTGACGGTTGCTTCTCCTAGATTAGTTCCAGCAATAGGGTTGTAAAATTCCATATTTTCTCCTACCAGAACTTCATTTTGTACCGTAAGCTGTGTAGGACTGTTGATGGTTGTTATCACTCTTTTTGAATATTTTAAATTCATACAATCATCAGAAAACCCCTCAAATAGGCAGTTTTCTACCCAAGGTGCAATTTTGCCACCATTAACGTGCATAACATCTGCATTAATGCTGTGAACACGACCTGGTTTAAGTTTTATTTGAGAATTGATAACATTCCATTCTTCACTATTTCTAGCATTAAAACCTCCCGCTGGACTTGCATAACCTATTACATTTAGATAGGTCAAATTTTTACCTCCATTGTTACTTATGATTGTTCTTCCGTTATACCTGGCAATATGAACGAAATAATCTCCTACGTCAACGGTATTTATAACATCGGCATTTTGTGTATATCTATAGGTATTAGGGGCAATAAGTTGAAAAAAACTGTTGTGAGGAATTAAATTTCTAGTTCCCTTTTTTAAAGATCCATTTACATTCTTAATCATTCCCCATCTTTGTGGTGCATCCATAAACTGAGATGTTGTTGGCACAGGAAAACCATCGTCAACAACAAAATCAAAAGAACCATTGGCTACATCCACATTGGTTACAACACCTTGAGAGAATGGAAGGGTATTGTAATCTACGCTAATGTCTTTTATAATCACATTGGTGCATCTCAATAAACTCAAAAATCCAACTGTAGGGTCGTGTACAATAAATTCAGCACCTTGTCCATCCCATAAAATATGATTAGCATCATTTATTTGCAATGAATGTGAATTGTTTCCATCGGGCATTAAATCATAAGTGCCATTTTCAAAAAGAAGTTTTACTGGATTTTGCTCTGAAGCTTGGTTGATTGCGGCATTAATAGCATTTGTTATAGCAACTGAATCTTCGTTACCATCGTTTATAACGGCACCAAAACTTGAAACTGAAATTGTTGTGGTCGTAGTTAAGTCTAGCAATGGTAATTCTCTCTGAATACTGAAAAAGTCAGGTACTGGTCCAAGTTGACCATAAAAACTTATTACAGTAAAAAAACTTATTATAATGATTAACTGCCGCATGTTTTCTGATTAATTTAAAAAGGTAAATGATAAAAAAAGAGGTTGAAAGATGTTTTCTTTTCTTATCATTTACCTGTAAATTTTATTATTTTTTAATAAATCTTTCTACATTTTTCCCTTCAAAAACGGCGAAGTAGTGTCCAGGTGACAAAGACTCAATTGATAGTACTGTTTGATTATTAGAATCATTATTTACTAAAACTCGTCCGTTTATATCAATAATTTTGACACTGTTTTGAGGGGTGATAAAGGACAACTGATTAGTTGCTATAGTTGAATTAAGCATTCGCTTATTCATGTTGCTTTCAAAGTTAACATTAGATAAACTACTTTCGTTAACTAAAAATCCATCTTGGTCTAATGCCACAGCTTCATCGTCGTTATCAGCTACAATTTGAGATAATTGGTCAGCTGTTAGCGCACTATTATCTGTACCAAAACGAATGACACCTTCTTGATAACCTGTAATATTAAGTGTTCCTGCATTCCAGTTTGAAATCTCTGAATCAGAATTATCGGCAAAAGAAAGATTGGTTACACTAGCATCTACAACCAAATTGAGTGTACCATCAGCACTAAAAGCAATCGTATTCATACTGCTTTGATTTTTATTTGCCGCAAAAGTAAACGAGTTTGAACCACCAACAACAATATTACATGCAATTACATTTTCACCGTTTATTTCAATAGAAGCATTGTTACCATTGACTTGTAATTTTAGGCCGTTGTAAAATACATTGTTGTCTGCTGTATTAACTATAACAGCGGAATTTGTCAAAAAAGGGAGTTCACCAAGATAGCCATCATTTGAAGATGTGCTGCCAAAAGTTGAGGTTGTATTTGCGCCAAAGCGAAGGTTGCCATCTCCCGCCAAAGAGCCATTGAATGAAAACCCAGCATTGTTTGAGCCACCAGTAGTACTCAAGTTTGTAGTTAATGTGAGTGTAGAGCCATCAGCAAACTCGATGTTATTTGAAGCACCATTTGTATTTTTAATGAGTGTAAAACCTGCTGGATTGTTAATTTCAACATTACCCTTAAAGGATAAAGTTACGTCATTATTTGAAACATTATCGATAGCTGCAAAATTAGCAGTGTCAGGATTTAAAATTAATGTAGCATCGCCAGAAACAAATACATTTCCTGAAGTTCCAAAGAGGTTTTGTATTTTCTTGATAGTGATATCTGTGTCTACTAAAGATTCTACCAACAAAGGCAATCTTACTTGACCAGTATTAGTCGTATTTGGTACTACACCAAGTGTCCAGTTCGCAGAATTTGACCAAAGTAAGTCTCCTCCTCCATTGTTAAAATCGTTGTTCTGTGCAAACAAAAATGTTGAACAAATTAAACATGCTAGAGTAAAAATTTTAATTTTCATAGTTTATTTATTTAAAGTTAATGTATGATTTGTATTTAATATTTATTAGTCATTCAATTCACGAAAACGTTTGATTATAAATTTAAAATTTTGAACATAAATTTATTATTATCAAAAATAGACAAAAGACAATGATACCCTTGTTTTCTTATGTAACAAACATTTACTGTTATGTAACATTTGAATTTTTATCTGTTTTTTTTTGATTGTGATTTAGAATAGCGCAAAAATGCACCTTAAGTATTGGCCTAGGATTTGAAAGAAGAATCAGTATCGTACTTTTTGATAATTATATACTACAATAACAGCAGTCAAACTGTTATTTACTTACTAATCATCAATTTCTCAAAAAATACAGCTTCGTTTTGTTCAATTTTTAATTGATAGATGCCAACGGGTAAGGCTTGTTGGATATCAATTTGAATTTCATTTTCAGCTAATTCATTACAAGAATACACCAACCTTCCAGCCATGTCAAAAAGTTGAAGGTGTACTGCATCTTTAGTAGCTAGACCCCTTATACTAAATCTATTTTGGGTTACTGGATTAGGATAAATCGCTAAACTTGAAATATCTTCTTCATTTAGGCTTAATGTCTCCTCCTTAAAACGAACCTGGAATCGAAACGGGTCTGTACTTTCGGGCAAGGTATTATCTACTGAAAAAGCTATATGGCTAATTTCGTTTGTTGCTATTGGTGTTTCTGAGTCTGTATAACTATCATACAAAACGGCTTCTCGATTTACATTGGTCATATTTATTTGCCATATATAAGCATCCGTTTTATAGTTGTCTGTATAGATTTGAATTTCTTCTCCTTCTTCTGGTATTGCTCTTTTTTCGATAGATAAGTAGTGGTTAGAATTGAATAAGGCTACTCTTTCGTCAAAATTCCAAACCTCATCGGCATCGATCGCATCTACTGCGTTGGAAAAAGAAGCATCGAATCGAACTGTTACCCCATCTACCAATAGGTTTTCGGGTTGGCGCTTTAAATTTATGTGTATTTGAGCTATTTCATTTTCTACAGAAAAAGTTTCTACAAAATCTGTAGTTGTGTTTTTATGACTTTCCTTAAATATTAAGGCAGGACTATTGCCAGTTGTTTTTACAAAAAAGGCTTGATTGGGCATGAGGTTTTCATTGGCATCAGTAAGGTCTGTAATCGTTGGATCATAGGGTGTGGATGTTACAGGATTAGCACTTAAATCTACTGTTGCGTATCCACCTCTTGTTCCTAAAGTAGAATCATAAATATAGATGTTTTGGTCGTCTAAGTCTGTTGCATCTGTACTTTGTAAAAGGCTTTTCAAATTAACTATGGCTTGGTATGGATTGGCAACTAAATTATAGTTGTCTATCGTTGAAGATAAATCATCACTTAGTACAGAATAATCGCCCGTACGTAAACTTCCTGTAAAACGCAATGTGGTTGGTGTAACTGGCGGAGTGTTTGTATTCAAATCTGTAGAACGGTCTCCACGAATCATCAAAGCGTAAGCTTCACCAATATTCATTTTTTTTGGATCAGTATTTGTAATAGCAACCCAGTCTTGGGTTTGCTCGTCAAACTCAAACATCGATGGGCTACCTGTTTCGGTAGCATCAAACCCATTTGCGCCTGAGGTAGAACCCGTAATGTGTGTGCCATAACCAGGATCAGGATTGTTATTAGTCGATGTATTTGGATTGTTTGCTCCTTCTTGTAAATTGGTATGAATACTACCAATCGTATTTACCGAAGAACTCATGTATCTAAATGCACGGTTGCTTTGTGGAATAAATCGCTCTACTTTTACATCACCAGAACCGATTATTGTACCAAAAAATTCATCTAACTGACCAGAACCATTTACATCACTTTGAAAAACTAAGCTGCCGCTATTAAAGATATCTCGGTTCAAATCTAATATTCCAACTGGAGCTATGTTTAAAGTAGCTCCGTTTGCAATTCTAAGGCCATTTGCAACTAATATTCCGGTAAGAACTGGAGTTCCATTTTCTATAAAAATATTGTCTGTTGCTGTTGAAGGTATTGCTCCCGTTATTGGATTATTTGGTGACCAAGCACCACCTGAGTACCTAAAGTCGGGCACATTTACCAAATAACCATTTTCGTCCAACTCAAAAGGTTTGCCTCCATTATCTGCTATAATTTGATTTAATTGACCTGATGTAAGTCCACTAGCATCAGCACCAAAACGAATAACGCCTTCTTTAAAACCTGTAATATCTACTGTTCCAGAACTCCAATTTGAGCCTGAATTATCAACAAAAGATAAGTCGGTTACATTATTGCCTATAACCAAGTTTAGTGTTCCGCCTGCACTAAAAACAATATTTTGAATATTATTTTGGTTTTTGTTTGCTGTAAACGTAAACGTATTGCTTCCTCCAACAGTGATGCCCGATGCAAAAACGTTAGCACCATTTAGCACAATAGAAGCATTATTGCCATTTATTTGCAATTTAGAGCCATTGTAAAAGATGTTATTATCTGCTGTATTTACGATAACAGACGCATCTTCTAAAAATGGTAATTCACCAAGGTAGCTAGGATTTGAGGTAGTGCTGCCAAAAGTAGAAGTCGTATTGGCACCAAAGCGAAGATTGCCACTTCCAGACAACGAACCATTAAATTGAAACCCTGCATTGTTTGAGCCCGTACTTGTACTTAAATTGGTGGTTAGTGTGAGCGTAGAGCCATCAGCAAATTCAATGATGTTTGAAGCCCCGTTTAAATTTCTCATAAGCGTAAAACCTGATGGGTTGTTAATTTCAACATTCCCTTTAAATGATAAAATTGCGTTATTATTAGAAACATTATCAATAGCAGTAAAATTAGCTTCGTCAGGATTTAAGGTTAATGTGCTACTGCCGGCAACAGCAACAGATCCAGGAGTGGCAAAAGTTGTTTGGATTTTTTTGATAGTAAAATCTACATCTACTATAGATTCTACTGTCAAAGGCAACCTAGTCTCTTTAGTATTAGAATTTGGAACAACACCAACAGACCAATTGGCTGGATTTGACCAAATAAAGTCTCCGCCACTGTTTGTAAAATCATGGTTAAGGCTACCAATGTTAACTAAAAATCCACATGAGTCTAGTGCCAATTGTTGACCACCATTATCTGCTGTAATTTGTGATAATTGGGTAGTTGTAAGTGCAGTATCATCAGTACCAAAACGGATGACACCTTCAGTAAAACCAGTGATATTAAGTGTTCCAGTGTTCCAAGCATTTGTAGAATTATCTGCAAATGATAAATTGGTAACCGAATTATCTATAACCATATTTAAGGCTCCATCGCCTTGAAAAACAATATTCGTCATACTGTTTTGATTTTTGTTTACATTAAAAGTAAACGTATTTGAACCACCAACTGTAATACCGCTATTAAATACATTTTCGCCATTTAAGGTGGTAGAAGCATCATCTCCATTAACCTGAATTTTTAAACCACCATAAAAAACAACATTGTCATTTGTATTTACAATAATAGAAGAATTAGCAAGTTGAACCAACTCTCCTGAATACGATGCATTAGAAACTGAATTCCCAAAAGTCACAGAAGTATTGGCTCCTAATCGAAAATTTCCTGTTCCTTCTATTGTTCCATTAAAAATAAAACCACTGTTATTAGAACCTGAAAATATTTCAAGATTTGTAGTTAATGTTAATAAGGAAGCGGCTTCAAATTCCAAGATATTTGCAGAGCCGTTTAGGTTTCTAAAACGAGTAAACCCAGATGGATTGTTAATGTTAACATTTCCGTTAAAAATTAAAGAAACATCACTACTTGATACATTTTCAATTCCATAGCCATTTGCAACATTAGGATTAATAGTAAGCACACTTAAGCCCTCAAAATTAACATCATTATTAGTCCCAAAAATATTTTGGATTTTGGAGATTGTATAGTTTGAATCTACAATAGAACCATCAATGCTAGATCTTACCGTATTTACGGAAACTGGAACTGCACCAAGCGTCCAGTTGGCAGCATTAGACCAAAGAAAGTCTCCACCACCATTGTTAAAATCATTGTTCTGTGCAAAAAGAAATGATGAACAACATAGACAAATTAGTAAAAGGTAAATTTTTTTCATGATTAATTTGTTTATGAGGTTTGACAGAGTTCACCTTATACTACACAAGTAGATTTCAATAGTTATTATTAACTTGAAAAGCCATTCCAAGGGCTTAAACCCTTAAAGCTTGATTTATTCAATAATCAATTTGCTAACAAAACTGTTCGAACCTTGAGATAACTGCACTACATATACTCCTGTTGATAACCTTGAGGCGTTGACATTAATTTGGCTTCTGTTTTCAAGGGTATGGGTTTCTGACAAAACTTGTTGACCAATCATATTGTATATAGAAAGGTTTGCGTTTACATCATTTAACCCATTTGTTTGAATGCTAAATCTTCCATCTTTGGTAGGATTAGGGTATAAATTGAAACCATTAAATGCATTTTCTTCTACCCCAAGCGTAGTTGTACCAAAACTAATCTGAAATCGGTTGTTCACCATACTTGCTGGGATATTGGTATCTACTGTAAAATCGTAAACACTTTGTTGGTCTAATTCAGATTGTATGCCTGTATACGTATCGTTTAAGAACACACCTAATCCCTCAGGCAGATTGTCCATATCAAAAGTCAAGCTGTATTCGTTTGAGGTGTAAGAGTTTATAAAAAGTTCAATTTCATGTCCATCGGTTGGCAAATTTTGCTTGTCTATGGCACGAAGCCCGTTATTGATAATGGCATAATTTTCATCTGGGTTAGCAAATTTCTCCGCATCTTCTTCAGTTGCAGCTGTGGTGTAGTTGCTGTTGAATCGCATCCCAATAGCATCAACTTCTGTATTTCCAGCGAGGAAATCTTCAGTTTTGTATAACCTAGAATTGATGTAAAAATCCGTATTGGTACTAAATACTTCTACTTGAGCTTCTGTTGTAGTTTTATCATCTTCTTGAAAAATTAAAGTAGGATTGCCTGCACTGGTATTTCTAACAAAAAAGGCCTGACCTGGGGCAATGAACTTGGTAGCAGAAGAGCTACTAGCTGGAGGAGCTTCATCTATGGTATTGGAAGAAATGTCGACAGTTACATAAGCTCCTCTACCGTTTGTACCCGTTAGGCTTGCATCCCAAACTGCTATAAAGTCTAAAAGATTATTTTGTTGCACTTCGCTAAAATCTACCACCGCTTGATACGGATTACCTACAAAACTAATTTCGTCTGCTCCTTGCGCTAAGTCTAGAGACATGTCTACGTCACGAGAAACCAAACTTCCTGTTGCTCTTAAAGTGGTAGTGGTTGGTAGATCTCCATCGTTAAGTAAATTAGTGGAACGATTACCTCGAACCATTAAACGGTAAGCTAAGCCCGCTTCAAGTGTGTTTATGTCAGTATTGTCGATGTTGTTCCAAGATTGTGTAGAAGCATTAAACATATACAAAGAAGGATTACCCGAAGGTTGCCAATCAAACCCATTATCTCCATCTTGAGATTGATCTGGATTTGCATTAACGACTGGGTTTGGTTCTACGCCTGTAATATGGGTTCCAAAACCAGGATTAGGGTCAACATTCCATGCACTTGCGTCTTCTTGCCAATTGGAACGAATGTTTGAAACTGAATTTACAGAAGGTGAGATAAAACGAAATGCGCGTCTTGGACTGACTCCTCCAGCTATAAATCGTTCTGATGTAACCTCTCCTGCACCTAACATTGTACCATTAAATGCGGCTAATTGGGCTGACCCATCTCCATCACTTTTAAAAACTAAGCTTCCGTTGTTGATGATATCTCCTCTTAAATCTAATATTGCAGTTGAAACTACATTTGCAATAGCTCCAGAAGCAATTCTTAGGCTATTTCCGAGAAATGTTCCTGTAATCTCAGGATTTCCGTTTTCAATAAAAATATTGTCCGTTGCTAATGATACTCCGATTGGGTTACTTGGGGACCATGAACCGCCTGAATAGGTATAGTCTGGTACATTTACTAAATAGCCATTTGCATCAAGCTCCAGCGTTTTACCGCCATTATCTGCTGTAATCTGAGAAAGTTGACCTGCTGATAGTCCTGTGTTATCTGTTCCAACACGGATTACTCCTTCTTTAAAACCTGTTATATTTACAATTCCTGTACCCCAACTTAAACTAGCATTTTCTAAAAATGAAATATTAGTTACCTCATTACCAACTACTAAGTTAAGCGTACTACCATTATTCAAATTTATTCTTTCTAGATTGCTTTGATTCTTATTTGCTGTAAAAGTAAATGTGTTTCCACCTCCAACTACAATTCTTGATTCCAATACATTAGCTCCATTTATTTCAATAGAAGTGTTACTGCCGTTTACTTGTAATTTGAATCCATTATAAAAAATATTGTCATCAGCGGTATTTACAATAACAGATGAATTTAATAAAAACACCAATTCACCTGTATAACCAATACCGGTAGCTGTACTACCAAAAGTAGAAGTGGTGTTTGCTCCAAAGCGTAGGTTTTTATTCCCTGCTAATGTTCCATTGAAAACAAAACTATTGCCACCATTACCTTCTTCCACACCAAAATTTGATAATAAGGTTAATGTAGAACTTGATTCAAATACGATATCATTTACATCATTGGTGTTACCATTTTGATTTCTAATGAAAGTAAATGAATTCACACCAGCTGAATTATCGATGTTCACTTTTCCTTTGAATATTAAAGAAACATCACTATTAGATACATTTTCTATACCAAAAGCTCCTCCTGTACCAGGATTTATAGTTAAGGTTTGAGCTCCACCAACAGGAACATCTCCTGGAGTTGCAAAAGTATTTTGAATTTTCTTAATAGCAACATCTACATCAACTTGAGATTCCAGCAACAATGGCAAACGAACTTGACCAGTATTGGTCGTGTTTGGAACTGCGTTAAGAGACCAGTTTGCAGGGTTTGACCAAAGTAGGTCTAGCCCATTAAAATTGAAGTCATTGTTTTGAGCAAACATAAAAGTTGAACATAATATGCATGTAATAAATACTATTTTTGATTTCATATTTTTTTTATTTTAAATTTAAAATCCTTGGTTTTGGACTAAGTTTTCATTCAAATCTAATTGAATAGTTGGTATTGGAAACCAAACTCGTTCTGGTCTCCAATTGCTCTGTATTGTTGGAACGACATTCCTATTGTAAAATCCTTCTACAGTAGACATTCCGTTAATTGTTTGACTAAATCTATTGAATCTGGCAAGGTCTATTCTTCTCCAGTTTTCAAAACATAATTCTCTTGAACGTTCTTCAATTAATTCATCCACAAAATCTGCCCTTAGGTAGGCCTGATTAAGTTGTGGAAGAGTTACATCATCTTCTAAAGAACGCGCCCTAATTTGAGAAAGCATATTTCTAGCTTCTGCTTCGTTTCCTGTAAAATATAAGGCTTCTGCATGTAACAATAAAATGTCTGCATATCTAAGAATAGGCAAATTTATGCTAGATGCCCAGTTTGGAAGTGTTTTTAGAGCAGGATCCATCATTCTATATTTTCCGATACAATAAAATCCTACATTGGTATTGGCTAGCGGTCTTGGTACAAAATACCTAACTCCTTCAATGGTTTCTTCAAGATTCGTGTTTGGCATATTTCCAGTTAAATTATGATCTCTTCTAAAATCACCTTCAGTATAAATTTGATATAGTTCATCAGTTGGTCTATACCAGCCGAAACCACCGCCAGTTACATTAACATTTCCTTGAGGTGTAAATGCATTTGAAATGATATTAATTACATTTACAGTAGGGCTTGTACTAGCTTCAGCTGCAAATAAAGTTTCTTCATATTGTTGTTGCTTGGTAGTTTCTCTAAACAAATAGTCATAATTTTCTGTAAGCTGATAGCCACTTCCTGCAATAATGTCTTGCGTATAATTTAAAGCGCTTTGGTAGTGCTGATTACTGTCAACCCAATTGAAGCTATTGATGTCAATAAAACCATTCAAACCAGATGTTTTTGCACTTGCTAAGTACGTGTGTGCTTTTGCCAATAAACCAGCAGCTGTCCATTTGTTTACACGACCTTGCTTTGCTGCTCTGTTACCTAAGTTTTCGTAAGCAAATTCATAATCAGATAATATTAAACTGTACACTTCTTCTATTGAGTTCCTTTCTTTTTTAGGATCTTGACCTGTAAATTCATATACTGGAATTCCGCCATGCATCATGGACAGCATCATGTGATAAAACCCTCTTAATAGTCTGGCTTCTGCTATTATTTCGTTTTTTCTATTGTCTTCAAAACCTTCAATAGATTCAATTCTTTCAATAAGATAATTTGCCCGACTGATACCTGAATACAAAAAGACCCATGCTTCATTTACAAAGTTACTTTGGCCTGTAAAAGTTCCGTTTCCCCAAACTACATAATTTGGATTTAAACTGTTGTCTCTTGCTAATGCTTCGTCAGTTGCGCCATTTAGCATAATCATAAGGTTTCTGGAATAAGTGGAGTTATTTCCAAAGCCTTGTTCAACTTGATTTGCACTTAAGATATTGTAAACACCAGTTAGCGCAATTTCTGCTTCATCTGGAGTTTGATAAAAACTGTCAAGACTCACAAATGAAAAGGGCTGTGTATCTAGATAATCTTCACAAGAAAGTGACATGAGTATAATGATGCAAAAAAAATAATTTTTTAAATTTTTCATGATTTTAAAGTTTTAAGTTGAAACCGATTATTATTGTTCTACTTCTAGGATAGGAAAATCTTTCAAAACCTCTTATCAAAGGGTTTCTGGAGCTTACTTCTGGATCAAATCCAGTATAGTCTGTAAAGGTTAATAAGTTATTTGCCGATAAAAAGAAGCGTATACCACTTACCTGTTTATTAGTAAAAAATCTACTTGGTAAATCATAGGATAGGTTAATGGTTTTTAGTCTTAAAAAAGAAGCGTCTTCAACAAAATAGCTTGAGGATACAGGTTCAATATTCCCGAAGGAAGGTGCTACGTTAGATGCATTTTCAGGCGTCCATGCATTGTCATAATAATCTCTTGTAATATTCATAAAAGGCTGAAAACCATTTGTCCTTAATGTGGCTGCGTTGAAAACATCGTTTCCGTAACTCCACTGCCAAAATATAGAAAGATTAAAGTTTTTGTAAGTGAAATTATTATTGATTCCGCCTACATGTTCAGGATTAGAGTCTCCTATAATAGTTCTATCGTTTTCGTCATCAATAGCACCATCTCCGTTTAAGTCTCTGTATCTCATTGTACCAGGTTGTTCTCCTTCTGCATTGCCCTCTTGATAAATACCATCAAAAACATACCCATACATGGCACCTATGGGTTGTCCTACAACTACTCTACCAGGATTTGTAATCCATCCATTAGGCACTAAAGTAGGAATAAACTCTAAACTGCCAAGGTCTTTAATTTCATTCACATTTCTACTGATGTTAAAATCTGTTGACCATTGAAAATTTGGAGTACTTACATTTAAGGTACTTATGGTAAATTCTACCCCTCTATTTTGTAAAGAACCTAGGTTTTGCCACTGCGAATTAAAACCTGTTTGCCCTGGTATTGGGGTATCAATAAGCATATCGTCTGTTAGCTTATTGTAATAGTCGAAAGTGAAATTTACTTTGTCATCAAATAAACTTACATCTACCCCTATGTTGAATTGCGTTGTGGTTTCCCATTTCAAGTCTTGATTTTCTAGAGAGCCTGGAGCAAGCCCAAAATCTAAACCATCATTATCTGCATAAAATGCATTATTTAATCTTGCTGCATAGCTAAAAGGAGGTATTCTTTCATTACCAGTTTGGCCATAACTTACTCTAAATTTTAGTTCCTTTATCTGTTCTACCTTTCTAAGAAACTTTTCTCTATGTGCTCTCCAAGCAAAGGCGCCACCTGGGAAATATCCCCATCTGTTGTTTGCGCCAAGTCTATCTGAACCATCTGCTCTAAAATTAGCAGTAAAAAGATATTTCCCTTTTAAGGTATAATTAAAACGAGAAAAGAATGACATTCTATTAGAAAAAACTCTTTCAGAACCATAGCCCTTAAAAACTTGACCTATACTGATGTCATTATAGCCTACAGATTGATTATCAAAATCGATGATATCGTTAAAAAAGGCTTCTCTGTTGTAGCTGGCTACTTCTTGACCAATCAATACATTTACATAATGTTTTCTGTTGAAGGTGTTGTTGTAGCGCAAGGTGTTAGTAAAATTGTAAGATTGGCTTTGTGCTTCTCTTATTACCGCTCTACCGTTCCATCTCCAGCCAAATCTACTATCTGAGGAGTGAAATTCTTGCAATTTGGAACCTGAAAAGTTGGCTCCGATTTGTGAACGGAATTTCAACTTATCCGTAATGTCATATTCCCCAAAGAAAGCACCAAAAGTCCTGTTTAAGCTCATTTTCTTTTCTCCTTCGTATATGAGTGATAAAGGCGATAAGAATTCTTGACTTACTTCTTGTTCTTGTTGTAAGTCTAGAAGTTCCCATGGGTTTGCAATCACCATAAATTGAACAACCCCATTAAATTCATCACCGCCTTGACCGGCGTTTGCTACACCATTTTGTTCTGTAAAAGAGGAATTAAGTGTAAATCCAAACTTTAATTTTTCGGTTTGTTGATGAGTTGCCTTTATTCTAAAATTATACTTTTTATACTCATTTTCAATAACAACTCCTTCTTGATTTAAAAGTCCTAAACCAGCTGAAAAGTTTGTGTTTTTTGAACCACCACTAGCTGAAACATAATGGTTTTGTGTTACTGCTGTTCGCAATACTTCATCTTGCCAGTTTCTACTGGTTATATCTGAGAAGTCTCGTGGTGTTCCATCATTCAGATTTGTGAAGAGGTTTCCTGGGTCTCTTGCTTCTCTATATATTAAGTACTCTTCTGGTGAAATCATATCTATTCTATTTGCTGCTTGATCAAAACCAATAGAACCTGTATATTCAAAATTTAATTGACCTTCTTTACCGCCTTTTGTTGTAATAATTATTACCCCATTTGCACCCCGAGAACCATAAATTGCTGTTGCTGACGCATCTTTAAGCACTTCCATAGACTCTATATCTAGTGGGTTTATGGTAGCTAGTGGATTCATTGGAGACGCAGCTCCAACGCCGCCACTAGCAACTTCACCTTCATCTACATCTATTTGAACACCATCTATAATAAACAAGGGTGATCCTGCGCTAAACACAGAATTTGACCCTCTTATATTAAAATTAACAGCTCCACCAATTTCACCAGATTGTGATGTGATATTTACCCCAGCTAACCTCCCTTGGATTGCATCAAATAAATTTGGAGACTTTGATTCTTTAATTACATCTTCGTCTATGGAACTAACAGATCCAGTAATATCTCGTTTTTTAATTTCCTGATAACCAATTACTACTACTTCATCAAGACGGCTAACATCATCTTTTAGAATGACATCTATTTTTGGTTGTCCATCAGATAAGACTTCCTTTGATTCCATTCCTAAATAGGAAAATACCAAAATAGCATCTGGTGAAGTAACTTCTATACTATATTCTCCATCAAAATTAGTTAACCCACCACTATCAGTTCCTTTAATCATCACATTTACACCCGGTAAAGGAACTCCTCCATCATCTGTTACTGTACCAGTAATAGTACCTTGGGCCAAAATAATATGTGAGCTTAATAGAGTAATTAAATAAATTATTATATTTTTTTTCATCGTGCTGTATTTTTGTAACTTATTAATTTTTAATATGTTAGCGATTATATAAATCAATTATTGAAGTCTATTATTTTGAATAAAAAGCATCTTTCTTATCAACTTCTACACGTATTGATTTTTCGTCTATTACTAAAGTTCCTTTTTCCTCTCCATTTAGGTTTTTATATGAATTACCACTTATTTTTACATCTTTACAATTTACTATTCTTATGTTCTCTACATCAGGAAAAATAGGGTCGTAAGTATCTGTTTGAATGATTTCATTATTCTCGAAAACTAATCCATCTACAGACATAGCAAGCATGATGGAGCTATCAAAAGTTCTTATAATGTTGTTTCTGATTGTAATATTTCTGCTGTAATAACCCTCAAAATCATCTTTATCTACATATTGAGGATCAATTAAGAAAACAGATTGTGGTCCGTTTCCACCATAAACAGCATTTTCAATTACATTATTTTCTATAAGCAAATCATCATTAGGACCAGATTCATTCCATAAACCTAAGTCTCCAGTTAACCTGAAACTTGCCATTTGGGAGGATAAGTGATTGTTTCTTACCACTACTTTTCTTGGCGTAGATATCAATAAACTACGTGCTCTATTATTTCTAACTATATTATTTTCTATAATCGCTGAGGCGTGCCAAGAAATATTTTCAACACCATCGTAAATATTTACTTTGCCATGTATAGGTTTATCAAAAGTGATGTAGGATATTTTTTCATTTACTCGTTCAACTTTTGTAAGCTGTAAGGCTTCAGTTGTTGGTTGAAGGTTTTTCTGATCAATGACCTGAACCATGTCTCCTTCTTCTCCAAAAAGATAGCCGTTTTGATGAGGATGATAGGTTTCAACAGCAAGTGTATAATCATCTATTATTTTATTTACCCTTACATAAGTACCGTGGATATTAGTAGCATCATCGAGCATGTTTTCAAATGTACAGTTTTTAATAATTACTGTACCTTTTACATTACAAAAGTGAGTGGCGTCTGCGGTAGTGGTTATCATTCTTCCTGAGCCTTCTCGCAATATCACGTTAAATCCATCTAAGGTAATGTCTTCAGAGCGTTCTGCAATCAACCCCATAGCGCCTGCATGATATACATTCACATCTTTAAATGATACGTTTTTAGATTTAAAAACCCGAAATGCTGGGCTTGTTCTATTTTGTAAGTATTCTCCTTTTGAAACCATTACTGAACCAAGGGGCGGGAGTTTCTTAATTTTTGTAGATATTCTTATTAAACCTTTTTCTAATTCCTCTGCATAAATTTCCTTTTCGGGCATGTTATATTCTTTGGTATTATAAATTGGAGCCATTGTTTTAGGATCCCAAAAAATATTTTGTCCTGCTTCAAGATTGTACTTCTCCATGGTTGCAAATCGTTTACCATACTTGCGCTCATAAGGAGTATCTTGTCTTTCTAAAGATAAGTATAGATGTCCAAACTGAACTATATAAGGAGTTTTAACTTCAATATCAAAGGTGTGATTTTGTGCATCATTTGCTACTACGAGTCCTTCAATTACAAAAGGCACTTCCCAGTCAACACTCAAATTGGTGATTGTTACGTTGCTGCTCTCCTCTATAATAAAAGGTATCATTTTGCCATGATAGATAAAATCTGAGCCATTGCCTTCTATGACAAAATCATGAAAATCAATTAAAGGAAAAGAGGTTCTTTTCAAACCATTGTCATTATTTGTAATTTCGCAATACCGTTCCGGAGCAAAAGTTGGGTAAAAATGATAAGTACCTTTAGGAAAAACAAGTTTGCTGATGCCTTCGTCTTTACATTTCTTAAGGGCCGCTACGACTATAGGTGTGGCATCTTCGGCATTTTCAATATTATACTCTTTCAAGTTTAATTCTTTTTGTCCGTAAACAGATGCTATTGGCAGGCAAAAAAGAATGGCAAGAGTTAGCAACGTAAAGAAATGGTTTCTAATTATTCCGAAAACGTTTTCTTTAATTTCAAAATGTGTTTCAGAAATAGGCTCTAGTAAGTTCTTCATATTAGTATTGTATTTTTATTTTATAAATCGACGTTAATTAATTGTCAAATTTAATTAAACAGCTAATAGACCTTGTTTTCTTATGTAACACATTCTTTTCCGTATGTAACATTTAAAATAATATGTATAATTTAATAGTAATTTAAATCTTATAATTTAATAGTTTTGATTAATTCTCAATTTTCAAAAACAAATACAAATGATAAAGCGAGTAATATGTATTTTGTTTCTTATTAATTTTTCATTTTTTGTTTATGGTCAAAGGTTGAATTTTAATTCTTTAACTGTACAAGATGGTTTATCCCAGCATGATGTAAGTTCAATTATTCAAGATTCTGAAGGATTTATTTGGATAGGCACTTATGACGGCTTAAATAAATTTGATGGTTACCGAATTGAAAATTTTTTCCACAGCAATGAGGATGATTCTAGTTTATCGAGCAATAGAATCTTGTGTTTGTTTGAAGATAATAAAAAAAGGATTTGGGCGGGCACTGACGGTTATGGTTTAAATTATCTCAATCTTAAAAATGGAAAAATCAGCAGAGTAAATGTTCCCGATGGCTTTAAAATAATAAATGACATTAGCCAAAACGAAAAAGGTGATATTTTGGTGGCTACATCTCAAGGACTTTTAAAAGTAACCGAAAAAGAGAAAAGTTTTTTAGTTGAAGTGATACAATCGCCAATAACAGGATTTAATGTCAATAAAATTGAAATCTTAAACAATGGTGATATCATATATGCCACAAATAACGGAATATGGCGTAGTCGAAATGGTGAATTTAAAATTATAGAAGGGTCTGAACTCATGACCTTTATAACTATTACTGAGACTACAAGTG
>Ga0307930_1001057_pt1 | contig 22052 bp, 22 predicted proteins | sample OrgLakmetageno46_FD_203161 | JGI IMG/M metagenome (GOLD analysis project Ga0307930, IMG submission 203161) | Saline water microbial communities from Organic Lake, Antarctica - #46 | ecosystem: Environmental > Aquatic > Non-marine Saline and Alkaline > Saline | place: Antarctica: Organic Lake...
TCAATTTGAACACTGCCGGAACTCGCAGCACCTTGAAGAGCCGCACCATGTCCTCTTGAGAGCGAAATCTGTACTTGGTGCCACAGTTGCTTGGACAATGATTTTCGATAGTAATCAATAAGCGCTGCGGCAGCGGACGCGAAATTCTTGGGACTGCAACAAGCTTCAAGTACCCAGCCAAAAGGGCGTCAGCGCGCGCGAAAGCAGCAGGTTTAGCCAAGGGGTGCGCGTTTTGGTAAAGCATGAGCTGAAGCTTGTACAGCCGCAGAATCCGAGACGCGAGGCGATCTTCTCTGGAGAGCAATTCAAAAGAAAAATGTTAGCGTAAGGATTGCATGGAGACAATTCTTGTAAGCACGAACGAATGTGTTTTCGTTTGGCTATTACATTCATAGGGGACGTCTAAAGCACTCACTTTAAAGATATTGAGTAGTGGTCCCTAGACCAGCCGCTGCTGAGCGAATAGCGGAACTTTTTCTTCACAAGTGGCGACTTCAGTGCGGCGAGCACAGCGGCGACCGCGGAGCCAGCATGCTCGTTGGTCATTTTTGGTGTGGTGTGATCCAAAGACGGAAAGGCTGAAAACTTTTCCGTCTTTCGGGCCAAGAAGGACGGAAAAAAATGCTATGATGCCGCCTAAATGGCGCCCTTCCCCTGTATAGCTACTAACACCAGTCCTCCCCTCGGGGGAGGCGCGAAAAAAATGCTTTTCCGTCTTTCGATTCCGTCCTCATCTGTTGCCCCCGACCAAAAAAAGGCGAAATTCCGTAAAGCGCAACCATTCTAATAAATCAAAATCAAGTGCAAGAAATGCCGAATCGGAGACAGAGGCAAGTTGAACGTTGTCGAAAGCTTCCTCTGTGAAAAGTGAAAAGTTTGCATACGTCTCCTTCGGAAAACCGCAAGTCAGAACCAGCTTTCATATAACTACTGCCCAATGAAGTACTCCGTTCCTCTCCTTACCCTCTTCGCTTCGTCGGCCAAGGCCTTCGTGCCTCACCACGGCCCTGTGGTAGCTCGCCAAATTCACCGCGGCGCACCTCAGCCAGTGAGACAAATTCTAGCACAAGCGTAGAATGTAATAATGTGATCGTGCAGCGACATGCACCACCCGTTAGGGTTGAAGTAGCACCGCTGTTCTAGAAATGTGCAGGCTCTCGAACTCCCTGAGACGCCTTTTGATTAAATGGGGAGCAGTAGATTCATACGTAACGCGCGTATTCCTTGTCTGGGATTTTTCAGGTGGTGTACTGATCCATCAAGACTGCGATTGACAGTGTGGGCTTTGCCCTGGGTCAATCGGACGAGGTTACTGGCACGGGCGTGTTCAAGGACTTCAAGATGGTGCGCAATAGCGACGGCAAGGTCTTGACGGGGGACGAGGCCAAGGAAGAACTCGCGAAGAAAAAGAAGTAGACCAAACGTAGTCTCACCCTTCATTGATGACAAGGCAACCAAATGCCTGCTCCTCGATAAGAAGCTTGCCCCACAGTATGCTCTTTTAAAAATAACTGCGTTATGACTCGTGACCTCCAAAATCATTGATAGCCCTTCTTGGGTTGGAAAATGTTGAAGTCGCGATGACCAAGCAGCACACAAAAGAATGTGAAGAGGGCTTTCTTCCGCTGTTTCTGTACTCTACAATTGTTTCTATTTCTATTTTTGATATCCGTGAAATATCCGTGAAACACAAGCATAAAGGATTTGAATATAAGGCTGATATGAGGCATATTCACTGGAGCGCGATAAGACTTATTGCGGAGTCTAGTGATATAAAGAACAAGCCTTGTACGTAACTGATAAACACAGCCAGCGCCAGAGTTTGAGTTTAAAAATTAAGAGTAAGAGTAAAGAGTATAAAATTAGAGGTTATGACTTACGCCGTAAATTACGATTACGCGGGGAATAATTCAAACCAATCAGGCTTAAATTACGTCATAAAATCACGCGCATACGTGACGTCACCGTAGAATCCCCCTGAATCTCTTGGGTGTAACTCATCAGCATAACCACTCTTCGTGCTTCGTGGTGAACTCTTTAGAACGGCACGCGGCACCCATGCCGGCAAAGCGTAGCACTTCCCTCTGGGCAGAGACCACGCCCACGCCCATCACGAAGGATGTGGCAAAAGAAGAGCAAATCGCAGACAGGCAGAAGGACAGTGGGCTAGTGAAGTTTGAATTAGGGAAGGGAGTTCGGAAGGGCACAGCACCACCAAAGAATGCCAAGAGCCCTTATTTTTTTTAAAACGATTTTTACCGCGCGTATGGCACACGTAAATTACGTGTGAAGTAAAAAAAGAGCTCGAGGCGCGTAAATTACGCGTGTACGTAAATCAGTTACACACTTGGTATCAAATACCCTATAACTCTACGTTCAACAGAGTGTATTTACCCATAAATATAAAAGCGCGTGTGTGTGACTTGAATGTGACTGCCGACGGTTCGCTAGTCGGGCTCAACGGCTCCACTCGCTGCTCGCCGCCACTGTCCACCGCCTTGCACCTCCATACTCGTTCCACGCACGAGAGCCGGAACAAAAATGAAATTGTGCAAGTGTAAGGTTGTGTAGCTTGCTGCGCTGAGAGCTCACCATTTGACACAAGCCCCGTGGGGCGGAAATTAGCAGCAGGCTAACAGGCAGAAAACAAAGCAAAGCAGCTTATGCTAGGAGAGGAGTCCCTACAAGAAGAAAAAGCTAGTCAGACGTCCATGCCCGAGTGGCCATGGAAGTGATGGTAGCGGTCCAAAGTGGCACACCCCTCCGTGCTCTGATAGTGCTGCTCAAAAATGGGATTTTCGCCCGCAGAGGAATGGACTACTACGCCATTTGGGGTAGCTACCTTGTCCTGGGGGTTTTAATGTAGCCGCCTTCCCCTCCCCTACATCAGCCTTGTTTCGACAGCTGATGATTTATAACTAATGGATCATATGAAACGAGTCTACTGCTTCTTCGTCTGTTGTCGGTTCGTCTATCGAAAAGACTTGAAACTCTGGAGGCTCAAATAGAATTCTTGGCGGTTACAGTAGCACCAACCAATGCGTGGATTTCAAAATAGCCACGACGAGAGTAACGTTGTGGTGGCTATTTTCAACTTCGTTTTAAAATTCTGATCCATCCAGTACTTGGTTTGGTTCTACAATTCCGAAGTCTACATGTTAGATGAATCTATAGTAGGCGGAGGGATACGTGTACTTTCTGCCGCGCTACCCTGCTGTGCTTGCCACTTCAGCTCTCTCAGACACCCTGCATCGAGCAGTCGCGATGACGAAGAATGGACTTTGAGAAAGGAGTTAATCGCTTACTATATTTCTATGTAAAAGACACAAATCATAAAAGATAATTCCAATCCTCCAAATGTTAAATCAAACTGCAAGCTGCAAGCCGCTCGTGAACTACACGGGTACTGCCATTTCAATCCACATCGAATTACGCCATACAAAACACCGACTTATAACACCGCAGGTCATAAGTTTATAACCTCGAATAATATAAAAAAAGTTGAGAGGGTGCACGGCTGCACTTGGTATAGCACCTAAATAGTTAATAGTATTCCGACAATTGTTTTTTTAAGCTCTATTCTATTGCAATTGTTATGGCATTCGGCGTACGGTACAGTTACAGCTGGTATTCACTGCCTTCATGCTTCATGGCGCTCTACGTTTCGAAACCCTAATACTGATAATATTTGACTCTTCCGAAACTTGAAAGCTGTCAAAGCAGGATAAGACTTTTTTTTGTTGCAGGGATTGAAGCTCATTGATTCAATCAGTGCCCACTTTCCCTGTCATTGCTTAAGAAGTATATATATATGATAGAGTATTATAGACATCTGCTGCTGCCTTTGATTTGGCTACTTCGTGAGACGTCACATCAGTGCCAACGCCCCGAGTAATCTCTGCTCTACTTGCATCTGTTACGGTACAGTGCACACAATACTTCTTAGTTGGCGCATCTTCAGCATATTTGACTGATAGGTCGTATTTTGTAGCCATAATTTCCAGTAAACCGACAGATTCCGGCGTCGAAGTAATCAATGGAGGAAACAGTAAAGAATCCTCGAGAAGGGGGTATTGGTCTCCTGTGGAATCTGTGTTAAATTGCCAAATTGACTCGTCAGTAACGTCAGTTGAAGTAATGTTGTGATTCTTAGAAGAGGCGGTGCTGGAGGCGTCAAGTCGATTGCCATTACGAGCAATTTTTGAATTTCGTGTGGACTCGTCGATAGGTCTTCCAACTAACGCTTTGTCGGTTGAAGGTGTCATGACACGCCACTTGGAGTTTGGTTCTGGCTGGGCGATAATCAAGTAGGGCCCGAAAGGGGTTCCATTTCTGTCAAGAAGCTGATACTGACGGCCAGTCAACCTGTGGTTACAATACGAAATAACACGTACTAAACGTATTTAAGCTTCGAAGGCATTAAGAAAGCGTTTACCCTGTTTTGGTTTTATCGCAATTATTTTGTTCGCTAATTCCAAGAGCTGCCGAGAAACGTTTAGTCCTCTTCCCAGAAAAGTCGATTGGATGCCCAGTGCCGACTGCAGTGTAATTCTCATCACGTTGGCTGTAAAAGAAAACGCCGCCACCATTGTCTTGGGGCATACCTGTGTTAGAATGAAACTCATGAGAAAAGGAAATGAGCTCAAATATTTTTCATGGACATAGCGGAATGCAATAGCAATCGACACTTACGCTTGTTCTTCTGCTTCGGAATGATTTTGTCCTCGAGCGCATTCTCATAACGGAGTAAATGATACGCTAGGTCGAAAGAAATACTGCAATTAAGCAACGGTCTCGGTTGCCGCATGATAAAATAATATGCATTTAGTCTGGAAATCACTTCTTTTTTACTTAACAACAAGTTGGGGACTACTGCGGCCTCTTGGGAGTTGGAATAAGCGTCTTCGCTCGAGGAATCACGCAATACGTCGATAGTAGGCTCGTAAGATGGCAAACACGAAGGAGCCGACCTTACGACCGAATCCTGGGTAGATGCTCGTTTCAGAGATAATTTGAACGCCATACTGCGAATACTCGTCACTGCTTAGGCGACTCGTGCGTAGGTTGTGGTTGAATTTAATTTGTGTCACGATCTCACTAAGCACCACTTCAAAAAGCTTACAATACACTCCATGAAACACTCCACGAAGGCTGGAAAAACGTTCCAAAAACGTTTTTGCTCGGCACCCAACAAAAAAAACGTGGTTGAGGTATAGGCGGAGTACTTTTGTTTTCAGTGGCAACACTGCAGCCATACTATACTGATCACGGCTCTTAGGAATAGTATATGCCTCAGAGGGGGCCTCGCCAGCACTTCCGACTGCACTGGTGCCATGTGCCCTGTGCTATGGCTATGGAAGATGTTTGTATCGCACTCAAAAGTAGCCGAGCCTCCAGAGAGGCGGGAAACGCGTTCTTAAAAAAATTCTGATCTCCCCGAGGGGGGTCTGGATTTAGTGAATAACAGTCAGGGTGTCACCTAGTCGGCGTTTACATAGTTTCCGGGACCGGCCTGAAAGCCAGGCTCGATTTATTTCTTGGACACCCATCTAAATTATAACACGGTATCCCAGAGTTAAATTTTATTCATAACAATTTGGCTGCACACATGAACGAGCACTCAGCCCCGCCGACTTGTTCGGAGGAAAGACGCCAGTTGGAGCCTCAATTGGCCTTCTGGGGCGAATTTTCTAGCGCATATGCAGCTCAAGTGCATTCTGCATGAGCCTCTGTGACTGCTGTGTACTTGCCTTACTTTGTTTTTGGGAGAGTATTTATTAACTAGACTGTGCGCCTAATTAGCTTTTTGAGACAGGCCCCGAAGGGCCGGAATTAGAAGACTAAGAGGTAGAGAAGAAAAGCAAAGCAGCGCAAACTAGACCTAAGAAGCTAATCAGCTTTTTAGGTTTAGTTTTTGCTGCTTTGCTTTTTACCTCTTTCTGTTAGCCTCCTAATTCCGGCCCCTCGGGGCCTGTCTCATAACAATTTGGATAGTGCATTGGGGATTAGATTAGATTGTACCATGCAGTATATACTCCCCCAGTGCAAATAAAGACAAGAGTAAAAACAACATACTCACAGAGGATTCAGTTTACAATTTTTCTATGTATGTGTGCGCTTCAGAAGGCCCTATCTGGCATCTTTTCTGCAAATATAGTCGAGTCATTTCTCCGGGCTATTTTTTGCCCCAGTGGGGCACCGGCTCAATGTTCTTGTCAGGTGGCGGGCGTCAGCCGCTCTCAGCACCGCCTGTCCTCTTTCTTGCTGCATAGGGCCAATTATAGACCCAAAGTAAGAAGGTCACAATGCTCTCCTGTTGTGATCTGTGGTGAAGTCAGCTGGCAGTTACAAACCCAGGACGTGTAAATTGGAGTGACTGAAATTGAAGATAGCAGATAAAAGACATGAGAAGAGAAGCCCCCTTCTCTGCGGGTGGGAACTTTACTTTTGAGGAACACTTTCAGGGTACGAAGGAGCGTTCCACTTTGGGCCGCTACCATCACTTCTTCCATGGCCACTCGGGCATGTGCGCCTGATTAGCTCTTTATCTTATATAAGCTGAATCGCTTTATAATTCTTCCTTTATATCTCCTAATTTCGGCCCTTCGTGGCCTGCTGCGTCAAAAGATAAAAGACCGAAGCCGCTCCTAGATAAAAGATAGAAGAAAAGATAGATAGTGACGCCACCTCTCTTTGTGAAAATTTATAGTATTTATGGCATGGCTTTGATTGGTAATTAGTGGTATCACGATGGCTTAAAGCTTAAAGAGATTAATTTGTCTTCGGGAAATTGAAAGGAATTGCGAGTGGCATTTTCATTTACGATATCGAAAACCGAGGAAAGCGCATATATTGACTCCACTTCATATAAGAAGTTTCACAGGAAATAATAGTTATAACAAGCAAGGCCTCTAATTAACACCATCAATAAGACTCGATATTCTGAACCCCCTATGTGTCGGTGACTTCGTCAGAGGAATGCTCACCCGAGGGCGCACGAGCTCTCAAGCCGACATGAGCGCCGTGTTTCCTCGCGCTGCTGCTATTGGCGTCGCTGGCACCGCCACTGCTGCTACTGCTTCTTATACTGTAGGCGCTGGTACTGCTGTTATCGTAATTGATGCTATTGCTTCCACTGCCGCTGCTATCGCAGTTGCGAAGGTCCGCTGAAGAGCTCCCACTAGTAGCAGCTGTACTGGGTGAAGAGGTCGATCGCGATGATGAAGCTGAGTGGTGCCCTTCAGAGCCTCCTTCGCCTGCCGCGGTACTGCTACTATCAATGCTACTGCTACTTATGTTTCTACTACTAATACTTTTGCTGTCACTGCTGCTGCTGCAGCTGCTGCTCCTGCTAGCGTCATAAACATCTCCTGTGACATCTCCAAAGTTGCTGGCAGCAGTGGCGACACCGCTAGAGGACGAAGATGGCGGCGGCGGCGGGGCCAAGAAGTACACCCCTGAGAATATGACGCACACGCCGAGCACGAACCCACCTACCCCGCGCTGCAAGAACGCTGGCTGCATGAATTCCCGAAAGAAAATCCCGCCGTTGAGGGTGGCGAAAAAAGTCCAAAACACTTGCAGCACGGGAATGATGAACAAAGGCTCGAACAGGGCCAGAGCTTCGTTCATTCGGTAGAGCCAAAACGCAGTGCCTCCCACGAACCCAAACAAAGTCAAGTAAGTGAGCGAGTCCGTGAGCGCACTGGGGTCCAACGCAGATGCGAGCTCTGAAAGGCATTTCGCTTGCAGCGTTGACTGCGTGCCCAACTGCAATGAAACAGAAGTACGAGGTGAAAAAGACGCAAGCAGAAAATGAGAATACGAGGGAAAAAATGAATACTAAAAGATGTCCGATATTTTCTTCAAAAGATGAGCGTAGTAAAGAACACTGGAATAAAACGAAGTCATTAAATATGTACCGCAGCTGAAACCACGGAGTAGGCCAAAGGTCGCACGAAAGGATCAAGAGGCAGTGGCCTGCCTTCGCTCAGAGCCGCGCTATGTTTCATGAAATAGGCCACAGCACAGAATTTAGAATGTAAGAGATTGGGACGAAAGGAGGGAGAAAAAGTAGGAACAACAAGTGCTCGCGTTCTGAGGAGCAATTATAGCTAGTGAATACAGTTATGAAGGCGAGCATACCTATATGTGCGGTACACAAGGTTCAAGAGAGCTGCAAGTGAAGTCACCTAAGCACCAGAGGCCCAACAGAGTGTAAAACATTCAGAAAGGTGCGAAGGGGGGGGGCAACATAATTGTGACGAAACTTCTGCAGGTGTAGGGTTCAGATTGGACCAATTCATACGTATTACATAAAGCAGCTGACACATCAAACTTGAAGAATACAGGACCAAAAGACACTCCATTCGTTGACCTACGAATAGCCCAAATGAACGCCAAACTATCCTTACCGACGCAATGTACAGCTGGTAAGCGCTGTAGGAGTAAAGCTCGCGCATGCGTTTCAGCCCTAGCGCAGTGTGGGCGGTAGTAGGGTTGCTGCTGCTACCACTGATGCTACTGCTGCTGCTATCCATGCTGTTGCTGTCCGCAACCTCTGCAACCACTCTCTGTTCTTCTCCGCCCGAGTCGGACGCATTGTGAGGCGAAAAGCACACGACTAAGCCGAGGCCCAAGACAATGACTGCGGTAGCGCCCACTGCGCGGCGTGTCACCGGTGCTCCGTGAATGAGCTTAGCGAATACTACATTCGTGACGAACTGCGCCGCGCCCAGGGGCGCCAAGAGGCTTTGAGGAGCGAAGCTGTAGGACACAAACACTGCGCAAGTGCCGGCAAAGAACACAGCAGAGCCAAGCGCCCACGTTGGCTCAACTCGAAGGCACGCTGGAGTACCATTGCATTTGGTGCTACTGTTGCCACTACTGCTCGGTGACCACCAATGGCTACAATGCTTGCAGGTGCAAAAATTCTTCCGAAGCGAGTCCGCCTTGAGAGCTAGTTGTTTGACGATTAATCGTAGCTCACTCTCGCCTCCACTGTTGGTGCTGTTGGTGCGGCCGCCGCTGCCTGCAGTCGTCTCAGGCGAACCCTCGAGAAAAGGCGCTTTTTCGTCCATCTCATTATCCTCAATTGATCCATCCAATGGAAGCCTGCTGCCTTGACTGCTTGAGACGAACACATGGTCAGACGGTGCCAAAGGTCGCGGTGTAAAAGCAAGCTCGACATCGCCCGTGTCGCGGATGCCCAGCTCTCGCCCTACAGGACTGCCATTGCTTGAATCCACAAACTTACTAGCGTGCGCTGCATCTTGGGCTACGTTCTGGGCTAGGCTGCGCTTGCGGTGGCCTGAGCTTTGAAGGTTGTTCCCCAAGTTGATGCACACAGAGCCAATAATATTTATCAAGATTCCGATGTTCTTGGGTTCCATTTTTAGGAGGCTCTCCACGAGGCGAATTCAGTCTATCAACTAGATGAGGGTTATGTCAGCTAGCCATGGAATCTAATCAAGTCAGATATCAAGACAGTTCCTAAGACAAAGCTCCTATGCGATTCTTCGCGCAGATGCATATCTGCAAATGCAGGCGCATGAGGTGCCCCTAGCCCCTACAATAAGCCCCTTGATTGTTTGTTCGCAAACGTGCGAAGTGCGAAGTCAAGTAACGAAGATAATTGTACAGGGTTGGTCAGGTTGGTGTTGTCACGTTCTCGCGAAAGTGGGTGGGAAACTCCGTCTGTGCGAACCGACAAACAGTTTTTCGCCCCCCCCCCCCACCCTGTGGAGAGGACTAGTGTTAGTACGCACATAGGGCATGGCGCCACTTAGGCTTCACCGTGGGAAATAGGAATCCCGGTCCACATCCCACATCAGATCCTACCTTTTAATTATTGTTAGGTGGTGGTGGTGGTTCGTTCGTAAGCTTCCGTCCGTGGTTCGTTGGTGTCCGCCCTTTTACTTGTACCTACTGCACTATAGTTACTGCACAGAACAGTTATGTCGTACGTAAATGCTAATGAATTAAAAGTGGTTCCTCGGGACTGTGTAAATGTTGTTAGCCTTCGAAGTCCGGCCCCTCGGGGCCTGTCTCAAAAAGATGACCACGGGCACAAGAAGGGACGCGCACCATGGGCACAAGAATCAGCACTCATTCACGGGCACCTCCAGGCCGCAAACAAGGTCTCTAGGAATACAGCCCTACTTAGTTCCGCAGTAAATAAACTGCGCCTGTGCCCTGCATCGCGCGCATTAACCAAGAAAACCGCGGGTTTTCCGGGGTTTTGCCCACTTCGGCTCAGCAAAAGATCCGGTAATTACTAATTGCCCTGAAAGAAAACCCAGAAGCCTCTTAGGTTTTCTTGGTTACTGATCGCGCGGGCACCTGAACTTGTGACGCATTGTTTGAAATTGCGCATCAAATTGACACCAATCAAAAATCACACAGCATCACCTTGCACAACGCATGACCCACGTGGTAGTCTTTTGCACCAATCAACAATCACAAATTGTCGGTTTGTGTGTTCGGTAGACAGACTTTCGAAGGCCTTTAATGCGCCCTTCGATATGATTTTCAGCAGTGGGCGAAGATCGTGTGAGGACCCCTCTCGTACTTCTTTTATTTGCCAAGATGTCTCGGGGAGACTTTAAAAATTATTTGGACCAAAACGTTCCATTTCCGCGCTCATTCCAAAAAAAAGTCTCTTTCCCTCAACAGCCACTGAGCCATTGAGCCATTGAGATGCACTACAAACGTGCAACGCGCTCAAATGCTCCTGACAGATATCCGTATACCTCGATGGCACCTAACAACAGCAAGCGCCATGCTCGCACAAGTAGTACAGGGCTTGCAAAATCAAGAAATTGTAATTCTTCTTGGCTCTATTCGGATGCATCGAGTGAGCATCATGGTTCATGTCGCCTTTCGCCTGACAGCTCTAAAAATGCTGCAAATCCTTCCTCAGTAACGCCGCGGGATTCAATTCTTATGCACCTGCGCATGTGACGGCAGCGAAAAGGGCACTGCAAAGATGACGGCAGCGGAGCAAGCCGCGAGCTCCGATTATTTCTGGGCATTGTTTGGGTGTTGCCCAGCTTTGAAATCCGTGAACTCTGATATTCTGAAGCTTTCGTTCTCCAACGCCAGGATGCTTCAAAGACGAGGGAGGCTTAAGAAATCGCTCACTTCAAGAATATAGCCGCAATTCATTTAGCGCTGATTGCGGAGTACGGAGAAACAAAGTTCAAAAATGTGTTGCTGTGAGAGTCCGATTCCTGTGGGAGCACGGGAGCACATTCAATGCGAAAACATTGAGTTTAGAAAGATTTGTACGAAGGACGACTAGCCGACACTTCAACGAAACAATCACCAGGGCTATTCTTCCTTATTCTCGCAGCACGTTCTGATAAACAGAAAAAAAAATCGTTTATGATTATATTGAATTGATTGAAGACAGAAAATGGGAATAAACTCAGAACTTGACTTTGCCAGTATTCGTGATTGAGGCAATCGAGGCCGACAAGCATTCCGTGGGCAGACGTGAGAAGTGAGTGAATGCGTATTACTACGCGTGCAGAGTAACTGGACGTGTACTATTAACCCATGATATATTGTCATCAAACTGAGCAAGCTGGACATAAGCCGTTTGAATTGTCACAATTTATTGGAAATTGCGAAATCGTACAGCGGACATTTTTGCATTCGGAATATACTTTTACAGTGCTTGACGCCAGAATTTGCTCGAATGATTGCTTTCGTACCTCCAGGGGTATCGTAACGAGGCCGAGATTACCAGACGCAAGTGCTATGGCGATTATACAGACAAACCAAGAACATAACCATTGTTGACGAGATAAACCGAGAACACGTCATTTGGTTGAACTTCCAATGATGCCAGCAAATAAATTGAATTAACTAATGCTCATTGAAATCAAAACTTATACCTTGACAAGTACTTACTGGAGGGATTACAGGAATCAGAACTTCCGAAAAGCGCAGTGGAAGCGTACTGGAATATTTTAAACCACAGGCAAAGAAAACGTGCTGGGAAATATATTGGTCATGCTGCCATCAAACAGATATAAGAAATTGTGATGTCCGTTCCAAGTGCTGAGGCAGCATAACGTTGAGTGAACGGTGGATGATAACCTAAAACAAAATGGTACTGCTGCAGGTACTAGGGAGTACTTTGAGTGCATCTTGCTCGACATCAAACTAGATTGGACACGAAGTGTGACACGATGACACGATACGTACAGAGATACAGTACCAAAATACCAAGAAGGTCAATGCGTACTTGTATTCGGTATTGACGTACTGACGTATTTATTGACGTATTTTAGTCATTTGAGTGACGTATATTTTATTGTTACTACAGCGAATTCAGCAAGCGTGCAGCGTAGCGTGGCTGGCTAGCTACTAGCTACTGTACCTACAGATAGCTACAGTATAGTAGGCTACTGCAGATATCCATGCAGCGAACTTCACTTACTTACTTTGCGCTGCAGCCTAGAGCTTTCAAAACGTTACAGTAGTCTTCATTCATCTGTGCCGTGTATCCATACAACTAGCCAGGAGGCAGTAGGTTGAATCATTGACCTGATCGAGCTACAACTTGGAGTGCCTACTTTTTGACGAGCTACTGCTGCATTGCTACGTTTGCATAACTTTTCCTTGGAAGAGAATACATGCCAATGTATGCTGTAATATCAAATGTGCGGCTTACTTGCATTGCCTTGGTTGTGCTCGTTAGCTGCGTTTATACGTTACGGATTTTACCATTTGAAACGATCAACTTTAGCATTATTCAGCACGCGTTTACGGGCCGTACAGAAATTCACAGTGCCTATACAAGCAATGCAAGTAGCACCGAGATGATACCATTGACGGAATCTATTGAGACGAGCCGCTTTCGTGATCAAACTCTGTTAGAGATAGCCGTAAATAGCGATCTTACCAAGTCTATGGTAACTAAAAAATATATTGCTATGATGAAGAAATGTTGGCCTGGCAGACATGCACTGTTACCTCTGCCGATCCCAGATAATTTGAAAGGTTTTGAACACGGGAACGAGAAAACTTTAGTTATGCCTCAAGGTAGCAACCCACCGAAGAAGGTGCATGCTGATATCTTGCAAGTCGTTGCCAAAATTAGTTGCGTTCTCAAGGCTAACATACTGAGCGTATATGAACATCAATCGAAGCAATTTCGATCAAGTCCAGACTATGTTCACGTTGTCATCACTTTAGACTTGGACCAATGCTTCAAAATGGCCCGTCGAAATGGGCCTGCTTGGAAGCATGTACGATGTGTTGATGAGAGAACTGTGTTTGGGGAGAAAATGACGATGAAGTCTATTGCACACGAACTCTCGCTTGTTGGGAAGTCAGCCACTGAGAAGGGCGCACCGTGGTTCTTCCAGCAATTTCTCAAGATAGAAGCTGTTGCTCTTGGCATCGGTGGTTTAGGCGACAATGTCCGCATCATTGACGGTGATGTCTTGGTCTTAAAACAATCTGAGTGGTTTCTTGAATCAGGCGGCGTGGTCTACGATAATTGTTACTCTATCAACGATGGCTACAATGGTATTCGTTATGGCCACGTGTATAACAAACTTACCAAAAGGCGCTTAATAGGTGGGCCAGAGGTGGTTGCACACTCGATGTCAGTCACAAGAAAGCATGCTCAGAGACTTAAAAAGGACCTCGCCCAGCAGAGCGACTCCAAAGATAAGACAAGTGAAGCTTTGTGGGCCTTGAAAAGTTTACGGGCTATGTGCGATTCAAATGCCTTTTCAGGGTTTTCGGAGTACTGGTACCTCCTGTCCAGTACAGTCCATCACTATCCTGATGAGGTTGCTTTCAGATTACAAGACCCGAATTCTTCGCCATATTGCATTCGAGTTGAACAGGGAAAGAAATGCTCAGGACACCCTGAAGACATTGTGAAGAAGACAAGGGCTTTAAACTCAAGTGCGCTTTACGTCGTCTTTGAGACACACGACAGCACTCAAGTTCGCGAGCACACGGCCGAATAAGGAAGTTAGAAGAATTCCCTTGAATATATTCAAGACGTGAGTAAGTGTAAGATATTTTAAAAAAATTCCAGCTCAATGGATAATGCGAGGATAATGCAGCCTTAATTACTTAATGGTGAGTGGATTGGCCGGTGTTGAAAACCAGGAAATGCCCATGAAGCATGGAGCAAACCAGAGGGAAACTACGCAGACAAAAGATAAAAACAATTACACAACAGCAGTAAGGTTCTTAGATGCCTATGCCTATATTGCCCGTAGGCCCATTCTAGAACGCTTAGTTCAAAGGTGTTATAGTTATAACACCAACATTAACCCTCCCCTGGAAACCCGACCTAGACCAGAGTTACCGGGATGTGACATGGAGCGGCAAAGGCAAAAGGCGAATGAATGCGCGGTGTGAAGTGTAAATGCCTTCAGGCCTAGCACGAATCTTATCACACCCATCTCCATGCCAAAAACTTTTGTTTTATTCCGCCGGGACGTGCCCGACCTGTACAATTCAGCCCTCTGCACAAGCATTCGTAAACGATAACTACGTGAGGCGGGTGTTCTCTTTACTCTCCAATTTTTTTTCCTTTCGTTTCTGAAACGACAACTGGGTGAGTAGAAAAAGCTTGCGCTGAGTCACAACAGCTGCTGGCGAAAGCTCCACTGCATAGTTCAGATCTCCACTTCAGACCTTGAATTTTCGTTTTTTTGCCGCACCCTCTTTCTCGGATTTTCCATCTTTGCTGCCCGCTGCTGCTGCTCCTGCTGCCCCATCTCCTACAATGGCTGCTGCAGCTTTCTCGACCGCGGCTGCCACCAACTCCGGGCCGAGCTCCTCGGTATCGTACAGGGACACGCCGAGCCGGGCTTCCACTAAGCGCACCCACATGAGGACCGCGGGGGGCAAAGCATTGTCGTTGAAGTCGTAGGCAGTACCGTGGCAAATGCAGTTGGTGCGTAAGGCAGCCCTTCGGGCGTCGTTGGCTTCCTTGGTGGCGAAAGCACCCGGTTGGTCTTGGGAGCCACTGGAGGGCGGCGAAGGCGGAGACGCAATCGAAGCTGATGCTGAAGATGGCAGCGCGCTGAGGCCTTGGAGGCTTTCCTCGTGGCCGCCGAGAAAGAAAAAGCAGCCCGGCTTGCCCCCGAGCTGAGGCATCAGAAAATAGCTGACGAACAGAAAAAGAAGAAGGTGAAAAAGGAGAAAGAACAGGAAGATATTGAGAACAGAGAAAGACAAGTAAGAGTGAGCGATCGAAATAGAGAGATAGGCGGGTAAGCGAGAATGCCACAGGTGAACAGGGAAAATATCTTTAGCATCATTTCTAAACGTACGAGAAATCTTCAGCCCCCGCCATCGGTAACTCGTCATCTCCCACCGCCGCAATTTCTGCTTCCCCTCCATTTCCGGCAGCAGAACCACTGCTGCTGTTTTTGGGCTTTTGCGCTTTTTCTAAGAAAGGTGGAAGCACTGATCGGCCTACCGCTTCTACCGCTGCGGTTTGAGCTGCGTGGTTCTTCAACACAGGGTAGCCGTCCTGGGACATAAAGAGCATGGAAGATGAGATGAGAAAGGCCAAACGAGCAACATGACTAAACGGTGCTACTATTAATTAAGAAGAAGAAAAAATATGCGAAGACCAAATGAGAATGCGCAGATAGTAGTGCTAACACCAACATGTAACCAATCAGCACAGGAAGGTAATAGCTTGATGCCTTACATTGATGGTCACATCTGCAGTCGCGCCGAAAGCTGCACAAGTGGCCTGCACGATGTCTTTCAAGCGCTTTTCAATGGTGGCGAACACGCTTGCGTCGAAGTCGCGAATGGTGCCGGTCAAGGTGGCCGAATCTGGAATCACGTTGCCGACTTCCCCACCGTGAAACATGGTCACCTTGATTGATTATGTGAGGATTTTGACGCAAAAACATAACAAAGACAGACGGGAGAGAGGTATGAAACGTCAAGAGATGGATATCAAGAACCACAGAAAAATTGGTTTTAATTTAGCCTCGTGTAATATACTTAACAATCAGAGCCCCTTTCAATACGTAAGAGCACATCGTTTCTGGCTTTGATGTGAATTCCTTGCATCACCCGCTGTACTCGTATTTACCGACACCACAGCCGAGTCCTTGTAGTGCAGCGAGCGCGACACGATGGTTTGTAGGGCCGTGACAATGGCGGCGCCGCACACGATGGGGTCGACGCAGGTTTGCGGCTGCGACCCGTGGCCCCCTTTCCCCACCACAGTGATTTTGAACTCGGCCACGTGGGCCATCAGGGCCCCGCTTTTCACCCGCATGGCCCCGACGGGAATGGTGGGCCAGTTGTGCTATTATGGGATGCACACATGTAGGCACGCACATGTAAACGATGGACGAGAGAGGAAAGGAACGAGGAGAAGGCGTGGGGTTAGGTGTGGGCAAAGTGGGTGTGGTTGTAGTGTAGTGTAGTATAGTGCAGTGTAGTGTAGTGTAGTGTCAGGTAGGGAAGAGTCTGGCGCGCACACTGAGCAAGATTTGAATTTCAAAGAAACTGGAAACATTGCTACAACGAAGCGATGTGTTTTACATGCATGTAATTTGCATGGTTTATGAATAGGAGATGTATGCATGTATATTAGTTCTGTCATACCATGCCGTAAACTTCCTCTACGCTCTCCAGGCAGCCCGCTTGCATCATCGGCAGCGCTCCGCCGGGCCCTTCTTCCGCCGGCTGGAAGAGCAAGCGCACTCGTTTCCCCTTTTGGGGGCGTCGAATCAAGTTTAAAAATAACAAGGACCGGGGAGAGAGATGAGTTTGAGAGGTTGAGTTGGGAGGGACGGGAAGGAGAAGACGAGGCGAGGTAAGAAGTTGAGAGAAGAGAAGAGAAGAGAGAAGAGAGAAGATAAGGGAAAGCATCTGTTGCTTCGATTCAGAAAAAAAGTTTGTGCTGGACGACCCATGCAATTTACTTTTCCGCCTTCTTTGATATCAAGAAAACACGCACCTTTGGGATTCTGTCGAGGCGGGCCGTGATGAGCGCAGCCGCGGCCACGAGCGCAGCCACGTGGCCATCGTGGCCGCACATGTGAGCGGAACCTTCGTGGCGGCTGCGGTACGGCAAGTGGTGGTTGCCTTCCGTCATGGGCAGCGCGTCGGTGTCAGCGCGAAGGGCCACCTGTGCATAAAAGCAGCCACCAAGAAGCATCCCAGAGCACCGCGAGCGATTGAGAGAGGGTTCGCGTTTTTCGCATGTGCTTGCAACGTAACAATGTAGTCTGAGGCACGAGAGCGCCGGGGCATTTACTTCATATATAAAAAACTCGATTGTATTAAGTTTTTGCTGTTCAAAGCATCTCAAGTCTTATCGTTGAACGCACATGAGCCACGCAGGGAAGATCGCCGTCGGTGTTGGGAGTTGGTAAATCTCCGGCGGAGCCTGAACCCAAAAGGTCAACCACGAGTCCGTTGTTGGCGCAGGGCATCATGGAAGCGGGACCAATCTTGGCATGCGTCGCAAGGAAGGACCGGATTTTGCTTAACGTGCCGGCGACGTTGAAGCCCACCTAGATTCAGGGAGATGTGCAACAACAACGTGTTGGAGTTTGTGAGGGCTACTTTCGGAGAAGTTTGCCGATGGTTTGTTAAGACCTCGCACCTCGGGCTCGGAGTGAATCTCCCGCCGCAGAGCGACTGCAGCTTGAACGATTGAAGCCAATTGATCTTCCATGTCTCGCGGAGTTCACTCTTCTAGTGGCCTTGCTGTTGTTCTGGTTGAGTGTTGAGTGTCGGAGTTGTGAGGAAGCGCATCGACTGCATCATCTCAGCAGGAATTCAAGAAGGAGTTGAACTCCTAATATAATAAAAATATTTGAATAAGATTCAAAAGAGCGTGTTCGTGTGTTCGTGCCTTCGTGCATGTTCATGCGCTAGCCGTTGATGATTTCTTTGCATGTCTATTTTTTCAAACCGTGTCATAGCTTGAGGCCAGGGACGAGGGCTCCCGCTATTAAAATTGAACAAAAGTACACCTAAGATCTCCGAAGATCTACTTAAAGATATCCATTTTGACATGGACCACAGTGCGTCAAACATCAGTGGAGTTAACGAAAAAGTGATCCTGTCACCTCGCCAGTCGTCGTCAGAATTCGACCTGAACTCGACTACGTCCTCTCGCCGCTTGAGCGTGGTTCAGAAAGGCCCCAAAACGACTTCTACCAGCGCAAAAGATAAGGAGAAACAGCAGCCAAATATTCAAAAGACTAATGTCGCTGAGTCGAAGCGCGTATCTTCCACGCCTTTGCATTCTAGATCTGCATTTGATTCCACAGCTGCCCTGGCAACATTCCAGTCCAATCTGCTAGAGCCCTTCGGACGGTGCCTCGATCGGCTGCAAGATCCAGCAGAAAATGTGTCACCCTCCGAACGAGTCAGCTCTTTAAGGCAAATGAGTCGATCTTTGGGCAAATCTTGGAAGGAACTACTGGGAGTTGTCAAAAATGAGGATAGCCAACAGGATAGCAGTTTGAGGACGGCTGCCACATTACGAGTGACCACTGAACGAGTGCAAACGCTGCTAGGGGCCGCCCATGCGCAGCAAGAGCACTGGGCGTGCGTGTACAATATGGACTTCGAAGCTGAAGCTGCGAAGGACGCAGGGTCTAGCAAAGGTGGATCATGGGTCGCCGAATACGAACTCATGTTTTGCGACCCGAACCATCAGGCTGCCATCAACTCTCTGGTTGGCTTGCGGAGCGTTAGAGACAAGACGGTGGCAGCTGCGGCGTCAAAATTAGCATCAGCAACTCAAAAGAGCAACTCTTCTGTGAGCAGTTCACAACCTACTCCTTCTTTCACATCACCGCCGCCGCCACCTGCTGACTCCGAAAGCAATCAACACCAGGATGACCCTAGCCGCCTAGCCCGTTTAGCAGCCTTTCGTCGTGCTCAGCCTCATCTCTCACGGGACTTCCACCACCCTGCGCCCAACAAAGACGACACCCCGTATCAGTTGCCCTGGTACTATGTGGACTCGCGTTGCCGAGTGCAGCGCATCGATCATGCCGCCGAGGGCGCTCGCCGCAACTGCCCGCCCCCGCCGCCGCACAGGAGTTGCACAGCTGACGGCAATAGCCAACAGCTGCAGCAACAGCACGCTACGGTAGTAACAGTACCTCACGCGCTCAATATGCCCCGCATTGACGTCAGTGGCCACGACCGCGCAGCAGCAAGAGCCTCAGATCGCGAAGCTCGGAAGCTGAAAGCCATGCCGCCCGAACAGCGGGTGAAAGCAGTGAAGCAAGCAGCTCAGGAGCGGCGGCGCGCAGGCGAGCGCCAAATGCACATGAATTTGGCTGCTTTCGTCGCCCACGGCCGCGCGCGGCCCGACCACCTCAAGAAGACCTGCCCGCCACCTCCTTTTCAAGAAGTGGGGCAGCCTTCACGCGTGTTGCCTCAGAGAGACAAAATGGTGCACCGAATAGGGGCTCCTCTGGAGCCGAGAAGTGGCACGGTTGCTACGCTAGAGACTCGTGTTGTGCCACTGCCACCTCAGGAAGAATTGGCAGAAAACCAGCCGTCTTACCCCCCCGCTTCGTTCGCACTCGAAAAACAATTGTTTCGGCCGTCATCGTACGTGCCTGTATTTTGATCAAAAAGCCCTTAATAAGCGCCCTGATGTGTATTTATCTTGCCTTGTATGTTCTGTATACATCGAAGTTTTTGAAGCATGAAGCCAGGAAACCGGCAGATCCCTCGTCAAGTCGAGGTCTAGTCTAGTTACTTCTCACCCATTCAAAAAAAACACTGGATGAAAAGTAAGCAATAGTCGCAGAGGCACATAGACAACAAATTTGAGCTGCATGTAGCTGCATATGCGTTAGCAAATTTGCTCTATGAGTCCAATCCAGGAATGAGGGTTCTTAGTGGTTACTTTCCTACGCGAACAAGTCAGCGTTGCGTTCGCGAAGAAACCATGGATTAATTTCTTATTTTTCGCGCCTCCTTCGAGGGGAGGACTAGTATTAGTAGCTATACAGGGGAAGGGTTCCATTTAGGCGGTATCATAGGAAGCCCCTGGCCCGGCTCTGAAGCCGGGTTCGGGGTTCATGTAGCTACCATACCTCGCAAAAAGTAACTACAGTGATGAGTTTGAGTACTGAAGTGACAGAAAACTTGCTCAATATTTCGTTGAATAAGTTATAAGTTTATAGTTCATATAAGTGTTTATTCCTTCTTTAGATACCATTTTCCATGTGTGTTTGTACTCTTCACTTTCATGAACTTTCATCAACACAATAATTCTACAGCACTGGCTTTAAGTAGTCCTGCCATGATTTTCAATTATTATTGTGGCCACTTCTGGTTTCAAAATTAATTCATGAAGAATTTCCACTTCACAGGGGGCTGGATGTATTACACTTCCTGCTCTCTAAACACTTTTTATGAATTTGACTTGCGCACAACGCACGCGCCTAATCCTCTGCTCGCAGCATTTGCTTTTGTATCACATGAAACAGGCCCCGAGGGGCCGAGGGGCCGAAATTAGAAGGCTGTGTCATTAGGGTTTGTATTAGTTCGAGTTCGAGGTCGAGTTCCTCTGGTACTTAAAGGATATGCATAGGTATACTTCATTCTTCTCTTTCCTTGCATTGCAGCCACGTGACCCATACTTCGTTAGCAAGAAAGAGGACAGGCGATGCTAAGATCGGCTGGCGCCCGACGTCTGAGAAAACAAATGAGACGATGCCCTGCTGGGGCAAAAAAATAGCCCTGAGAATTGCCTCGTGGACCTGAAACGTGACACACGAACGAGCACTCTGTCCCGCCGACTTGTTCGGAGGAAAGGCGCCAGTTGGAGCCGTGATTGGCCTTCTGGAGCGAATTTTCTAGCGCATATGCAGCTCAAGTGTATCCTTTATGTGCCTCTGTGACTGCTGTGTACTTGCCTTTCCTTGTTTTTGAGACAGGCCCCGAAGGGCCGGAATTAGAAGACTAAGAGGTATAGAAGAGCCCTTGTTTTTGGGAGAGTATAAACTAGACTATACTAGACTTTCCTCGCAAGCGTCAAGACACGACGTGGACTTCAGTCTGCGGCTTTTATTTCCCCACTCTCCCCTTTTGTAAGGCCACGAAGGGGCGAGATCTCGATCTAGGAGGCGTATTAACCTGGGAAATACCTTGAGCTGCCTTCTTAAGCAAAAGGACACTCAGCCAAGGCAGACTTGTTCTGGAGGATTCATCAAAACGCAGCTCTATGCTGCTTGTTGTTGTTTCTTTGCAATTGGGGAGTATAATCTAATCTATCTCGGCCAGGTCGCTGCGTCGCTGCTACTGTACCAAAGCCATGAAGTTGTGCCAAGAATGTGTTCCTGATTAGCTACTCCCCCAGTATTGGTTCTTCTCCGAGTATAAGCTTCTTCGCTTCGTTTTTTGGCCTGTTCGCCTTCTAATTCCGGCCCCGCGGGGCTTGTGTCAACTTGAACTCGAACTCTTTCAAAACCCAAATGACACAGAAGCCAATGCTGCGGGCAGAGGTGTATGCGTGTGCGTTACGTGCAAGACAAAATGGTAAAAAGGATTGTGTGTAGAATGCAGGAAGAATAATGCTGTGTCAAAATCCCCCTGTTGCTGCTACAGGACTCAGTCCCGCCGACTTGTTCGGAGGAAAGGCGCCAGTTGGAGCCTTCATTGGCCTTCTGGAGCGAATTTGCTACCGCATATGCAGCTCAAGTGCGTTCTTTGTGTGCCTCTGTGACTGCTGTGTACTTGCCTTTCTTTGTTTTTGTGTTGGACTGCGATTAAGCAGACGCCAAACCAACTGAGCCAAGTGCGCACTTAGCTCAGTTGGTTGGGTGTTGGGTTTCGTTTTGTTGGACTGCGATTAAGCAGACGCCAAACCAACTGAGCCAAGTGCGCGCAGTCCAACAAAACGATGATCCCGGTCCTTGGGTATTTATTTATTCGATCGCCCGACCAATTATAGGCCTCGCACAACTGAATTATACAGTTGTACTGCAGCCAAGGCATTATGCAATTGGCTGAGTGCGCCCCTGTACTGGGTTGATTTGACGACGCCGGGAATCGAA
>Ga0307930_1001059_pt1 | contig 22030 bp, 20 predicted proteins | sample OrgLakmetageno46_FD_203161 | JGI IMG/M metagenome (GOLD analysis project Ga0307930, IMG submission 203161) | Saline water microbial communities from Organic Lake, Antarctica - #46 | ecosystem: Environmental > Aquatic > Non-marine Saline and Alkaline > Saline | place: Antarctica: Organic Lake...
TTAATCAATACGCCAATACCGTGAATTACGTTATACTAGGGCAGATTCCCACTAAATGCATGGCAAACGCCGTATATAGGCGTATATTTGATGACGTGTCAGCGATGACGTCAGCAGAAAAGTGGATACGTCGCGACGTATTTGCCTTATATTCTGGAGAAAATACGTCAGATGTAATATTGTAGGCCCTAGCAGTGACCACGGATCATTAACGAGGTAGGAAACAAGCATCGCCAACAACAGGAACCCTCCCTGTATAGCTCTGCAGCTCCTAAAGGAGCCCGCAAACCCCACTGCTCACAAATCGACACACCCGTCACAGAAACAAAGAAAGGCAACTTTCAACTTGCTGTACTTTAAAAGCTGTGACTACAACAACACAGGGCAAATGAAGAAGGAGAAGGAGGCCTCGCGCCTCGCGCTGTATATATTTGCAGTCGCATTTAAAACCCTAACCCCGTGCCAGACATGGGCTTTCCCTATTCCCTTAGACCTCAGAACTCAGAATCCGGAACTTTAAGCAAACTTTAATATTTTATTTAAGATTTAAGATTTAAGTAATTCTCGCTGCCGCTGCCGCTGCCCAGGGGGACTTCCTATTGCTGGTGCTAAAAAGCGCTGACTAAGCTCGCGGAGTTCGGTCTTGTAGCTAGTAGAGTTCTGCCGTTGAAGTTTAAAACTCTTTGTTCTATATGAACAACGACTTAAAAATTGCCACCCCCTATACCCCTATATGGTGGCATATGCCACTCATTACGGCTGTATCATCTTCTCTTTCGCAGCAGAAATTTCGCGATGCCTTTCGGCAATAATTTCATCTGCATCAGCAGCATGGTCTCGCAATAACTGCCTTGCTAGCGGTGCCCATGCATTCGCCAAGCTCATCGGCCTTCCCGCCTGGTTGGATACCCCAATCAACAAACCCCCGAGCCGTCGGGACTGTTCCACCCAATCAGGCACCGAGGTCTCCACTGTGTTGTGCAGTACTCGCATGATCGACTTGTACTCAGGTGCGTGGGACTGCTTGCCTTCTTCTTCGCTTGAATCACTGCCACTGCCAGAAGCGGCAGTGATGGAAGATGGTGCAGGTGTCGCAGGAGGAGGAGTCACATTCACTGCGCTCAGATCAATGCGGTTCAAGTGGAAGGTGGCGATGCGGTGCACTACGGCAGGTGGGTGGGGCTTCCTTCCTATCGTAGTGACGGCGCGATAGCCTGCTGCAGCATACACGCGGGCCACTTCCTCTGCGTTGTTTTCAGCGAGCGCGACGACCACTTTGGCGACTTGCAACCGATCGCCGAGGGGCAAGCGGCCTACCATACCGTAGTCGATGAGCCCGAGCCTGCCGTCGGGCAAGACCAGCACGTTGCCAGGATGAGGGTCGGCGTTGTGGCACCCGTCGAGGAGTAACTGAGCGCCGTGGGCCTGAACCAGCATCTGAGATACGTAAAAGGCATAAACACACAAGGATGAATTTGCAGAAAGAGACTCACAACAACTGTCGTACCAATCAAAAGATGAGTGGAAAGGAATGAACACGTACTAGAAATGAATACATTTCTAGCTACTCTTACCTCGAGACAACGACCAACGTCGACGCGTGCATTGGCCTTCGTACTCCCATCAGTGCCGTCGCTGAGCATGTGCGAATTGCTGCTGCTTCTGTCATCTCCTCTCTGTAAGCCAGAAGAATTCATCTTCGTTTCGCCTTCCTCGCCTGTGCCTGCATTGGCTGCTGCGCTCGATAAACTGCCCACGGAAAATAAGGACGCAAACAGCCGTTGTAACACCGCAGTGACTCTAGCCTGCAAGTCGAGGACCGAGCGCCTTGTAGAGGCATAGGTTCGGAGCCCAGCCGCAGCCCACGCCGCCAACTCGGGGGCTAAAGCCATAAAGCGGTCACTCAAAGCCCCAAACATCTTCCCTCCACCACTGCTGCTGCTGCCATTCGATGTGTCTTTTTCAAGAGGCACACCCGTGTCGATGGCGACTTCTGGATCGATTTTCACAGTAGTAGTAGTGGTGCTTTCAGGACTGCCAGAGAGCTTCGCGTCAGAAGTTTTGCCATTCTTGTCATTACGGAAGCTAGTCTTGAGCATTTTGAGGGTGCGCTTGCGAAGTTCCTGGGCCCCGCCTGAGAGGCCTAGCGCCGCTGCCATTTCGCTCTGCTCGTTCTCAATCGCTGCCGCTAAGCTTTTTCCCGGCAAACACTCCATCGCCAAAACATGCTGGGTCACCTGGTAAAAGAAATAGGAGGAGAAGGAGGACAAAGAAAAGAAGGAGAAGAAGATAAGGACAAACTTGGAAGCGGAATTCAACTAAGCTTTCTGTGGCTACTAGGGGACTTCGGCCGAGAATCGAAAGTGCGCCAAAAAGAGTGCTCGACGCTTACTAGCAGTTATGTCGCGAATTTCGGCGACTCCGACAACCTCCTTCAAAACTTATTCTGCTGGGAATTGGAAGACAAAACTGAATTATTTTCGCTTTCTCCTGAAGTGTCTCACCAAATGGGGCGCAGGCACCGCTGGCAGCACGACTTTCCCCTTGAAGCGCTTATCGGCGTTGGCACGGCATTCTCGCAAGTTGGCAGCTTCTTGCCTGAAGTCCAGTTCGCCCTCGTGCCGCTTGCGCAGTCCCGCCACCATGGGTAAAGTGTCGGGAAAGAGAAAGCCCGCTAGCACTTCTAAGTTGTCGAAATCCGCAGCGTAGTGCGCGCTCACTTCCGGGTACTGCACTTTCACAATCACCTTGTAAAAATGAAACAAATACCGACCAGTGTAAGCGTGCGAAAAAAAAATAGTTCAAGGAAATATGGAGGAGTCGATGTGCAGAAAGCCAGCTATCAGCTATAGGCTTCAAAGACGTTTTAAATCCTGAAATTTATGGCTTAAAAGGGTTGATTGCTCAGAAAGCTAGGTATATTACTTGATAGCTACAACGTGCTCGTCTATTCATACCTTGGTGCCGTCTCGGAGCGTGGCTCTGTGAGCTTGCGCAATGCTTGCCGCGCCCACAGGCACCGGTTCAAAGGAGGAAAACACCTCGTCAAAGGGCAACTTGACGCTCTCCTCTACGATGGCTTTGACAGCACTCAATTCGCGTGGTGGAACTCCGTCTTGCAAAGGCGCGAGCGCCTAATCCAAGAATCAACGAAATTACATTCGTTTAGAATTGTGAAGAATGAATGCAAAACCCTCGACTCAATACGATTCCTGTTGGACAAACAAGCTCTTAAGCTCTGCTTATAGCTACCTGCATGTAGACGTCATTGAAAAGGCCTACTCCGAGGGTGCTAATCATTTGCCCGAGCTTCACGTAAATGCCGCCTAAGTCCAAGATAATGCCCAGCATGCGAGGCGCTGTTCGCTCGTGAAATGCGACAATTGCTGCATCTAACTTATCTTCGGCTGTCACTCGTTTGAGGACTTGGTATTCAATGAATGGCGGGCCTACAGTTGCCCAGAATTGTAGCGTGCGCTTCAAACCCGGAGGCGAATTCTCGTAGCCAGCGTACGCTACCACTGGCACGGCAGCACCGATGGCAGCTCGGCGTAGCATAGGAGTAGAGTGATAGTCTATCAACTAGGAAGTGGTGAGGTTGGTAGAAGTCTCTAACTACTGGACTAAAGTGGCTCCTGACGTTAACACAGACTTCACGCCGAGTCAGATCGTCCTGTCCGTGCGTTCATTCTGCGACGCGTGCGTGGCGTGGTGTTCTGTGTTGTGAGTTGTGGGTTGTGAGATGTGAGTTGTGATTTGTACAACACCAATTTGGTACTGAAAAATAGGGAGAAAGGTGCATGCGAGTAGAGTGGCGAGTGGCGAGATGGTGCAGCGAGTGTAGTGCAGCGTGCAGCGAGCTAATATCAAACCAAACAAGTTTCTAGCTAGCTAAAGATAGTCCTGACAGAGTAGAGGCTAGGAAAGAATTTTCTTTCTTCCATCTTTGATATAGCTCGCTGATTAAACTTCAATTCGGCCGTGCTTTTGCATGTTTTGATATCATTCCCTAGCCCTCACATATTCATTGATCTTGTAAAGGCTAACTGGCTAGCTAGATTTTACTACTCGGTCTTTCGATTTATTTTCAAATGGCTAGCGAAAAGCCATGCACTACTGACCTGACGCTGACTTTCAATTCGGAGCGCGATGCAAAAATCTTCGCCAATACATTAAACGTTGATAAAGAGCTTCAGCCTACAAAGGTACATTCTACATAAAGTACAGGATGGCACTACGTGTTGTATCTTTATTACTCCACACCTCTCAACACTCCTGTCTTAGGTATCTCGTCATATCAGTGTCGATGGATCAACTGCAACGCTTCACGTTGAGGCAGTCGACGAGCGTACTATGCGCCTTTGCGTCAGCAGCTCCATGGAAATGGCTCAAGTGGCGATAGCCACATTAAACGAATTCTCGGAGCTGCTGACTGATCGAATGGGTAGTGCGAAGGAAGGCCAATAAGTAGCCCATCATGTTTATTAATTAAGAAATGTTTCTCATCTTGAAGTGTGCCGCTTTGAATACAACATAGATTGGAACCGTGCGATTGTGAGTAACTTGCGTGGTCTAGACTACCGAATACATGCTTGGTGCTTCTTGGCCGCTCGTTTTTGCATGATAATTTTGGATTAATGCTATAAATCGAATTGAAGACAATTCGCTTAAATCAAGACAGACACCGCAGGATCACTTTAACATTAGAGATAGGACTCTTGCTTCTTTTTGTTGGGTGTAGAAGTTGGCGATGTATCGCTCTTGCTCTTGGCTCTCGCTTCGTTGCTCGTTGGCGGCTAATAGCACTCCTCGCACTTGGCCGCTTCCCACTTCCCAGTGTCCCCAGATCAAGTCCAAGCAAACATTCAAAGCCTGCGCTGGCCCTGTTTCCTTTATCTCCCTCCCCAATAGAACATCAATACCAACTTCCAGGTTAATTCGGCATCCCCAACGACAAAGAAACCCACGTTTCCCGTTTAAGTAGCTTTGAGCGCTAGCGCTTGGCGCTTGGCGTTCAAAATAAATCTTAGTGCTTAGAAGGGCTCAGTGTCCAGTGAAATAACTCCTTATGTGAGCTATAAGCTCGTCAGGAGTAGCCCGATTTTAAACTCCGAAGGGAACTGGTCACCCCTCTGCAGTAGGGTTCCGGGAAGAAAGCTTCAAAAATCCAATAAAAGCTGCAAAAGCGCCTTATTCCGGCCCTTCGGGGCCTGTCTCAAAAAAAAAAAGCATCTTCAGATCTGAGACGCATTAACCGTATTTTACCGTATTTAAAACGCATTTCCACCGTCAAGGGGGGGGACTTGGGAATTCCTTATGCAATCTAGTTGTCCGTTGGGCTATCCTTTGTCCGTTGGGGAGCTCTTTTTTAGCTTTTTTTCCTCGGGATTCTCCAAATAAAAGCTCTGCTTTTTTGAGACAGGCCCCGAAGGGCCGGAATTAGAAGACTAACAGGTAGAGAAGAAAAGCAAAGCAGCGCAAACTAAACCTACCTAAGAAGCTAATCAGGCGCACATGCCCGAGTGGCCATGGAAGTGATGGTAGCGGTCCAAAGTGGCACGCTCCTCCATGCTCTGAGAGTGCCGCTCAAAAGAAGAGTTCTTTGCTTTTCTTCTCTACCTGTTAGTCTTCTAATTCCGGCCCTTCGGGGCCTGTCTCAAAAGAAGAGTTTCCGCCCGCAGAGGAGGGGACTATAACGAAGTCCCTCAGGCGATCCAGAAGAAGAGTCGCCCATCCCCGAGCAATTGCGTGACCCCATTTGCGTGCAAGCTTCTGTCTGAACAAGGCTTTGGCTTCTGCTTTTTTCCCGGAACCCTACTCTGCAGTGCAATGCGGCTCTACAGCAATTAAAGCTCGAAGGACAACCCGCTTCAAGGCCCTCTTACCTCGGCATCTGAGCAACATATAGTAGTGACTGTAGTTGATGATCAATAACGGCGGTGAGCTGCTTCTGGAGAGAACGATCTATGGATGGCATGCTAATATAGTGGACTAGCTAGTGGAGCAAGTACAACGATACAACGATGCGATTAGCGTGATTGGTGAAGCATCATGATTTGAGGAGATTTTGAAGAGATATCATTTTTGACACCACCTCATGAAAAGACAGAGGGATCGGATGTCAAGAAGATTACAGTGCTTACACATCCGGCGGAGATTGTGCCATCGCACTACACTCACTCTCTACTCACGGTCAACACTCATTGCCAGCCTCGAAGATATAATATAAAGAATACACTGCAGCGATATGATGCTCCGTCGCATTAGTTTGAGCGCCAGCACCTCCATGGCGGCTCGGCGCATGTCGTCCTCGGTTCTCAGCAACCTAAGTGACATGGGGCTCTCCGAGGACCAGGAAAGCTACCGGGATCTTGCGCGAGGTTTCAGTGAAAAAGAGCTCGCGCCGTATGCAGCAGAATGGGACCGCAACTCGCATTTCCCCATTCCAACGCTGCGTAAAGCAGCCGAGCTCGGATTTGCTGCCATGAACTGCTCACCCGAGCACGGAGGCACGGGACTGGGGCGGCGGGACTCTGCGGTGGTGGTGGAGGAGCTAGCTGCGGGATGCACATCCACTGCGGCCTACTTGACCATTCACAACATGTGCGCCTGGATGGTGGATACGTTCGGCACTGAGGAGCAGCGTGCCGCTTGGATCCCGCGCTTCGCTAGCATGGACATCCTGGCGTCGTATTGTTTGACTGAACCCGGCTCTGGCAGCGACGCTGCATCTTTGCAAACGAAAGCGGTGAGACCAGAGCGATGGATCATTTTGCGCTAATCTCTTTGAGATTGCTCTATAATCTGAATGCATATCTCATGCTCGTTGGGACCTTGATCTAGCTTCTACCGCTGTACGCCACCGTAGCTAGCTTGTAATACTAGTACAACACTCAACTTGGATCCTTCTTTGATTGCAGGTGTTGGAGGGCGATCATTACGTTCTCAACGGCTCGAAAGCGTTCATCAGCGGAGGAGGCGTCACTGACGTATACCTGGTCATGTGCCGCACGAATGATAATGCGGGAGCCGGTGGCGTGAGCTGCTTGTTGGTGGAGAAAGGCATGCCAGGCCTGAGCTTCGGCAACAACGAGGCCAAGATGGGCTGGAAGTCTCAGCCAACTGCTGCCGTCTTCTTTGACAACGTTAAGGTTTGTGCGCTAAGAGATTGTAATTGCGAAACATGTGGGTAGACTCGCCAGCAGTCCATGCATTCTCTCTGAGCGTGACTGCATGCTGATTTTACTAGTACAACTTTCATACAAATAGCGCAGGAGTGTTGACAAAAACATGCCCTCTTGACATGCAAGCTGCTTGCTCAACCTGCGAACACTAGGTGCCCAAGGGCAACCTCATTGGCGCTGAAGGCAAAGGCTTCAAGATTGCGATGGGCGGCTTGGACGGCGGCCGGCTCAGCATTGGCGCCTGCTCCCTCGGCGCAGGTCGGGCAGCCCTGGAGTGCGCGTCGGAATACGCCACCGAGCGGAAACAGTTCGGCAAAGCGATTTCGTCCAACCAATCCCTAGCGTTCAAGCTGGCCAACATGGCGGCGGAGTTGCATTCGGCTCGGCTGGTGTTGCGGCACGCCGCAGCGGCGATGGACGCTCTGAAAGGGCAAAACCCCGAGAACAGCCCTGCAGGGACCTGGCCCGGCGGACAAGAAGCGGTCACGGTGGCGTGCGCCATGGCGAAGCTCAAGGCGACCGACGCGGGCTTTGCCGTCTGCAACGACGCGCTCCAGATCCACGGCGGCTACGGGTACCTGAACGACTACCCTGTTGAGCGAATGCTGCGAGATGTGCGAGTGCACCAAATTCTGGAGGGCACCAACGAAATCATGCAGCATATCATTTCGCGGGCCATCATGAAGTAAACTGACGCCGATGATGAACGCGGTCACTTCATTTGCTTGCATTAAAGACCAAGGACCAGGGCTATCTCTTTGATCTAGTACAAAAGCCCAGTGCCACTGAAGCCAGTGCCATAAGCTACGACATCAAACTGCCATACTCCTAAATCCGAATTCTAAGCACTGAGGTGGAGTATCCTTTCGAATATTCGAATTAACAGTTGTAAATGGGGATGATGCGTGATGCATACGTAGATGAAAGCTGTAGAGAATGCGGTGTTTGAGTGGCGTTAAATTCTCGAAATTTTTGTGCTATGCTACGGTTTAATTGGGGGCTTTCGGCTTTCTTTGATTTCTTTCTATTTCCATTGCCGTACTTCTTACGAATAATAATTATGTAAAATGTATGATATAATATTAATATATAGTATTAAATTTAGATTCAAGGTTTGTTTTGTGCCCGTTGCATCGAATAGAACTCACTATACTTATAGCTACAGCTATACGTGAAAAGGAAATCGGGGGCCATACCGGTTACTTGAGGTCCATTTGTTGATCAAGGACCATGCCGGCTTTCTCAAATGACTACTTTTGCGTTTTGCCGCTGGATCAGCACAGCTTACAGCAGACAGAGATCCGGCCCGTATTTATCGATGTCGCCTTCTTCGCTGAGCCCTAAGCGCGGCGATGGCGCATGAGACGAAGAGCAGCGGCAGTGGCTACAGCTGCAGTAGCTGCCGCTGCTGCCAGGGTGAGGGAACGGTGGGTGCGCCAAAACGGCTGTTTTCCAAGTGGCCACACCCTTTCTTGCTCCTGCTCGTCATCATCGTCATCACCGCTGAGGACAGGGAACATCGACTCAAGGTCCTTCTCCTTGACGGTAATCACTTTGTTGCACTCTTCGTCGCTCTTGCTCAGCAAACCCGCCATCACGCCCTTCTTGCCGAGCGCACTGGCAATTCTCTCATGCTCGGAAAGGGGTGCAGCCACTGCAAAGCAACTCTTGGTTGGGTCAAACAGAGGGGGCACGTAAGTCTGGAGCGCTTTGAGAGCTTGCTCTGGCGTCACTGCTTGCATGCGAGCCATCAATCCGCGGCGGTAAGCTTCTGCGGTCGGCATGCCCCCTGCTTTACTCGTCTCATTGGTCAAGTAAAACCACGCGTTAAACGTGTCTCGCAGGGCCCCGCTTTTGTCTTCCCAATAGCCCAGCTGCTCAGAGCACAGAGACGACTTCGCGTTTTCGAACTCGGTGATTGCGAAAGGTGTGTTCCCGCTCGCATACTTGTTCACAATCGCAGCTGCAGCCGCCATTGCCTTGGGTGGGTCAGAGCAACGGCTCAAGTTGAAGTAGACGAGCCCCTGCTCCTTGCTGCAGTACAGGCTGTACCCGTAGGTCAGACCCGCGCCCCGTAGTTGCACCCAAAAGTCGCCTTCCAGCGCGGTCAAGTACTCCATCGCCACCGCGAGCGCTGCTTCGTCGGGATGCCCCCACGCTAGACCGGGCGCCACTGCGAGCAAGCAGCTGTTCTCAATGGAGGCCAAGCCCAGGACTAAACCTCTCCCTGTAGGGAGCTTCCCCTCGGCCGTGCACAGATTGCACACCCACGCAGAGGTCGCGTCACTGTCTGCGGCGACGAGAGGAGCGGTGTTACTCGAGTTGGTAGCAGCGCTAGCAGGGACGATCTTGGCGACCGCAGCCAAGAGTGAAGAAGCAGCATCGGGATTGGGCGCTAATTCGTTCAAATTGCCTGCGACGCGGAGACGAGGCTTGAGGATGCCACCCTTGGTAGCAGTAGTGGATGGCATAACATTCGAGTGGCACAAGGCACGACGAGCCGCCTCGCACTCGGCGGCCACCGCTGCTGCTGCTTCTGGGCCAGCTTTCAGACGCGCTTGCAGGCTCAATAGGAAGGCGTGTTGCCGCACCGGAGTCATGCTGGTACGATTGCTACCTTGCTCCAGCAGCATCTAGTGGGAAGAAACAAGGAGTGAGCTTAGAGGTAAGCACATACAATGAATCAAGAAGCGCCAAAAAGCAAATGTGATAGACATCCAAAAATGCAACCCATTGATAAATGAGAGCAACATCTTATTCTCTTGCATGTCAAGAATAAGATCCCCAACCACTTTACCTCCGCCATGGCAGCTCCGGCCATGGTGCCAGCAGAGCGCTTGGTTTCAGGAATGGACGCAAGCAACGAGGCGACCGCCACACTCAAGCGAGAAGGATCGAGGCGAGACCCGAAGAGAAGCTTGCGGAGCCACGAACAGGCGAGGTCCAGCTGACCTTTCTCTACTTTCACGTAAATCTAGAGTAAAGGGCATTGCCATACACAATCACCGTACAATGGAAGAAATACGAGTCGCCGTAAACGAAACGTATACATTCTACGCAATGAAGTGAAATAAGAACTGTCCATACTATGCATGTCAGCGCTATGTACAGTGAACCATCCGCCTACCTATCTCACCCGCCAGAACTGCCCGAACGGCCCCGGCGAGAAGGGGCCACTCCCACCGAAGCCAGCGGAGTTGCCCCACCCTACTAGGTCCCGCTCCAGAGCCGAGGCGGTGGCTTCGTGGTCGATCTCAATGGATAATGGGTCCGAGGGATCACGAGTGGGCAGCTTGAACGCCACCTAATGTAGTAGAAGCGAACAAAAATACAAGCGAAACCAAGCACAGCTGAGCACACGCGCCGTATGAACTATTCACTTGCGCACGTACACCAACAGTCTCAGAAAGCAAAAAATATTATAGCATTTGCTCACCTCAATGATCAAGGACAGGAACAAGCGTTGTTGGTTGGTGAGGCCACTCGTGTCAAACGCCACTTCCAAGCGCAAGAAATCGGAGGCAATGTGATCCAACTGCAAGTCAAACGGCCCGGGACCACCACCGCTGCTGTCAATTGCAGGTGGCGCCACTGCCTTTTGGAAGGTGTCGGACAGCTTTTGCGCTTCTTTGCCGTCTGTACTGGTGCCCAAGGGAACGAGGACATTGGGGATTTTGGATGAATCTACCCGAAACGAGCACACGTTGAAGAAGGGAATGTTGCTGGTGCTGGGCACGGCCACTTCTCGCAGCATCGATTCCGGAATGTCTCTGTTGTTTTCTGCCTGAGCTGCGTCTACTTTCGAAGCCTGCGCTGCCAGTTGAGCAGCACCTAGACTCGCACGAATGGCCGCTACGCGCTGCTGAGTAGCGGTTTCCAAAGCGCTCACTTTCGCGGAAGACGGAATTCCGTGGACGCACACCATAGGGCGCTGCAAGAACTGGCTATGTATCAACTTGCACCAATCAGAGGGCGTCCAAGTGTTGAGAACCTCGAGGTGCTTGCGAGTGGCCGTCGCTGCCGCCAGAGCCGTTACTTCTTCGTCTTTCTGCTCTTCTTTGGCCGCTGCTTTGCCTTTCTTGGAGGTAGATGCCGCAGCTTGCGGTTGCCCATCGTGGTAAAGGAAGTGCTTGATCAAGGGAGTGACCAGGTGGTCAGCGGGGGAGTCCTCCATTTTGGCCCGGTATTGACGGCCTTTGCGAGCAAGCACACCCGCCATCCGTGATGAGTCAAAACCGCCGTTTACCTGACATTAGCATGAAGTCGCACAAAGTCCGCTTGAGAATTTGGGGTAAATCATGTATTGCTAGGCTGTACAGCTATGCGTGTAAAATGCATCATTAAGTATCAAGAGCTGAGACTACAGCAGCAGCACTAGTGCATTGCTTGCTCATTACCTCTTGGTTCATGGTGTGCAGGAAGGTCGGCAGCACTTGATCCAATTCGGACGTCTCCACTCCCTCCACCCACACCTGCACGTAGCTATCGTGTAAATCATGTGAGGAATGGGGCAGGTGGGTTGGAAACAAAGAAAGAAAAGGAATGTGAGGGGAGCTAATGAAATAGGAAAGGCGAGAAAGTGGACGGACTTCATTGATTGAAAAATGCACGATTCACATTTCTGTGCATGGTTTGCCTACAGACTTACCCCTCGCGGAAGGTTTCTTCTCCGTAGAACAGGTCAGCAGCAAAGGCGGTCTCCGACTCCACGAAGGCTTTCATGAGAGGAGACGAGGAACTGTCGGCGAGGTACGACATCAAGCAGCCCAGAGCAGCGTTCTACTCGAACAAACAAGAAAGAATAAAGGAGGTTGAAACACACACTCGCTTGTAAAACAGTCTGAGACAGAGAACAAACAATGCATGCTAAGGGGCGACTTAAGGGGACGCTATGCGCCTCTTCCAACTCCTCGTTTTCTCATCCTTTACCTGGAGGGCTAGCTCGGGGCCGAAGGATTGGGTGCGCCACCCGAGCACCACGGTGCCACATGACTCGTCTTCGGAGGGAAACTCCACGCTCACTTCCTGCACCCCCACATGCTGAAGCTCCACGGGCTGCTCTTCAACAACCTCATTCCCCTGGGCCGCTGCACTTCCACCAACCTTCGTCTCATCCTTTTTCTCTTCTTCTTTTTCCTCGTCGTCATCGCTGCCGCTAGCAGTAGGCGGCGTCCAGGTTTTGGCCCATGGTAGCGGCGCAGGCATCGGAGGCACAGGAGCTGAGAAAGGGCGCTCCCGCTCGACCTTTGGCTCTTGCTTCGTCGCAGCAGCGTAGCTCGCATCGTACGCACCCACGGTGTCAAGAAGGGCGTCGAGATCAAGGCTGCCGGTGACAATCAGAAACAGGTTGGAGGGGCGGTAGTACTCCTTGTGGTAGCGACGCACCTTTTGTTGTTGAGGGAAAGAATGACGAGGCTACGTGTTATAAAACTATCAAGGGCAGAACATCAAGGGCAGTGTACAGCGGCACGAACAATGAAGTCGCAAGATCAAGCATACAATAGTATCTGTTACAGAACTAATAGTGATGTCACACCTGCTCTACAGTGAGGTCGTGAAGGTTCGCCATGATGCCCCCCGTCTCACTCTTGTAGCCGCATGCGTCATCCGGAAAGAGAGCCGTTAAGCATGCCCGCTCACACAGACTCGAGTCACTGTTTTCGCGCCCCTGGCAAGATCAAAGCACAATCACCAAGCCGACCACACAAGTACAGATTGGAAGCTGGGTGCATAAGAACAATGAAAACCGCCCAAAGCCTCTCTTTGGGTGGCAGCCTAGCCATTCCTGTACTACGCGCACCTGCATTTCACAGTAGACGACCCCCTTGTCTTCGCCTTGGCCATTCACGTGGTGCACCTGTTATGATGCGTGCACATGTAAGCAACCAAAGAGTCTTTCAATGTACTCCACCATTACATGTGCAGAGTGTGCACCTCGGTAATGAAACCGGCTTCTGTCATGGTGGGCCGGAGAATGTGGTCGAGGTAAATAGGCAAAATGTTCAAAAATCCTTCACTGCCTGCCGTAGTCACCTAGAATGTCCACAATGATATACGTTTTGGCATAAAGTAAGCAGCCATGGCATGCGGCACCTCTATGGAAAATGACACCCTACCCTGAGAAGAAGAAAAAATAGACCACTGCCGTGGTAGAATGGCAACAACCACATTACCGTATAAGCCGTATGGTCAACGTCAGTCCAGGCGTTGGTGCCCTGGGCTAGGCAGCGGTTGGCGAGTTTGTCGAGAACCCCCTTGTAGGGGTAGGATTGCGACCCGAGAAACACCAAATGCTCCAGGGTGTGCGGTAGTCTACATGTGGTCGAAGGAGGAGGCGTTAGCTACAGAAGAAGAAGATCACGGTGTAGTGACAAGCGGTAGTTTAAGATAGAAAATATGAATATATATATACACAATGTGCTTAGAACAGGAAAACTCTGAGCACGAATTGGTTTCTAAGAATTGAGGGGCTATAATTATTACCCATCGTCGCAGTGCCACACACCAGGTTCGGTCAATGCTTCGGTCGCCACCGTGGCGTACAAGTTCACCATCGGACCATCCGCTTTCACCAAGCAAACCTTCAAGTAATATACATTTAGAAAAATAATCAATTGCGTAGTATTCGACTTAAGAGGACCAGCTAGTAATGGCTTTAATTGTATGTTTCTCGCTGTCTCTCAAAAACAGTTAAGATTGGTTGTCAAGGAAGCCCCTAGCACTGCACCTGCATGCCGGTAGCTTTAGATTTGCACAATACTACTTCAGTGCCCTCCACCGTAAAGGAGGGCATGATCGTGAATGCTTCTCGGTAACTCATGGTGATTTATGAGCGCACAAGTTCAAAGCTTTCTGGTTTCTGGCTACTGTTAAAACGCTGTTTTTGCCGTGATGATGTGTCACTTCGTCAGTCACTTCGATACTGTAAAAGGGAAATCAGATATTTTTCTGGCGCGCGGAAAACCCACGATTTCTCGCTAAAGCTAAATGTTGAAGTGGAGTAGACGCCAATGCCACTTGATACATCGCAAAAAAGTCAGGCTTGTTGTGGGATAGTCTAGGATCATATGGATAGGCCATTCCGAGTAGTCTCGGCTAAATCACTTCTTTGTTTTTCTGAGTTCCCCGAGGGGGGACTGGATTTAGTAACTAATAAGCAGGGTGCCATCTAGCTAGTCGTATTCATGTCTACCTAGTACGAACGCCAGAAGTTGGAGCGGTTCTGACGTTGAGAGTACGAAACTGTACGCTAAAGCAAGATTGCGATGCCGCCTACTCAATCATGGACACCCTGACAGCCGAAAACCCTGAGCCTGGCTTTCAGTCCGGCCCAGAGGACTGTGTAGATGCCGACTGAGTAGATGGCACCCGGCTTGTTAGTTATCAAATGCATTCCTCACGGAGGAGAATTAAACTTTTCCTGGTATTGTGATATGGACTCGAAGAATCCAAGGCCAATTACTGCCGAATGTATTATAGTACACTTGCCACCTCCACCTTGCTGCCCACCTTGCGCGGGGACGCTTGATTAACACTCTATGCAGGCTTTGACTCCGTCTTGAGAATCCTCTTAGAAAACTCTTAACCCACCAAGTTCCTGGAGCAAAGAGACTGGATGAGGCTGTTTGTTGTGGGCGCCCCGAGCTCGACAACCAGTCCAGCCTGGTGAACCCCGTTTTGCACCATCTAGAAGGCACCCTGCTCTGTTAGACACCAATTTCGGTTACTCCTCGGAGGGGAACAGGCATGTGCGTATCTTCAGATTATATTAATCAGTGCTGCCCAACAGACAGTGCGAAGTCAGTTTTTATGCAACAGCAATCGTTTATACAAGAAGAGCAGAGCTAAGCAGATACACATGTCTGAGTGGCCATGGAAGTGATGAAAACTATCCAAAGTAGCCCAGTCTTCCATACCGTGTGAGTTTTGCACAAAAAAAATTCCACCCATAGAGGAGGGGGCTACTTAGTATCATCTCCTCTTACGTATGCAATTGAGAACTCTTTCTCAGGCAGAGGCAAAGGCCTCGAGATGCTATGTAAAGAAATTTGGGGGAAGACTGAAAAAGAACTGAAGCTTGCACGCAGATGGGATCACGCAATTGCTCGGGGATGGGCGACTCTTCTTCTGGATCGCTTGAGGGACTTCGTTGTAGTCCCCTCCTCTGCGCGCGGAAACATTTCTTTTGAGCTGCACTCTCAGAGCACGGAGGAGCGTGTCACTTTGAACCGCTACCATCACTTCCATGGCCACTCGGGCATATGCGCCTGATTAGCTTCTTAGGTTTAGTTTGCGCTGCTTTGCTTTTCATCTCTACCTGTTAGCCTTCTAATTCCGGCCCTTCGGGGCCTGTCTCAAATAGAATATGACACGTTGAAGATGGAGATGCACGTCGACCTCGGCGGAGTTTCTCGCGAAGGACCCGATTGCTACACTTGTTGAATCACCATGGATTTTCACTTCGAAGAAAGCGTGATATTCTTTTGAGTTACGTACTCAGTACTTGTTTGACGCAGAAGACGCTGGAATGCAGGATGCACGGCCGCTTAATTATTTGTTGCGGGAGATAACGAGCTAACTTAGACATCACTTCATAAGCACCTGTTCAGTGCTCGTACGTACTGGTGACCAGTTCCCCAAAAATAAATATTCCCTTCGAGCCAGGAGCAAATAATGGCCAGCAGTTCATGCTCTGTGGCTACAGATATGTAGCAGGCTAGCCATACAAGCCTGTATCCTGTGTTTAGATATAGTAACGATATATATAAAAATTCACTTGTTGGACTCTCTAAGTAGCCGAGCGAACTACGTGGATACTACACGTACTCTTCTTGAACGTATTCGAGTACCTGCTGCATTAATTCTTTTTGTCTCATGAAATCTTTGGGTTCTTGAACAGTCATTGCGAGCTTAGCTTCAGTCACAAACACAGAGCTAAACGAGTCAATCATAACGTGAAGCAAGGGATGCTCCTCTTACTTACGAAACACGGAAAAGCATTGTCGGGTTCCTACTGTGGGTTTGTGGCTTTCATTTGATTTCCATTCCATTTAAGTATCGGCCCCGAAGGACAGGAATTATAGACCCAATAGACCGAAAAGGCTCACGCAGAACGCAACTTTACCTGGACTATTCTTATATCCTGCCGTAGGCCATTAACTTTTGTTTAAGCTACATATCTATCTGCTGAGGGCTTGCTTGGACATGTGTGCTTGAATAAGCCCATAAAACCCCTCAAAAATATATTCAAAAACATGCTGTCTATATAGCAGGCCGCTTGTGGCCTGGCTATTCCTCCCTATCGTAGAGCTAAATCCGTGAACAATGTCTTAAATCAACGCCACAGTCGCTACTCGTGGTCGTCTTTCAAAGCGTGTTTCGAAACCTACGCAAGGACCTTGAACTAACTAGAGGGAAAGTCGTCTGCGTATACCCATAGTAGTGCGCATTTCGCGCGCGTAATCGGCAAGATCGCATTGACAATGCTTGTAGCTGTCGAGATGCGCTGTACCTTCCTTTGACCGAGAAAGATTAACAATAGATTCAAGCAGAGCGGTGATGCGAATTCATAACGTCCAGACTGCGTCTCACAGTCCTCACAGACGGGTAGAGAGGGTGATCCTTTCCACTTCTTGTCCTACTTGCGATTTTTGAATCACAGCCATAAGCTCCGGTGTGAAGATTTCGTCGGAGTTTATAGTATAGACAGTCCATGTCTCCTCGAATTTTTCGTGAAGATTCACCCACAGATATAGACTCATGAACGGATTTAGTTAATAACTGAACGTTGAAAGGTATCGCTTTGTACTTCACTACACGACGGCGACACAACCATAAGCCCGTGCAGTGGAAGCTGCACGACCACGTGATGAGGAGGCGCCAATTGCTCGGCAGGCCGTAAACGAATTTGGCCACTGAAGGCTAAACTTCATTCTAAGGATTCACGATTTGGGCATTGCCGTATTATTCAAAAACAGAAACAGTTTAATTTAAATTTAAGAGTTGAAGGTTTAGTGTAGTAGTAAGTGCAAGTGCGCAGCGCACGGTGGCAGAGGCCCCAGGCACAAGCGAGGTTAAAGGCAAAGGCCGTATAAACCTTGGCCAATCTAAGGTCTGACATATATTTAAACCGAACACTGGTGTGCTCTGGCACTGGATTTGTGTGTTGTATATCATACGCGAGGAGGATCCTTGTGATTATAGGTAGTCCTGAAGTCCACAAGGGAGAAAATTTCGTAATTTGGCGTCGTAACCCAACTTATTATATTTCATAGCTCCCCCTGCGTGTTTGCGTCCGCACTACGCTTCTCATCGTCGACATCACTAAGCCCTCCACTTTTCTTCTTTGCCTCCATCTCTTGAAATGCCTCCATTTCTCGAATGGCCTCAGTCAGATCTTCGTCGTCTTCCGCATTGTCTTCTTCATCCTCATCGAGATTCAAATAGCCCTCATCCGATCGTCTATTTTTGGCGTCTTCACCGTCTTCGTCATTCCTCGCCCCCTCGTTTTGTGCCGCCTCTTTAGCCGCCATCAATTCTGCTCGTTTTTGGTACTCGGCTAAATACAGCAGGCGCCCAACACTGCGATCGCCACTCACCATGGACGCTGTTTCCCCCGACTCCAGCTGTGCCAGGGGGTCAGCGCCTACTTTCAACAACTTCTTCACAATCGCCTTGTGCCCGGCTGACGAGGCTGCCACTAATGGTGTAGCGCCATCCTTGGCACGAGCATTAGGGCTCGCTCCCGCTTTCAACAACAAATTGACGATTTTCTTGTGCCCCTGAGATGCGTAAGCGATAAGAATGCAAAGAAATAATCTCATTGGCGATTGCAGGCTCGAAATAATCTAAAATAGGAATTGAACAGGACGCAAGAGCAGCTGGATCACCACAACTTCATTGGAAGCTCTCTTTATTCTTACCTGAAAGCAGGCCACCAGCAGCGGAGTGTGCCCAGGCCCGTTGCCATTGGTCAGCGCTGAGGGCTGGTCCACCATCGATTGCCCGTCGCGGATCAGACGCCGCACGCTCTCTAAATGGCCGTTGAACGCGGCGTGGTGTAAGGGAGAGCGCGCGTCGAAGATGCCGGGTATGGCAGGGTCAGCTCCAGCAGCGAGGAGCACGGAGATCACCTTGTGCCGACCCTCCATCGCTGCGGCTGCGAGGGGAGTGTGGCCCTGGTCATTGAGAGAGGTGGTAAAAGACACATGCGCGAGAGGCAGAATAATTGAAACAATTATAGAATTAACATCCTCAGGACATAAATATGTCAATTAATAGTACCAGCAAACAACATAAAGCACTATAACATAGACACAAATTTTATCAGGAAAGATATTTGCATGAGCACGACCACATAAATATGTGGGACTTCATTGGTATCAGTTAGCACAAACATCTCACGCTCAATACATACCTGCACGTCTAAAGCATCAATGTCGACTTTGGTTTCATCATCGTCCACATCAGCGCCATTCGATGGTGAAGATTGCATCTGCGCATGGCTCAGCAGCAGCTCGACCGCAGCCACATTTCCCACACTCGCCGCTACATGTAAGGGGGTTCGCCCTCCGCTGAGGTCTTCTCGCTTGGGGTCTTCTTGAGGCACCCCTCCGGCCCCGCGGGGACCCTGCACGCCGGTGCGAGCACTCGGAAGGGCCCCGAAAGTGAGCAAGTGGCTTAACACCGCGCGGCTGCCCTCCACCACGCCTTCTCGAGATTCAGCTGCACTGGCGGCACCAGAAGTAGTCGTTTTAGCTGAAGTTGTAGGCGACGAAGCAGGGGGCTTTTGGCATGCGAAGTGAATGGCCTGGGAGCCATCCACGTAGTCGCGCCGGCGGACGTCCGCTCCTCGCTGAAGCAGAGCGAGCACAACGCTAGCATGCCCCTCAAGCGAGGCCCAAAAGAGAGCTGAAGTGCCATCTAACTTTACAGCGTCTACGTTAGCGCCGTGCTCATCTGCAAGGAAAGATAACATCGCGGTGTTGTTCTTGATGGCGGCAGTCATGAGCGCAGTGCGCCCATCTCGGCCTGTACCATTGACTGCGGCACCGTGCGTTATGAGATACTTGACAGCGCCAGTTTGATTGAACGAGGCGGCTGCCGACAGAGGTGTGTCTACTTGGGCCGGATAGGACGCAGCCAGCTCTATATCTGCACCTCCCTTCAATAAGACGCCTAATACCTAGCGAAAACAGTCGTGCACTTTCTTGACCATCTCACTAAAACAATAACAAGGGTTCATCGATGGTGCGCGACGCCTCATACTCTGCTTTGATTATGTAATCATTTGGCTCTTCTCGTCTTCTCTAGTAACTAGCATTACCTCGAGGCGCCCGTGCTTCGCAGCTAGGATCAGTGGTGTAAGGCCATCCTCGTCTGCATAATTCGGATCTACCCCAGCAGCTAGCGACTCACTCACCGCTGACGTATCGCCAGCTGACACTGCATCGAAAAACGCGAACTCATCTGCATGTACTTTGACCACGGCTAGAAACAGCCATAGCCACCGCAACCACGCTAGCTTCATTTGAGGAGCAGGTACGACAAGATGCCACACACCCACACACCCACACACTGTCACTTTTTGTCACTGTTCATCTTCCCATTTTTTTGTACAGCACACCAGTACCGATCCAAAAAGACCCTTTCCGTAAGAACGTGAGAACGTTAGAAACGTGAGAACATAATCTTGTCACTTGTCAACCATCAAGAAATCTTCGAACAACACGTTGTAGACTGACCGCGGCGTGGGTACAACGAGCTCAGCACATCGTCAGAACAGACACTTGATCAAGGAATCGTCATACTTGCTCTATCATTAATTATGAAAGTCACCGATGTACCTACGGAACGCACTGCCTATTTATTCATCATCTTCGAGATCCTTCTTCTGATGTTTGTTGGGTACACATTTAAAGTGATGGCGCGGAATGCGAATGAAGCAAAACACGCGCCTCTAATAGCCGCGGCCAGAGCTAGCATGCCGCCTGTGAAACCACCTCTAGAAGCTCACGCGGACTGCCATGTTGTTTTTGATCGAGTCAAGGCGTTGCGGCCGGTAGGAGAGGATGGCGTGAATCTTAGTGAAGAAGAATTGCACGCTGCACTTCGTCTCATTTTTGGCACCTCACACCCACTACCTATGCGAATGGTCGATCAAATCTGTCGCAAGCATGTACCAGAGGGCAAAGAGAGGCAATATTCCTTTGGTGCGTTCGCTGGGATTGTTGCCGATCTTAAGGGCCTAAACCTGTGGACATGAGAACCGAGAACCACGCGGTGGATGGTGTGGAATTCCGTGCAGCTGCAGGCTCTCGATTTTTCACATGGACTGAAGCAGGCGCACTAAAATGATGCCCTCTTTTGCAAAACAATTAATGTCTTTTTATCCGGGGAACCTATGCGCATGTTTGAGCTCGGGATGTGCTACTAGTAACTAGTAAATCGCAAATGGATGAACAATGAATAATCTTTAAAACCTTTTGTTACGACATCAATACCAGCATGATAATATTAAAGGGAAGTCAAATGAAATTCATAGTAGAAGGTCTTGGTTGAGGAAAGTTCCCTACACAGCACCATCCCTTTACAGAGCATTCACATAACACAAGACCACAGATGGTATTTTCATACTCCTATTTTCCAATCACAATTCCTCTCTGCACTCTGGAATCCGCACGTAGTACTCAGACACGAACATCTTGTGACTTCAAGCCTTAAACACCTAATGGTATTTCGCTGGTCACTAGAAGCAACATAACTTTTACACTAAGCTTCCTCATCCGAGGACCATTTGGCTCGGCCGTTGCTCTTGTGGCCACTCGTCGCCGCGCGGTCGAGGGCTTTCAACAGATCGTTGTCGTCGTCGTCCGACCTTATAGCACATGTAATGAAACCATTAAAAAAGGCAAGAGGGAGCATGAAACAAGTCAAAGAGGCATGAAGTACTTATTACAACAAACAGCTCTTATGATATTGGATAACTTCCTCTCTCTCTACCTAGTATTGAATTTCATCTAGCTGTCTCACCATTGCGTTTCATCTTCAGACGAGTCGGTGCTCTTCATGCTGTTCTTGGGGCTCATGATCGGTGTTCCCCCTGTACCCGGAGCGAACCGCACGATACTGTCACTGCTACTGGCAGTATTGACCGACAGATCTTTGCTTCCGGCTTTGAAAGAGACTCCAAGGTCTTTAGGAGGCGAAGCAGTGTTGGCCTTGGACTCAGTCATATTTGCCAGCACTTGCTTCCTAGCTTCATCTGCGGCTTCTTTCTTCGCCAATCCCTGTGAAAAATATTCCTTTGAAAAATATTCCTTTGAGAGACGTCCTTCTACTAGGAGGTGAGGTAGCGAGGAGGAGACCAAGGATACTCTCATATTTACCAGTGCTGCGGCTTTTGCTCTTCGGTCCGCTTTCCTTTCGGCTTCCAGCTGCCTTCTGGCCTCTGCTGCGGCCTCTGCCTTGATCTTGCGCTCTTGCTCGAGAAGGACGGCTGCTGCACTGGCCTCTTCCTCCTGTGCTCGCATAGCCTAAAATAGAACAGACACACACGCCACAAAAGAGACCACGCAGAATCAGCGCAGGTTAGGCATGAAGCTGGACACCAAATAAATAGATTCAAATCAAAAGGTGACTCTACTGAGCAGTGTCTAAGACGATTTAAAAACTCTCCCAACGAACCGCCGCTTTTTCTGCTTCCATTCTCCGAGCTTCCTCTTCCTTGGCTGCAACAGCTGCCTGTTCCGCTTCTTCTTTCCTCTGCTTCTCGCTGGCCTCCTCCCAGGCTCCTTGCGCTGCTTGCGCCACTTCAGGGGCGAGGTCTTGCACGCTTTTCCACGCGT
>Ga0307930_1001064_pt1 | contig 22002 bp, 18 predicted proteins | sample OrgLakmetageno46_FD_203161 | JGI IMG/M metagenome (GOLD analysis project Ga0307930, IMG submission 203161) | Saline water microbial communities from Organic Lake, Antarctica - #46 | ecosystem: Environmental > Aquatic > Non-marine Saline and Alkaline > Saline | place: Antarctica: Organic Lake...
CCATGATCTAGAAGGCGGTCTGGCTTATATGTTGCATTGAATTAGAGATAGATAATGATAGGAGGCCCTGGGCAACCTTCCCAGCTCCATGGGAGCATGGTTGACCGCACAAACAGGCAGTATTAACAGGTCATGGTGCTCTCATCGGAACACCGGGGTATTTGTGTTGATATCCCCTATCACTACATTAGGGTGCTCTGCCTCTAGCGGAAGCGTCGGTCCGTATACCGGACCTCACTCTAAATTGTGACGACCGTTCTGATTTTGCGTCTCCCCCGAGGGAAGGATTGGTGTTAGCATCTATACAGGGGAAGGGTGCCATTTAGGCGGCATCATAGGAATCCCCTGGTCCGGCTCGGAAACCGGATTCGTTTTGATTTTTCGATGAAAAATAGGGACTGTCTTGAAGTAAGTTCGTTGTCCCTTACTTTTGGGGTTACTTATTATATTACTCTTTGCCAGAGAACGCTAGAGAATGTTCTGATGTTCCGACGCCAAAATGACGGCAAGACGCATGCGATGCATTTGACGGCATAACGGCATGACGAGATGACGAGCTTTCTGAACGAGCTAAATTGATTATCCACGCCCGCAACTCACAGCTGTCCTCATTGTAATCAAACTGCATAAGCACTACAGAAAGTAGCATCTTCCTTGAGAAGAACAGCGTGTAGTCTTAGTTGGTACGGGTACTGTTTTACAGTATAGTAGCCGCGGAAAGTGCGCGTTCTCTTATTTTTTTTGATACGCTTTAGGGACGTGTCTGCTGACCCTCAACATGGTCGCCTTTTCAGCAATAACAACGGTGCCCTTTACTGCTGCCTTCTACGAGAGCATCATCGCCTGCTCATCTCCTGCAGTGGTATCGCATCCTCAACCTCCAGCCTACAACGTGATCGTCGTGCCTGGCAACCCAGGGCAGCCCGGGTTTTACACGAGCTTTGTGAATGAGTTGTTACCCATGTTAACCCCTTCAAGCACCTGGCGAGTCTCGGTGGTTGGTCTTAGAGGCCATGTTACTGGCGCCACACGCCGCAAGGTCCACTCACTTGCTTAGAATAGCGTAGTTGTCGTTGTCAAGCTCGGATGTTATGGCGCCATCTTTAGAGGACTTGTCTTCATAGTTCGTCGATTCTGTGATGCATTCCGGTAAAGTTTGCTCTTACGTTACCTCGCAGGCGAGCTTGTATGAATTCATGCGCGGTTCTTTCATGCACCACGGCCTCGACGCCCAGCTTGACCATGTGGCCGCTTGCGTGGCTCAAGACGCAGCCCGCACAAGTGCGCCACGGGGCGAGCGCACCATCGTCGTAGGCCACAGCATCGGTGCGCAACTGAGCTAAAGAACGAAATTAAGACTGCACGCTCGTGCATTGATTTTCCAGTTCAAAATTCCTTGGAATTCCTTGAATCCAATTCTTCTGGTCTTCGATACTGGATTGATGATTGGAGCACTGCGTCCTTTGTCTAATGCGATCAGGTGCTTACCTCGCGTGCGAAGCAATGCGCCGCCACCCGAACGACGTGCATGCATGCGTGGGCATCATGGTGCGTGATTGACACGCAATCCTATCTGAAGTGTTCGTTTCTCAAACATGTCGTTTTGCGTTCGCTCCAACTGACTTCAATGAATCCTGTTTCTACTATTCATCCGGGGTTTCCAGCCTTTTCTCGAGGCCTCAGAAATGGTGCCTGAATACCGACGGTTGCGCTTCCTGCTGCGGTGGTTTTGGCCAGTGCTGTATGTGTTGGCTACAGTAGCTGAGCTGGCAGGTCGCGTGCTGCCGCTGTCTTTGCGGCGTGCGATGATGTCAGGCCATACGAACGCAATGGACCCGGCTGTTGCTGACTACACGGTGCGTGTTGGATGGATGATTTACTTCCAATATAAATGAACGCACAGAATATACAAGCAAATGAAAAGAAGACATTTGAAATGGATATACATGTGTAAATCAAAAGGCGTTATTGATCAAAGTGTAATTAATTCTGCCTGGTGTATTTGGATAGGTCAAAGGCATGCTGAGCTTCGGTGCCGTGGCCAACTACTTGCATTTGGGCAAAACCGAATTCGTGAACCATGCCACGCCCTTTGACTTTCAAGCAAAGCTTACTCCTGCTGCTGGTGATCGTACTGCTGCTGCTGCTGTTGGTGCGGCTGCTGACGCATCGTTGGGCACTGCAGCCAAAGCCAAGACGCCCAGCAAAGAAGAAATAGCAGCTGCAGTTGGCGCCGGCTCCTCAGGCCCGCTGGCAGCTAAAATGCACCTCATGTACACCGACGGCGACATGTGGGCTCCGCTCTCGGGCGAAGAGCGGGCACGAGCGGCTGGCGTGCCCACCACAGTGAGACCTATAAGTATCATCTGTTGACTTTTAGATATTTGCGTGTGTGCGTAATTACGCTGTTTGTAAGTCGTAGTTTTTAGGAAGCTTTTTTCGTTTTTTCGTTTCTCAGGTCGTTCGTGGACTGCCTCATGCGTTTGGCATAAAGAAAGAAAGCGCAACGAAGGTGCGTGTGCGAAAAATGCGCTATTCACAGTTGATAGCACCATTCTTAAAGATAACGGTTTGTTTTTGTTTACTCTGTCTCTGGCACGAATCTAAAACGAGTTCCTTCCAATCATTTACCATAAGGTGGCGGCATGGACGGCCCAGCATTTGGCAAAATTAGTCGAAGCCGACCAAGCGAATGCCCAGAAATAGCGCACCGATCTGAGAAGAGTGCGCCTCCTGAGACAACTTGAAATGGAAGAACCCGGTAGTGGTGGTGGCTGTCAACATTGTAGGAAAGTTCTTTGGTTTCAATCGTTCTTCGTTCGGCCGTTTTCGAGCACCGCTTCGATTTTCCCGAACTTTTTTTTTCTTAGCAAAGAAGGCTCCGGAGGTCCGGAGGTCAAGTTTATGGATCTAGCTTTATTGTTAAAGTCGGTCAGTGCATGAGTTTGAATTCCATGCAGTGCTCATGGTCATACAGATCGCGAATTGGGACTTCAGTGCGACCTGCATTTAAGATATTCATTGCTTGATATCTCATGTTATATCCACATCATACTAGAGTACTCCTAGAGGATAGTCTGGAGGTGTGATATCTATTATGCTTTGGTTTTATGGATTACTTACATTAGGTGGACTGGGGAACTCTATCCACCAACACAAGACCGCCATGGTCGATGTGGTTTATCCGCCCAATAGGCAATAGGCAGATCTTCCTGTACCTTTGTCCGCCGCGCAATGCACGGTTGGCCTTATAACTTGCTGTTCTCATGAGGAAGCATCTGCCTTTACCCTTTATTTAGACTCTATACCAGGCCTTGTTGTACATACCTCACATCCACATCTCGAGTTGGGTCTCCTTTTCAAACATGGGTACAGAGGTATACGCGTTTACGCCCAGTGCCCATGAAATTATTTTCGTGTCCTTATTTTAGTTACTACGAAAGCTTTATTTCATTTATCCCCATTACTAATATTTGGCTTCCTCTTCTGCAGCGGCGCGCTCGCGAATTTCACGAAGCCTCCTCTCTTCCCACGCCGCCCACTCGTCCACAATGGCCACGTAGTCCAGCAAACTTTCGCTCACTTCGTGCAAGCGCTGCTCGGCCTTGCTGGCTTCTTCGGCCAACTGCCCCGCGTTGCGTGGGCCCTCATCGCCACCACCGCCATTACCACCGCCGGTTTGGTTGTTGTCGCCGCCGCTGTCCCCACCACTGCCGCCGCCTCCTGTAGTTTGCCCGGGACGCAGCTTGATGCCTTGCCGCTCGGCCCTGGAAGTGCGCACCCGGTCCAAAAGGTTCTCCACCGACCGCAGCACTTGCCCTAACTCTCTGGTTTTGTTGCTCCCACCTGCGACAGCGGCCTCCAAGTCGCGGGCCTGAGAATATCAATCGCCAAGACACAGAAGTAGCCGTGAGAGAAGCGGTATCGTGAAGGCAAAAACGGCAAAACATGCAATGGGTGCCAAATGGAGAATAGTACAGGTAACGCCAGGCAATGAAATCGTAAAGGAGATTGTGTGCTTCAAATCATATCAAAACTATCGTGAAATGGCGCTTCCGTGCGATATTTTAAAACAAGTGATGTGCTCGCACTGCTCGTCCCACTCCTTCCTTTTGAAAGTCTTTTACCCGTTGGCGGGTCGCTGCCTGCACTGCTTCGACTTTCCGCTGCAGACCCGCAATCGCGTTAGTGGCGCCCAAGTTCACGTTGCCGCGCTCCTTTTTGAAGTTGCCGAGCTGGGCACGACCCTCTTCGCAGCTCTGCGTTAAGCCCTGCAAGGTGGCGGCTAAGTCGGTATTGGCAGTTTTCAGGGCGCGGTACCGCAATAACACGTCCGACACCTTTCATCAAGAGCACAAAGAAGCAGTAGAAGTGAACAGGACAATGAGATAGAGGGAATGAAGTACAGAATGGATCATAGTTCATTTCATAGATTTAGCATGATGGTAGTTGCTACTCCTTTCAGCGAACGATTAACCGGGGCGCCATCTCAGGATCGAAATGACAGAGCGTGGGTGGGTGTCATCAGCTAAGCGGAAATCTAGCGTGCGCGGCATGGAAAAGCCTGCGCTTTGCCACATTGATTCCTTTTCACCAGTAAAATATTGAAACATCTACTCGTAACTCGCGGCATTGACATTGATCTTCTTCTCTTACCTCGTGGTATTCCGATTCTTCGCCTTCCACCACTTGCTGCAAAAAGTACCGGTACTTTTCATGCTGCTGCAGTTGCTGCCGCATCGCTGCTTCTTCCTTCTCGCGGCTAGCAAGCTGCTCTTCCAGTTTGATGATTTCGCTCTCTTTCACACGCCGCTGGTTGGCTTCCTCGGTGGCGCGCTTCACTGCCCGAGTGCGCTTGGACTCGTTCTCCTGTAGAAACTTGTTGAATTTGAGCAAGGACTCCTGGAGTTCAAGGTCTTTCGCTCGAAGTGCTTCCTCGCGCCTCGCAAAGGACTCTTCGCGCCGAGCTGCTTCTTCTTTGGCGCGCTCTAAAGCATCTTGGACCTGTATCCCAGATGATGATTAGCGCAGTACGTAGAGAGAACAGCAATAGGTAGGTTGGGTTTAAGCAGCGGGAACGTTACTCGCGAATACACCATAACGGTATATCGTTGTCACAAGGTCTGAATCTTAACATGAATAAGATTCAAGCTCATTTTGCACTACCCTACCTCAAACATTTGGCGGCGCTTTTCGAGCAAGCGCGTAGCCGGGGAGACATCGTTCAAGCTTGGTTGAGCTGCTCCTGACCCAGACTTCTTCGCGGCGAGCAATGAATCCATCACCTCTGCTTCGAAATATCAATATCTATAACGCCGAAAATTATACTAAAGTAGCCACTATGCTTCTTATAATAGGCCTGCCCTGAATCCAATGGGAACGCTAGCACGGTCCAGCTTTTAGCTGCGTTGATCCAACGTCGGTAACGTTGATTTCCGCAAAGACGAACGACGAAACCTAATGTCTTGCACTAATGTAATATTCTTGAATGAACGGACAACTCAGACAAACCCAGGAAAGAGAAAAAATGGACAACGCCATGCCACGCTAACCGTAGTCGCTTCGCCTAGCTAGTGGAGGAGCGAGCCACGCGCTGATGTCTCTTAGAGAGGCATCACGCCAATGGTATGACCGACCACATGAGTAGTCTGAGTGTTTATTCGGAATAGCCCTACTTGACCTCTCTTCCCGCACTCGTTTGTTGCAATCCTGATGATCATAGGCGTGACTCTAAGAAACATCAAGGCGATGCTGGCCTCAACGGAACTAAAAGTTTAGCCTCGCCAAAGCAGCAGACCAGCCTGTCGCCGAGTGCCAAGGGAAGCAACTCACCATCGCACAGACACGTGCCCCAGAGCATAGCTTCGTCGACAGCGTCAGTTGCATCTCCCGGAGGCGCTCGATCGGGTAGCAGTAGCGGTGCTGACGACGGAGTAGTAGCTTATAGTGCAATTGGCCATGTCGAGGTTTCAGCCAATACGAAGACGAGTGCAGACCCGTTTGGCTTGTTCACACCACCCGAGTTCCTCGAACAAACTATCACGCTCTCTCCTAAGCTCACTGCTGAACAGCGCCGGGACGCTCGCATCCGCGCGGCGGCCCGCGAATTTCGCACCTCAGAGCGCGCCCGCAAGAATGGCAGCACTGCTCCTACTGCTGCTGCTGCTGGATCAACGTCAGCGCGGGCACGAGCTACCGCTCAGATGGACCGTGCTCTTGGCGGCACAGGGAGCAAGAGCAGCGGCAATGCACGGCGGACGGGGCCTGCGGCCAGCGGGCTGCAACCTTTAGAGCAAGTGCCTATGCTGCGCGTGCCCGTGGGATTAGACCCCACAACTGGCAGTGTTCCCATTGAACCACGCCTCAGTAACCATTCAGCTCCCCGCGATACGGTGGTCAACGGCAGCGTGAATACCGACAGAGCAGCGAGTGCAACGGATGGCACAAGGACGGCGGCCAATGGCCACATTGCAGATGGCGGCGACGAGACACACGCAGTCGAAGTAGCCCTCTGGGAGCAAGCACCGCCTGCTCCGCTGCCGCCGCTGCGGTTCTTGAGGCCGCGGCGCTTAGCCGCTGACCTGGCCGGCGACCGGTGAGACTAAGTATTTCCCTCGGATCAGCTTTTGCATTAAAAAAATGTTAACTCAGCTCTATCAGCGCGTAAACAAAATGCCTTTAGCTTGGTTGTTGAATTCACCATAGCTACTATCTACGTGTTTATAATCCAACTCCTTGATTGTACTAATATCCATCTTCTTTTTATCTCTGTTTGCTTTAGGTACCCTTTGATGCCGTCGCTGATGCCTCGCTCGAAAAGCGCCGGCCACGAAAAAGGACCTTTAAATTCCGATGGCTCACCTAGTAAGCGCAAGTCTACCAGCAGCCACAACAGCAGCAGTAGCAGTAACGATAGAGTTGGCGGCAACGGCAGCAGTCACGGCAGTCATGTGAGCAGTAACGGAGGGGCTCGGTCGGCGTTGGCGGAGCCACTCGCGCCACGCGACGTGCCGGAGTCGACCCGTCGAATCGGGCTGGGCGTGCCTCCCACCTTCACCCTTGCTGAGAGCGACATTCGAGTGGCGCGAGAAGCGACCCGCCGCAATTTCAGCGTGCAGGTGAGGCGGCGATGCCAAGTTCTTGTAAATTGAATACTAGGAGTACTGATAGAAGGTGAAGCATTCAAGATTAACCACTTTTTGGTTCAACACACCACGCAGACATCCGAAGATCGATACATACCATTTCATTTTTTTCAGTTAATCTCGCACACACAGTACTTTCGTAGGCTCTATCAATTAATTTCATCCTTTTGTTTTGATGTTCAGGCCTCGCCGCCGGTCGATTCGGAGCTCTTGGCGTTTCTGAAAGGAGACCCTTTTCAGTGGCCGCCTCCGCCTTCTACCACTTCTCACGATGATCCGACGGCTACTGCAACCACTGCGGTTGCGGCTTCTCATGCACACGATGCTTCTGCTTCCTCTTCTACCCTCGCGGCGGCGGCTGCTGCCGCTGCAGCGGACGCCGCCTCGTGGCGTGAGTCAGGCTTGCGAGGCTTAGGGCTGGAAGCATGGGCTTCCGAGCTCGCCTCAGTGGGCGCCATAGATTTGAATGCGCTGAGAGACGAGCAGCGCTTCTCTGACAAAGTGCTGAAAGGGCCTCAGGTATACGTTGCGATAGAACAATCATGATATAGAATAAGCAACTAACCAAAAGATGTCTCCGCAGAAGGCAGTTAAAGAACCGCCTGTTGAGCACACAGTAATTGAGATAGTCCATGTCATTTGAGTGAATCATGCTTATGACTGCAGTTGTAATTCATTGTTTTGTTTGCAATTGCTTCCTTCGCTGCCTTTTGAGCGTTGAACTGTTTCAAACTTACGTTCTTACCAGTGCACGCCATTCACTTTCAAATCCCCCCTGTAGGTGGGTTTACCGGCCAACGAGTGCCGTCGGCTCCGCGCTGCTCTCCGAAAATTGCCGCCCTTGCCAGCACCACCGCGCACTGCGCCTGCTCCTGCCGCTACATCTCGCCACCCTTTTTCAGCTGATTTGTTTGATGAAGCCTCGAGCAACACTTCTATTGTGGGTGACGATGCAGGTAAAGAATGTGCTGAAATAGATGACGACGAAGGCATAGAAGAAGGTGAAAGCAATGAGGCTGGAACCGTAGGAATAAACGGAGATTCAGCGCATGCTGGCCCGGATAGCCATCACATGAGCAAGGAGGGCGATCGTCAGAGCAACGCTAACGTCAATGAATCCACCTTGGCTGAAGATGAAAAAGAGGACAGAGACGACGACGACGAGTCCACAGAGATGGCGCGGTCGCGAGCGCAAGGCAGTTGGTGGGTAGACGAGCCACCTTTGAAAAGCAGTGCGAGTGCCTACCCGCCAACGCGGCGCTTTGCAGCCCCTACGCTCAAGGGCCGAGGCGTGCGACCACGCACCATGCAACAGCAACAGCAACAGCAGGAAGTGGGAGCAGGCGTCGAAAGCGGAGATAATCGTGACGGCAACAGCGCAGAGACTTCGGTAAATTTGTCGTGCTTATACAAACCTAGAACTCGGATTCACTGCAATGTTATCTACTCGCTGAGCCGTGTTCAATCCTTCGTACTATGTATCGTCGTCCTTGTGCGGTTTTCGTTTTGTTCATTCTTGTTCTTTTGTTTGCTTTTGGTTATCTCCTTCGCTTGGTCCACCATACAGCCGCAAGTTGTGGTGCCTCCCAAACGTCTCGGCGCTGGCATCTATAGCCCTGTAGGGATGACAGCCACCTACCGTTCCTTCATGCACGTGGTCCACGACCCGAACAAATGGGAAGGTTCCCTGAGGTCCGAAGCCGTCTTGGCGCGCTACGCCACTTTGCTGAGCCATACTGACAGTTTAGTCTTTGTGATGGCTCACAACGTGAGCGGGCGCCTGGTGATAGCCAAGCCGGAGCTTCCGAAACCCCATCATGCTTTGCCACATCATCATCATCCTGATGTTGGCGCCAGCTCGCATGAGGAAGGCCAACACCATCGCAATAATAGTAGCGCACCCGGCAGCAGCAATACGAGACACCTCGATAGTGGCGGCAGCAGCAGTCACGGCAGCGGCAACGATATCGGAGGGTGGGCAGCCGAAGCATTTGGCGGGCACGGAGAAGGCGACAGCAGCAGTGGCAGCAGCACCGATCGCTGCATTGAGCTACGCGTGTACACGCCGCTCGCGAAATGCCACACGCACCGCATGAAGCTGTCAATTGACCAAGTGCGTTAGTATGTGCCTATTTTAGAGGCTTACCAGAATCGAATAGAGTATCATTCACTGCCAGTCTGAGTGAATGCTCTATGATGTCTCATTTCTTTATTGCCTTGATGTTCTGTAGCATTTTTCAGATTTTTCTACAATTCCTTGGTCGCCCCACCTGCCCTGTCTGTGTGCGCTCCTTACTCACCCATCTCACTATCTCGGGTCTGCAAACTGCACCTCCATCACAGGTGACTGCCCTGTTTCAAGACTGCGGCAGGCCTGAGCTGTTAGTGCCCGGCCGCAAAGCAGAAGCCCTCGCGCTGGTGTCCAAGTTTCTGGTGTTCGATTACGTGGTCACCGAAACTTGGACCCCAAAGCAAGGCTCGACGCACCCTAGCCGAGCTTCTACTGCAGCTCACCCTCCTTCACATTCTCGCCCCCATTCCCCCTCTTCTGGAAGTGGCAGCATTCCAGAGGGAGAAGAAGGAAAGCATGGCCACAGCCATGACTCTCAGCACCATCATCACAAACATGGCCATGGGAGCCCAAGAGGAGGCGAATTGAAACACGCTCAGGCGTCGGACAGCCATTCCGCTTCCAGTGCGCCGGTTGGAGAGGACGAAATCAAGCGAGCCAACGCTGCCGCAAGGGAAGCGTACCGCGCTACCTATGCCAATGCGACTCGAGTGCGGCGCTCGGTGTTCAAAGACTTGACCCCGTGGGATATGATCGTGCCTGGATACGAAGCTGCGTATGATCCTGACGCTACAATGGTAAAGTTGTTATTCAGAGTGTATGTTCAGATTAGAGGGACAGGGGAGGAGATATATGATAGAAAAATAATGGGATAGGAGAGTGTTGTTTCAGACTTGCTCCCTTTTTTAGTTTTGCTTTTGTTGTCGCGTGTGAAAACTGCGGCACCTCTTCGTGCGACTAACGCATTACCATTCTTTTTGGTAGGATCGCCCGCGGTGCCCAGCTGATATTTTAGACGAATCAGAGGAAGAAGACGAAGAAGAAGGGGGTGGCGGCAAAAAAGAAGGAGGAAGCCATGCAGATCCGAAGGCAGCAGAAAAGCATGAAAGCCACGACCAACAAGATCACCACGATCACCACCATCATCATCATAGTAGCGGTGATGAAGGTGCCGGTCAAGCAACAGGGGATGCATCTCCATCTTCGTCTCCGTCATCATCGTCGCGAGCTCATTCTCGCCCAGCCAGCCCATCAAACTACCACTCCTATGCGGCTGCGCTCACTGTCGACGTCAGTGTGGTGCCGACCAAAGGTGACCTAATATGATCTCATGCGCGTGTACGTATTCCCTCGTGTCGAAAGCACGAATCTCTGAACGAGGGTTTGCCCAACCTTTCAGGAACAATTTTCTTCCTTCATTGTTGCACGTTAATGCGAATTCTACAAATACTGTTATACATCCCTAATTTCTTTTCTGGCGCGCGGTCTTACGCAGGCTTCTGGGATCGCCACGTGACCGTAGAAGAAGTGCTTCGATTGGACTCCAAGATGCACAAGTCCGCGGCCGTGCTCCGACGGCACAAAGCCGAAGAAGCCAGGGAAAGGGAACGGCACGAGAAAGAAATCGCGCGGCAGGTGCGAAGAATACAGTACTATCATGTATAGTAATAATGTAATATTTTTCGAGAAAACAGTCAATTCTAATTAGCATCTTGTTCTCAATATTTGTGAAAGGGAGATTAAACAGCAATTCATTGAAACATGGAAGTCAAAACGATGTATCGTTGGTTCTTATTTTGTTCTCTGATGGATAACATGACACACGCTTCTTCTAGATTTGGGAGTCCACTCCACCGATGAAGCGAGGGCGGTTGTTCGTGCTCGGTGCCAAGAGACGAGGGGTGGATTTAGTGCTCAGCGTGTACGAATGGCCCGAGAAACCGGGAGTGGCCTTGTTTCGGCTTTATGCACCCAGGTATAAATCGAAAGGAAAGTGAAGAGGAAGCAAATATCGGTGTTAGAATAAAATATATTTTTTCTTCGGAATGGATCTGCTACTATTTCGTCTTCATGTCTTTCTTTTATACTAAATTCTAAATTCTTCATCGCTTTCTTTCTCTCACATTCGCCTGCTTATCGTCACAGATTTCAAGCCACCCTAGAAGTGAGCCTGCCCTTCAACAAAATCGCATCTGGCGCGCTTGGTTTCTCATCAACTGCTTCGGACTTAGCTCTGGAATGGTCTCCGAAAGAGAAGATGATTTACTTGCGCCGCGCCGCGTTGAGAGTCACTCTAGCAAACACCTCGTCAAGTACTGAACAGCAATTGCAAGAGCGCATGGCGATGGCTGAGATCGCTCATGCGTCTGAGACTGAGGCTGTAGCTGCTGTAGATGAAGTGCAAGCACTAGGAGTACAAATCAGTAAAGAGGCTGCCCCATTGAATGGAGTGGAGGTTCTGCACCTCTCATTGAATCGCCGCCCGATCAAATACACTCCGGTCGCTCTGCAGAGCACTTGCTTCGAAAGTGGGCTGTTCCCTCCTTGTAGAGCGGGCGGCTCCGCCACTGTCTCCATCAGTGCTCTCAAGCAGGCACTACCATCAAGCCACCCTCTCGCCTCCACGACCTATCCTGGTGCAGAAGGAAGAGGAAACAATGATGGTCGCAGTGATGCGGTGCTTGCGGCTGCTCGTCGAGCCCAAGGAGCGTGGCTTGCTTGCCAACATCCGAAACCTTGCTGGGCACAGGTGCCACTCTCTGATAATTGGCTTGGAACCTCAAATAACAGCACCACAAGAACGAGGTCATTATCGTCATCATCAACATTATCGTCAAAGGCACAGCATGGAAGTTCAGAGGAGAGGGGCAAGCTTTCAAGAGGAGTAGTGGACGGTTGGTACATGTCCGTGTTTCCTTCCGCCGCAACCGTTGGGGGGCGCACCGGTGTGGAGAACAAAAGTGGTCCTCTGGTAGGGGGAGGCATTGCCACCACCACAATGGCTACTAGCAATAGTAGCAGTAGTAGTAGCAGTGGCACTACTAGCAGTAACAGTAGCCCTCCGAATGGTGTACTGGCTCGCTGTCGGAGCTTCCAGCGGCCGCGGCCGCCGCCGTATTTCGACCGTATTCCACCACCGGAAGACCTTGAGCCTCCGCCCACGCTTCTCGATCGAGTCCGAGGTGGGAGCATTGACGTGGAGGATAAAAGCAGCAAATCGGCCGCCAAATCGGCAACAGCTGGAGCAGGAGCAGGTGCTTTTTCCACCTTAGGTGGAGGTGAATCTAGTCCCAGTGGGAAACTCAGCAAGCGCATGTCCATGAAAGCAGCAGGAAGCGTCACCTCGAGCTTGCTCGGCAGTTTTCGAAGCAGCAAGAAGGGCCGCTCGGATAACCTCAGCAACGATGACGACAGCAATAGTTCAAGTTTGGTATCACCAGCAGCAGCAGCAGCAGGATCAGGAACAGCTGTCGCAGCCAAAGCAGCCTCTCCTTTGTCCTTGCGCAGTAGTCGGATCGCTCTAAGCGCTGCTTCAGCTGTGGCTTCTCCGAAGAGCAGTAAGAAAGCAAAAGGAGGAAATGTGTTGTTCCAGGGAGCAGCAGCAGCTTCTAAAGCTCCACCGCCTACTCAAAAAGATTCAGCTTCTTCTTCTTCAGCTTCTTCTTCGTCAACCTTGTATGAAGGTCAGCTAGCACCCCCAGTGGCAGCATGCGGGTGGGGCCACGGCAGGCATCTGGCAGGGTGGCCGGCGCATTCCTCACTGCAGCCGCGGCGCGCGTGGTGGCAGCCCTCGGTGAGTGATTGGGGAAACGATTCACGGCTGCGCTCTCTTTTCGATTCGTTACTTTGTTTGCTTCATACGGCTTTCTCTCGCTATGCTATACCACTAGAAGTGGAATTGGTTACTTTCTCTCTGTACTGTCTATGTGTTCTGACGATTGCCTTTTGCTTTTTGTGTGTATATATATATTAGGTGGCTGCGCTGGGGCCTGCGAGTCTGAAGGGGAAATGGCTCACCAAGCCTACTTGCCGCCCAATGCGCGAGCTCAAGCACGACCAAGGCCGACAGGTAGAGGTCGGAGAGAGAGAGGAAGTTGATATCTTCTTTCCCATCACTCGCTTGATGGATTTGTCATTTTTGCTCTCTTTCTTGCCATCACTATTCAACGATAAAGAATGTCCATTGTGTGCTCGATGCAGTTTCATATCATGTATATAGTAGATTGAACCAGTAGAATTGCAAACAAAATTAAACAGGAAAAAAAAAGCGTATTCACGCCACGCCATATACTCTTCTCAGGTACTAGCGAGAGGTGTCCTGCGGATTGACGGTCAGTTAGTGCTCGCCACCTTAGCAAAACCTCGGCCTCAGCCTCTGCCCTTGTCCAGCACTGAGGCCCCTGCTGTGGCCGCCACTGCTGCCCCCGCTTTATGGTGCGCCAGCATCGACTCAGACCTCGAATTCGAGTGCTACCTGAGGTTTGGCGTGCGGAAACACCCGAAAAGCGTAGCGGCTCGAGTGCGCGCGTCAACCCATGCTGCCTATCACCCTCGTACTTACAATGATGCTGCCAGGAATGCAACGAGTACTGCTAATGCCGCTGCTGCTGCTGCTGCTGCCGGAGCTAATGAAGGCTCAAGCGGTGATACCGGTGATATTCTGACAACAAGTGCTGTTGCAGTGACAAAAAATCCATCGGGTGATGCTTCTGGCGCTTCTGGTTCAGTTGTGGTTGGGCAGGAACAAATTCTGCAAGCACAACAGCAACCCAGAAAACAGTCGTCCCAAAGACAAGCACGAGAAGAGCAGCAACATTCGCAGCAACAATCGCAGTTGCAGGAACAGAAATCTGTCTCTCAGGAGGAGCAACACGAGCAGAAATCAGCGCGAAATCCACCGCAGTTTCAGAGCTTGCAGTCGCTGAAGGAACAGGTGCAGGCCCGGAAACGAGCTGAAGCAGCGCGGGAGCAAGACGCTTTTGCGGCTCTCGTGGATCAAGCTGCGAGTGCGCATGCCGACGAAGACCTTGCTCTGCAGGCGATGGTGGCAGCTCAGGTGGACCGCGACTATGCCGAATTGCAAAAGCGAAAGCGCAGGCGGCGGTGGCTCCACGAGAAGCCACCACCTCTCCTTCAGGCGTGGATGAGGCCTTCTCAGTCGGCAGCATTGAAATCGAAGAATGGCACACAAGAAGCGAGCAAAGTTGCTGTTCTTGGTGCGGATAGCCACAGCAAAAACAGCAAGAGTCAAAAGAAGAAGAACAAAAACAGTAACGATGCGGTGAATAAAATGAGTGCCAGCACCATGAATGACGCCGGCAACAAAAGCGGTAATGACATTGAAAATGCTGACAGTAATAGCAGCACCGCTGGTGGCATCGAGAGCCTGGCAGAAGCTGCCACTTCCTTTCGTCGTCGTCGTCTCCGCGCGCGGCCTCTTCCGTCTGACACTGCTCATCTCTTGACGCGCCTACAGCACAAGATGGTGCCTGAGCCACTTCAAAACAATGGCAAGATCGTGAAGTTTCCGTCTTCTCCGTCAGTACAAAGGCAGCACCATCCTTCGCTTCCCAATAGCACAAATTCAAGTGCTGTGAGTGGAAGTGGTGGTGTTGTGAAGGAAGGCATTAAACATAACATGAAGGATGTCGAAAGTGCAGAAGGAGGAAAAGAAGACAAAGAGAAAGAAGAGGGGGACGAAGATGAGTTAATCGGAGTGGGCGCTCGCGTGGTGGTGCCGATAACGTGGGACCAAACCCTGCTGCTGTGCCAGAAGCGCTTTGGCCACACCAACCAATGCGACGCTTGCCTGGATGGGGACGCAAGCAACCTGCGCGCGCTCGCGCTAGAGGTATAGCACGCACATTATAGTACTGATTGTAGTATAGCTCTTCCGTTGAAGTTCAGAACAATGCAGGCCATGCTTTGATTTAAAGAACTCTAACTTTTTTGCCAATGCATCTTTGCATTCTTTGTCTCTTCTTGTTCCTCTTTCTTGTTACTGTTTCCACAGGTTGAGCAGGCCATAGCAATGCTTGAGTCGCGCCTCTCGTCTGGCCGGCAGCTGGTAGCTGCTTTGCGAGCCGAGCACGTGGCATGCAAACTTCGTTACCGGTTGCGCAGGCTCTTTGCGTCGGAAGCCGATGCTTTGAAAGCTTGGAAGAGTGCAGACCCAGACGTAAGATGAAGGGAACAGGGAGTGACAAACAGTGGACAAGATGATTTAGATAAAGGCGGCGCGTGCCAGCTTGATAGATTTTTTTGATTGTTTTGCCACTCCTCTTTCATATGTACAAAAGTTTTTCACTGCTTGAAATTTTAATACGATTCTGACCAAACCATCTTTACCTTTGACTTGCTATCAGGATTTGGGCGGCATTGACATGAAGGCTCTTGAGAAAATGCTGATTGGTCGAGGCATACCTCCCGAAGACCTGAGCTCCGAGGACGCCAAGGCGGCTGCCGTAGCGATCTTACAGGGCTCGGAACATCCTTCGGACGTGACCGCTGCAGCTGCCAAGACTGCGTCGCGAAGTTCCTTGCGCCAATCGAGCGGGTTGAGTCACTCCTTGGATGCTTCCGTTCGACGCACTCGCCGCCGGCCGCCCCCAACTCTAGCGCAGTATATCCCATCTTCACAACCGCCACCGCCACCTTTAGATCTGCCAAGGCCACCGTCAAGAAGCGGCAGCCGTGGCTCCTCTCGAGAACAGCAGCAGCAGCGGCCAGGGAATATTACAGCTTCAAATGCTACCAAGGCAAAGAAATCAGGCAGCACGAAATCATCTCGTAGCGGTGGCGGTAGTGGAGGTCTCGTGGATGGAGTGAATGTGTTTAGCGTGCTCAATTACGACGATTTTGCTGCGTGGGCCAAGACTCAGCTCATCGAGCGTCCTCAACAAGGGACTGCAGCAGTTACCACTACCATAACAAGCGATGAAACAAGTGCGCTTGTGCCTAACAGCGGTGAAAAAGCCTCTTCTCTGACAAGTGCAAATGCTATCAATCCTATTGCGCCAGGAGCTGTTTCTCCGGCATCGATTCCAGCAGCAACAGCTCCGGCTGCAGCAGTTCCAGCAGCATTTCGAGCGGCCGCACTATCATCATCACCGGACAATGGCAGCACTAACGGCTGGGCCTCTGAAGAGGTCGGCGATGGTTTTGGTGGCGCCTCTGGCTGGCGCAATCCTAGCGAGGTGGCCGATGAGTTGCAGGAGGCGGAAGCGTGGTGTACGAAGCTGGAAAGCGAGCGACAGCGGCAGCGCTCTCGTGAAGTGAACGCGGTAGGTATTCTTTGAACTTTAGTAGTAGCTTTTCGGGAGTAAGACTAGGATGAAAACCAGATTGATATCGAGAACTCCGGAAACGTTAAGCCCCAGAAATATAATGTTTTGCGTGAGCCGCAGTACCATGTTTTCAGTCTATCTTCAACCGTTTGTGTTTTGTTTCCTTACCTGTCTTTAAGTCTTCAATATACCTCGTTCTCACATCATTTCTTTTTCATTCTCTTTTGGGGGTGATCGCAGGTACAGCAGAGCGAGCAGAGTTGGGACCTTTTGATGCGCGAAGTCATTGCTCCGAGCTTGCATTTCAGTCGACCCTGGGACAGCTCTAGTGCTGCTCCTTCTGCTGCTCAGTCTATTACATCTTTTGAGCCTACCTATCAATCGCCAACCTCTGATATGACTGCTGTGACAAGTACTTCTCATATTACAGAGCAGCAGGCTGCATTAGATTCGCCATTGACAGCCTCTGGGAAATACAACTATGGCAACTGCATCGCGCACAAGGCATCGTACCATCAAGCCTCTGAACAGGCTGCAACCGCGCGCATTCTCTTCGAATCTAACTCCAGTCAGACAAGTGATGAAATGGGGAGGTCCACTAGTGCACAGGTCACCGAGGCAAGCCAAGCATCTTCTTCTGGAGTGGCTGCTGCTACTGCTGCTCCTGCGTCTGGTGTCTTAGCTGAGCTGGACAAAGAGGGGATTAAGAGCCGCGATGACGTCATCAACGAAGGCGGCGGCGGCCCCTTAGCGGTGGATTGGCCGCACGCTTGGAATATCGTAGAAGCCCGCGCTGAGGCCGCAGCAGCGGCGGCAGATGCGGCTACCGTAGCCGCAAGCGCTGTGGATTTGGCGCACGAAGGCAACCGAATGGCGAAGCTAGATGCCTTGCGCGCAGAGAAGGATAAGGAAACCAAGGCCGCTGAAGCCGCCGCAGCTGCGGAAGAAAAAGCAGCGAAGGAGCGCAAAGCAAGTGGCATGAGCAAAGCAGACCGCCGAGCCTCGATAGCGAAGAAACGGGGGAGCAAGCGGAGTGAGAGTCCTAGCGGTGGCAAGGCTAGTCATAGAGGAGGAAGCCAGAACATCCAAGGAAACAGCGAAGCAATCTCTGAAGAAGGGAAAGACGAGGCGGCTGATAAAGCAAACACTTCCACGAATAATGTCGATGATGGTGATGAAAAAGCTTCTCCTCGTTCTGACGAGCCGCCAGCGCCAGGGTCAGATGCTTACTTGGCAGCCGCTGTTACCCGAGCGGAAGCTGCGGTCAATGCCGTCCCTTCGCTAGCTGCTGTTCTCGCTGGAGCTCCTCTGTATCGCACCCCCGTGTTGCCACCCTCTTTGTTTAACCATTCACCTCCTGGTAATGGCGGCGGTAACGATGGTAGTGGTGGTGGTGATAATTCAGGGAATGTCACTGACGTGATAAGCACTGACGACGGTAATGCTAGAAGTGGAACATCTGGCGTGCAAGATGTCAACAAAGGTTCTAGCGATGGTAGTAATGAAGGTGACAATGGTGGTGGTGATGGTAGCGATGGGGGTCAAGTACAGCCTGATGATAAGCTTGAACCCGAAGAGTTGCCGGAATTAGTCGTGTTGCCACCGCCGCCACGGCTGCCAGAGGACGAAGCCGAGTTGCTTGATCCTCGCTGGGCCTTAGCTCAATCCGCCTACGAGCAAGCAGTTGCAGCGGCCATCGCGCAAGTGCACTTAGCAGCTGTGAAAGTGCACGAGGAAGCTGTGCACGCTGTTTTGGTCAAGGAACAGGCGCGCGTAGCGGCAGAGGAGGCAGCAGCGGCTGAGGAGGCGGCGGCGGCACATGCTGCTGCGGAAGCTGAGGCAGAAGCTGAGGCCGCTGCGGCACGCGAGGCTCAAGATGGCGCTGATGATGGTGATGCTAGTGCTGGTAAGGCTGCTGAAGCCTCAGCTCCTAGTGCTGATGATACTGGTGATGCTGAAGGCAGTTCTGCGCTTGCGTCTGAACCAGTAGCAGAGCACCAAAAAACAGCGGTAGCGTCATCAAATGCTGAGGGCGTGCAGGCCAAGGATGAAACAACAGCGAGTGAAGCTGCTTCGAAAAGGGCGGAGACAGAGGCAAGCAAGCCATCCTCAGCCCTAGAAGCTGATAGAGAAACGGCTGCACCGGCAACAACGCCATCTTCTACTTCTGCTGAGGCAGCTGCTCATGAGCTTCCCAATGGGGATGCAAAGTCTGCTCCTATAGCTAAGAGTACTGCTGCTGTTGCTGCTTCTGTTCCTGGCCTTGCTAGTATCGCTACACCTGAAACCTCAGAGAAGAAGGCTGCGCCGGATGACCTCACTCTTCTCGAAGTTACTGCTGGGGGCTTCAGCGGGGGCGCTGATGACGATGAAAAAGGAAAGGAGGAGGCGAAGTCACCTACGTCGCTGTCAACTGAAGAAGAAGACGATGAAGATGTGGCGCCACCCTGTACTCCTTGGGACCCATGGCACGACCCCCCTCCGCTAGCGGCCACAACACAAGTGGGCCTGCCTTTTGGGTCCGCCCCCTCTGCGGTGCAATTTGCGGGTCAAAGGCGTGTCCTTGGCGTGCCTGCAGCAGCAGCAGCCCATGAAAAGGAGGGGAGAACAAGCCAGAAGAGTGACGATGGTCACAACAATATGGATGCAACGGCTTTGAGTGGCAGCAGTGGTTTCAAGATTCAACCCAGCGCAATCCAAACACCCCTGTTTCAAAGGTGGTTTGCTCGCATTCCCCACAAAGCCCGGCGGCGAGAGCAGCAGGTGAAGCCATGCACAAAATGCAATCGTGTCACTTTTTGAGCATGTTCAGTGCTTCTCTCCAATGTTTCTTTCACTTTTTTGATGTGCTGCTTCTCACTTTTCCTTGTTCCCTGCTCCTGCTAGGTGGCTGGCCGCCTGAAGCGCGACGGCGTTACTTTCATGGGCAGCGAGTCCGAAACCGAGTCCGAGCTCGGCTCCGACGAGGACGAGGACGACAGCGGCGATTCGGACGACAGCGAAAAGCAAGCCAGGAAGGAAGCCAAAGCATTGGCCGCGGAAGAGTACGACGATTTCAACCCCATTGCCATCGTCTTTGAAGCGCCAAGGAAAGGAGGTGGGCGCAAGAACAACCGCGCGAGGCCCAAGTCAAGGCTGGACGCGCTCAAGGCCGAAGAGGCAGCAGCTGCGAAGCGAACCCCCGAAGAAACGGTTCGTGTTTGTACTTGTTGTACTTGCCTGGTTGGTGCAAGTATATTTAAAGTGTTGTACCTTCTTGGAAGGTTTCTCTTCTTTCCAATGATGTATTATCCCCTCTCTTGGTTTCATCTGTACTCACGCTTGCTTCGTGCATGTTTTCTTTCTTCATGCACCCTAATACAATACCACCTGGAATCACAGGAGGCCCTCGAGGCTCTGCGAGCTCGGGCCGCGGCGCGTCACAAGGCCCAAGTGGTCCGGCGCGCTCAGAAGCTCCGCCAGCAGCAGCAGCGCGTGCAAGCTCGAAAAGCCCATGCACTCGAACGCCAAGCGCTGCGCACGCGCCTGTCACTATGCTTCAATGCCACCCTCTTTCGGAGTGTGGTGCGTGGGTTTAATCTACTTACTTGGTTTCTTTCATTTCCAATGGTCATTTAAAAAGCATTTCCATTCAAGTAATTGCATCTCATGTGCGTGTGGTTTCTTTTCGTGTCTCCGAGTCTCGTGGATCTTATCAACCTGCGTTTGTGCCTTGACAGATACGCGTGGAAGCTATGACCAATCGATTGCCGCATGGAGCAACTTCGCTGCTCGTCGACTTTTCAGTGATTCTAGCTCCGCGCACCAATCCCCTCTTGGCATTTGCACAAGGTTGCAACAACAGCAACCGCAACCAGCATAACCCCAACAACAGCGAAAGTGACGATGAAGCTCAAAGTGGATTCAACGGCTATGCGGAGGCCTGTTTGGGTGGTTCCACCTTACAATTCAGCGCGATTGAGCCCATCACTTGTCGTGTGATTCCGGTCCTGTACCCGGAGCCACTGAAGCGAGAATTCATGCGAAAATTCCGTGAACTCACCCTTGACCAAGTAGAGATGCAGATGCAGGTAAGGAAATTGGCCGGCAATTTTTTCCTCCTTCACTTTCTCAAGCCTTTTCGTAGTTTTTATTGTCTTCGACAGTCACTTCGTTTGATGTCTGAGAAAAGTGAAAGTGTTTTTTTTTCTTATTTGATTCTCTGACTATTTCTTTTCGGTTTGCCTCGCAGGTTATGTGCAGCGAATTTCTAGTAGTGGATTACGACCCACCTCTTGAGCCCAACGCGGAGTCAGACGCTCGTCGAGATGCTGAAGAAGCAGCCATTCTCCTTGCGGAACCGCCCGCGCCCGTTGACGATCACATTGAGAATGGGGACAGCAGTGGTGTTGTTGCTGATGGCAACGACAAAGGTGAAGGTGACGGCAGTAGCGTTGCCAGTACAGGTGTTGCTCCGGAGGCAACAGCAGTAGTAGCTGCCCCTGCACCTGAAGAGAAAAAAGACGAGCAAGAAGAGGAAGGCGAAGCCGAGGTGTCCTTTGTGCCGCCACCGCGCAAGTGGGGCATTGCTCTGTCGTTTGGCGGGTTTGGGGTCGAAGAGGAGTAGAAAATTTATGGACGGTGAGGTGTTCAACAGGAAATGTCTGTTTTGAGTGTTGGCCTTGTTAGCTACAGGCTTTTATTTTCAAGGATTCTAACTGAAAATTGCCAATTGTCGATTGCGCAATATGGCAATATTGGGGTGGTCGCTGTTTCTTATCTTAGTAGGCCTAGATTGCTATGGCCGAAAGAAAGAAATGATACCAAGAACAGCCCAAATAGGACCTCAGTTTTTAATTGGATTAACAAGTAGATGGGAATCGGTTGTATAAATGCTCTATGGCCGTATGAGTATGAGTCGCTTGGCCTCCCGACTCACTGGTCAAAACGTTCGAGTTCGAATGTGCCGTATTGATAATCAGTAATTCCTGCCAGATCTACCTTCTACCTTCTGACAAGCAAGTAAAGCAAAAAACTGGTCGCAGTTCTTCTCAAATTAGTGCATAGAGGCCAAAGAGGGGGAAATGTTGAAGACTAGGCCATTTTCATCGGCACACGCATCATTCCTACGATGGTCACCGCAGCAGGGCCAGCGATTTTCACGCGCTGCGCTTCAAAGTCTGCTACGAGGGCCAATTTACCACCTCGGGGGGATGCTTGGCGAGCCAAGAGGGGCACCGGCCCTTGCTTTCCAGATAAATGTTGTGGCTCTGCGGCGCCAGCGCCTTCTGTCCCTTCATCAGCAGCAACGTTTGCTGCCATCTCAAACCGAGCCCAGTACGGCGCCAATAAAGTATGACTGGAGCCATTGACAGGGTCTTCCGGAATGCCGTTCCATGGCGAAAAGTAACGCGACACGAAGTTGTACCTCCTGCTGCCATGCATACTAAACGATATGTGAAGAGAAGACAAGCAACAAGGAGAAGAACAAAGACACTCTGGAGAAAAGGAATCGGCAAGA
>Ga0307930_1001066_pt1 | contig 21994 bp, 27 predicted proteins | sample OrgLakmetageno46_FD_203161 | JGI IMG/M metagenome (GOLD analysis project Ga0307930, IMG submission 203161) | Saline water microbial communities from Organic Lake, Antarctica - #46 | ecosystem: Environmental > Aquatic > Non-marine Saline and Alkaline > Saline | place: Antarctica: Organic Lake...
CTCATCGAAATCCTTCGAAATGCCCTTACTTTTGAGCGCGTTCTCCAACGTCCTGCCCCAAGTCATCTGTGGACAACCAATCGGTCGAGAATGCGATACCCAACCAGTCAGTAACTGCCGTGGCGCGTTGAAGTAATAATGAGTATAATGAGTAAAGTAAAGTTCAAGCAACTCGTCGCCTACTACTATCGTAACGCCTATCTGTGCAGCGCTAGTCATCATCAAGGCCTTTGTAGTATGTTTGCTTCCCGTTATGTAGCAGGCGGACCAGTGCCGATTTTATACTCCAGTGGGTTAATTGAAGATGCGAAGAAGCGTTGCAAGGGAAAGTTGGACACCCTCTTTAGTAAAGTTTACAGCACCGCGTTGGCGCCAGAGCCAGATCGAAGTCCAGTTCACCACCGCGCATCGTCTTCTTATCCTTCGGCACCCAAAACGCTGCAGGAATCACTCTTTGAAAAGATGTTGAGCAACTTGGGCACAGATTCTTTGGATTTGGACACCCCCTTCGAGCAGATGCCAAAAAATTTAGTGTTAATGCTACCACCAATAATTGAACAATGGCGGGAAAAAATAAGGTCGAATGGAAACGCGTGGCGGATTGAGCCAGGACGCGAATGTCTTGAAATGAGTTTCCGTAAGCATCGTTATGAATATCGCGTTCACGGAAGCGTTCTTTCGATAACCAGGAAGAAGCATACGCGTTATTAATTGCGAAAATGTTGTTTGATGTCAAATCCGAAGAGGCTAGACTCCAAAAGTTGATCGAAGAAAAGGATGAGCTGAAGAAAATTCAGTTGCGCTCCAACAATGAGTCTCACGTTTTGAAATTGGCGAGAGAACGTGAGCGCCGACTTTGCAGCTGTCTGCATTTCTGTATCGACTGCTTGGATCTTCCGCCAAGTTCACTGACAATGCTGGCAGCGGTTGCGCACGAAGGTGGAGCTATGGTTGGCGCCGAATGCTATGGTTGCGGTAGCGACGGTAGCACGGTCGTTGCTGCCGTGATAGAATCAATGCAAAAGAAACTATCAGAAGTGGAAGCCCACGCGAAAGAAATGGAAGCCACAGCTGCGGCCGAAGCCAGTGAAGCTCGCAAGATAGCTCCAGTTAATCGCCGTGGCAGGCAATTTCGTCTAAACAACTCCAGAATGGCAGGTCATCCTCAGCCTCTTCAGGCGTCTGCCACCAGCGACATGGCCTCATCTGCTAGAGTTGAAGCAAGTAAAATTGCTCACGAAATGGCGAACTTAAAAGGTACTAGTAAATTGGAAAGCGTCAAGCAAGCGATTGGAGTGGGATTCGCAACCGCTAAAGCTGCTCAAGCAAAAGCGCAGCTTGATAAGACTGAGGCCGAAGCAGAACTTGAAACATACATACGTGCTCAATTATGCGTAGAAGTGTCCAGACTTGAGCAGCTACCCCGAGAAATTGAAGAAGAGGCAGCTCAGCAACGCGATGAAGAACGGCTTCAGAAAGTGGCGGCTGCGGAATCTAATCTTCGCGAAGCTCAACAAGCTGCTGAAGCACTGGGAATTGCAAGTCACGGTTCACCTGCCGCTAAAGGGGCGTCAGATCTTGATTTAGGCTTTGGGGATTGCAAGTTATGCTTCGAGTCTTACGACCAATCGTCTCGACACCGGGTGGCTCTCGGATGTGGGCACCAGCTCTGCTCTTCGGCGTGGCTTTTTGTGCGAGAGCCGGGCCGTGGGCGCATTCGAATCATGCCCAACTGAAATATGGCAATTAGGAACACAGAGGATCAAGCGACGCGTTAGTGACCTCTTTGCTTCTACTGCAGCACAATGTGCTCTTAGAACTCAAGCAGAAGCAGGCTTCTTTTGAGTGCCTATGTATAATTTATAATGCAAAATGCATTTGGATTGTAACGTCCAACATGGAACTGGAACTTCAATATTTTTATATTTTACTTTTTAGGGTAAGGAGAGGCAGGGAAGGTTGCCTTCTTTTTTCAACTCACAAATTCAAATGGTTAATAATTCCTTATGCTTGGGAGGCTTAATTCGAAATCCAAAGGTTTAAATTCAGATGGATATAAGGCCGGAGCTCCACAAACGGAATTTTCTCTTGTGGGTATTCATACATAAAAGTAAGATGACCGGCAACCGGTAACGACCGGCCACCAATTATAGAAGCATACGCCAGGAACACTTATCAGTGGGATATCGAAATCGAAATGGGCCGTCTGCAGGAAGCGCGTTAGAGGGAATCTACCGGAAATTCCAACTGCCCTGCCAAAACCCATCCATACTTCCGTACCAAATGCCTTATGCCTACGGTTTCATAACGGAAAATTTGGCCTCTAGGCTTTAAATATGGCGGGCAGAGTCGACAAAGTAATCTCCAGGGCTTTGGTGAACTCGGCAGCAGCTTCTTTGTTGAAGTGGTTGATGCAGAACTGCATGTGGTCGTTCGCCACGTTGTAGCCGATCGAGAAGCCCTCGGGAGCTTGGGGCTCGAACCCGAAGAACCGAATTGGGGGGCGCCCACAGTGGGAAGTGCACAAGTCGACGGTTTGCAGGGCTGTCCAACTGTCGTCTTCCAAGAAGGGAATAGTCTGTTTCATGGCACACGTGTAGAGGCGCGCAGGAAGAGATGAGGGAAAGAGAGCGGGAGAAGGAGCGTGTATACTCAAATGTGCACCAGAAAGAGCACTCCTCTATCTTTTTCTGTAACAAACACATGTACAAAACAACAGCGTCAACAATGTGACATATACACCCACTACCCTCACCTACACCACTCTACCGCCCTTTCCTACTCCTCCTATCATGCGATTACCAGCTCAGGCTCTTGCTTCGCCAGGACTCGGTACGCCAGCAGGGGGCGGTCAATTTCCTGTGCTTTGGAGGCTTCCTTGCAAATCCGGCTGATTTCCTTGACCATGGTCTGAAAACTGTCGGCTTGCGCTGTCTGGTTGCCCGAAAGAGCATGGAAACCCGCGAGTTCGTTGCTCAAGAGCTCTGACATATTACGACTCGCCTGATGAGATGATGCCACGTGTATTTTTGGTATAGACGAAACGATGTCAAAAGTGAGACTCATATGAAAAAGAAGCTTCATGCTTCAAAATATTTCAAAAATAGGGCGCAGTATGAACATATCCCAGGTAAACAAGTTAGAATATCAAAGTGCACGAAAAGTTATTAAAGGTAAAGTAGTTTGAATGACGTATATGATTGATGTGTGTATATCTCTTTTACCGTGACGCGGCCATGCTTGTAGGCTTTGGCTAACACGCTCTCATAGGGAGAAGGCACGCGGCCACGAATCGCATAAAAGGTCAGCAAAAAGGCCGCTTGAGCAAATCCATCGGGGGAGCATTTCAGCGACTTGATAGTAGTCCCACCGTATTCTTTGAACTCTAGTGTCTCGACGCCACACGACTGCGCGAGCGCTAAGGACTTCGCCACTTGTTGTTCAATGGTTTGTTGCATCGAAGCGTCTAGACCAGAGCCCCAGTTTAGAGGTTTAGCAGTGGGTGGTGGAGCCTCGGCGGAGGGGACAATTAGTTCCGAGGGCGTTGGGCACCCGAAGGCCACTTCGTCGCTTCCCCCTCCTACGGGGGCAAAAAACTCCATCATGGTGTGGCCGTCCAACAGCGAGTGCTCCCAGTTCATGCCCGCCTAATGAGAAGGAAGTAGTCGAGAAATGATTTTGAGTTTAGAAAGAGTGCAGCAAAAGAGAAAGAAAAAAATGGTGCATGCGTACAATATTGTGCCGGTGTCAGTTAACGTTAAGATCAGCATTGTCCAATATCCTCTCTAGCCCGGCACCTTCCATCAATCCTGAACCTACAGGTGAACCTACGCCCTACCTGGCCATCGGCGGTGACCAGAATCACCCACTTGTCCATCCACCGGTTCCCCACAGAGACTTCGTCCACGCCGTAGAGCACGTTACGCGCCATGCCAGCGCCACTCAAGTTCATCTACGCATACATGTGTGTGGGTAATCAAGCGATAATGCCATTGGTATTCGATTTTGGTTTGGCACAAGTGTTACATTGATTGTTAACTACATCGTCAAAGGAAACGCATATGTTTAGGCATAAATTGACAACAACAAAACGCATATGTTTACAAGCATTGGATGTCTTTCTATTTCTCTCTCTCAGTCTCTGTTATCCTACTCCTCATTTAACTCTCAATTGCTTCTTCTTCTCTCGCATTCCTTTCACTTCCCTAGAAAACCCTTCCCGTCAGACACCACTCTTACCGCTTCCGGGCTATCGTCTATGGCCAGCACCAGCAATGCTTCGTCGATCTCTGCCAGCGTCGCTGCGCCCTCCCCTGTAGAACCCAACTTGGCCCTCGCCTCCTCCCACACTGCCCGCTCGCCGCAGGTGAGAGCCCCTACTGGAGGGGGGAGAGACGAGGCATCGGCTTGGGTGGCGGCGTGGGCCAGAATGGCCTCCAATTCGGCTTCGATCGATGATTGGCTGAGGAGGCGATAGGCACCATTGTCTCCGTCGGCGGAAGCTAAGGGCACCTGGGATTGTGTTGTCACGGCAGCAGCAGTGGGTACAATATGATGATGACAAGAAGATGGCAAAATGTGGAGACTACTGGTAGTGCAGCTCTGAATGTAGACAGAGGGACTTATGGAGTGAGAGTCAAAAAGGGAGCAACAGCAAACTTTACTCCAGAATAGTAGCCTGGCAGAGTAGTAGCCTGATATCACACCACGCACGCACACCATACCCTACCTTGTAGGGGACTCCACGGCAGAACACCGCCATGTGCTGCTCGGGTTTGTCCACGTGGCACACCAGCTCGTCGGGCTGGCCTGGCGTGGCAATTCGGGCCGAGGCGTGAATCCAGGGCAGCTGCCGCATGTCCAAAGCTCCGGTCTTTTTAGAGAAGGGGGCGGGGGGGGGTGTTTAAGTGGACGAAGTGATTGAATGAAAAGAAACAGCAATAACCCCAACAGAAGGGAAAAGAGGCAAACAAAAATAGCAAGGCGTCGCTTCCAGAATAGAGCACACCCTATCTCTGTTTCGCATCACATTGTGTCACGTTGATGCTCCTGCATTAAATTCGATAGCTTCAAACTTACCTTGGTTTTCAGCGGGGGATAATTGCCACTCTGGCACGCCACGAAGTGCCCAAGAACACTGCGCACGATCCGGGCACCCGCTTTGGAAGCGCTAGTGTCCCCCTCTTGGCGGTGGAGCACGAAGTTGGGGTTGGACGCGTAGTTGGAGTAAGAGGCGCCGCTGTACATTTCGCGGTACACGTCCTCGAAGTAATTATCCTGTGCGCACAACGGTGGAAAGAAGGAAGCAACTGCTTATGCTAGAGAGGATTGAGGATTAAGGAATGGATGCCAATAAGCCTCTGATGCGCTTCAACGCATCATGTAAACTCTAAATGAACATGTTGCCACTGAAGATAGAAGCACGTAAAAGGCACAGATCGGTGTGAAGCAGCTAGATGACAGAATAAGTAGCTTTACCTCTTTGGCATGGAGGTCCAAGAGCCGCTGGTGGAGTTCAGGGCCGTCGCCAGCTAAGAATGCGGCCACCTTGTTTGGTGTGCAATTGATAAGCAAGGGAAAGATTTTAGAGGGGGGGGTTGAAGAAAGAACGAATGTTTGGTGAGAAAGCGAGTGCAGGATAGATCAGGGGTGACATGATTCATCGATTCGTCATATTGCACGCTCATCATCATCGATTGAAGTGGTTTCTAAAGGGCGCAATAAAGTGGTCCTCTAATTCAAACTCCAACCTTCGCCTTGGTAGCCTCTTGAGCCTCTAGCGACGCAAGCAGTGGGAGCGCGCGCTCAAGGTAACGCGCCATGGATGCTTCGAGAGTAGGCACTGGCTGCCAGCACACATAATGAATAGACATCGAAAGCATGCCCGGGCGCGCATAAGAGAGCAAAGGGTACCGTGAAAAGAAGCTAGCCAAAGAAGACGAACAATAACTGATATGTTCGAGGTTGTATAGCATGGCTCGACTAGCTGAACAAAATGTAAGATAGATTCCTATAATATTTCTCAAAGTGTAAAAAATGGGTTCACCAAGACCTGTTTAGGGAGCTCGTTTTGGTGCCGGAGAGTGCCCCAGCTCCGCAGCTCCTTTCCTTCCTCGGTGATAGTGCCCGCCACTTCATACGCCAAGGCCCGTCGCACTGGATGCGCGCGGGAGAGCGGCAGGCGACTAGCTAGGCGACACACCGTGTTCATGATAATCTGCCCACGGGGGAAACACGGAAGCTACGTAAAGAGACTGCTAGAAACTCGTTACAAATGATGAGATAGACTTGATTGCTTGATTGCTTGACAACTGAATTGCTGAATTGCCACGCTTAAAAAGCTTGCCACCTTTTCTTGTTGTTTGGAGCTCGATATTTCATGAGAACGTATATTAGTGCAATATTTCAAAACTCGTGAACTCATGATCGATCGATCATCTCCATGCCATGATGATGCCAATGCCGTCCTCTTTACAATAGCATCGGAGTCATTGCCAACGAGCTCTTCTTCATTCTAAATTAGCACCTAAGAGAGAACCTGTCCTCAATGGACTTTCTAAAAGACGACTATGTCAACCTAGGTGGGCCAATTCAGAAGTCGAAGCCTGCTGTTTTCCGTGCTCGTCAGGGTGGCGGCAACGCTGGCCTCAACCCTGTTGACAGCGGAAGCAGCAGTGGCGGCATAGGCGGACCTTTACGCCGTGCAGCGGCAAAACGAGCGCAATCGCTGCATGAGGTGGTCATTGGTAGCATTTGTGAACACCTAGGTTCAGTCGAAGAGTAGTGGTTCGCGTTGTCATCAACATCCAGTTCAACTAGTAGCAAGTACTTTTGTACAGTAGCTTCGACGTCATCCACCGATGTCTGCATCTGTAGGTGGCTGGGCTGCAAGTGTCTTTTCCCTTTACACCCTATTCTTGCCAGCTCACATTCATGGAAACTGCGATCAACGCTCTTCAAGTGAGTTTGAAATGCATGCTTGATTGATTTTTTTGGCTGCATGCACGCTAACTAGGTGCTAGTCGTTTCCGCGATGCGTTGGTTAATTGCGAGTTTACTCTCCTGTGTCCCACTGCTTCTCTCTCTCAGCGTGGTGAAAATGCTCTTCTCGAGTCGCCTACGGGTACTGGCAAAACCCTCTGTTTGCTGTGCTCAACGCTCGCTTGGCAGCAGACCCAAGGCAACAACAACAATAGTGGCTTACTAGCTGCTGCTGGCGTTAAAAGTGAAGATGCTAGGGCTACCAGTGCCTGGACTGCTGCGGCTGCTCTCTTGGGGCTTCCAGAGAATACGCCTCAACCGCCATCGTCGAGCAGCAATGGAGAGATGGGAGGGGGGGGGCACGGGCGGCCTACGATATTATACGCGAGCCGCACCCACTCGCAGCTGTCTCAGGTGGTGAAGGAAGTGCGAGCCTTGGCGTACCAGCCACATATAGCGGTTCTGGGGTCCCGCCAACAGCTGTGCATTCACGAGCACGTGTCGACGCTGCCGGGGTTAGTATACAGTTAATAGATTGCATTGCATTGGACCCTATGCCGCTTTCTCTCTTTTTCATTTTTTTCCGATGTTTTCGCCTAGTTCTTGCACTCTTTCTTATCTCATTGCTCTCTCTCTCTCTCTCTCTTGCACTCTTTGTATCCTCTTTTCCATGCATAATCCACTGCCGTCTTCTGCCTTCTTCAGGTCGGCCCTGAACCACGCGTGCTCATCGCTCACTGCGACTCGACCAGGCCAGTGCAAGTACCGAAACGCGGTGCCCGACACCTTATCCTCGGCCTCCCTAGGGGGCATCGACAGCGGAGAGCACCTCATGAGTCACCACCACAGTAGCGGGCGCAGAACACCTCCTAACGGCCGCAGAACACCGCCGAATGGGTACACTTCCTCAACTTCTTCGAAGTTTTCGTCGTCGTCGTCTTCCTCGTCCTCGAGTGGTTCGTCAACAACAGCAGTAGCTGCAGCGGGCGAATCTTTTGAAGAAGAAGGAGGAACCGTGATGCCTGGTTTTGGCCACGCAGAAGCGTTAGACATCGAAGAGTTAGTGGCCGTGGGCAGGAAGCAGTCGCTGTGCCCGTATTACTTGAGTCGGAACGCAGTCCCGGGCGCAGATTTGGTGTTACTGCCGTACAATTACTTGTTAGACCCCAGTGCTCGCGCTGCCCTCAAGGTACACATGTGGATGTGGGGGTACACGGTTTGGATAGGGGCTATAGTAAGTGCATTTGAAACGGTGGAATTCTCCTCTTTCTGTTTGTTCATCCTACATTCCCTTGTTGTTAGCACCTTGTAAATGGGCTAAATTGGAGAGATCGAATGTTATTTACGATGCCTTAATTGAAAGAAGCAGCAATTGTAGATTATCATGTTTGGCTCCTTTGTGCCTTACGTGCGCATGCAAATAGGTCGACTGGAATGGTGCAGTGGTCATTTTCGACGAAGCGCACAATTTAGAAGGCATCGCGTCCGACGCGGCTTCCGCTGAACTCAGCAGTTTTGACATTGCTGGTGCTCTGGGAGAGCTAGACGATTGCGTGAGGATTGTGCACGGCGACAGCGGCGGCGGTGGAGCCAGCGGCATCAGCGGTGGTAATGGGGCGCCTCCACCAGTGGACTTAGCGTCGGTGCTCATCTTGAAGCACTTGCTTTTAGCGTTAGAAACGGAAGTGGACGCGGTGCCGTTAGCCAACCCAAATAGCCGAGGCAATAGCAGCAACGGTGTCGGGCGTAGCGGGCAGTGGTTGTTGGATTTACTAGCGAAACACGGCGTTACATGTGCCACCTCAGACCTGATTGTGCGCGAATTAGAGCGCTGCAGTGACCTGCTAATGGATGGCAAATCCCTGGGGGGCAGCAGCGCAAGTTTGAAGCTAGAAGCCGTAGTGAAGTTCTTGCGAGCTGTGTTTCGGGCCAAGGTAAGCTGATACAGTACGATGAATGAGTTATTAGTATTGAGCTGAGGATACCATACTGTTTTCCCTTTCAAACCTTGTTCTTCAATGCCTCTCTAGCTCTATCCTGTTTTGTTCTTTTCTATTTATGATTCTTTGATTTGCTTTCATTTTATTTCTCTGCCCTCCTTTCTTTGAATACCATCTTAGGTTCCAGAAGCAGTCCAAGCGCTCTCGGATCGGTACCGTTGCTTCATCGCGCCCATGGTGCCGAAAAGGAGTGGGAAAGGAGGCAAGAGCAACGGCGGAAGTAGTAGTGCACAGTCAGCATCTGCCGCTTTGAACGGTCGTTTGTTGTCGTACTGGTGCTTTTCTCCTGGAGTGGCCATGGAAGAACTCAAGTCGATGGGAGTAAGTACACTTTTGATCCAATTACATGAACAAAATGAGGACATCGCTTCTTTCTTCTTCCCGCTTCGCAGAGTGCTTCTGAGTAAGAAGGAAGTGCGTCATACCTTCGCTTCATTTGTTTTTCTATTCTGTCTAGGTGCGGTCCATTTTGCTCGCTTCCGGCACTCTCGCGCCTCTCGCGTCTTTTGCCCAAGAACTGCGTTTACCTTTCCCTCATCGGCTCGAGAACCCTCACGTCATCAATGCCTCCAAACAGGTCTTTGCTTGCGTGCTGGGGAAAGGCGTGAGCGGAAAAACCTTGAATTCGTCGTACAGCCAACGCGACAACGAGGCGTACAAGGTGTGTGCTCGCATATCTATATATTTCATATCTATATATTCGTGTATACACCGCATATATACTCGAGTTACCAAAAGTGGTAGCTTTTTTCGCTTACTTGTTCATCTTTGCTTGATGGGCTGTGTGGATGTCACCATGTGACTAGTTGGAATTGGGGCGCACTGTCGCTACGTTAGCCAAGAAATGTCCCGGTGGGGTGCTGGTGTTTTTCCCGAGTTACACCGCCCTAGAAGCAGCCCTGGGGTCCTGGAAAGAAGACCACAGCGGGCAAGTGTGGAAGTCGCTGGAAGCCGCGAAAGGAGCAGTGCTGGTGGAACCAAGGTAGGAAGAGTGTGAATTGTGTTGCGAGTGGGTACGCGAGTGAGTTGGTGGGTTTGGGTTTGAAGACTTGAATGGGTTTACTGTAGGCCTGAGCGTGGGTGGTTTATTTCAGAGTTGAAGATGACCGAGTCTAGGCTGACGTGTTTTTACTAGTAATTGGCCATATTGCTTGTTCTCTTCTCTCGTATACTTCCTCCAGAATTATTATTTTCCATCATTAAGCTTCATTCATTCTTCAATTCCAACCTCACTTTGTTACTGCAGGTCAGCCGCGGGCCTGAAGCCGTGTTTGGAGTCCTTTCGCGCTGCCGTGGCGCGCGACCCCCACAAAGGGGCGTGCTTCTTCGCGGTGTGCAGAGGGAAAGTGTCGGAGGGGTTGGACTTTGCCGACGCCCAGGCAAGGCTGGTGATCCTTACAGGGATACCCTATGCGCCCGCCATGGACCCTAAGGTTGAATCAGAAGCACTGATATTTTGGTTTGGATCTGCATTTCTTTATGTGTCTCATTTGTCTAACTCACTCGTCATTTATTATTCCTTTGAATTGCTCCTTTTCTGTTTCTTTTCTTTCTATTTCGTATTCAAAGTAATTTCTTGTGCCTTTCTGTCATATCAGGTGATGCTGAAGAAAGAGCAGTTGGACCTGGAAGTGCAAGCGCAGGCGCAAGCAGCCCGTTACTTGCACAGCGCCTCAGCCAGCACTTCCACTTCATCATTAGCTCCCGTAGGTCAGGTGGTCGGCCTGAGTGGCCGAGAATGGTACTCGCAGCAGGCGCTTCGGGCTGTGAACCAAGCCCTAGGGCGCGTAATCCGGCACCGGTATATATGAAATGAACAAATTATCAATGGCAATTAGATTTATCAGTGGCCCGTGTACTGTAGGTGTTGCTCGTTTTGTTGTGCGTCATTCATTCGTACAAGCCATTCTTATATTGGCGCATCATGCTGTCAGTGGATATTTTTAATTCCATATAATCTATATGGGCGTGTGTGCGCTCTCAGGTTGGACTGGGGCGCCGTGATGCTCCTAGACGAGCGATTTGCGTCCAAAGACCACAAACAGTGCCTCTCTGCTTGGCTGCGCCCTCACATTCAGTCGTTTACCGGTCAGCAGTCTCCTTCTAGGATAGATGCTTCGAGCAGGAGCAATAGTAGTAGTACAAGCACTCCTAGCAATGGTGGAGGGTTTCGAGAAGCTATGGGTGGCTTAACGCGCTTCTTGCGCGACGTTGAAAATGACACGACTTTGACCCCACAAGTAACGAGCAAGCACGCTGCCCGGGCTCAGAACGGCGGCCTGGCTTACGAAGATGCCGACGGTCCTTATGTAGATGCCGACGGTGATTTCAACCGCAGCAGCTCGAACCAAGGCGATGATGGTTTCATTGACGATGGCGACGACTTGATAGGTTTGTCACAAGCAGTAACGCACGAAGTGGCACCAGGATGGACGCACACTGCTCCGTCAACTTCGTCTTCTTATTTTCCGACCACTCTGTCAAGTGATGGCAGTGGGACCACAAAAGACAGCAGTGCGGTTGACAATGCAAGGGAATCCACGAACGCATCCAAGGATGGCGACAAGAATTCTTTCGCAGCCTGGAAGGCGAGTCGAATGAAAGCCCGTGGTACTGAGGGTAATTCTGGCGGCAATACAGCCTCTTTACTGAAGGAACGCTTGAATTATGCGCCCTCTCGCAGCAACGAGAGCGATGAAAGTAGTAGCAACAACACTCAGCAGGCGTTCGAATTACCGCGACCGACGCCATTGTCACAAGATACGGCTGCAATTGTTGACAATGATGCCACTGACGGTAATGACACCACTTCTCAATCACAAGGCACGATGCTGTCCAATCGTCGAAAATCACCTTTTGGGTTATCACCGCCTTTATCGCAGTCTCCTCCAAATTTATCATCATCATCATCCTCCTCCTCGCAGTCACAGTCACAGTCTCAGTCACAGTTGTCGCAGCGGTCCCAACTGCATGGCTTGCACCCCCCTTTAAGAGGGGTGGGCCCACCCCTCAAACTGACCACTGAACCGGTCGAGCAAAGCGGAGAAGAGTCGCCTCCACCTCCACCTTTGCCAACTGGACTACGCCAATTTCAGACACAAAAGTCCCACGAACCTCTGCTTGCGTCCAAGCCTCGAGCCAAGGGCATCGCTAGCTATTTTGCTGCGCAGGGTACTACTGCAACAAACAGCAACAACAACAATACTAGCAACAGCAAAGATTCATGGAAGAGATCAAAACCAAATGAGTCCAGAAGGTCGCCGTCACCTCCTCCTCCTTCTTCAGTGGCCGCACATCCGAAAAAGTCGGGAACTTCTCCTCCTCCTTCTTCTTCTCTTCCTTCTCAGCAGAGTCGAGCTGCCACCCCACCGGAACCATCTCACAATGCAGAATCGTCATCCTCCACTGATGGTGCACCACCTCGCAAGAAGATCAAAGCCATTCCTCTCACCTTGCCCAACAATGGCCTCTCCTCTACTTCCTCTTCAACGACCTCATCATCTAAACCTACCTTGTTCACAAAGTCAAGTGTTCCTAAGACGACAAGCACCGCATCGAAACTTGCTGCGTCGTTTGCTACATCCAGTTCCAAGCCCTCTTCATCATTGTCGCAACTAAATTCGAATACGCGGCCTCCTCCTTCTTTATCGTCTTCTTTGCCTGCGCCTCCTCTGCCTCCTTCTTCTTCTGCTGCTCCAGCAGCGGTGCCGCCGGCAACTCAAAAGTCGAAACAAGCAGGAGCGCCGGAATATCTCGCCAAAGTGCAAGCAGCTCTGACGTCAGTCAACGGCAGCGTGTCAGCTTTCAGTGTCTTCAAAGGCGCTTTCCGGGTGATGAACCGCACCACCAAACCAAAATAAATGCTATTTTATTCCTTTGATATAGACATGTCAATGTGCTTGCTGCGTCTAAGTATAGTAACTTGTGCATATACTTTTGAAAAATCGGTAAATCTCTCATTCTCTCTCCTGGATACACATTGCTCTCGTGCTTCCTCTGTTTTCTATCGCAGGAGCTTCGGGCAGCCTGGGCGGATCCTGCTGCTGGTCCAGCAGGCGAATCCAATCACACTGCTGTAGCAATTGTAGCGGCGGCAGAGTCGGCAGCGATGGAGAAAATTTGCAACTTGTTTGTCAAGAAAGTGCGCCAACCGGCCAGAGAACTGGTTCGTATCACAAATAAATTTGGTTGCACTGTCTAAAGGTAGACCTGTACGCTCGTGCATTCGATTTAATGCAAGTGAAATGAATGTTTACTAACGACCAACTATCTTTTCAAAAAGTTCTCTCTCATTTCGATTCTTCGGTTCTTTGGTTCACATTCTGTTTTTCTACAATTTACTTGTCTACACTCCCAAAATGCCTCTGTGCAGGTGGCAGAGTTTGTGTCCCTCTTCGCACCATCTGCAAGAGCTCCTGGCTTGAACCGCATTCTAAACTTTTGCTTGCCTGTGCTACCATCATCCACCACTGGTGCTCCTCGAGCACCGTCCAACAGTGGAAATTATGCACCTCAGTCTCAGTCTCAGTTACCTCAGTCAACTGCTGGTGCCAATGCTAAAATGTTTCAAGCAACAAAACGCAGTACAGCGCTGGCATTCTTAGGCAAAAAGCCAGCTTCAACATCGTCAGCTTCAACATCGTCGCGGCCTCTGATGCCTCCTGCGAAGACTCCGTTCAAAACAAACCCTCGAACTAGCCCCAAAGCAGGTGGAGGTGTGGTGTATTTATATCCTACTGCATTGAAGTTACTCCAGTTCATTTTTTTTCCTAGTAATGGTTCGAATTCTTCTTCTTTTTCTTTATCCATAATCCTCATCTGCACTGCTCTTCAGGCGGCCAAGCTTCTCTTCCACCTTCCAAAACAACCGCACAACAGTCTTCTTCAGCCTTTTCAATGGAGGATCTCGAGGCTTCTGAGCTCAACCATCATCGATCATCTTCAGAGGAGAAAGCACGGCACAGCACAACTTTAGGAAGGCGCCCGACACCTACTGCAGCAGAATTAGCGGCAGCCGCGGCAGCTGCAGCCGATCAGCCTGTGCTTGGATGGAAGTGCATCATCTGCCACGAGTCTGGCAACAGCAACAACAACAATGAGTCTTCAAAGGCCAACATTGCCAGCAGCAGCAGCGATACTGGCGATAGTGGCGCTAATAGCCCTCATCACCCCCTCCCTGTAGGAGCCCGCCAGCCGCTGGTGGCGCGCTGCGGCCACGTGGCCTGCAAAGGCTGCTGGGCGCAGTGGAAGCGCAGCGAGGCCAACCAACGCCAGGTGAAAGCCCGAGCTGCGGCTATGGCGCGAAGCAAGAGTAATGGCGGTCCTTCTAGTAGTAGCAGTAGTGCTTCTGGCAGCAGCAGCGCCAGCCATAACAAAAGTAACGATGATGGCGACGATGCTGCCATGTTGTGCCCCGCGTGCCAAAGCCCCATTCCGCTCGGATCCTTGCGCTTTCTGGTGGGTTCGAAGAAGCAATAACGGTAAGCTCTATTGGCTTCCCTACTATAAAGAGGCCATTAGCCATTTAGGTTTAGTTTGCGCTGCTTTGCTTTTCTTCTCTACCTGTTAGCCTCCCAATGCCGGCCCTTCGGGACCTGTCTCATAAAGAGGCCAACGAAACCTGCGTTTTCTCGTGACGTGCGATGTGCCATTATTTTAGGGCACGCGAATCACATGAGTTCGCCCTCTTAGACCTCTAATAGATTTTAACCGCTTTCCTTCAGTACAAGTACAGCTAGACTTAGTCGCTTAGTCTTAGTCAGAGAAAGCAGCGACCACAAATCTCAACTCTGGCTGATTTTTATTTTTGCCTTGCCCGGTGGTATATATGCTTTCGGTACAGGACCCGAGGGGCCGGAATTAGAGGGCCAACATTTACGAATTGAAAATGCCCCTTCTTTTACCTTTTAGATGGAAATGTGTCAATGCCAATTGTTTGGTATCGGAACCCACCCCAAAACAGGTCATTTTTGGAAGGTATCAGCACGGGCAAAAAAAAATAGCATTCCTGAAAGCCCTTGAAACACTCGTTACAACGCCGTTTTTGTTGCGCTCGTTAACGCTCGTGGTCAAAAGTTATGCCCATTCAAAGTTGGGTGGGTGTGGGTCACCACCAAGATCGCGGTCAATTTGTTCAGAATTTTAAATAACTTCAGCTCTGCAGGGTAGCCCCGGATAAAGAAGGCGTAGTGAGATAAGTTTGAGGAAATATAATGAAGATATTGAAAATGCTCTTCTTTTGTTAAAAAAGGCTCGATGATGATCTCAAAAGAATGATAATGGGTTAGGTTAGGTTTTCATTATCCTATTTTATCTGAAGTCATCATCGATACATACTTTAGTAGTTTAGAAAAGAGCAGACCTGGCACAATCTAACATGAAAAACACTCTAATACATGTCCCGTAAGTTCTGAAAGTCATAACTATGATTTACAGTAGATTAACACGTTATAGGCCTATCGGCTTCTGGAGCTCTCACACCAAAATTGGTTCAACCTTGATAGGCACCAAAACACTTTTGGTTCAGAAGGCGCTCTCTGTCCGTGGCATTGTAGTCGTAATTCAGCAATGTTTCTCCAACGCGATTAAATCAATTCTTTGGAATAAGTTTTGCTAGAATACTGGCGAAATGTGCTGGGAATTATGATGATTAAATGCTATTTACCAGTATATACGTATTCAACGCTAATTTTTCGTTGTCGGGCACAATCAGTGATCAGTGGCGCAGTTCAGGATTGTGTGTGGTAAAGCAAAGACTAACGTTAAAATGTCTTCCTATCTGGAGAATACTATTAATAATTGTTAGCACTTTCTTTTTAATTTTTGTTGGGAAAACGTCCACATCGTCAGCAATAACTAAACTGTCTTTAAAATTTTCTGCGGTAAATTCATCAAACATAAATTCAGGATATAATACATTAATTCTTTTAGGCTTCAAATTATCTATTGATTTATCTTCTGCAATACTAGATATAACATACACATTTCTTTTAGGAAACATCTTTTTATACTCTTTCACATAATTAGTAGTAAAATAACTCTTACCACTTCCACTTTGAGCACATACATATAAACATTGTCTTTCTGTTTATTATTTGGCACAATTTGTAAAGATTCATCTGGCTTACATTCAAATGAGTTACCACCATTTCTTACAGTGTTTTCTTTATCAGTCACATATAACTCCATGTTGGTATCCTTTCCATTTTCATAACTTTGGCTATAAGATTTCCTTGATTTTCTAAATTTAAGGACATATATTTTATTATATAATATTAGATTATTTATTATATAATAATTATTTTATTCGGTTGATTCTTGTTCGCTTAGCAAGCGTTTTTTCTTTCTAAAATTATGTTGGTATTCTCTCTGATATTGCTTAAAATCAACTAATACAGGAGTATTTTTATTTACACAATCTGCACCATATCCCTTTATGAAATTATATTCTGCTTCTTTTGCTGCTTGTTTTGTCAGAATATCCTTTCTTAATACAGACACATTATAATTTCTATTTTCTAAATAATTTACGAAGTATTTAAAAGCCGTGAGTTGGCCGTTGTAATGCTCTGTTCTTGGCCACATAGTCCCTCCATGCTGGCCGCTCGAGACAAGCAATGGCCCACTTTGAGAGCGCTGGCCGCTCCTGGTAAATTTGAATGGGCAACGAAATGTAGAGAAAGAGTTTGAATGAAGAAAATGGGTGACTTGCCAACAACTGAGAAAGGCAGGAAAAGAAAAAGATGTAACAGTAACAGTTTATATTATATTGTGATGCCAAAAATACCCATCTACTGAAATGCTTTTTAAAGGAAAGCTGAGAGGAAAAAAAAGCACGGCGAATAAATCAAGAAAGTCAAGTTGTATAAAATATCTTCTCTTCAACTTGAACATACCGCGAGGGCATCGGAGAGGCCAGCAGGTTCAAAAAGCGCAAAGTACGGGAGGAAAGTGAGGTCAGCTAGCGTGAAAGTTGACCCTAAGAGATAGCCTTGAGTAGCTTCAAGTTGATTGTTCATCAAGTCTAACGTCGGCAGGAGTTCAAGCTTCTTCGCTGCACACATGACCTGTAATCAGATTGAATTAAAAGGATAGCATGAGCACATCTTATAAATTGCGCTGTGAAAGCACCCATAATTCAACGCTGGGAGTGCAAACAATTTCCTCGTAAAAAAGAAAGAAAGCAAAAGCAAGAATACAACCACTTAGCAACGTAGTCACCTCATCGGGCGTATGTTTCGGTTCACTCCGCGGCTTCAAAATGCGATCTACGAATAGGGGGGTCCATGCCGCTTGAAAATAGGAATACTCAATGCTGATCCACTGATCGATAAGCGCGGTCGTGCGAGCGCACTGCAAAATTTGCGCACAATTGCACAAGACGCACATAAGGATGACCGGCAAACATCGAGAACAAAATCGATAGTATGGCAAATCTCAGAATCAATGATGCACATTGTCACACTACGTAGGCCAAAAAGGCACTTGCACGTACGCATATAGAGCCGAAAGTATAGTATAATGTCTGCCATGCCTGCTGTAAGAGGATAGGGCTATAACGCACCTTTGCTTTGCCAGGGTAAAGCGAACTTCCCTCAGAAACATGCTTTAGGATTGCGCGCGACTCGAACAAGCGAAAATCGTCTTCTTGCCAAACTGGCACCTGTTAGTTTTGTAGTTCCGTTGGGCACATTTCAAGCATCATCACGATGAGTAGAGAAGGATTGTAACAAACTAAGAATCTAATCCGCGGGCAGAATGATTGCAAGAAAGAATAGTAATACCTTGCCAAAAGGCTGAATGCGAAGGTATTCCGGTACTTTGTGCTCCTGCTTGGCTAAATCAATGTTTTGAAACGCGTACTCGCCTGCGAAGTATAACACGAAAGTCAGTCGCAAATTTCCACTCACATCCCCTGTCTTTCAATTCTCTACCAGGCATGCCCCAAGTCGATAAACGCCACATCTTTCACAAATCAACTCACCACCCGTCTCTTCGAGGGCCATGATCACTTTGCGGCTACATGTAGTGCCGCAAGATGCATACAGCTTGCCCCTGATTGAAGAATTGAATGTATTAATATAAATCGACGCAAATTCAGATGCAATGATATTATTCTTGCTTTGGCTGTATTAAGTGTGTTTGGGGCTCAGCTAGAATAGCATTCAATGTGCGTGCAAATGCCAAGCCTTAACTTAGATGATCCTAAACAAAGCAGCGCAAGGAGTGAACCAATTCACCTAGCTGGTACGAAAGCCACTCGGTATTGATTTCCTTTCCTTTTTGTCCCAGCTCCAGTGGCATATTCAGAGCCGAAGTGCCACAGTAGCGGTGCCACCATGACTGCAAGGACCAAAGCTACGGCATGCTCCGTTACTGACGCAAGAGTACATTTACATTTACCATATGTGTTAGCAATCATGATGGCGGAGTATATAGCTTAGGTAACGATGGATCGTCATGGCCCTAATCTGGTAGCACGCTTCTTAACTATAGCAGAGCATCGACTAAGGCATTCTTTCGCGTCAGAGCTCCTACAAGATGCTGCGATCCTATGACCTACGTGTGGGCTCTACAACGAAGTTTTACCAAAAGAAATAGCTTTGTCAACTGCTGCACCACCGAACACTTTCGTTAACCAAAATATTAAGCCCACCCGGCCGACAGTCGAATTGGCCATACTTCTCGTCGCCGTTGTGCGTCACACGTCTAGGTAGGTTAAGACAGTCTTACAGTTAAAGTAGTCGAAGACGCATTGTTGTGCCGAAACACGAGAGCATGAAAAGCGAAAAGCATGATGAAATGATACCGTACTTCTTTTCCTCCGCGAGTTCGGAAGATCGGAAGCACTCTCTCGGAAAATGCTCGAGTGCTCGATAAGATCCTACGCCATGGCCAGAACACCAAGAGGAGGTTTAATCTAGCCTAGAATCGTCTTGTAGCACCGTCACTTCTCAACCGCGTCCTGTGATGTGTGCACTATTGGCTTGCTCAAAAGAGATTATCTGTTTCGCAATCCAAAGGAAAACATCTTTAAATTTTTCACTCTACCCTGGCCACTGACCTTATTCTCATCCGAAGTATTCTGATCATCATCAAACCTCCTCGTTTGTGGACGATTCCTTTCTTCTAGAATAATATCGTCAGTTTGGTCCAGAATCTCGCTGAGATGTTGCGATTATTGCAAAAGCGCGTCCGCACCGGTGGTGGTGCCGCATCTCCACCTGGAGTCAAGGTTGCGGCTGCTGTTGATGCAAAGTCGCCATGTGGTATCTGCATGGACGATTTCTCCCAAGAGAGTCTTCATAGCGGGTTATGCGGCGAAATTTGTAGCGATAATTTCGCGTGCCCCGACTGGTGAGGGCAAGTTTTTTTTTTTTCATTGTTCTTGCCCGCTTGCTTCGTGACACTACACTGTTAATCGATCTCTCATCTCCGAGCTCCACGTTGATTTCATTTCTGCAGCCTCAAATCTCATTTCGAGCACTTGGTTTGGGACGGGTTCGAGGGTGCATGTGGGCCAGCCAAGTGCCCCTTCCACCCGAAGCGTGTTACAGCGTTCCAACATTGGTCCTCCCTCGTAGATCCCGCTGTGATGGAAACGGTAAACAGAGGGGGTGACACGACCCCTGCAATGCATTAGACAGCAACATGTTGATGTGACTTATTCTTTTCAGCCATTGCTCTCTAGGTCTTATCTTCTCGTACTCAACATGCGTATTTGTATTATGCTTCTGTACTTCCTAGGTCCGACGAAGGGCCAAAAACGTGTTATCGTTGCAGTGTAGTGCTTGCCACTCCCGCAAAGATTTGGCAGTCCCAGAAACAATGCGCCTCACGGAGCCCGTAGGCACTCCAACCGAACTTGCGGCATTTGATGAGTCAGTGCTCGGTCCTTTTGTTCGACATCAATTCATTGACCAAGCTCCGACCGGCTCAGTCGCTGCGACGCACAACGGGAACAAGGCCGATGCGGATCACGCCACCGCCCCTCCGGATGACGATGCCAGTGCATCTAATGCGATCAAGAACGATGCAGCTGAGTCCAACGAAACTTCGTCCAGTGAGGGCGCTTTTGACGAGAGCGCAACAGTTGCCAGCGTGGCTGGCGGTTTGGCTGCGCTTGCTTCAGCGCGAGCGGCATACATGGAGGGTTCAATGTCGGCATCGGAGTTCATGCACGCATTGGAAGAAGATTTGCTACTGCCTGGGAGTTTGACCGAGGGACTATCAGATGGCAAACCGTGCCTTGCCATGCTCGCTATGCTTCATTCATTGGTACTGCTGATCTCTACATTTCCATTCGTTATTTTCGTGCTGCCTTACTTCGCATAACTTCGAACCAAGCACTCTTTGTTGAACCTTTTCTCTCCGTTTCACTTATCTTTTTAATGTCGACTGCTTAATGTCTACTAAATATGCCTATACAACTGTGTGCACTTCTTACGTCTAATCAGGGTGGTGATCCCGAGCGTGAAGCTTCATTGCATGCAGCTTACCTCCGTAAATTCCCCGACTGCGTGACGCTGTGTTGCCGGAAACGGCATTGTTTCCGGTGCCACATCAAGGGCTTCCATGATGGGAGTACATGCGAGCAGTACCAAGCCAGCCGAGCTACGGTACACGCACCCGCTCTATATAGATGTTATTAGTATTCGTTCATTTTTGCTCTAGGTGCCATATTCAGAGCGATTTCAATTTAACAAAAGTTCTTTTTAGTACTGAATATACATCGTTTCATTGAATAGTTCAACGAGAACTACGAGTACAGTAACACTTGTGATGATGCCTGTATCACTTATTCGTGTCTGCTTTGTTGTCAACTTTCAATATATTTATGAAGGTGGAGGACGTGTTGCCATGCCCAGCATGCGGGCTTCAACTCACCAAGGGCGACGGTTGCGCGTCCGTGAATTGTGTGTGTGGGAAGAACTTCAATTGGGACTCGGAGCTGAATAAGGTAACTCTTTTTCTCGTCTTTTCTAAGGCTGCCCGTTCTGCTTACTTCAACGCATAATGATCTCTCTTCACGGTTGTGTCAGATGCGAGTGGCACTTGCAGTTGCTTTTGAAAACGAAGTTCTCGGCCTTCAAGCATCATCAATTTCATCTTCCTCGTCGTCCGCAGAAAGCCGAGCATTTTTTGGGCAGTTTGCTGCACTTGTGGTTCATTTCAATGGCGGCGCGATACCTCCTCATTTGCAGATCAAATTACCAACGTCAATGTTGTCATGTGCACCGAGTGGGCTTTCGAGACCCCCAGGTGTTATCGCACCATCTACATCCACGCCTTTGTCACGACCTCGGCCTCGCTCAGCCTCTTTCAACGACGTATCTTTGACTAGTCCTTCGCCTGCTGCTAGTCCACCAATAATGGAAGTTTTAGCGTCTGTTGGCGTAGACACCCCCATACCAGCACCTGCACAAGAGGTTGATCCTGCAGGTTCTGTGGTGCGAGCTTCAGCTTGGGGGCTTGTGAACACTGCACCTATGAAGACCGCGCGGGCTGCGCTCTTCCAAAACATCATAGCTCGCTGGCTGCCTCTTGGTGCCCAGTCTGAAGTCACCGCATCTCTGATTGCCTCAACCTTATCGCCATTGCAACCTACTTCGCCTGTATGGGCTGTTGCTTTTGGAAGTGATACGCTCTACCCCGAGGCACCAGACGCGAGGAAACTGATTGTCAATGCTTGGCTGCAAGAGAAGGGAACTGATGTAACAACAGCGCGACGCCAACAAGAAGAACGTCGCGCTGCTACCTGGGCTAATGCCACTGCTCCCACAGCAGCAGCAGCAGCAGCACGGGCAGCGTGGGTCTACAGCGAAGAGCGTAGCGCTCGTTTCAGCGCTGCTTTTGGGGGACCATTGCACGAACTGGTTTTGGGGGACACGGAAGCCGGAGCCTTGGTAATGGCAATGATAGTATTGCTGCAGAGGCAACCAGCAGCATTAGCAACGAAAAGGAAACGCAGTTGTGGATGCGCGCGCGCTCAGCATGGATGAAACTACACTCTG